>Ga0187843_10000157_pt1 | contig 54467 bp, 46 predicted proteins | sample SpaLakP09_SKY_43_FD_134516 | JGI IMG/M metagenome (GOLD analysis project Ga0187843, IMG submission 134516) | Oligotrophic lake water microbial communities from Sparkling Lake, Wisconsin, USA - SP09_SKY_43 | ecosystem: Environmental > Aquatic > Freshwater > Lake | place: USA: Sparkling Lake... | reverse complement strand
TAACAGGGTGACAATTTGTTCGGGTTTAAGGCGTTGACCTTTGGCCATGATTAGCACTCCTTTAAGGTGAAGATTATCAAAAATCCTCTCTTTGGGAGTGGTACTAAAAATTAGGTCAGTTCACACCACAGAGCATTGGGTGTCTTCAGATCCGATAGTGCTGTACCAGTCAATTTGGGATAACGGCGAGAACGCTTTTTCTTCACCAGACCATGGCGATCCAGTGCAGCGTGCACGGTGCTCTTAGCTGGCAAAACTAGCTCGGGATAGTGGGTGTGCAAGCGGCCGCGCAGTTTAGGAGCGCCCCAGGTCGGGAACTCTTTTTTCAGATTCACAATCAATTGTTCAACCTGGAAGGGCAGCTGGTTGGCTTGCCGAAATGGTCTTCTAGATCGATCCGTAAAGGCTTCTAAACCACTGTCGTTATAGCGATCAATGATCTTATGGCCGGTGACTCTGGAAATGCCAAACTCGGCACATAAGGGGGCAATCTTCTCACCATCTAAAAAACGCGACACAAATTTCAGCTTTTCATCCATCTTCCTACTTTCATTCCAGGGCATAGAGTGGTCCTCCTATGCCAAAAACTGTAAAGTATGTGTCCGGTATAAAGTGTTGACTATGTGTCAGGATGGACAGCGGAGCGCTTTCATGAAAATGGCCTAAAGGCTTTATTCGTGCTTTCTGACCAGACAAAGTATTAAATGGGTTGATTGCCCAGTGCTTGTTAAAAGCTTGCTATGGGGTAATAGTCCACATTATCAAGCTTATGGAACATAGGCGGGCAATAACTTCTTGAGCTTCATCCTAATTTCCTCTATTGAAAACAGCTTTAAACCTTGGCTCAGCTCCTCAAGGTCGTGCTCCAATTGAATCCACGGTAAGAACTCCTCATTAGCTCTGAGAATCTGTCGGTGATTCGTGCACTCTGGGTTATTACCAATTAATAGTTCTTCAAAGAGCTTTTCACCTGGACGAAGTCCTGTCTCTTGTATTTCTATATCTCCGTCAGAGTGATCTGAATCTCTCACACGTAGACCCGAGAGCTCTATCATGCGTACAGCTAAATCAATAATTTTGATCGGCTCGCCCATATTGAGTACAAATACATCACCACCTTTGGCCATGGATGACGCTTGGAGCACCAATTGTGCCGACTCGGGTATGGTCATGAAATAGCGCGTTACCCTTCTATCGGTCAAAGTAATCGGACCACCGTCTTTTATTTGCATGCGAAACAAAGGGACAACCGATCCAGAGGAATTGAGTACATTTCCAAAACGCACCATCGAGAAAATAGTACACCTTTTTTGGGAATCATCTGCAGCTAACGCTTGTAACACCATTTCTGCCAACCGTTTACTTACCCCCATCACGCTAGTGGGGCGAACCGCCTTATCCGTACTAATCAATACAAAGTTTGGTACTCCCATTTTAGCTGCAAGCTTAGCCAATTCTAGGGTAGCAAAAGTATTATTTAGCAAGCCTTCACAAGGATTTTGCTCTACCAGAGTCACATGCTTATATGCTGCAGCGTGATAAATTGCGTGGGGATGGTATCTGCTAATAACTTGCTGCATTAATTGGACATCACGAACAGACCCTAGAACAAACTCTAGTTTAATTACGCAATCATCTATGCGGGAAAGTTTATTTCTGAGCTCTTGCTCAATACTGTAAAGCGCAAATTCACTTTGCTCAAGCAATACCAAAACACTCGGTCTTTGATCAAAAATTTGACGGCATAACTCAGAGCCAATAGAGCCTCCAGCGCCAGTGACCAAAATAACATTCTGATAAATATTTTTTCGCAATAACTCAATATCAGGACTTATAGAATCTCGACACAACAAGTCTTCAACATCCAACTCTTTGAAATCTGAAACAGTTATCTTGCCACTGGCAAGTTCAGATAAATTTGGAATGGTACATATTTTTAATTGAAAATTAGTGATATCTCTAAGTATTTTATTACGACGCTCTCGACTAATTGACGGCAATGACAATAGCACCTGAGATATATTAAGATTAGGCACTAGATCCGAGAGCTGCTGCGGCTTATAGATGGGAATGTCATTAAGAAGCTTTCCTTGCAGTTCAATATCGTCATCAAGAAAACCTTTAACGTCCATTTGATGACTATTTCTTAATGCAGAGGCCAGTTGACGACCAGTGGATCCAGCCCCATAAATAAGAACGCGAGGCACATTACCCAAGATTAGTTGCTGCCGATATGGGTTACCGAGCCAAAAGTTGGCGTATGCACGAGAAGCGCCAACAAATAGCATCAATAGAAGCGGTTGAATAATTCCAACTGTACGAGGAATGCCATCAAATCTACAAAATAAAATAAATGCGGCATACAGGATGCCATAAACAAAACTTGCTTTTACAACGGTGAGCAGTGCAGGCCAACCAGAATATCGAAAAATATTTCGATAAAGACCGAAATAAATGAAGGTTGGTACTGCTATTATCGGAGATAGAAATAAAGCAATATTAAACTCAGGCGTTATTGTTATCCACTCCCCGAGGCGTAAATAAAAAGCCAAAAAGACTGTTAGCACACATAAAGAAATATCTAACGCTAGGACAATTAAACGCTTTGTGGTGCGAGATAAGCGTAGTAACTTAGCAATGTATTGAGGTTTAAGCACGTGATACCCAAGATCTTTCAATGTGAGACATTTTTACATAATATTACTTTTATGAAAGTCGTTAGTATAATCTTTATATCAAAATACATAGATTGCTTATTGAAGTATTCTCGATCAAAGTTAACTTTTTCTATCAGTGATAAATCATCTCTACCATTAATTTGTGCCAATCCAGTTAATCCTGGCTTTAAATTATTAATAGCAAATTCCTCTCGCAATTTAATCAAATCAATTTGATTAAATAGTGCTGGTCTTGGGCCAACAAAACTCATATCCCCAATCAAAATACTCCATAATTGCGGCATCTCATCTAAACTTAATTTTCGTAATGTGGCACCAATTGGCGTTAAATACATCAAGTGATCTTTTAATAAATGAGAGGCAACATTTGGAGTATCAACAAGCATACTTCTAAATTTCGGCATTCTAAAGTACTTACCATAACGCCCTACTCTCTTTGACCAATAAAGTACAGGTCCAGGAGATGTAATCTTCACTAGAAAGGCAACTAAAAGCATAAGAGGTAAAAGTAATAAACTAGCTATAAAAGCGATTATGAAATCGAAAATTCTTTTCATAAATTTGTATTGAATAACTTAACCTATATAGAAATCAAAGGAAACTTTTAATTTTATCTATTTGAAGTGCAACCACTTTGGATTCATCATAATGCGCTAAAGCCCTTACTCTTCCAGCTTTTCCAAAACTATTACATTTGTCTGGGTTTGAATATAAAAATAATATCGCATCAGAAATATCTTTTGATGAGGCAACGGGTACTAAAAGTCCTGTTTCCCCAGGTACAATCTCCTCACGACAACCACGAATATTAGTTGCAATAACAGGTTTCTCCATCATCATCGCCTCAATAATTGTTCGGGGCATCCCTTCTCTCCAGGAAGGCAAACAAAATATATCCATAGCTTGAAGCATTTCGGGGATATCATCCCTTGCGCCAGTAATGATTAAGCGTCGACCTAACAACCTTTTGGCAGACAAAATCTCCTTATCAACGCCATCAGCATGATCCGATGATAATTTTTCTCCTATTAACAAGAAATAACATGTAGGATTTTTGTTTGAAACTTCTAAGGCCGATCGAAGAAACTCACAAATCCCCTTCTCTTTTACTTGACGACCAATCAATCCAACTACAAATGCCTTCTCCGGTATATTTAACAAATTACGAATTAATTTTTTTGAAGGTAATTTATCTGGGCTAAAGCGAAAATTATTTACACCATTACCAATTACAAGAACCCTTTCCTTAGGCATTATTTTTTCCAAGATAGCGGATCTAGCATCTTCTACGCTTTGAGTAAACAAAAAATCTGTATAAAATCCCATATATACTTCCAACCAAATAAAAATTTTCTGTTTCCACCTTGGCATTTGATCGTGAAAATAAAACCCATGAGCGGTATAAACTACAATTGGAGTCCTAACTATCCTAGCTGCAACCCTAGCGATCAAGCCTGCTACAGGGGTATGCACATGTACAAGATCAAATTTCTCCCTATGGAAAAGTTTAACCAGGCGGACGATTGAGACTATTGCTGCAAGTGGATTTATGCTGCGTACAATATTTACGCTGTGAATAACATAACCCTCTGATCGAAGTTTATCCGCATGTTTTCCCTGAGAACATGCAGAATGCACCTCCCACCCTTCCACTTTCATAGCATCGATAAGGGGCAATAAGAAGTGTTGCAAGGTGAAATCAACAGCGCAGACCTGGCAAACCTTAAGGTGAATTTTTGGGCTATTCATCTTCTTTATTTATAAAAACTTTGATGTTTTAAAAATCTTTTCAACATATAAATAAGATATACAAAAATTTAAAGATAGATAAAAATTACACAACACTGAGTTCATTAATTGTAAATAATTTTCAGTAAAGGGACTTATGTTGGTTTGTTTTAGCTATCAATAAACCCAATCCAAACCAAAAAATTCGTTGATAAAAAATTTCATGAAAAAGCCCGAAAACACTGAATGAAATTATCAACGATTTTATAGCAATGTTTTTCGATGCTGCTGTACTAAAAATATTACTTAAAATACCTATAATGAAATTTTTCAAACTCAATATAATTATAAGTACACCAAATAATCCAAATTCCGTCAGCAACCATAATGGTGTAGAGTGAATCACATAAGCCGATCCTAGATACTCAGAACTTCTTGCAAAAAATGTTCCTAAACCGATACCAAAGATTGGTGATTCCCACCACATTTTTAAAGCAAGTATGATTAAATCAATTCTCATATAATCACTTGATACTCCAGTAATGTTTGATTGGATATAGGGAGAATTGATCTCAAGAAAATTATTAGCAATGCTTATTAAACTAATTTGAAAAAGCCAAAAAAGTAATGCAACTATGATGGAGTAAATTATTATTCTTTGCCAATGGGACTTCCAGACCAACACAAACAATAATAATGTTATGACAGTAATATGCCCTGCTCTAGATCCTGTTAAAATAACTCCTAAAATCAATACTCCAAGAACGAAAGCGATCTTATATTTATCAATATCCAAACTATAAAAAACTTTCCTACTACTTCCAAGCCCAAAAATCAAAGAAATTATTACCAACAATTGGAAGGCAAATGCATTTCTATTGCCAGAATATCCCTGAAAACTTTCAGCTATATTTAGGTCTATGTTAAATCCAATCCCGATTAGCAAGCGAGCAGAAAATTGAAATAAAATAATAAATATGGCAAGAAATGCTAGAGTCTGAATTAATTTATCTCTCCAAAATTCCCCCCCATAAAATACTAGTAAATAACCAGCTGACAAATACCCCATTAGAACTATCCAACCTATAAGTCTTCCCATAAGTGACCAAGAGGTAATTCCAACATTAAACCAGCCATTCACAAAGGCAATTAATAGTAAAGCCGAAAATATTAATAAAAAATAATTGAATTCTTTTATTTCCCATACTATCTTTTGACGTAACAAAATAAAATTTCCACACATTACTAAGAGTGCTATTAAAGCCAAAGGATCGGCAAAGTTAATTGCCAATTTAATATCCCTGAAATCAATATGAAATTGATATAAGATAAATGTGCTAATTGAAATTCCTAAGAAAATTATTATATTAATATTAGTTGAAATATTATGATTATTAAAATAAATAGAATAATTTATATCTAATTTATCAGTATTTTTAATCTTAGAAATTAAAAAAGCAGCTATTAATATGGTTAGCATCGATAATGCTCCATATAAAATAGAAATTGTAAGCGCTTCCGATGGATCGAGCCCAAGTTTAGCAAGTACTGTAATTGAAGCTAACTCACGTATACCCCAACCATTTGGCGTGATGGGTATGCTTGAAAAAAAACTAATAATAGCTGATGCTGCAAGGGCTTCAAAAATATTTATATTTTGATCAAGAACCTTAATTAAAAATAAAAATGATAATATTGTTATTAAGTAACCAAAAATACTTACGATTACAAGCTGAAATATTTTCAGGAAATTTTTCCAGTCAAATTGGCTTTTTAACCAAAAGAAAAAGATTTTTTGATTACTCCAAAAAAAAAGCGAAATTATAAGTGCAATTGTTATAGAAAAAGGTATTTCAAATAATTTAAATTTATTTAAAATTTCTGCTGCAAAAGTATATCCAAAAATATATACAGCACTAATAAAAGCAGCTGATATAGAGATTATAGAAATTACTAGCTTTTCATATACTGCTATTGATACTTGCATGATTGGGGGGATATTGAATTTTTTTAATGCAATCTGCCTGCCTAATACTTGTCCCATGACAGGAATAAATACTAATCCAGCAAGATTACCAGTAATGCATCCTTTAAAAGCATCAATAATACTTATATTACATTTATAATACTTTAAAAATAACCAAAACCGGAAACAGACAACACATAAATTAAACAACAGTATTAATAATAATAAAGCGGCTCCTGATTGAAAATTAACCAAAGTTAAAAATATGTCATTTAAGCTGACACTTTCATGGGTAAAGATTATGTAAAATAATAGGCAAATAACTATTATGTATTTTGCTATGAACCATTTTTTTTTCTTTAAAAAAGATATATTTATCTTGAAGTCCATCGAGCATTCCATTCCTGGAATGCGAGAACATTCCATAGCCAATGATGCCAATCATATCGACCTGATTGATGTTCTTCCCACCTCTTCCTGATAATGTGCGCTTTAAAAAATCCTTCTCGCTCTAAGCGTTTTTTTTCAAGCAAAGTCTCACCCCACGCTCGTAAGGGTCCTCGTAACCAAGAAGCCATCGGCACAGCAAACCCTTGCTTTGGTCGATCAATCATATTTCGAGGAACGTATTGATAAAGAACTTGGCGAAGTACCCACTTGCTTTGCCCGTCTCGGATTTTTAAAGACATTGGTAATCGCCAAGCAAAATCTACTAATCTGTGATCCAAGAAGGGAAGTCGCGTCTCTAAACTTACAGCCATTGCCGCTCTATCAATCTTTGTCAAGATATCATCGGTTAAATAGCCAATCAAGTCCTGAAATATCATGCGGTCTACAAAATTAGATAACGATGTTTTCTTCAATTCACTATCTGACCATCTTGATATTTGTCCAACTCCTAAAACAATGCTATTGGTTTCACTTTGTTGTGTTATTAAACGTAGATATAGCTCATCTGGATTTTCAGAGCCGATAACTTTAGCTAATTTATTTATTTTCTCGCCAAAAAAATGAGCGAAGCTACCTTTTTTCTTCAAAGCAAAGACGTTTACCCACTGTATGGGATTTAATCTAATAATTGCTTCTCCCAGAATCTCTCTTAGTGGTAGCGGGATTCTTCGAATGCCATTCCAAATTCTTTGGCCCCACAAATAACGATTGTATCCAGCAAATAACTCATCCCCTCCATCACCTGTTAAAGCTACAGTCACTTGTTGAGCTGCAAGTCTTGAAATTAGGTATGTAGGAATTTGTGAAGAATCAGCAAATGGTTCATCATAAATTTCAAATATTTCAGGAAATACTTTAATTACATCTTTTCCTGTTATGTATAACTCAGTATGCTCTGTACCTAAATGAGAGGCTACATTTTTTGCATGAATTGATTCGTCATATCCAATTTCAGAAAATCCAATTGAGAAAGTTTTAATTGGCTTTACTGATTGGGCCTGCATTAATGCTACTATTGTAGATGAATCGATTCCACCCGATAGAAATGCACCAAAGGGTACGTCTGTTATCATTTGATTGGATATGGTTTTACGTAATAAGCTATCTAATTCAGAAATTGCTAGTTGGTCTTCGTATTTTTCCCATCGATTTTGATTGGCGACTGCTTTTACCGACCAATAAGTAGTTGGTATAGTGTTTATTTTACTTGAAGAACCGAATTTGATAGTTATGTAAGAGCCTGGCAGAAGTTTTTTTATTCCTTTAAATATTGAATGCGGTAGTGGTACATAAGAAAACCGCATGAAACTAGCCAAAACATCTCGATCAATTTCGCCATTCCAATTTGGATGACAACGCAACGCTTTGAGTTCAGAGCCAAAGAGAAATACATTGCCCTGCCAGCCATAATACAAAGGTTTTTCGCCCATACGATCTCGTACTAAAACTAGTTCCTGCCTTTTTTGATCCCAAAGAGCAATTGCAAACATTCCTGTTATTCGTAATAGTGTCGTCTCTATCCCCCATATTTCAAATGCAACCAAGAGTGTTTCAGTATCTGAATTTCCACACCACAAACTATTAGGAAGCATTGATCGAAGTTCTAGATGGTTATAGATTTCTCCATTAAACGCAATAATATAACGACCTGATTTTGAGATCATTGGCTGATGTCCGGCCTTTGATAGATCCAATATTGAAAGTCGTCTATGCCCAATAGCTAAATGCTCTGTCTTGGACACCCAAACACCACCGTCGTCTGGTCCCCGATGAATTAAAGCCTGAGTCATTTTATTTATAACTAATAATGTCTCCGTGGAGGAAAAGTTTGATGCGCTTGATAAATAACCAACTATTCCACACATAAATTTAAAAAGGCTTTCTAATCAATTGACAAATATAATCTGGGATAACTATAAGTAGTTTGATCATCCACTTTTAAATGACTTTAAACGTAATATAGTTTTCCAAGAAAATTGGGAAAATGTTGACACCCCCATAATAAAATATTTCCAATCCAGAAACAACGACGGGCGTAAAATTTTAAATGCATCAACTTTATTGCCCTGATTCATTGCGAATTGTGCTTTATAAAACGCTTCCTTTGCCTTTGCAAAACATAGGGTTTTTCTACATCGCTTAGCCAATATTGGATCCTCACTTGTCCATCGTATTACTTCACCAATGCCGTCGCTCAAATTAGCGATATTAGTTCTTGTAATGGAGTCATTCCGCACCCTGTAAAACGCGAGTTTATTTGGAAGTGCAAGTAATTTGCCCGTACGCGCAATGCGCATAAATAACTCATAATCCTCACCTATCAAAATATCTGGATTAAATCTTGGTTCATCTAATGCAAATAGAGACTTACGTTTCAAAATTACAGTCTGATTATTTATCTCGTAGTTATTTAGTAGCTCGTTAAATAACCAACCTTTGGTATATTTTGGGACAAATTCACCTTTCAATATTGAATTATTGTCAACATACCACCCCCCCGAGTAACAAAGATCAATATCACTGGCAACCATATAGGGTACTTGTATCGAGAGTTTTTCCCTATTCCAAAAGTCATCAGAATCTATAAAAGCTATTAATTCACCAGCCGCTTTTAATATGGCCATATTTTTAGCCCGACCCGGCATCCCAGTATTTTTGGAGGATTTAATCAAATAAATTCTATTATCCTGATTTATAAAATTGGAAACAATTGATGCGGTTGAATCAGTCGACCCATCATCAACTACTATAAGCTCCCAATTTTCATAAGTCTGCTTAATAACGGACTCGATGGTTACTCCAATACTAGCAGAGCTGTTATAGGCTGGGGTAATTATCGAAACTAAAGGTTTATTGTTCATAAAACATTCTACTGACTAACCCGCTAGATTTGTATGTCTTTTTACCAAAAACACGCCAACTAATTTCAAAGCTCAGTCTACGAGCAAAACGAGGTCCGCGTTCACGTCCGAAAATTACAACCCCAATATTGACTAAAAATTGGGCTACGTATCGATGTAAACATGATTTTTTATGCCTCATTGCTGCCTGTTTAAAGTCACTTTCATCAAATGACGCAACTATAATTTCAGGGTGAACAGGAAGGCTCGAAAGAACTTTTTTTAATCTTTCAGTATACGTATATTCTATCTGCGTACGTTGGTTACCTAAATTAGCAATACTATCGCGCGCTGTTTCATTATGAAGATAAAAGCGAATATAAGCAGCGCATTCAACTAAATTATTAAATACTATTATTTCCCTTCCTACATCAAATATTAAATTAAGCCCTGGTGACTCTTGTGTAAGCAAAAATCCACCCGCACCAGTAATTTCAAAAATTCTAGCTTTAGTTTGATTAGAGCCAAATGAATTAGCAAAATTTAAACTTATTCGACTATTGCGAATAATTTCAAGCATCTTATCGTTAGAGACAATGCCTGATGGCCATCCATATCCATAACATATAACATTTATCCCTTGAGTATTTAAATTGGCTATCATATTCTTGCGAACCTGCTGAGCAGTTCCAATAAAACTCACATCGTAACGACAATCTGATGCAGGAATAAATCTTCCGCGCCACTCCTCTGGCACCCCCCAACCACTTGCAATGGCCTGAGCTCCCAGTCTTTTATATGAAGGAAGAAACTCCGGATAAGTTGTAACGCAAAGATCAACATGTGAAGCAATGAACTGCGAATGTTGATAAAACTTCCAGCTATCATCAGGCGCCCAATGAATAATGCGAATACCCAAGGTAGACCGCAGATAATCAAGTGTCTCAAGCCATATTTCAACGGTCAACGCAACCCAGAGAATTATATCTGGACGATTCCTGTTACATTCGTCAACCAAGGCGCAATTAAGGGCGAAAAAGTCTGGATATAATGATTTGTTCCAACTATCAAATAGTGTAACTTTATGCCCAAGTGCGCGAAGAGCGGGCATAAAAGAAAAATTTTCTGTCGATTCACCTCGCTGAGCTTTTCCATACTGATGCTCTCCAAAAAGACAGAGAATTTTCATCCAACTTGCTCGAAGAGAAAAAGTCCGCAGGCATATTCCTGTTTGATATAGTCATTAAGGTTTGCATTTCGCCTAAACTGACCTTCGTCTGTAACAACAGAAAATTCGATAAGATTTAAATCTCTAAACCATCCTGCGACAGTGAATGGGGAAAATACCCTGTGTGCATTAAACGCAACCCGCTCTCTACCGATTGGAATACCTACGAGTAGACAACCTTTGGGGGCTAAAACCCGAATTAATTCTTCGGCAGCCTTGCGAGATCCATGTGCAACCACCGGGTCACCATAGCGACCCAAACCAACGTGTTCAATCACATGCAGACAAGATAAAGAGGGTATCAAACCATCTGCATAGGGTAGCTGCAGCAATGAACCCTCAAGCATATTAAATCCCTTTAAGCCCAATTCAACTGGGCGAATATCAATGTACTCAACCGGACAAATTGCACTAAGTTGCCCTGCAAAACCATCAATCCGACTACCCACATCCACATGTTTTTTTGGCATGCGCTCAACTATTCGGCTCAAGGCCCAGATATCCTGATAAAAATAGTGCCCTCGCCCCGACTGGCTTTTACTATCACGATCATGAAGACAGGGATATAGATCGCCCAAGGGAACATGTTCATCGCTTAGCATTCGATATCGAAGATATTCAAGAATAAAGGTGGGGTAATGTAGCAGCGCTCGCAATCCCCTGGAGACTGCACGAACGTCAATCACAGGAGACAAAACCCGATCTACCGCGCGGGCCTTTCTAAAAAACCAGCTTCCCATAATCAGTATTCCTCACCCAAATAACGAAATGATTTTCTTCGCTTTATCAATAATCTTGCCCACTTACGCATGGTCCTATAACCAATAAAACCGATCATCGGATCAACAACTGTTTTCGAAGAAAAAACCACTTCACCCGCAAAGTTCCGAGCAAGAAAGGTAAGTCCATCTCTAGGCATCAATGTAGCAACCGAGTTATCATCTAGCTTAAATTTAGGATATAGTTCATCGCGCACATAAATACAGTTAGCGATAGTGCATGCAACCAACTTATAGCCCTTTTGATGGGCAAGCTTTGTCAGAGAAAGGGCTGACGAACCCATATTGGCCCTGCCGCCATTATCGATATATTCCACATCTGGCGGAATTGTATAGTTGTACTCAATAATTACAACATCTACTTCAAAATCGGTGAAGTCTCGCCAAATATTGTAGTCATTACCATCAATATCGATAGAGAGAACTCCTATACGCACAGGCACCTCCGCATCTTTTAACAGCATTTTCAATGATGTTTCAGGAAGACTATCGTCAGTGACGAAAGCATTAATCGCAGTAACCTTAGGATTGATCGCATAACTTTGCTTCAGACGCAAATAGCGCTGTCGTTCAGCCTCTATATAGCAGACTCCCCAACCCTGCTGATTTACTAAAGTCCAGGTGTTGCTAAGATGTTTTCCATCCCAGGCACCAAATTCAACACAATATTTTGGTATTTCATCGCCAATAACCCGAATAATCTCAGCTATGATTCCATCTTCCCCAAACTGTGATGTAATATTTTTGGCATATTTAGATAAGTTCATTTTTTCCTCATTAAGAGCTTACGCCAGGCAAGCCTCCAAGCCCACGTCCGCGGTATTAAATCTAAATATCTAAGCCCCTTAGCCACTTGTGGCTGGCTAAATGATATATGGGCATCAACTTTGGGTAACTGCTTCGCAAAGCCTACTAATCTCTCCGCAGATTTAGATAACGAATGCTCTGCTCGAACAAAAGCAGCAGGATCAAAAGTCTCTATATTTTCCATAAATTGCCTAAGGATACCTATATTCAGGTCTTTGGAGACAATTTTTAAGCCACAGTGTTGGTTGAAATAGGGGGCAGTGGTTGCGCCACTTGCAATAAATTGCGATGGAAATCTAGGCACTAGGGGGTCGCGTTGATCATGCACATTGTCTGCAAGAGATCTTGCATCTAAAACTAAAATTGGCAAACCACTAGCCATCGCCTCCATCAATGCAAAACCTTGGCTTTCGGTCCCACCCAGCCAAATTGCAGCCTTTGATCGTTCCAAAGCAGCCTGATACTCAGCCTCTTTGTAGTTGCCGTAACGGAATATCTCGTGTGAGTAACCGCCCTCCTGAAGGAGGTCTAAAGTACGCCTTAAAAGACCTTCATCACGATTCTTAAAGTAAATGAGGACTTGGTTTGGATCACCATACAGCCGCCGGCGTGATGGAAAACTAAGCAGATCAATTCCAGCTGCCCAGATCTCCATCCTGCACTCCTTATATCCCATATTCGTCCATGCCCTCATTGGCCAAAAACTTGGAAAAAGATAGATTGAGGCCGGGTGAAGTGGTCGACGAAATCTAGGAAGATCCCTTGGCATCGTCGCAGTATTTGGGCCAACCAGAACTGGCCTGCTGGCCAAACCTGCCTCAATTATTCCCTCAGGGGCGTCATGGATCCAGTTGTATTCATGATAATAGATAGGTTCATTAAAACAACTCTCAACACCTATTTTAGCCAGTCCCTTAAGGGTATTTTGGAGAACCTTATTCGCCCCAAGAATGCGCTCTCTTCCTAGGCTATGTGATAGTATATTTAATTTCATCGATTAATCATAAATTTGACAATATGACGGCGCAACGACGCTTTTATTGTATGAAATGGGATTTTCCAGGCACAAGAGCGCCGTGATGCAATTAGATTTGCATAATTAACGATATCTCTCTCAATAGAAACCCAACTATTTGCTGGTTGAAGCAAATAAGTAATCCGAAAATAAAGTGCAAAGGGGACAAAGTACCAATCGAGCGTTTCATAAATACCATACCTTAATTGAATGGCGGTGCGCTCAATAGCCTGAAGCTCTCCTAGAGTGCTCAGGCCTGAACGCTCATCAAGAAAGTAACCTAGTGTGACTGGTATTCGAGCACCTTTTGAGGCAAGGGAAAGCCGAACGGTGTAGTCAAAATCACTCCCAGAACGAAATTGCTCATCAAACCAACCTACCGATGAAATCAAATTACGCCGCCACATAAAGAATGGACCTCCAATTGCGCCACGAGTGCCCAATTCACGTGACCACTCCGGTGGCTTAATAAGCACTCCTTGCGTTTCACCAAATACTTTGGATACAACGAAATCGCCGTATGTCCAACCAATAGAGGAATCCTTGTTTAAAGTATTAGCCATATACTCAAGCGATTTTTTAGACCGAAGATCATCCACATTCCAGCAAACCAGATATTCCCCACTAGATTGAGCTATTGCTCGATTCCAGCTTACATAAAGACTCTCTCTGGGTACCTCACATCGAACCATGCGAATTTTAGTTTCAAATTCATCTATAATTGCTCTCTCTTCTTCCGTAGGGTCATTATGAACAATAGATAATTCGACTAAATCTAATACACTCTGCTCAAGCACGCTTTCAAAATAACGGCGCAAGAAGCGCTCGGCCAAATATAAGGACAAAATAACGCTAATTTTTGGTGTCATTCAATTTCTTTCGCAGCCGTACTACGAGCTTTACAAATAATAACTTAATGAAATCGATGCGCCAAAAGGGGTACCATTGAGTACGCATTAACCATTCATGTGCAACACGGGTACTAATCCCCCTCTCATCATTTATGGGATCCTTAGGTATTCCCGCCACCCCCTCTGCAGTTGCCTCTAGACGCTTTGCCTCCCAATCTATGTACCAAATATTCAGTTCGCGATAACGCTCAGTGCCATAACGTTGAAAATTACGTAGTATTTCAATATCTCGCCAATTCAAAAAATTTTCAGGAAACTCATCTTCAAGAGAAATTCCCCGGTCAATCCAGGGCTGAATATGACGTGGATCCAGACGCGAAACATTGATATTTCTCTCATCGAATGCAATAGCATATTTTTTGTTAATGTATTCAATATTTTCATCGGGGAAATGGTTGCGCTCATATATATGATAAAGAGCTTGCTTACTTCGTTCATAGCCAAGATTCACAAATTGGTAATGGAGCACTTGAAGAAAGTTCAAATCAAGCGGATTCTCTAGATATTTTTCAGGAATACGTGAGCCATGAAAATAAGCGCCTTGAAAATGGGCTGAGCGATCATCGTAGTAACCGAACCAACTCCTAGTACGACTCCATATGCTGTGATCGTCCCTATAGTAGAGTGGGTGCTTCCACAGTGTCGTCCAGGGCATCATAATCGCAGAACGAGGTTTAACATAATCAAGCAAACGCTGCTTCACTTCTGGCTTAAGGATTTCTGCCGACATAATCTCATCTGCATGAATTTCAAAGATGAGATTACTACCGTCAAACTCACGTGCTAGTGATAGCATGTAGTTTCTCAGGTCAGGTGTATTGAAATTAAACTTTGGCCTATTCTCAATGATATGAACATTAGAGTATTGCTTACACCGGTCATATATTTCTGACGATCCATCATCACTTCGCTCATCAGCAATAATGACTTCGTCAGCCCAAAGGCGAAGATGCTTGATGGCCTTCTCAATGCACCAAGCATCATTTTTGACATGGGTAAGAGTAATAATTTTCATGGAAAAGATAGCACACCATTAATCATAATCCTAATAAGATAGATTAAAGAATTATTGAAATAAAAAATTCACCATTTAGCGATACTTTATCAATCGATACAGCTGATAGGGTATGTTGAGTAGACAACGAGGAATCAATAACATTGGCACATCTATAATCCAGAAATCAAGCCGCGAGATATCATAAGAACCTCTCATTAACCTTAAGTTTGCTAGGATTGGAACTGACTCACGCGCCTTAGCGCCAAGAATTTTTTTTCGCGTCCAAACTAGCTCACGATCATACATTTGATGAAATACGTGTGCCGGAATGTAACGCTTATGAGCCGCCAGTATACGTAGCAAACCAAAACTAACAGCAAATATATCATTGTGTGATTTAATTTTTCCTGGCGCACTATCATTAAGTCGATACTTAAACATCGGTCTCTTAAAAATGTACGTTGGTGCCCGAACGCGACAGAGAATATCCAGAGTGACGCCAACGTGAATGAAAATTGTTCCCCAAAAACGCTTAGGCTCTGCCTGCTCCCATAACTCGCGACGGTATACACCTCCCGAAATCGCAGCAAATATCTTATGCGTTTTTTTCACAACAGCAAGGCCGTCAGGAAAATAGCTATCTACTTGTATTGGATCAAATGCAAGATCACGAAAATTAATCTCATTTTCAAGATTAGAATCATAAATACGAAAATTCATATAAATCATTCCGAGATTTGGATGTTTAGTCAAGCAACACAAAATCTCTTCAAGTGCATACGGTTCTAATATATCGTCATCGCCCAGTAACAGAACATACTGCCCAGTACTGCGCTTTATTGCTAAATCTGCATTCCTATCCATTCCAATATTTTCATGATTTCGATAATATATAATTGGAGCACCAGCAGAAATTAAATTTAACACCATCTCTTCGGTAGAGTCTGTCGATGCATTATCTGAGATAACAATATTTACAGACTCTGGAAGAGTTTTAATTTGCTTTAGAAGGCAACTGAGATTATCGGATAAATAATCAGAACGATTATAAGTAGGAATAGAAACCGTTAACTTTATCATTTTGTATATTTTTTATATAAAGAACTCTTATCGTTGGCTAATTTTTATTAGTAATTTGATCATACTAGCCTAAAAATGAATTGTTTTTAGCTTTTATCATATAAGTTTTACTTCATCCAATTTTGCAAATAGCGTCTCCCAAAAAATACTCTTGAAAATATAGCCTGCATAGAAACTAAATTATCAGAGTAATTAGTACCCCTTGCAATCTTCCTTAAAATCTTATTAGCATTTATTTGAAAACTTGTAACGGAAAGTTTTTCTTTATCAATTGCTTCAAAAAATTCCAGTACTGCCTCAAAAATTTCCTCACTACTATTTTCTATCCATTCATAATTCTTAGAAAATTCAATATATGAACTTGAAATTATTTCATTATAAAGTGATATTGATTCCTCAAAACTTAAGCATATATTTTTTTTTCTATCGAGAATTCTTTTATATATTGTCAAATTATGCTTACCAATTCCAGGCATGGCAAAATTTATGGAATTCACACTTAATACCGGCTTTCCAAATAATAAGGCTGTATCAATTATTCCCGACTGAGTACCCCAGTAAAATCTACAATTTTCAATCAAATATAAATCCATCAATTCAGACTTATAGACTGAATTGGGATAGTCTATGAATCCTTTAATAGGCGACTTAATTAATCCATCTACTGCATCACCCATTCTTACTACCAATCCTCCTTGGGAGATAATGTAATTGATGGCTTGGTAGTAATTTTGAATATTAGCATTTCTATAATCTGCATTATCCTTATAAAAATTTGAGGTTCTAATGTGCAAACAAACATACCAATTATCTTTCAAACCCAATTCTCTAAAAGCAGATTTGCAGTCAACGTTAATATGGTCCATTAGTCCAACTTTTGGCAAATTTCGGAATGCTCTACCAATTTTCAACAGACTGCAGTTTGGAGGACGGCTTTCATAATATTTATTAGGGGAGGCATAAATCCAATGATTTACGCTACTTGGTTCGCAGTTAAAAACTTTGCGAGAAAAAAACATCGACCGAATTATTCTGAATGCGACAAATTTAAATCCTTCTTGATACTCCAAAAATATTCGCAATAAAAAAAATTCAGGTCTAATTAATTCTGAGACGATAGAGGTGTAAATTTTTTGCGGATAACGAACCTTTGTAATTAGTTTAGAAAATGGTAATCTAGCCTTAATAAATGTTACTTTTTTACCCAGAATTGAGGCTTTAACTAAACTTAAACGAATCAATTCAGAGCCAATTCCTATAGAAGTATCCCAAGGTACAATTACATAAAAGAAATTATGACTTGATAACTTATTTAGTGCCCACTCAAGAATATTAATCATTGATCAGTCTTTAAATGATGATTTATATAAACTCTATTTATGTAAATTTTATTCTAATATTTATTTCAAATACTGATAAGTTTGTTATTATTTTTAATCTGATAAATATTTTCTAAAATTCAAATTTTTTCATTTTAATATTAATTATTTTAACTGAAAATAGTACTTGTGAAGACATGAATGGTTAGTAAAATCTTCCATTCATTAAAAATTCTGAATTTTCACCTCAATACTTGTGTCACAAATTCTTTAAAATAGTTAAATAATTTGTATATTTAATTTTATACATATTAATTTTTTCATAACCGGGCGCAAGTCTGATTTAATTTAACCTTCTATACTTAAATCGCATTGATACTATCTTTTTAAATTTTTAATATGATCAGGTAAATTTGTGTATAGCGAGGAATAAATATTTTTAGTACCTAAATTAATATCAATTTCATCTGAGATAAGTTTCAATGAGCTTGGAGAATCCTTAAAAATCAATTTGGCATATTCTGAATATGAAATTTCATCCCTTCCTCCTAATTGAAAAATTCCAGTTTGTTTTTTCTTTAACAAAAGATAAATACTATTTATAACTACATCAATATTTACAGGAGATAAAAATCTATTTTTAAAAGTTTTTATACTTCTTTTTAATTTCACTTCTTTTTTCCAATGCTCTATAAATGGTGTGTTTTTTGTAATAACTTTTGTGAGTCGAAGTATGCAAGATTTTTTAGATACTTTGTTAGTAAGATATTCTTCAACTTCAGTTTTAAATTTTCCATATATGGTACTTGGGCAAGTTTTATCATTGTTTTTATAGAACTGTTTTGTACCGTTGAATACTGCATTTGAAGATAAGTAAATTACAAAGCTATTTTTTTGAACTAATTTATCTATTATTTTTATTGTATTAGTTACATTTATAATTCTATGTCTTGCCTGCTCTTTCTCGCATTCAGCAATATTGGTTGTAGCAGCGCAAAATATAACTGAGTTAAATTCATTTTCAAAAAACTTTAAAGACGGTTTTTTTAGGTCAAGAAAATATGTATTCTGATTGACGAATTCTTTTCTTCTCGTAGTTCCATATACAATTATTTTTTTTTTAATTAAATAAATTTTTAGAGCTTCACCAATTTGACTATCAATTCCGATGATCAATACTTTCTCTTTTTTTTTGGTCATAAATTTTCCCCCTTTCTATATCTTTCATCATTATAGCTTCCTTAATTTGTTGTTTTATTTAGGATAGTAACTACTTACTATTGTTACTAGTTTATATAAAATTAGCCCATGCAATTAATTTATTTATCTTATTGTTTGCTTAGAAATTTTCAATTCTTTAATGATAATTTTTATTAATGTTTGAGTATTCTTAATACGTGAATAGCAATCTCCCCATCAGGCTAACCGCTTTCAGAGTTAGAGTTTTCTCTAATTCAGAAGTTTTCATGAAGTGTTCTAAATTTATCGATAGCCAGATCATTGATGCCCTTATACGGGTCAATGCTTTTTTTCGTACCTGATATTTACCGAGATCCTGGTATTGGTACTGCCACCTTTTATAAGTGGCGTGCTAGATACTGCGGTATGGATACCTTTAAGTTTGCTTGTATGAAAGAGCTGGAAGCATAAAACGCTCGGCTTAAGAAGATGTACAACGAAGAAAAGCTCAGGGCCAAGATTTTAAAAGAGTCCATCACAAAAAAGTGGTTGGGCCATCTTGCAAACGTGAGATTACCCCACATGCAGTATCTGAGTTCAATATATTCATCAAACAGTCCTTTGCCATCTTTAGTGTAAGCGAGATCTGCTATCGCTATTGAGGCCAAGAGTAATGCCGAATACAAGTTGATTGGCAACTGGCTGATCCGGCTAACGGATAACAACCGCAGCCAGGGCTTTGAGCTATCCTAGCTTTGCCTAAACAAAGTCAAGCACTTCACCTAAAACTACAAGCGCATTTACCAGGAGCCTGAACTCAACCTGCGTATCAAGCCCCGCAGGCGTTTAGGTCACGATAAGCGCCCGATGCCTTAATCGTGCTGCTTGGCATCAACCAAGTCTGGTCAATTGACTTCATGTACGACCAGCTATCGGTTGGTAAAAACATCCGTCTTTTTAATGCCATTGATTACCTTAACCGCAAAGCTTAGTGATTGAAGTGTGCTTCTCCTTGCCATCCGAGCGCGTAATCTGCACTTTAAATCAGATCATCACTTGGGCGAGGTAAACCCAACATAATTCGGGCAGACAATGGCCCCGAACTCATCAGCGCCAGACTGATGGAATGGTCAGCCAAGCAACATATCCAGCTAGGCAAAACACAACAAAATGTCTATGTTGATCAGTTTACTCGTACCGTCAGATATGAGTAGTTATCTTAGTATTTTTTGGAAGGTGTTAACGGCATTTAGAAGTTTGCAACGCAATGGATTAGTATTCTATAAATATACAGCATTGTCAGTTTTACAAACATACTACATATCTCTTTATTCTATTTTTTTCTAATTTAACTAAATGTCCAGTAGTAATCCCCTGAATAACCAACATCATCGAATAATTTACTCCATTCACTCACATGCATAGCTGTTTTACATGTAACTACCCATTTATTATGCCTAATCAACTCTTCTTTATTTCTCCATGCATCAACAACAATAAACTTGTTAAGTCGTGAAACACGCTCAATTTCTTTAATAGCCTGCTTACATTCTCTCAAGGCTAAATTATGGACAACATTAATACCGATAACAAGATCAAATGATTTGTCAGGAAATGGTAACTTTTTTGCATTACCAATTTTTATGTATGGTTTTACGTTTGGCAGAGCATGTTCATAAGCATAATTTGAAATATCTATTCCTGCAACGTGAACCTCTGGCATTAATATTTTAAAATCATTCAACATAAAGCCTTTACCGCAGCCAACATCCAAAATTGAGGCGTTGTTTGGAAGGTTGTAGTAATCTTTTATATATTTTACTGTTTTTGACCAAAATTTTGCATTATAGAAATACCCCCCATAGCCATACTTTCTATCGCCATCAAAATAATCCCTTTCAAATTTTCTTGCAACCCTCATGTCATCTTTACTTACCGTAGCGCGGCTCTCTATGGGTTTCTGTGATCTAGGGTAATACTTCATCAAATCTATTTCTGCCATCCCCCCCCCAATTAAAAAGGGCCTCCAAAGCTTTTATTTGGTTGATCAAATTTAGTATTTTCATCGTCTATATGTTCTCTAACGAGGTGTCCCAATACACTTCTTATTTCATTGCAAATACCAACCACATTTGGATAATAGTGTTTAGCTAAACCAACAGTGGCGGGAGTCGGAATATCGGGCAAAGTAATGCGCAGTGGAGGGCCTTTTAAATCACTCCAGAGTTGTTCCGTCACTAATGCCATTATTTCAGAGGCCGTTCCAAAGGACTTCCATCCCATATCCAATACTAAGGCTCTACCTGTTTTTTTTACGGATGTCAAAATTGTTTTTATATCTAGTGGTTTAATTGACCTTAGATCGATAACCTCTAGCTCTATACCTTCACTAGATAATATTTCCGCCGCAGCGAGAGCCTCCAAAACCATATAAGAGGCAGCTATAACTGAAATATGATATCCAGTTCGGGCAATCCTAGCTTTTCCAATCTGGGTTGTGTAATAATTTTCTGGAACATCCCCTGTTACGTGATGTAGCCATCTATGTTCAACGAATATTACTGGATTGTTATCCTCAATTGCGGCTGCTAGCAAACCTTTAGCGTCATATGGCGTAGCAGGCATCACGACCTTTAGCCCTGGCGTAGCAGCAAACATGGCATGCATACTTTGAGAGTGCTGAGGGCCCTGCCCCCATCCGCGACCAACCAACATTCTAAAAACTAACGGCATAGGGGATTTCCCATCAGACATGTAATACCAATTAGATGCTTGATTAATAATTTGATCTAGAGCGAGCATAGCAAATTCAACTCTTTGGTGGACCATAATAGGCCTCATTCCAGCAATTGCAGCACCTACAGCCACACCAGTCATACCATTCTCAGATGCTGGCATATCTAACACCCTATTCTCCCCATACTTTTCCTGAAGCCCGCTGGTCGTTCCAAAAACCCCCTTAGGATCGGGAACTCCAAGTCCAATAAGATATACCATAATATCTCTTTGCATGGATTGATCGGTTGCCTCATTTATAGCCTGAGCAAAGGTAATATTTCTTTTCATAAGATATTAAATTGATTGATAAAGCTACTTTGCAAATACATTTTCGTATAGTGCAAATGCTTCAGGATATTTATCGTTTTTCGCAAAATCAACTGCAAGATCGATTTCATTTTTAATCTTCAAAACCAATTGCTCTTCATCCTCTGAACTTAGGGTATTTGAAGATAACTGCTTAAGGGGATCACAAAGCATCCAATCATCGCACTCTTGTTGATCTCTGTAACCTATATCATTATCGTAATTTGGACCACAGTGCTCACGCCAACGATAAGTTGAAAACTCTAAATAAGTTGGCCCTCCTCCAGACCTAGCCTTTTCAACAGCTTGTTTGGTAAGCGTCAAAACATCACGAACGTTATTACCGTTACCCTTAAATCCATCTATTCCATGAGCATTTGCAATCGCCAAATTATTCCTTGTTGGGGGCTGCCTCAATTCCAATGGAGAATAAACTGAATAAAGATTATTTTCACAAACAAAGACTACTGGCAAATTTTTTAAAGATGCATAATTCAAGCTCTCATAAAATACACCTTCTTCAGAAGCTGCTTCTCCAAAAAAAACAACAGAAACATATGGCTCTTTTTTAATAAAAGCTGCGAACGCAGTTCCAACTGCCATAGGGATTGTACTTCCTAAAATAGGGACGGCATAGAAATTCACTTCAGTATCAACCAAGTGCATGGAGCCACCCTTACCACCGCAGCAACCGCTTTCCTTGCCATAAATCTCTGCCATCATAGCATTTAGATTACCCCCCTTAGCTAAGAAATGCGCATGAGATCTATGAGTGCTAAATACATAATCATTTTTTTTTAGTGTCTGACTTACGCCCACTGCTATTGCCTCTTGCCCGATACTAAGATGAACTGGACATCTTATTTGCTGCTCAGGATAAAGAGAAACAATCTTCTCTTCAACCATTCGGATTCTGAGCATTTGAACATACAACTCTCTCTCAAGATCAACATCAATAGTTGCCATCGTGCTCATGTTTTTAAATAGAATGATTTAATCATTTCAAGCATATATGAGATCTGCGAATTATTTAAATACTGATGAACTGGCAACGTCATAATTTCTTCTCCATATGACTCACTCATCGGGAAATCTCCAAACTTATAGCCTAAACCTTTTGCAGCCTCCTGAAGATGAAGAGGTACTCGGTAGTGAATTTTGGCATCAATCTCTTTTTCATTCAGATAGCACAACAATTCGTCTCTTCTTTTAAATTTAGCCATATATAAGCTAAATGTGCCCTTATGCCCTGCTGGGCGAGGAGGAGTTAATACAAATTCAGATAAAACTTTAAGCCCATCATCCAATGTAGCGGCATTTTTATTGCGAACCTCAACGGTTTCATTTACTGTTTTTAAAACATGACTTGCCACTATGGCCTGCAATGGCTGCAGTCTCATGTTTACTCCCCAAATACGATTATGATCTCGATCAACCATTCCATGATTACGGTACATCCTCATCCAAGCCGCAAGCTCATCATCATTTGTGCTGACCATACCACCATCACCCATCACATTTAATGTTTTTAAAGGATGCATACTCCAAGCATGTGCATCACCTAATGTGCCGGCGTGAACACCATCAACCACTCCGCCTATCGCCATACACGCATCCTCTATAACCTTAAGATTATATTGCTTCGCCAACTTCATAATATCTCGAATATTGGGAGAGGCCCCGGCCCAATGAACCGGTAATATCGCTTTCGTTTTAGATGTAATGGCCGCTTCTATCAAATTGACATTCATCTGATAGCGCTCATCAATATCAACAAATACAGGCTTTGCTCCGACGGCCACAATAGATCCAATGGAGGCAAAAAAAGTTGTTGAAACTGAAATGACTTCATCGCCAGGCCCAACACCGCATGCCTTTAATGATAAAATCAGGGCATCAGTACCAGTATTTGTACTAATGACGTGCTTGCAACCTATAAAGTCGGCAAACTCCAACTCAAATTTTTCAACAGCTGGTCCAAGCGTAAATTCTGTTGTTTGAATTAACTCCTTCCATTCAGAAAAAATTTTTTCTGTTTTTTCAAATTGCATAGGCAGATAGTTATATGGGACCTTCATGTACACCTTTCTTCAAAGAAACTTTTAATTTTGTCAATTACAAAATCTTGCTGAGAGTGGGTCATGTGTGGGTATAGAGGCAGGCTAAGTATTTTGGAAACATGAGCCATGGTGTTAGGAAAATCATCCTGCGTATATCCAAGATACTTGGCAGCGGGCTGCAAATGTATCGGTATGGAATAGTGGCAAAGAGCCTCAATTCCTTCATCAATTAGATACCGCTTTAAATCATCCCTAAACTCAGTCTTTATTACATAGGTTTGATAAACACAATACTCACCAATACCTTCATCCGGAACTTCTACATATTGTCTTAATTTTTCATTATAACGAAGGGCAAGCTGACGTTTATTTTCTGTTTGCAGATTTAATTTTCGAAGTTGCACTCTCAAAAATGCAGCCTGTAACTCATCAAGTCTCGAATTAAAACCCCAATAATCGCACTGCTCTCTTGTGGCTAGACCTTGATTTCTCTCTTGTCGAAGCCTGTCGTTAAGCCACTTGTGTCGAGTTACTATCATTCCACCATCACCAAATGCATGCAAATTTTTTAAGGGATGGAAACTAAAGCATGCAGCGTCTCCCCAGCTTCCAGCCTTTTGCCCATTTAAAGATGCGCCCACAGCTTGCGCTGCATCCTCAATTACAAATATATTATGTTTTTTTGCGATTTTAAGAATTGCATCCATCTCTGCAGGTCGCCCAGTCAAATGGACGGGTATCACCGCTTTAGTATTCGGAGTAATAGCTGACTCAAAAGCCTCGGGGGATAAATTGCCACAATGGCAAATATCAGCAAATATTGGAGTAGCACCAGCCAAAGCAATTGCCGAAGCAGAAGCTATATATGAATTAGGTGCAGTAATTACCTCATCAGTAGGCTTAAGATCTAACGAACGTATTACGAGTAATAATGCATCTGTTCCAGATGCTACGCCAATTCCGTACTCTGACTGGCAGTAGAGTGCAAATTCTTTTTCTAGAAGATTAAGCTCAGGCCCCAGAATATAACGCCCACTTAATAAAACTCTTTCAAAGACATCTAAATAATCAGATTTTTCAGCTTTAAACTTTTCACCGAAGTCAGTAAATGGTATTACGATTTTATTCATCTCTTATTAATCCTTTAGATTTAGCTTGTTTCAACGCATTGTCCCATATTGGTATAAGGAAATCAGGTATGGAGTACTTACTTATTTCATGTCGACCTATAAATTTAAGATCTTGACCTTCATTGCAAACTACTGTCTGAGTGGAATCATAAATCTCCCAAAATATTGTAAGAATATAAGGTGGGAAGCATTTTTCTTTTATATCTAATTCGTGTAGTTTATATAAATGAGAACAATTGTAACCTGTTTCTTCTAGAAATTCTCTTCGGGCACACGCATCGATCTCCTCTTCAAATTTTGCGTGTCCACCTGGAGGAACCCATTGTCTTGCATGGCGCAATCCAGGCTTATCATCTCGTAACTGTAGTAAAGAAGCGCCGTCATTAGAACGCAATAGAAAAACAGCGCCAACCCTGTCAATTAAACTCATTTAAAAATTAAATTAAAAAGTAGTTCCTAATCTAAAGTAATCAAAGCCATTCGCTTTCATTTCCGCTCCATCAAGCATTCCGAAAGGGTCTAGAACAACCCTGCCAGTCATGTTCTCCAAAAGCATCTCCATATCTATACATCGAAATTCAGGCCATGCCGTTGCTAATACCAAAACCTCAGCGCCCCTTAAGACCTCAAGCGCTGAACTTGCACGCGTCATATGATTTGGTAAAGCATTCGAAGCGGCCGAAGGATCATAAGCAATAACATTCCAACCTGCTAGTTGAGATAAAAAAACTAGCGCGGGAGAATTTTTCAAAGAATGGGTATTTTCCTTGTAAGTTAAACCTAAAATACCAATACGTTTATTTTGCTCCTTACTAATTCCATGATTTTTAAAAGTCTCCCAGATCCAATTTTTACGTCTTTGGGAATTAGCTAAACAAGCCTTAACAAGGCTATCATCCGTTCCGTGCTGATTTGCATAGCTTATTGCAGTAACTAAATCTCTCTCCAAATTACCCCCGGAGATACCTAATCCTGGATTTAGATATGCGTATTGTCCAATTCGCTTATCCAACCTTAAGGCAGGAATAATCTCCGCCCAATCAGCGCCAATTTGCTCACACAATTCAGCCAAAGTATTTGCAGTTGTAACTGAAGCCACCAAGCACATGTTGATAGATATTTTTGCCAATTCTGCACTTTCGTAATGCATAGGAATAATTGGACAATTATGCGCCTGAAGAAAGTGGAGATAAGGCTCAGGTAATGCATCTCGAGGATTAGAGCATCCAACAATATAACGCTCGGGTAATAAAGCCCTATTTATAGCCTGTCCAAATATTAAGGTTTCCACTTGATAATATAAAGTTCTATTATTATCCTGCTTGCTCCTCGTAAAACCCGGTGGAACTTGAGATAGAACTACCACCACATTTTTTTTTGTGACAACTCCAAAAATAACATCTAATAATTGATTAATACCGCTTAAATCACTCTGGCCTTGATCATTTGTAGAAATATCTGGTGCAGCGTACACGACAGCACACTTTTGTAGTTCTTTTGGATCAGAAGTGAAACATAAGCGCTCGTGGTTTTTAATCATTAATTCAATTAATTGAGGCTCTGAGATAAGTGGCTCAAATTTTATAAGCGTATTAATTAATTTAACATCAGGGTCAAAACAAACCACATGAAAGCCTTTCTCCGATGCAGAGACCGCAGAGATAAGCCCTAGATGCGTCATTCCAGCAAAACCGATTTTGGTTTGCATTACAGAAGCACCTTTTTAGACTCTAGCCTCTGCCTACTGTGGACAAGCTGCAAGCCCTCACGCCAAGATCTAAATCTAAGTCCTGGAAAAGCCTTAAGTACTCCACTATTATCAAATGCTCGATACCCACCATGAGGTAATTCACCTATCCGTATGCTACCGCTAACAAATACTTTAGGCATAAATTCGCTAGCCACAAACTCAGCCAGCTCTCGAAATGAAACTACCTCGCCCGAAACAGCATTAGCAATTCCACTGCTACGGAAAACCGCAATCCTATAAATTAATTCTGCAACATCTTCCACATCAACATGATCTCGTCGTTCTTCACCCTCGCCAAATAAAGCAATATCCTCTCCATTGGATGCTAATCTTCTAAATCTATTTGGGCCATAACTATTATGTGGATCATCAAATCCATAAATCAAGGTTGGACGCACAATTGCCAACGGTCCAGCATAACTTTTCTTTAATATAATTTCACGTGTTAAGTGCATGACACCATGCAATGAAGATGGTTCTGCACACGAATTTTCAAGAATTAGCTCCAGCGAATCTTTATAAACAGCATCCGAGCTTATATAAATAATATGGGCAACGGAAACCTTTTGCAGTGCCTTGCAGAATGCAGCAATCATTCTCAGGTTATCTTGCAGCATTATCAAATCTTTACACGGAGCTAAAGCTGATACAAAGATTACCGTATCATTAGGTTTTAATAGCCCCACAAGCTTGTTAGTAGAAGCCTTGCTTAGCAAATTAACATTTTTTCGACCCAATGAAATAGTGGGGACTTTTTTTAAAACCAGTTGACGAACAATCTCTTTACCAATAAAACCGCCAGCACCCAGCACAACAACTCTATCAGGACAAATTTCACTCAAATTATTATGAATCAACATAGTATTAATAAATTAAATCTATACCTTTTTATAATTTCTCGTCACATCAAAGCATAATTTAGTCAGTACATTATTTATCCAGACATCATTATTAATATTATTTTTTCCAGTTTTACATAATTTTTTAAAGTACTCATACTCAAGAGCCCAAGTAGGATCAGGTTGCAATAGCGTCACGTTATTCTCGATTGGACGTCCACTAGGCAATTGGCGCTCTCGATAAATAAGCTGACTTGGTCCCCACTTACAAAGAGACTCGATATGCACATTAGCCTTTTCTGCAAAAATATCAGCATAAAAATTATTTCTCCATGAAAGAAGCATCACCTCCATTTGTATGTCCATAGCACTTTTAGATCCAAAAAGTACGTGGTCTGGAGCTTTATTTTCAAAGCAATTTGCGGTGTATACGGAAAAGTCTTCATCAACTCTTCCAAACCAAAAAAGCATAGTGTCCAAAAGATGCGAACCGAGATCTGGTAAGACTCCCGGCCCCTGATCTCGCCACTCTGAGTCACGAACCAGTCTTGCTGTTCCGTTTCCATAGAACATTTTGACGCTATAAATACGACCCAATTTACCAGAATTAATCAACCTCTTCATGTTTACAAAATGGGGCTCAAAACGATGGTTATATGCGGTGTAACAAGCAACTTTGTTGGCAAGCGACAACTCTCTGAGCATTTCAAGTTGAGCTGTATTGGCTGAAAATAAAGGTTTTTCAACCAACACATGTTTATGATTCTTCAACAAGTAGGTAATCATTTCAATTTTGGGTGCGTCAGGAATGCAAAGCAAGGCAGCATCAAATGAATCTAATGGCACTTGTTCAAGGGCACGATAGTCTGCACCTAGAGAAACTGGATCAATTGTTGCAATTACTTCGGATCCAGCAACGGCTAGCCGCTTTCGCCCCTGTATACCCAAGCCAACAATAACTACTCTCATTAACTGTCTAGACTGTTGTAATTCACAATTTTCTCAATCGCCTCAATCTTTTTCAACACCTGATTAGGCGTTACTAAACAATTACCCTCATGCTCACACTCAACCGCTGCAGCCATGTTTCCCAAAATCGATGCAATAACTTCGTTTTTTGTTACCACCATAGCTAAGGTGGTATAGGCTAATAGTGCATCGCCAGCTCCTACGGCATCAACAACTCTCTCGGCGAAACTTTCGACTATAAAAAAAGCTCTGTAATCCTCCAGCTCAGTGGAGCGATAAACAATAATTCCGCGACTACCGCACTTAAGTAACAACATCTTACATCTTGCCTGCAAATATAACTCCCCTGCTAACGGACGCAATACTGAATCTTGATCACCCAATGCAAAACGCGCTTCTCGCTCGTTTGGGGTAATTAAATCAAAATCTTCAAATTCAAGAATATTACCCCAGCGACTAGCAACTTGACTATCTGCAACTCTATAAGATCCCTGAGGGATAGCGGCAGTCAGGGCAGGAATAGTTCCGCGGTTAAAAATACCATGTCGAAAATCACTGAAAACAACAGCTTGTGTTTCTGTATCTTTAATCTGATCTTTGAGTCGTATTACAATCTTGTCAGAAATTGAACGATTGTCTAATGTGTCTATCTTGAGCATCCTATACGTTTCAGCGACGATGGCATTCTTGTTAGTTGTTGGTCGCGTTTCATCGATAATCGGCATACAAATAACGCCACTACTGGCAAGATCATTAAGTACAAAATTCTTAAAGTCATCATTTCCTAACACTGTAGAAAATACAACTTCTGCTCCAGCGGCACGCAGATGTTTTGCAACAACTGCTGCCCCGCCTGTGAACTCAACTTTTTTTTCAAATCGAACACTTATAGTTGGTGTCTTTGTCATACCGCCAATCATGCTGCAATACGTATAACTATCAACAATAGTATCGCCCACCACATGAACCTTAACCCCTTGCATGCTATTCAATGTCGTGCGTAAATCTTTAAAGCTAACTCCCTCGCTCTCCATCAGCATCAATAACTTCTCAATCGCGATAGATGGTGGTGCCAATTCAATCAATGCTGAAGAAGAATAAACAATATCTCCTGGGGTAAAAATCATCTCGCCACCATAACCATCAACTAGATTTATCTCCTCCTGAGTCTTAGGATGAGTAGCCCCAGCAGTATATTCATAGCCTTTTGCAAAAAAATCTGGCTGAAGAATGGCTAAATTCTTTAACGGTGTTGGGTCGTTATCTACAAGTACATAATCTACCATCTCTAAAGCAGCTAAATTCATTGCACGTAAATCCTCGGGCACATAAGGGCGCATACTCCCTTTTGTAATATGCTTATCTGCTGTAAGACTAGCAATTAGTATGTCAGCTTTTGTCTTTGCATATAACATGTGACGAATATGCCCAGGATGCACAACATCAAATGTTCCATGACACATGATAGCTTTTAGCCTTCGAGGCCTAAGACCGATATAATCGCGAATTTCTTCTACTGTTTTGATCTTGTGAGAAAAAAGCTTTTTGCTGGATAGATCCATTAGGAATTCTCTTCCTCATGCATATATTTAAACCAAATTTCAGTAGCAATTGCAATTGAGCTTGGATCCCAAAGTGGTGCATTTTGCCAATAATTGATATTTTCCAAAACTTTCCCAACGCCTACTTCAAAACTAATTTCTGGTTTCCAGTTAAGTTCTGAAGTAATACGGGAAATATCAGCCCAAGTACAATCAGGCTCACCTGGGCGCTTAGGAATATGTACCTTACTACCCCCAAGTAACTCAACCAAGCGATTAACCGATTGAGGTCTACCAGCCCCAACGTTGTAAAAACGCCCGGTATAAACTGTTTCCGCTGCTGCCAAGAATGCTCTAGCGACATCAGTCACATATAAAAAATCGCGTGTTTGAGATCCATCACCAACAACCGTAAAAGGTTTTCCAGCTATTTTTTGCTTTAAAAAAACACCAAAAACAGCTCCATAAGCACCTGAAGTGCGAGACCGAGTCCCGTAGGCATTAAAAATGCGAATTGCATTTACTGGCAACTGATAAATCTGATGCCAATGAAGTGCCGCTTGCTCACCCTGGTATTTTGAAAGTGCGTATGGATACTTAGTGTCTATATGATGAGCCTCATCAGTTGGTACATTTGCAAGTCCATAACAGGAAGAGGATGAAGCGTATACAAACTTAGAAACAGATGCATTACGGGCACACTCTAGCATTTGTACAGTACCTTGTACATTCGTTGACATGTACTCGCTGGGGCGCTCAATTGATGGAACAATATCACCAATCCCAGCGAAGTGAAACACATACTTAGCATCTCGAAAGAAAGAATCCCCTGGCTTATAACTTCGAATATCACGCTCTTCAATATTGAAAAGGGGGTTAGATCGATGATGGGCGATATTATCTATGCGGCCACCGGACAAGTTATCTATTACCCTAACCGCAAATCCACGTTCGACCAATAAATCAACCATGTGGCTACCGATAAACCCAGCACCTCCGGTGACTATTGCGATAGGTTTCGAACTCATTTAGCACCTACGGATTTCATAGTGCGCACGTTGTAATACCTATTATCTTCAAAACTATTGGGTAGCCTTCCCTCGCGAAATGCTTGGCAAAGGTCTCGAACTGCGTGTTCCACGGAATATTTTGGCCGGAAGCCTAAAGCACGCTCGATCTTATCTGAATTGATATGGTAAGAACGAGGGTCATTCGATGTTGTTACATCAATAGGAATGGCATTTTTATCTGGGAAAATTTCCTCAACCACCTTCTTAACTACTTGTGCAATCGCCATAATGCTCATATTATCGAACCCAACATTAAAAATCTGATTTGCAATCTTTTCTTCAGGAGCGCTTAACAAGAGCTTACATAAGTCAGCATAGTCTTGAATGTGAAGATTCGGGCGTAACTGATCACCACCAAAAACCAAAATCTTATTTTTATTAACTGCGTGATTAGTTAAAATATTAACTGATAAATCTAATCTTTGACGTGGGCTATATCCACAAACCGTAGCTGGGCGAAAAACAGCGCCAATAAAATCTTTGCTAGTATGCTTTAGAAGTAAGGGTTCACACATACCTTTATATTTATTGTAAAGCGTCAAGGGAACTAGTGGATGATCTTCGGTCACATCAGGAGAATCAGACACACCATAAACAGAACTTGATGAAGCAAATACAAATCGGCTAACGCCAGCTTCTTTTGCCGCAAGGACTAATGGCTCAAAAGAGTTTAAATTTACTGATGTAGAGAGTTCTTCATCAAGCTCAAAACTTGCGTCATTTGAAATACAAGCAAGGTGAAGAACGCTATCTTTACCAATACATGCTTCCTTTACCTTTTTTAGATCACGAACATCACCTTCAATTAAATGGAGTTTGGGGCTTTTGGGAAACTGATCTGTTCCGTACCACATCATATCGTAGACAGTGACCTCCCAGCCTTCATTTAGTAATTGCGGCACAAGCAAGCTACCACAGTAGCCTGCCCCACCAAAAATCAGCACATTTTTCACCAGAGATCCTCTCTCATTTTTAGAGTAATAATTTTAAATCAATTAATATCATAGCCTGCGGCTTTAGCATCCTTATAGAACATCTCCACTGTTTCAAGTGAATATTCCTCTAAGTCCTTACCAACAAGTGCGAGCTTTTTTAAAATATCATTTGTAGCAGTAATAATGTGGCAACCAATTAAGTCGGCTTGGAATACATTCAATAGTTCACGAGGACTTGCCCAAATTAACTCCAATTTAGGCTTTTCGCTCATAATTTCAACTGCCTCTGCCATCAAAGGCAAAGGATCAATTCCGGTATCTGCAATGCGACCTGCAAAGACCGAAATAATTGCCGAGGTCTCTGAGGCCAAACAATCAGTAATATTTCGAACTTGATCGAGTGACATTACTGCAGTTACATTCAAACAAACACCAGCCTTTGAAAGTCGCTCAATAACTGGTCCAGTAAACTGATTTTTAGTATTAGTGACAGGAATCTTTACATTTACATTTTTACCCCATGATGCAATCTCTAATGCCTGCTTCTCCATCACATCAAATTCATCTGCAAACACCTCAAATGAAATGGGTCGATCTGGTATTGCCTGTATAACTTCTCGGGCAAACAACCCGTAATCCTTTATGCCGGCCTTACGCATAAGTGTTGGATTGGTAGTGAACCCCTTTATATTTGGGTTAGCATACATCTCCTTCATGCCAACAAGATCTGCCCCATCAGCGAAAATCTTAACTCTCAAAGTACTAATTTTTTGCATCAATAAAATCCTTAAAATTAAATTTTTGAAGAATATGCTTACCAGCATCCTCTAAAGATGTAACTATATTATCGGGTCTATCAGGAGGCTTTTCTTGATATTTATAGTCAATATAATAGGTAAAGCAACCGGCTGCTTTGCCTGCCTCTATATCTCTCCATCGGTCACCCACCATAAAACTTTCCCTTAGATTAATATTCCATTCTCGAGCTGCTTCAATTAGCATTCCTGGCTTGGGTTTTCTGCAATCACAATAATCTTCATCTATATGGAAACATACTTTGATGTCATCACAAAGCACATCCCTCCGGAGTTTGGCATGCATTGCATCAATTACTTCTCTGTTTTGAATACCTTTAGCTACATCAGGCTGGTTGGTTACAACAATCACTAAATAACCGGCGGCACGTAATTGTTTAATGCAGCTCTCAACACCTGGTAAGTAAACAAAGTCAATTAGAGTGGCTGGGGGGTAAGATTTACCGTTAATCACAACTGCTCGATTAATAACTCCATCACGATCTAAAAATACTGCTCGTCTCATCAAATTTCTCTATAACACTACCACTTTGTTGGCATCTGCTGGAGCAAAGGGTGTGAAACTATGCAATGCCAAACGATCGCTTGAAATGCTTCGGTATGCGGGGTAATTCTTAAACTGTCTACAGTAGGAATTACAATTACAGTGTCACCCATTTGCTTTGTATACCCTCCGTCTCGCCCAACGACTCCAAATATTTTCATACCACGAGCCTTAGCTTCTTTTATTCCATAAACAAGATTAGTGCTAATATTTTTTTCAATACTACCACCCCCAACCGAAAAAACAAATATTGCATCCTTCGCATTGGCCTTGCTTATTCCAAGCCATGAAGAGAATACTGTCTCCCAGCCTTCATCATTAGTACGCGCCGTTAATTCAGAAACATTGTCTGTAGGTGCGTAGGATTCAATTCCACAAAGTTTTCGAAAGTCGTTTACGGCATGACTACAATTTGCAGCACTACCCCCGACCCCTAAAAGAAATAATCTGCCTTCATTCTCGCGAACTTTAACCAGATCAAGAACTAGCCTTTCTATTTCAGGATAGTCAATCAATCTTGCGATTTCTACAACTTCTTTAAAATAATTTTGAGTATGCATACCGCAAATTCCTTTACTTAATTTTTTTACAAAAAGCGATAAATATCAGCCCAAGCATTTTTTTAGTTATTTTTACTCGCAGCCTCGTCGACAATTATGCACTGTTTAAGTTTTCAAATAAGTTGAAATAAGAAGTACTTAAGTCAGCACAGTTAATAAACTCTATTTAATATTATATTTCTTTTATAAATTGTTAAGAAAATGAGGATGAATTGACTCTATAATTAAGTGCAGAGATTAATCTTTCTGTGTACCCTTATCTCTGTTTAGATAAATTCTGAATCACTTTAAGTAATTATTTCTTTAATATCAAACTATACCAGCGTAGATGATTGTATTCAAATGAACACAATTATTAGAAACGCAATATTTTGGTTCGGCGTTTTAGCACTCAAAGCAAAACCATTGTATTAAATTTTTTCTTGTTTTACTGTGCGAATATAAGAAACATGAACTGGTAAACTATTATCGCAGTCACATAAAAATTTAGTTACTCTAAACGAAGCGATAAAACGTATGAGGCAACAACAGGAGAATATACAAATCTACAGAAGTGATTTGCTTCATGTCTGAGTTCAAAATATTTATCCATAGCAACTAAATATTCCCAAGATTCATCAAACGTACCCTCTAACCGCGCAAACATCTCTTTAGTGCCTTCCAATATTTGCTCCGGCGTATTATTAACGAGATCAAGTTGTAATCGATCAAGCTCTCCTTTCAGATCCAATCCTAGAGATGTCCTCCAACTGCTTGTTAAAAGAAGAGCCTGTCTATATGGAACCTGCTTTCCCGATCCACGAGAGCACAATGTTTTGGAAATATATATTTCATTTTTACCCCATGGAGCCCAGCCAATCTGAATCCAATTGACAGCTAAGTGAGGTTTGTCAAATATTCTAGCCATGTCTGCTCCCCCTGAAGCAGTTCCAATATAGAACTTACATTTAGCGGTAAGGTACACATCCATGAAATCACTTCGGTGATTAACTGCATAGTCTATGACGTTAGGATGTTTATATCCAAATGGTTTGGCAACGTTTTTTCCCATTCTGATGACATAACCACCTTTACTAGTAATATATTCAGCAGCATTTATATATGTATCTATATCCCCATCACGCAATGCCATGCTTGGTGAATTTAAACTATAAGTTGTTTTATAGTGCATTGAATCTCTAGCAAATATGCACACAAACCACGCACCAAGTGGTATTCCCAACTTACTTAACTCTTCTGCACCCATGCATTCTTCATTAGCTGAAAATCTTAGTTCGCATCTTGTATTTTGGTAAATATCATACTCATTGGAGTCCATATTCAATTTTTGAAAGAACCTTGTGTTCAGTATTCCAATTAACGAAAGAAGGCGCCCTAACCAGTAGAGTTCACAGACATAGAAGTGCCTCTTAAACATTTTGAGAAGTTGATTATTAGCGGCGTGATAAACAAAAAAAAGGTAGATAGCATTTCTGGGATTCTCTCCTAGCTGACGTCTACGTAGAAATAAATCAAGATTTAGTGCAAGATGGCCTAGTGGTCTTGCCTCTAAGAACCCAATCCTTATAGGCCTAAAGAAGCTTATACATCCTAGCAACATATATGCTGCGAGAAAGCAAGGAACTGCTACGAGCTGAACTATCACCTCAAGAAGGAGTTTATATATAGGGTTTTTGCGATTAATCCAAGTCTTAATAGCAACTATCAGAGCAGAAAGTTGTTTATTTATTAGCACTGGTAATTTCACGAATGTGCAATGAAGAATGAATTTTATATAGGCGCTGTAAAAAGCTTATTCCTATTGTAGAGGGCGTTTTTCGATAGATATTCTCCAACGGCATTAATTCGGCATACCATGCCGACAGGAATTTCATTTCTGATTCTTCGACATGCTCTCCTGCGAGTTTTCTGAGCATTTCATCGACCACATCTCGAATTTCATCAGCCGTGTTATCTGAGAAGTACCATCCAAATTTACTTAAAACTTCGCCTGGATTAATGCTGACGCTAATTTGATTCCCAATAAATTCATTTAATTGATAAGATATTGGCACCTCTTCTGCATTATTAAACGCTAAAACACGCTTAGGAATATAAATTGAATTCTTGCCAAATGGAGAATATCCTACGGGGACCCAATTAACTCCTACAAATGGTATGTCGAACAGAACTGCCAAATCACTTGCTCCAGAGGTTGTCCCTACATAAAATCGTGCATGGGCGGTAATATAAATATCTGCAAACTCATTTCTGTAATTACTACCATAATCAATTACTCTTGGATGTTTAAAGTCAAAAGGCTTCTCCACACAACTACCCATTCGAATAACCCACCCTCCAGCACTCAAGACAGCCTGAGCCGCTAAAGTATAGGTGTCTATATCAGCATTCCGATGATCGGAAAAGGTGGAGTCAGTATTCGGGCTGAATTTTCTATAATATTGACCATCACGCGCGAAAAAACATACATACCATTGATCATTAGCAATACCCAAAGACTCCATAAACTTTTTTCCTACTTTATTCTCTTTATCTGTAAAAGAGATCTGCGGAGGAGCCGAATGAAACTCATCGTATTCATTACCAATAAACGGAAGTGGTACATGAAAGCGGGTACGAAATAATCCGATAGGGGAAAAAAGTTTTGAAATAAACTCACAATTTACCAAGGTCATTTCTCGAGAAAACATACTAACTAATGTCTTATTCGCCGGTAAATACACAAAAAAGATATGAATTTCATTTTTGGGAATAACTCCCAAATAACGTCGCCGTAAATAGAGATCTGTATTTAGCGCCAAATGCCCTAGGCGCTCGTGATAAAGAAAACCAAATTTCACTGGGCGAATCTGCGCACAAAGAACAAGTAGTCCGTAGATAAAAGGGAAAATTAATAGGCTAAGTATACGAATAAAAAATTCAGCAAAAACTGATGTGAATTTTTTACCTTTCTGCTTTTCTAAAAAGCTACCAAGATATTCAAATAAAATAAGAGTCATCTTCTCGCTTGAGCCAAACGGCTAGCAACGAAGTTTGTTGTTACCATCTGCTCCATAGTTTCCTTATAACTTTCGATTGGATATAGATATCCACTGGGGGTAAGTCGATATAAGAACATATTGTTATCGCGGAAAAAATACCAGTAATCCTGAAAAAAAGTCCGAGTGTCTATATTGCAGCCGCCAAATTCAAAAATAATTGTACCAATTGCTTTCTTTGCCATCATTTCAGTCGCACCACGCAACACATCGAGTTCGTGCCCCTCGACATCAATCTTTAGCAGAGTAATGTCGGAAATCCTATTGGCTTCACAATAGGCATCAACAGTGCTTATATCTACAATCTCCTGTTTGCTATGTTCAATGCCAAAATGCTTTAAACGTCTTTGTGACAAGGAGGCAAGGCCCGAGCCAGGCTGGTCAAAGTAAAGTGTAGCCTTGCAGCCAGCAGCGCCGAGACCAAAATTATTTAGTTTAACGTTTTTATAAGCTGAAGAGTGCTTACTCAAGATGGAAAAAGCGGTTCCAGAAGGCTCGAAACAATGAATCTGCGTTTTTAAGGTATCAATGTTATCGAGAGCAAGCTGCAAAAACTGCCCTTGATTGGCCCCAACATCAAAAATGACAATTGGTGGAGATCCATAGAGCCCTAAATTGGCGAGTATGCTGGCTTCGCCGCTTGAACCTGTATGGGCTCCCGCACCAATGCCCATAAAATAGTTCGAAACCATAGAAATATACTGCAGCATTTGCTGAGAAAAACGGTTGGCAAAAAGGCGAGTTGCGATGGTAACGCAGACTTCCTTAATAGGGTGCATTTAGGATCCCCATTATTGAATACGGAGAAATCGTGTAGCAGTAGTAGCGCAGTAACGGCTGAAGTGATTTACGATATGGCTAATACTTTTAGATTTATTGCCCGCCCATTCTCGTCGTAAGGCCTCACTAAGCTTCCGCCATTTCTGTGTGAGGCTCAATTCCTGCCAGAAACGCTTGCCGTAAATACCTTCGTAGGTATAAAAATCAGCAGGGCTATACGCCTGAGAAAAAAATAAGTTGTAATACATTTCCTGAATATAGATTGCGTTACAGCTAATATTACAGATCAAGCGATAACCTCTAGCCTCTGCCAGGCGAGTCATAGACAGGATGCTCGATCCGTGTTTACCGAAAATAAAAGGTGAGTCGTATTCTGCTATCTTTTCCTGATCTGGTAGTAGGGTACTGTTAATCTCTATCATCAAAATCTTTGGGCTATATTGCTCAATTGTCTTTAAGATATGGTAGTCATTATTATCTATATCAATAACCATTAAATCAGGATTCTTGTGACATGAGGTCTTCCCCAATATCATATCAAGACTTAAATCTCCTTCAATACCAACATAGGTCTTTAGACAAGTCACCTTAGAATAAGGCCTCATGTTCTCAAGTAGGAGATTGAATTGAACATCATCTGGCTCTATAAGAACTGCGGAATAACCTAAGTTAGTAATTAAATGTGCTGAGTTAGAAAATGCCAAACCATCACAGGCGCCGAACTCAACCACCCATTGATTAGGGTTAGGCAACTTAGATAGAACATGCTCAAGTACTCCTGCCTCACCGTCAAGCGAATACTTAGTATTTCTAAAGTTCAATAGATATCGTGGATTCATACAGATTGTCTTATGAGTCTTTTGTGCAGTTTATTTAAAGAATTCCTACAAACTAGATAACGGTCCGAGTTTGCAATGGATAAATAAGGAATACATCGCCTAGAACCTTGGTCTGGTAAGCTTTGGCACCATATAATTGAACCATTTCCAGGATTTCTGCGACAGTGGGATAGTCATTCTGGCCATTGAAATCCTTAACATCGTCAATCAGAACGTAATGACTTTTGAGGGGGTTGGAAAAAATTGCACGTAGTTCATCTCTTACAGGAGTTTGCAGCTTCCCTTTTGCTGTTATACCAGCCGAGTAATGAGCATCTAACCAAAAAATGGCTGGTCGCTGTAAGTCCTTAATGAAGCTCTCAAGCGCTATTGAACTGTCTTCATTTATAATTCGAACATGCCCATCTCTTACAAAACGCTGGCGCGCTAATCTGCTCAGCTGCTCACTCAGTTCAACAGAGTAGACCTCCTCAAAAAAATCCTTAACCCCAAATACAGTATTGCCAAGATAGGTACCTGTCTCAAAAAATACTTGAATTGAATTTTCAGCGGCGATTTTTTTAATTAAATCATGAATTGGAGAGTGGTAATAAACATTAGACTGGGACTGAAATTTGATTTCATCCATACTGCTAGAGTAGCGGCGAAGCCGGACGACCAAATCAAAAATAAAGGTCTTTTTTAGGGCTTGCTTAAGTCTAGTTATCATCTGGGCTCTCAATTCATAATTCATAGTCTTAACTACTGCGCTGCCTTAACTAGTTTTTTAATACCCACTTCAAGGCTAGTAATGGGATAGTATCCGAGTGCATTCAAGGCGGTTAAATTGGCTCGGGAATTCATGATTTCACCAGCGCGGTAGGGAATGGCGCCAAAAACTAAATTAGCCTTACTGCTAGTAGCGTTTCTTAATAACTCAACAAAATGACGGATCTCAATTGATTCTCCAGTACCAGTCTCATAGACCATAAATCCGGGCTTAGCATTTTCTCCGTTATCGATCACGCGCAAATAGGCATCGACAACATCGCTGATAAAAACGAAGTCACGTTTTTGTCGCCCTTCAGTCAGATTAATTTCAGTCACAGACGGATCCATCAATTGCCTAAGGATGGTTGAAATAAATTTTTTGGGACCATCAGCAGGCCCATAAACATGCTCAAGCTGAAGACTAGAGATATGTATTTTTGCTACACTATTTTGCGCCCAACCAAGAAAGCATTGCTTTGAATATGTATAACCTAACATATATGGATAGGCAAATTGCGGCTTACAAAAAAAACTGTCAGTATTGATAAAAAATTTTGCTTGCCTAGCAACGGCAAAATCAAGCAGTTGAAGCGGCAAGAGTAAATTCGTTTTAAATATCTCTTCGGTCTGACTTTCATTCTGATCATAGTTGGTTGCTAGATGCACTACCCCTGCTACCTTGCACCCTTCCAGCGCCTTGTTTAAAGAAATGTGATCCAAGTTAATACGGCGAACGCGATCAAGAATGTCGGAGATGCGATTTTTTTGGCTAAAGCTCCTACACAGAATGGTCACATCTCTACCTTCCGCTACTAAAGCACGTGCAACATGACTACCTATAAAGCCAGTGGCACCTGTAATGAGAATTGTACCTTCCATGATTAGATGTAACCTTTAAACTCACAACCACTCATAGTTACCAAACTCCGATGCCAAGGAAGGCTTTTATCTTACTAGTAGAATATTCCAGCATTTCAGTTGTAAGAGCGGGATGCAGCCCAATCCAAAAAGTATTATCCAAAATGATGTCTGTATTTGATAGACTACCTGCGATACGGTAATTTCTTCCGATCATGTATGGCTGTTTAGTCAGATTTCCTGCAAATAGAAGGCGAGTGCCAACCTTTTCCTGATCGAGATATTCAAGCAAACTCACGCGACTGATATTGGCTGCATCCCTCAGTGTTATAGGGAAACCAAACCAAGAAGGATTTGAGTCGGGAGTGATTTCTGGGAGAATAAGAAATTCGGAGCAATCAGCGAGTTGATCCCGGATAAAAGTAAAATTAATCTTACGTTGACGGACAAATTCTTCGACCCTGTCAACTTGGGCTAAGCCGCATGCAGCTTGCATATCAGTAATTTTAAAGTTGTAGCCCAGATGAGTATATGTATATTTGTGGTCATAACCTTCAGGTAGGTTGCCCAGTTTCTGACAAAATCGGCGACCACAGGTATTGTCTTTACCGGGCGCGCAGTAGCAGTCTCGCCCCCAGTCACGAAAGCTCTCAGCAATCTGACGCAGATCGTTATTATTAGTAAATACTGCGCCCCCCTCCCCCATAGTGATATGGTGTGCAGGGTAAAAACTAAGCGTACCGATATCTCCGAACGTACCAACATGCTGACCCTTGTAGGTTGAACCAAGAGCATCACAACAGTCCTCTATTAACCATAAACTATGCTTGCGGCAAAGATCGATAATGACTTGTAGATTAAACGGATTCCCAAGTGTATGGGCAAGCATGATAGCCTTTGTCCGTGGACCAATGGCAGCCTCAACCTTACTGACATCAATATTATAAGTGCCGATCTCGACATCAACAAAAACCGGAATAGCGCCAAATTGTAGTATCGGATTTACCGTTGTTGGAAAGCCAGCTGCCACTCCGATGACTTCATCTCCTGGGCGAATTGCTCGATCACCGAGTTTTGGGCTGGTAAGAGTACTAAATGCTATCAGATTAGCCGAAGAGCCAGAATTTACCGTGATCAAATGCTTGACTCCAATAAACGCAGCAAGTCTTTTTTCAAATTCATCATTAAAACGTCCTGTGGTCAGCCAACCATCAAGAGACGCCTCCACCATATTTTTTAATTCTTTGGCGCCCAATTTTTTTCCAGAAGGCGGCACAAGCGATTCCCTTGGAATAAAAGGTTGAGGTGCCAATGCTAGGGCTGCATACTCATCCACCAAGCCGGAAATCTGCTTGCGTAGTTTGAGTAGTTTTTCCGATTGTATGTAGTGAGTTTGCATCATATTCATCTTAAAGTGAGCTCCTGATAATACCCAATCTGATTTAGGGTAAATTTTCTTAAATCAGCCTTTGCACGACGAGCGAGAACCCAGTCGACAACTAAACGAATAGCCTGTTCTAGATTCAAAGCTGGCCGCCAATTTAAGCGACTATAGGCTAATGAGATATCAAGCTTCAAAGTGGAAGCCTCATGGACATGATTATCTTCATCAATTCGCCACTGTGAGCCATCACCTAATAAATTAGTAACTTTTTCAACAATCCAACTCACTGGGCGGGCATCACCCTCAATAGGCCCAAAGTTCCAGCTGGAACCAAAGGCGGGGCCCTCCAAGCAAAGGCGCTCAGCTAGTGTGAGATAGCCAGAGAGGGGTTCAAGTACATGTTGCCAAGGGCGTATGGCATTGGGATTTCGGATAACGGCTGGTTTAGACAACTCAAAAGCGGCTAGGATGTCTGGAATCAGCCGATCCCTGGCCCAATCACCACCCCCGATAACATTACCAGCCCGTGCAGAAGCTATGGCAACACCATGTTGGTCATACTTGGTAGGGTTGAAAAACGAGGAACGATACGCAGATGTCACCAGCTCGGAACAGGCTTTGCTATTACTGTAAGGGTCATAACCCCCAAGTGTTTCATTTTCTCGATAGGCCCAGACCCGTTCCTGGTTTTCGTAGCATTTGTCTGTTGTGACATTGACAATAGCCCGCAAACCTTGCACGCTACGCGCCGCCTCCGCCACAGTGGCAGTCCCCATCACATTGGTACGATAAGTCTCCAGAGGATTTTCATATGAGTAACGGACTAATGGCTGGGCTGCCATATGAATGATAACTTCTGGTCTCGCCTGCTGCATCGCACGCGATAGTGTCTGAAGCTCACAAACGTCACCTATCACCGAGGTCATGCCCCCAGCAACCCTTGCCTCTTCGAACAGGTTTGGTAATGTCGGCGGCCCCAGTGAATAACCAGTAAGCTCAGCGCCAAGTTGCTGCAGCCACAATGACAACCAACCGCCCTTGAACCCAGTATGTCCAGTAATAAAGACGCGTCGACCGTTCCAAAACTCTGGATTCATTGCCAGGTCTTCCAAGGAGCTTTGTCGGAACTCCAGAGCTCCTCAAGCAAATTCTTATCCCGCAAGGTATCCATTGCTTGCCAAAATCCATCATGTTCGTAAGCCATCATCTGCCCCATGGCGGCAAGTTTGACCATTGGCTCAGCTTCCCAACTAGTTTGATCGCCTACGATTAAATCAATGACCTTAGGTGAAAGTATGAAAAATCCACCATTAATCAAACCGCCATCACCACGCGGTTTCTCTACAAATCCAGTTACCTGATTTCCGACACATTGTAAGGCACCATAACGCCCGGGTGGCAATACTGCAGTCACAGTCGCTAGTTTGCCATGGCTGAGGTGAAAATTAAGCGCTTCGGCTATATTTAAGCTACTTACACCATCGCCGTAAGTAAAATAAAAGGCTTTTTCATCGCGAACATATTCAGCAACCCGCTTTAGTCTTCCGCCTGTTAAAGTACTCTCTCCAGTGTCGACTAAAGTCACGCACCATGGCTCTACCTTTTGCTGATGAACAACCATTTTATTATTAGACATATCGAAAGTAACATCAGACATGTGAAGAAAATAATTAGCAAAATACTCCTTAATCAAATATCCTTTATATCCACAACAAATAATGAATTCGTTGATACCAAAACTCGAATAACTTTTCATGATGTGCCATAGAATTGGCCTCCCGCCAATTTCAATCAATGGCTTTGGCTTAAGATGAGTTTCCTCTGTAATACGGGTTCCTAGACCCCCTGCAAGGATAACGGCTTTCATAATCGTATTCCTAGTGATTAGCTGTATTCAGAAAGAGTGATTTTTTCATGTGCTTAGAAAAAATAATGGCTCTATTTTTACCTATTATATATCCAGTCAGTTCTGAAGAAATGTAGCTAATGCTTTTTAAGGCGGCAGGTAAGTGGAGGCAGTTAATCTACTGATGGAAATAGTCTAAAGTCGATTCAATACGCCAACAGACTTTTGCTGGACGTTTTCAATAAGAGATTGAGTTCATCTACACGTTCTCTTTAATTGAAGTTAGCTCTTGAAAAGTACCCATCCAAGAGACCATACCATCAGTAATTTCAATAATGCGATCGCAGCTTTTCAAGGTAGATAAACGGTGTGCCACGATCACAATTGTCAAATTATTGTCTAGCTTGTCTATCGCATATACTACTGCCTGCTCTGTCCCTATATCTAGCGCACTTGTCGCTTCATCGAAAATAATTATGTCAGCATTCTTGTATAAAGCTCTGGCGATGCCAATACGCTGACGCTGACCACCAGAAAGTCTAATCCCTCGCTCTCCGACTCGGGTCTTATAGGTTTCTGGCCAAGATTGTATCGTGCTATCAATTTGAGCATTTATAGCTGCATTTATAACACGCCTCATATCAACCTCCTCTGCAGAGATGCCGAATGCGATGTTATCGCTAATCGCAGAATCAGCCAAGTAGATATTCTGTGGTACGTGCGCGATATGCCTTTGCCAGGAGCTTTGCTCAAACTTATTAATGGCAATGCCATCTACAAGAAGGCAACCCTCGGTCGGTGATAGTAGCCCCATCAGAATATCTACCATCGTACTCTTGCCGCTACCGGTGGTCCCTATAATTCCAATACGATCCCCACGACGAATTTCCAAATTAATGTCCCTAAGTATCCATGGTGCTTGCGGACCATAACGGAAGCTCACTTTTTGAAAAAGAACCGCTTCGCGAAAAGCTAGGACGGGCGTCGTCTTAGCGAGTTTCTCTTGTGGGATTGGCTGGTCAAGAAGAAGCAATGAATCAATAAGCGCAGCTTTCCCCCCTAATAGCATAGTTACATTGCTATAGGTCTGCTGTAACAAAGGTAAGGTACGCTGACCAACAAGTGCTACAAATCCGAGAACAGGAATGGCTGCCATCAAGCCACCTGGTCGTCCAGAGAGGAAATAAGCAATGGATCCTATCAACAACATCGCAGCAACTTCGACAATATAACGCGGAGTACCGCCAATAATTGCAATTTTCGCACTAGCTTGACGCAGAATGACATCAGAATCTTTGAATACGCGTATGAAAGATTCTTGAGTACCATCGATGATAATATCGCGAATTCCACCTAAGCCCTCCTGCATTGCCTTCATGAGATTAGTTTGCTCGCGTGTAACTTGCTGTCCTGCAAGGAGCAAATCCCTGCGGAAAATAACAGTGATTAAAAGGTATATCCCGCCAAAACCTACAAATAAATATATCGATACGATTGGATCTACAGCCAATAAGACTACTATTGCACTCAAAAGCATTAGTAATGCAGAAATTAGATTCATTACCGGCAGAATAGCAATAAAAACAAGTCCTCCCACCTTGTTCATAATGCTGGAAGTTATCTCCGCGCTGTTATGTGATGTGTGAACAGAATATGGTTGATATAAGACCCTACGGTAAGCCTCTAGTCCCAGATCAGCACCAATCGCAAAACTCAAACGAGTCTGCGCCCACAGTAGTACCAATCGAGTTGCGCCAGAGAGCAAAACAGCTAAGCCGAACAGGATAGAAATTGGAAGGAGTAGTTCGGTGGGTGAGGTTAATTCTAATAAACTTATCAGAGATGCCATCCAAGGACTCGTATAAAGCTTATCTGGGGAGGATAATGCAGCCAAAAAGGGTAATACAGCGCTAAAAGATAGTAGCTCTGCAAAAGTCGACATAAGCATTAAAGCGGCAACGAACGCTAACTGAAGGCGACGACGTGATTGGATATGGCTCCATAGTCCAAGCAAAAGAGTAAATAAAGATGGCTGTGAATTTATTTCTCTGCCGATAGTCATAAAAAGTTAAATTTTTTCAAAAAAATCTACCCACTAAAAATATCTAATCTTTATAACTAATAGCAGTTATTTTCCGTCAATAATAATTTTTTAGTAATTATTAAAGTAATTAATTTTATATTGTAGCATCTGATTTTTACTTATGTTTGTTCGCCAACTTGCCTCCTTATATAGAATCAAATTCTTCAGGAATTTGAATAATCTAATAATTTTCACTTGAAATGTCGCTCGACATAACTTAGTGAAGATATGCTGAAACTGTAAAAATTTTTTAATTTTTTATGCTTCAATACCCGTAAAAAATTAAATTTGCGTTCCCCAAATACCTAAACACTTTTCATAACGCAATTTGACGTTGTTCGAACGCCGTTTGACTTAATCGGGATAGTTGCTTGTGCCCTAGCAGGATAAATCCGTTTCTTAATAATTCACTTTTGAGGCTGCTAATGAAGGATTCAGCGACCGCGTTATCCATGCCGTTGTCATGCCAGCTCATGCTCGGGCTAAATCGATTGTCTTTTCGCCAGCAAGCAAACTCATCACTACCAAACTGACTACCTTGGTCGGAGTGGATGATGAAGCCGTTTTTGAGTTTTCTGTACCATACTGCCATCGTTAAGGGATTGAGTGCCAACCGGGTTTTCATTCTTGCTTGCATGCTCCAGCCAACCGCTAATCTTGAGCGCAGATCAATCACAACAGCTAAGTAAAGCCAGCCTTCATGATTGCAATATACGTTATATCGTTCATCCAAGCCTGATCATAGGGGTTATAAGCAAACTGGTTGGGGGAAGGCCAAGGCTGGTCGACCCACCGGGTAGCAAGGGGACTTTTATGCCCGCGGACGGGCAATAGTTGCAAGGCCTTCATAAGCTTTGCAACTCGTTTCTTGCTACAACTAATTCCTACTTCTTTAAGATCATGATGAATCCGTGAGCTGCCATAAATCCCCAGACTCTGGTCGCAGTAATGGCAGATTTATTCTGATGACTTTTCGCTCTCAAGAGCTCCAGGTGATTGAGACTCCTTGAGCGAAGCATAATAGCCACTTCTGCTTACCTTTAACACTTGGTACATACTACCGAGTCAAAACTCATGGCGATGCTCTTTAACAAATACATATTTCACTCGGATACTTTGGCAGAATATGAGGCAGCTTTTTTAAGATGTCACGCTCTTCGGTCGTACGCCTAAGCTCCGCTTTGAGTTTGGTCATCTCAGCTTACAGGCCCTTAACATCATCTAGTGATTACTCATCTGGTCCTTTGAGTTTTCAAGTCCTAATATACGGCAGACCCACAGGAACACTTAAACGAGCGGAAACCTCGGTGCAGCATATCCTTTATCAATGATTTGTAGACAACCTCTAATTTGAACTCAGCTGTGTATTTGGTTTGATTCATAAGCACTCCTTCGACTCATTTTTGATAGTATTAACTGTCTACCAAATCAGGTGAATCCATACATATCAATATGATACTGTGTCCTTGACATATTTTTGTATTCCGCAATTGCTAATAGTATTCGTTTGCTGAGACAAGTCTTTAGCTTTTGAAACTGTGCATTTTTTAGATAGACTGATTTCTATCGCCAATCATACAAGTGTCAGGGCTTTTTTTCTGAGTTTACAGAAATATATTTCATTATCTGTTTAAAAAAATTGATCGATCTTAAGATTTGAAATTTAAATACCAGTTAAGGGCTGCATTTAATCCCTCATTAATACGATGCGTTGGCTGATAACCCAATAACTTCTTTCCTTTATCGATATTGGCAAGCGAACGTTGAACATCACCTGCTCTGAAATCGCGATAGATTGGCTGATTCGTTTCCAAATTTGGCAAGTAAAATGCAAGGGCGTCGCGTATATAAAAGAAAAGTTGATTTAGGCTAGTAAAATCTCCAACAGCAACGTTATAGATCTGATTGATTGCACATTTATCTCTAACTGTGGCAGCTAATAGGTTTGCCTGAACAACATTATCGATGTAACAAAAGTCACGACTCGTTTCACCATCACCATTAATATAAACTGGCTCAGCCTTAATCAATCTAGTAATCCACGTTGGAATCACCGCAGCATATGCACCATGCGGATCTTGTCGACGGCCGAAAACATTAAAATACCGAAGACCTATAGAATTCATACCATAAGTTCTAGCAAACACTTCAGCATACAGCTCATTAACCAGTTTTGTGACAGCATAAGGAGAAAGAGGTTTGCCAATCTTATCCTCGATCTTAGGTAATTCTATGTTATCACCATAAGTAGAGCTACTAGCAGCATAGACTAGACGTTCTATATTAGCATCTCGGCAAACCGCCAGTATATTTAAAAAACCATTTACATTAATCCGATTTACGGCAATCGGATCTTCAATACTCCGAGGAACCGAACCAAGTGCCGCCTGATGAAGAACATAATTAACGCCCTGACAAGCTTCATTACAGGTAGACAGGTCACAAATGTCTCCCTCTATAAATTTAAAATTTTTCCACTGCTCCAAAGTCACCACTTGTTTTACTTCATCAAGATTACGTTGATATCCAGTGATGAAATTGTCTAATCCTATAACCATCTGATTAAGCATTAGCAATTTCTCAAGCAGATTACTGCCTATGAAACCTGCAACGCCTGTGACCAGCCAAGTTTGTGGTTTAGATTTAAGTTGCACTTGCAGGAGTTCATATCTAGTCATATTCATAATCTCAAATCAGACTCGCCACTTGTTAGTACATACTTAAGATCATAGAGAACTGCATTGGATTTACCCAACGCACGAATCGCAGCTGCTCCCATATCTTTAAATTGTTGGTGTGCAACCGCGAGGACTATAGCATCGAAGTAACCTCTACTAAGCTTGGACTCTATGTGAATACCATACTCACGCTGAGCCTCTTCAGCACTTACCCAAGGATCATAAACATTGACAATGCAATTATTTTTATTGAGCTCAATCACAATATCGACTACTCGCGAATTCCTAATATCTGGGCAGTTCTCTTTGAAGGTCAATCCCATAACTAAAATATTAGCTCCATTCGGGCTGATGCCTCGATTGACCAATGCTTTTACAAGTTGGTCAGCGACGTACGTACCCATACCATCATTTAAACAACGACCTGCTAATATTACCTTAGGCTGATATCCTAATGACTGGGCCTTGTGAGTCAAATAATACGGATCAACACTAATACAATGGCCACCAACCAAACCCGGCCGAAAAGGCAAAAAATTCCACTTAGTACCTGCTGCCTCTAGGACTGCCTCGGTATCTATTTGCATCTTATTGAAGATGATGGCTAACTCATTAATTAAGGCTATATTCAGATCACGTTGTGTATTTTCGATAACCTTAGCCGCTTCGGCAACCTTAATACTTGGAGCTTGATGTGTTCCAGCTTTTATGATTTTTTTATACAACATATCAATAAATTCAGCTGACTCAGATGTCGATCCTGAGGTCACCTTTTTAATGTCTTGTAACCGATGTAATTTGTCACCAGGATTAATTCTCTCCGGACTATACCCCACATAAAAATCTTGATTTAATCTTAAATTTGAATATGCTTCTAGTACCGGAACGCAATCGCCTTCTGTTGCACCTGGATAAACAGTTGATTCGTAAATAACAACATCATTATATTTGAGCACAGTACCAACTGTTTTACTAGCTTCTATGAGAAAATGAATATCAGGATTTTTGTGCTTATCAATTGGCGTAGGGACTGTGACGATATAAACATTACAGTTTTTTAAATCTGTAATCTTCATTGAGTACTGTAATCGCTTAGCTTGTTCTAACTCTTCGCCACTTAACTCTAAGGTTGAATCTTGTCCATTTCTAAGTTCAGTAATTCGCTTAATATTATGATCGAATCCAACAACTGGAAAATGCTTAGAAAACTCAACTGCCAAAGGCAATCCAACATAACCTAAGCCAATAATGGCAATATTTACGGTACTAAATTCGTGCATAGATTTTTTCTTAGGCATTGACAATACTAACTTATAGATAACTATACGGATGTTTAACCAATACTCTGCTTACGCTTTTCAAGATAGTAAACAGCAATACTCTAACTCATATTAGCAATGAAAAATTTGCGCCTGCCTCAAGCTCTGCACCGCAAAACTTGATTTCCTTCTCCCACTAGTCGACTATGGAAAATCTAAAATAAATTGCCTTATAAAAATTTACTCATCCATATTTTTAATCAAAACCTACCTAAAAAGGAGCTTTAGATTCTCGATTGGAGCGTAGTGAGGGCCATTTGACTTCTTCTAATATAAAAAAATGAATAGAATGGAAGATTTATTACTATAAATAACATGCTAAAAGTTATAATATTGAAAATATTTGGCAAATAAGAACTGGTCTCACTTCTTAAGTTAATTATTTAAGTAATGTGGATATATATTTTTTTAAATTTACCGGATCAACAGGGTCGCGATTACAAACAATTTGAACGTCCATAGCCGCTGCTACGCTACCAACAAAGTTAGCGACATCTGCATCTAAATCCCTAGCCAAGCAAAGTGATGCCAAAGAAAGAAAAGCATCACCAGCACCTACGCGATCAACTACCTTAGATGATAGAGCTGGAACTTTATGAAAAATTCCATTTTTGGAATCAAACAAAACTACCCCCTTTGTGCCTCGTGTGACTGCAAAAGCCTTAGTCCTTAATTTACTTGCGATATCCTGACATAAAACCTCCAAAGTGTCATGACGATTATGTGCTGCAAGCCTTAATTCTGGTTCATTTAGAGAGACAAAATCGGCACGGGTATATCGATTAATGACATGAAAACCACGATTACCGCTATTAATTTGGGTATTCACTGCTAAAAATGTAGCCTTTTGACATAGTATTTTTACCATCTCTTGAGATACAAAGCCATTACCAAAGTCGGCAACAATGACCAAATCATATTTAGGCAAATTTTGTCTTAACCACGCAAGTGCTTGACTCTCAATATCCTCAAATTCAGGATTTTCTTGAAAAAAATATACTTCAAAAAATTTTGCTAACTCAGCATCGACAAAGCGTCTCTTTGTTACTGTAGGAGCATCTTTATAATATGCGAATATTGGACAGACATTTTCTTTTAATCGCTCTCTGATGAATTCCTCATGGCTATGACTCCTACCTAAACCCGTAAGTAAATCAACTTCTTTCACAAATTGTGAAACATGGTTAGCAACAGCCAATGAACCTCCAGCAAACTGCTCCTCGCCCTGATGCTGAACGGCTAGTACGTTCCCCTTACCAGTCTGACCTAACGGAGTAACATAGTGATACTGATCAATAATCGCGTCACCCACAACCAAAACTTTAAGGTCGACTAAAGAGTCAATTTGAGCATGAATTTGCTTATCTGAATACTGTAAACCAAACTCATCTAAAAAAATTTTTGTAGCCGAAGGAAAAACGCCAAAATGTTCGTTTAATAATTCGCTTGAGCTAAATGTAATTTCATTAGTATAAAAAATTGTTCCGCCATATTTTTCAACCGCTGCAATTTCTTGTGTAATATTTCCAGTTACGTCACCAGAATGATCGCGATATTCGCTTCCCTTAACATATATTGAAGGACGTATTTTTTTTAACAATTCGACAGCCGTGACGCTATAGTTTATTGAAACATAGTTAACACATTCTAAAGCCGCTAAATTTTCTGCGCGCAACTGTTCTCCAAATACTGGGCGCCCTGGACCTTTGTTAACGAATTCATCTGCAGTTACAGTAACCAATAAGATATCACCCTCTTTTTTTGCACGCTGCAAATATCGAATATGGCCAGTGTGCATCAAATCGAATGTGCCATGGCACAACACAACTTTTTTACCCTCAGTTCGTAACTCACTTGCTAATTTAGCTAACGAAGTAGTATCAATAATTTTTTTACTTGTCATAACTCAAGCAATCAGCATCTTATTAAAACGGTCAGCTAGGTTATGTAATATAAATTGATGCCCAACCTCAACAAATCCATAATCATCTGAGTCTAGCCAAATGTTCATATGACCTAAATAACGCAATGGATTGTCGGCGGAAAATCCTGTAAGCGTCACCACATATGCCCCCTTTTCACTAGCAACTACGGCAGCATTCCTCATATTCATTGAATTGCCAGAACTGCTAATAACTATGAGCATATCACCTGAATTTAATAATTGCGTCAACATCCTAGCAACAGCATTTTCATAGCCGAAATCATTAGCCATGCATGTGAGCAATGAACTTTCATGCAATGTTATTGCGCGTATTTTAGCTACATTAAAAAAATCGGTAACCGCATGAGCCGCAACGCTAGCACTACCCCCGTTACCAACAATATATAGCGTCTGAAAGTCTTTTTTTACATCCGCTAAACGCTTTTGCAAAGAAGAAATTTCAACTTCCAAATCACAAACTTGATTTTGATCATTTGTTATTTTAGCAAATTTAACAATTGTAGAAAATTTTTCAATTCGAGAATGTAATGTGAGATTCATTTTGTAAGTACTTTACACATAAATATAATCATGAATTTAGTTACCTTTTTTTAAACTTGGATCCCAAAATAGACTATTCCTTGAGGCTTCAAAGTCAATTTTAATTTTTAGAAAAACTCTTCATCATTTAAAGTTAAAGGGGCCAAGATCTGATAAATTTTTTATTTTTTCAAATGCACAGTCTAGTTCACTAAGTTTTTTAGGGTTATGCACAACCGATCTATTTAATAAATTGATGAGAAGATAAATGCTATTTATATGCTAGAAAAAAGTAAATAAAAATTAGGGAACGCTTAGTTTCTAATTGTATTTACATCATTTGTAATGCAAAAACTTCTTAAAATCCTCAAAAGTAAGTAACTATGCATTTCTATAATTTAGAAAATCATCATACGTTAGTTTTAATCCGTCTATTAAATTAATTTTAGGCCTCCAGCCCAAGGTAGAAATTATTCCGCTATCTACAAATTTCCTTGGCGGACCTTCTGGCCTGCTGGCATCATAGTGAATTTTACCCTTATAGCCCACGACACTTCCTATTGTTTGTGCAAGCTCTTTAATGCTTATATCAGAACCATATCCAATATTTATATGGCTTTGTGTTGGTTTAGTAATTTTGGCATACGTTAATTTATTTATATTCATGACAAATGTCGAGGCTTCAGCTAGATCATCCACATTTAGAAATTCTCTACGAGGATTTCCAGAGCCCCAGATTATTACATTAGGTAAATTTTTTTCTTTGGCCTCGTGAAATCGCCTTATAAGTGCTGGTATTACATGACTATTCTCTGGATGGTAATTATCGCCGAAGCCATATAAATTAGTTGGTATTATAGAACGGAAATCAATATTTAATAGATTTCCATATTGTCTATTATAGCTTTCGCACATTTTAATTCCTGCAATCTTTGCAATTGCATATGGTTCATTGGTTTCCTCAAGCAGGCCTGTGAGAAGCGCATTCTCTTTAATTGGCTGAGGTGCATATTTTGGGTATATGCAACTTGAACCTAAAAATAAAAGTTTTTCTACGCCACTTATGAATGCCTGATGTATGACATTCACCTCCATCATTAAATTGTCATATATAAAATCTGCTGGATAAGTAGTATTAGCATAAATACCTCCGACTCTGGCTGCGGCCAAATACACCTGATTTGGTTTTTCTTTTTGAAAAAAAGCATGTACAGCGTCCTGATTAGTTAAATCTAACTCCGCATGGGTTCGCGTGACTATATCAATGTTACTGTTAGCTAATAAATTCCTTACGATAGCGGAGCCAACCATTCCTCTATGACCAGCTACATAAATTTTTTGACAAAAGGTCATGGATTTAGAGTCAATCGTTTACAAATTTTGTCTAAAAAATTAATCTTCTTTACCTATCTGCACACTATAACCATAATTTCTCAAAAGTGCATGCCTCTTAGCCTGATCTAAGTCGTTCGTTACCATTTCGAAAATCATATCATCAAAAGAAATTTCTGGCACCCATCCTAGTTTAGCTTTGGCTTTACTAGGATCGCCCAACAGGGTCTCAACTTCAGTGGGTCGATAGTATCTTCGGTCAATTTGAACAATTACGGAGCCTATTTTTAGTGCCGGAGCATTATCTCCATCAATGGCAATCACGATGGCTTTTTCATTTTCAGCTCTGCCTTCAAACTGAAGCGTGATACCTAACTGTTTAGCGCTGCGTATAATAAATTCACGTACAGAATACTGTAAACCGGTCGCAATAACAAAATCATCGGGTTGATTTTGCTGGAGCATAAGCCATTGCATACGCACATAGTCTTTCGCATGACCCCAATCCCGAAGCGCATCCATATTACCCATATATAAACACTTCTCTAAGCCCTGAGCAATATTAGCTAAGCCTCTTGTAATTTTACGCGTCACAAATGTTTCTCCGCGGCGCTTAGACTCGTGGTTAAACAAAATTCCATTGCAGGTATACATGCCATACGCTTCACGATAGTTGACTGTAATCCAGTATGCATACAGCTTAGCTACTGCATAAGGGCTACGTGGATAAAACGGCGTGGTTTCCTTTTGGGGAGTCTCTTGTACCAATCCATAAAGCTCAGAAGTCGATGCTTGATAAAAACGTGTCTTTTTTTCTAAACC
>Ga0187843_10000156_pt1 | contig 54472 bp, 60 predicted proteins | sample SpaLakP09_SKY_43_FD_134516 | JGI IMG/M metagenome (GOLD analysis project Ga0187843, IMG submission 134516) | Oligotrophic lake water microbial communities from Sparkling Lake, Wisconsin, USA - SP09_SKY_43 | ecosystem: Environmental > Aquatic > Freshwater > Lake | place: USA: Sparkling Lake... | reverse complement strand
TCTCTAATTGTTATATTCCAAACTATTTTGTTTCTCTCTAATTGTTATATTCCAAACTATTTTGTTTCTCTCTAATTGTTATATTCCAAACTATTTTGTTTCTCTCTAATTGTTATATTCCAACTTTTTAAAATAAATATAATATGTTTATTTATAAATGGCAGATAATTTAACAAAAAAATTACATTATCCATTATACGATACATTATACTTAATATTAAATATAATTGCACACGATGTTATACACGATTACGGTTCGGCAGGTGGTTCAGAAAAAAGATGGGAAGATAATCAAGCCATAGTTAAACAATTTACAAATGATTATTATACATTTTCAAACCCTACATCTGGAGGCGGAGGTGAAAAAAGAAGCAACTCTGACAGTTCTACAACATCATCAATCGATTCAAATGAAGACTATCAACCAATGCAAATTGAACCTTTATATCCAGGAAGTAATATTCATGAATTTATTCCTAGAAGAACCGTTAAAGCAAAATCGTTTGATTCATTATTTAATAAATTAGACCAATCATCAGTAAATAATCCTAATTCAATTAATGTAAATACTGCCAGATTAAAATTTTATAGTCCGCAAGAACCAGAAGATAAATTAACAATTGATTACGATAATTATATGAATGAATTGAAAGAAATGAGAAATGACATAGCAATTGATGTTATATATACCTTTTTTAATCATTATTTGTATTTGAATAATCCACCACAAATAAATTTTATGAATACAGAATACTTTGTAGTACCTTACGGTTATAATAATGATTTAACTGATTTATTTCTTGATATAAGCAATAAATTCATAGGTTTTTGTTTTATTAACAATGTATCATCAAATTTATTATATAAAGTTTACTTAAATGTTTTATCTGACTTTTTATCTTCTCAAGCAGTAATGCAGACTATATTTGAAAATATTGATTTTCCTAATATTGATATGTCTGTTATTGATACATCTATTATTAAACGTCAAAAAATAATTGGAGGTGCAAAAAAAAATCCAATATTAAATCCTGAAGAAGCCCAAACATTATTAAATGAAATTGACGCATTAAACAATGATGAGACATTAAAAGGTTATTTAACTAAATTAACTAGTATATATGACGAGTATGTTAATAATAAAGGTGTATTAACTCCTGAACAAAAGAAAGATTACGAAGATACAAAAAAAATACTTGTATCTAAATATCAAGGCGTTTTTATAAAATACGAACAAACCAAAAAGGCAGGTGGTTTATATGGTAACATTGAAATAGTTCCTTTATTAAAAGTTAGATTTAGTCCTCGTTCACAAATTAATTTAATTGATAATTTTAAAAAAGTAATAAATAGTTCTACTTTAGATTACATAAAAATTGTTAAGGAAAATGAATTAAACCTTGAAAAAATTGAAAGAAAAAGATTAGATGACTTAAGAGCAGGTCAGCAAGGTCAACTAACTAGTGCTGATAAAGAAGTTAGGAACCAATTTTCATCATTTATATCAAGGTCAGGCTTATTTTTAAATGGTATATGTACAAATGAAGGAATAATAATGGAAGATTTTAATAAATTAACCCCAGTTCATGCGCTAAGAAAACAAATAAATATATTATTGTATATAGCCGGATGGACAGAAGTTGATGGTTGGAAAGAAGTAAGAACAAAAAGTTTAGATGATGAATTAATAAATTATTTTGAAAATAATTTTATAAATATTGCGAACGAAAAAAACGAAAGATACATATGTAGTAAAGATTCCGTAAATGCATATGTTGTAAATAATGCTGCCCCTATTGAAACAAAATTAAAAGAATTATCTTTTTGTCCTTATACATCTATTTTAGATGGTATGTCCCAATGTTCATGGAATTCCGCACAAGGAAGCATAGAATATGGTGACGTTGATTTTAAAATTATAAATGATGAAGAAGAAATATATTACAATGGTAAGTTAACAATAGATCCTTCACAAGGAAATAATAGTTATCCAACTAAAATAAAATTATCATTTGATGTTAAAACAAAATTATTAGATCTGAGTGGAAATAAATCTATTACTATAAACGGTCACGATTTAGAAGCTCATTTTGTTCTTAAAAACACATTAGTAAATGTAATTGATTATATTCTATCTGTTGATAATACAAAAAGAGAACAAATATTTAACAATTCGAATATTTTTGCTAATTTATTTACATTATTTAGTGTGGAAGATAAAAGTTCATTCAATAAAGTATATTCAGAAATATTATTTAAAGGAACAGGTGATTTATTTCAAGAAATTAATTGCGTTAGTAAATTTGGTGGATATAAGATGACTAATTATAAAGCAGATAAGGGTATTGCATCTTATAAAACTACAAGCGGCGATCAGTTAAGATTTTTTGCTGCGAATGATAGACCATCTGGAACTCGATTTATATATATGCTTTTAAAAGGTAAACCTACTGAAATTAATATGAATGCCAAAGGAGGGTATTATTCAAAAGAAAACGTTTTTATTGTAAAAAGACCAGAAAATACGAAAAATTGTAGTATTATGACAGGCGGTATAACGAAAAAAAACAAAAAAACAAAAAAATCTAACAAAACAAAAAAAGTTAGAAAAAGTAAACATAATAAAACAAAAAAGGTTAGAAAAAGTAAACATAATAAAACAAAAAATATAAAAAGAAAAAGTAAATTAATTAAGTAAATATATGTATTTTATAAAAAATGATTTAAAGAATTTTTATACTATAAATATGGTGGGGTGGTGCCCTACCGAAATATCATACTCCGGTTAGCTCTACCGAAGTATCATACTCCGGATAGCTCAGACTGGCAGAGCTTTAGACTGTAGAAGTTATATGGTTATCTAATGGTCGCTGGTTCGATTCCAGCACCGGAGAATGAAAAAGCGGCTTGGCGCAGAGGAAGCGCATATGGCTCATAACCATAGGGTCCGAAGATCGAAACTTCGAGCCGCTAAATATAAAATAGTTTATATTATGAATTAAAAAATACATAATATGAAAATATGTAGACAATATTTATAAATTTTTAGTTATTGCATTATTAGTCATTTAAAAAAAAAATTGAAATACTTTTATGATTTACAGATAACAGTATAATTATAATAACTCTCAAGCAAAAGCTTAAAATGTCAGCAATCAAGAATATCAGTCTTTACATTCCTCACGTATTCGCTAATCTTAGCAACGAAATTGTGAAGAATGTTTTTGAAAAAAAAATAGGTAAGGTTAAAAATATAGATTTTGTTTCAAAGATGGGACAAGATGGAAAGCCTTATAATTCCGTTTATATACATTTTGAACATTGGTACGATACTCCCTTAACTGCAAAATTTCAAGATGAGGTTATTGATCCTAATAAGGTTGCTCGTTTAGTCTACGAAACTCCTTGGTTTTGGATTGTTCTTGAGAACAAGGGCCGTAAGTTTGTCTCAGGAGATAGAAAGCAACGTATTGATCTTGGTGATTTAAATGATTATTTAGCTTCATTTACAAAGCCTGAGTCTGAGCCTGAACCAATAGTAGAACAGGATGAAGTAAAGCTAGTGGTTAAGGAAGTAAAGCGTGAAATTATCAACTTAGTTGATGAAACAAAACCTCAAGTAAAAGAGGAAAAGGAGGATGGTGAAGTAGATGATGAAGTAGAGGATGATGTAGATGATGAATTAATTGAGATGTTTGAACAAATGGAGGAATGTGAAGCACTTATGGAAGAAGAGGAAAAATATCTAATCAATATAGATTGCCGTTATGTCAAGACAATTGAAGATGAAAACGTAAATTTGCGTGATGAAAATGAAAATTTAAAGTTTCAATTGTCTCAGATGTATAATGCTTATTGTATTGAGTTCATTAAGTCCAAAGCTCTATCAGAAGCCATCCATAACATTCCAAGTAATAAATAAGTAATTAAATAGTTAATAAATTTATAGTTAGTAAAACGTGTAATTAATATTAAATAAAAAAGTGAAGCCATTTGGCTAATACCTTTTTTTTCGTTTCATATAAAAATTATTTATATTATATATATAATAATGACAGAAAAAGTAAAAAATGATTATCAATATAAAAGTAATGGTTATCAATATAAAAGTACAATTAATAATCCTATAAATGAATATAACAAAAAAACAGATTATTCAAAAGATTTCAAAATTGATAGTTTATATAACAATATGGATAAGTCTTTAGTATTAAGACTACGGACACTAATATTAAAATATTTAAAATAAATTTAAAGATATTTCAGTTATGTTTTTTAATGATACATACAAAGCAAATCTATAATGGTCGTTTAAATGAAGTATTTTTTGAACTTATGGAGAAACTATCCGATTTAATGTTGAAGAAAGGCGAACCATTTCGTGCTCGTGCTTATCAAAAGGCTCAAGAAACTATAATTGCATATCCGGATGATATTATAAATCCGCAACAATTAAAAGGAAAACCAAATATAGGTCCAACTATTATGGATAAATTAAACGAATATGTTGAAACAGGTGCATTAAAGGTTTTAGAAATAGAAAAAAATAATCCTGTGAATATTTTTGCAGAAGTTTATGGTATTGGTCCAAAAAAGCAAAAGAATTGGTAGAAAATAATATTACATCTATTGATATGCTTCGTGAGAATGAACATATGTTAAATGATGTTCAAAAAAAAGGTCTTTATTATTATGAAGACATTTTAAAAAGAATTCCACGGTCAGAAATAAAAGAATATGAAAATATTTTTAAGAATATTTGTAATGATGAAAAATCAAAAATAGAAATTGTAGGTTCTTATCGTCGTGGTTCGGAAAGTTCTGGTGATATTGACATAATTATTACATCAGAGTTTCCTGCTGTATTTATAAATTTTATTGATGAATTAATTAGACATAAACTAATATTAGAGGTTCTTTCTAGGGGTCCTTCAAAATGTTTGGTTATTGCCAAAATTCCGTCCTCTTTTTCAGCTCGTCGCGTTGATTTTTTATATGCTAGCCCAGAAACGTTTCCTTTTGCTATTCTTTATTTTACTGGGAGTAAGATTTTTAATACAGTTATGCGTAATCATGCGCTTCAAATGGGTTTCACTATGAATGAGCATGGTCTTTATAAAATAGTTAATGGTAAAAAAGATGAAAAGGTAGATAATATATTTAAGAATGAAAAAGATATTTTTAATTATTTAAATATGGAATATAAAACACCTTTAGAGAGAATAGATAGTCGTTCATTAGTTATAAAACCTTTTGGAAAAAAAATAGTTCAACCTCAAACTCAAAATTCAAAAAATATATTAATAATTGAAAATGATAATAAAGAAAATGATATTATTTCTATTGTGAATAATTTTAAGAAAAATGGTATTTCAGTTCTTGAACGATTTAATGAAAAAGAATTAGTATTTATTCTTCAAAAAGCAAATAAATCTTATTATAATGATGAAACATTTATGACTGATAATCAATATGATATTTTAAAAGAATATATTGAGAAAAAATACCCAACTAATAATGCAATTAATCAAATAGGTTGTCAAGTTCCTTTGGGAAGTCGTAAAGTAGAGCTGCCTTATTTTATGGGGTCTATGGATAAAATTAAGCCAGATACGAATGCTCTTACTAATTGGGTGTCAAAATTTAAAGGTCCCTATGTGTTGTCGTGTAAATTAGATGGTGTTAGTGGTTTATATACAACAGAAGGAAAAGTGCCTAAATTATATACAAGAGGGGTTGGAAATGTAGGACAGGATATAAGTCATATAATTTCTTATTTAAATTTGCCTAAAATCAAAAATATTGTTATTCGTGGTGAGTTTATTATTTCAAAGGATATTTTCAATTTAAAATACAAAACAAAATTTGCGAATCCTAGAAATATGGTATCTGGAATTATTAATCACAAGAATATTATACCAACAATATTAAATGATTTACGTTTTGTTGCATATGAAGTAATTAAACCAATAAAAACGCCATCAGAACAATTAGTTTTTTTATCAAATATTAATGTGGAGACAGTATTATATAAATTTATATCTACATTATCAAATGATTTATTATCACAAACTCTTATAAATTGTCGTAAAGACTATGCTTATGAAATTGATGGTATTATTGTTGCGAATGATTCAAAATACGAAAGAAAAGATGGTAATCCAGAACATGCCTTTGCATTTAAAATGGTTTTATCTGAACAAATCGCAGAAGCAAAAGTTGTTGATGTAATTTGGACACCAAGTAAAGATGGTTATTTAAAACCTCGAGTTCAAATAGAACCAATCAATCTTGGTGGTGTTCGTATTGAGTATGCTACTGGATTTAACGGAGCTTTTATTTATGATAATAAAGTAGGCGTGGGAGCGATAATTGAGCTAATTAGAAGTGGTGATGTTATTCCTCATATTCGCAAAGTAACTGTTAATGCAGAAGAACCCAAAATGCCTTCAGTTTCTTATAAATGGAATGATACAAATATTGATATTATGCTTGAAGATATAGAATCTGATGAAACGGTTAAGGAAAAAAATATAACAGGTTTTTTTAGAGGAATAGGCGTTGAAGGTTTGAGTTCAGGAAATGTTTCTCGTATTATTGAAGCAGGGTTTGATTCAGTTCCTAAAATAATTAAAATGTCAGTAAATGATTTTCTTAAAGTTGATGGATTTAAAGAAAAAACAGCAAATAAGCTTTATAATGGAATTAAAGAGAAAACTGAAAACGCGTGTTTAGTAACAATTATGTCTGCTTCTAATATATTCGGTAGAGGATTTAGCGAAAAAAAAATGGAACTTATTATGGAAAATTATCCAGATGTATTACTTTCAAAAGAAACAGATTTACAAAAAGTAGTAAAGATTTCAGAAATAAAAGGTATGGCAGTCAAGACTGCTGAAGCATTTGTAGATAGAATACGTGATTTTATTTATTTTATAAAAGAAATAGATCTTATTAAAAAAATGGTAAAAAATAAAAAAATAGTAAATAAAGAACATCCATTATTTGGAAAAACAATTGTTATGTCAGGAGTTAGAGATAATGTTCTTCAAGAAAATATGAAATTATTAGGTGTCAAAATTGGTTCTAGTGTATCAAAAAATACATTTATTGTTATAGTAAAAGATAAAAATGAAATCACAAGTAAAATAGATGATGCAAAAAAATATTGTATACCACTTATAACACTAGAAGAATTCAAAGAACACTATTTTTAGAATTAAAAGAACACTATTTTTAGAATTCAAATTCAAATTCAACAAGAGCTTTTATATCTGTTTTCATTTTTGAATACATAATACTTTTAACTTTTGATAATGTGGAGTCTTGGTTAAATTCAACACTCATTAATTTAACCATTGTTTTATCACATGTAGTTTGAAATTTATCATCTGATTTTATAAAACTATTTTTTTCTTTCCAATCATTAAATGCTTTAAATATTTTAATATGTACTTTATTTAAGAATTTAATAAATTTTACTTTGCTTAATTCAATCCATTTTTGTTCTATGTCATAAATATAAAAGACATTTATCTTTTGAACAAACGAAAATATAGGATTTTCATTTTCATTGAAAATATAAATATTTCTTTCGAATATTTCATTTAAAACATCATAAAACGATTTTTGCAAAAGATTTTTAACATCTTCATCATTTATAATAATTTTATCTATAATATTTTCAAACAATATATTTGGTGTTATATTAGTATTTAACCATTCTATTACATTAATTTTTTTCTTTTTTTTAACAACCCATTTATTAATTTCTTCAATATTTTCCTCTAACCTATTATATTTTTGTGCTAGTTCAATTAACATTTGAAACATTTTTTTTTGTGACGGAAGATCTTCATCATCATCTTCTATAATTAGAGTTTTTGATTTTCCTTTTTGTAATAATTCACAAATCATAGTGTGTTTTTCTAAATTTTCTTTTTTTATATAATTTTTTCCGCAATAAATACAACAACGTGCAGGTTGTTTAATTCTATTAGGAATGATATTATTAAGTCTATTCATTTTTTATGATACAAATTATTAATAATTAAAATCAATTTTATTTAAAATAATTATTTATAAATAAACGGTGTTTGAAATGTAAAAAGGTGTAAAAGTTTCTAATACATTATTCATTTTTGGTCTGTGTTCTATATTATATTCACCAATAAAATCTTGTAATTCTTTTGGCAAATCATAAATTGAAATTAATAATTGTTCCATTATTTTTAATTATAATAATAATAACAAATATATAGTTAATAAAAAATAAAATCATTTTATTTTATAAATAATAAAATAATCTTATATATAAATGCAGAGTTATTCAAAGACCTCATTAGTATATAATTCTAACAGTAAATTAAATGGTCTTCCGGCGAATTATTATAGGTTGCGTAGTTGTGATACTAATTTAAATTCTAATACTCCTGCAGACCAATATCAAAAGTTAAAACTAATTCAAAATACCGTTCGTGTTTATGGTTCACTTTATACATCTAATTTAGGGCCATTAGCTGCTTATAAAAAACCTATAAGTAAACCTAATTCAGGGTTTTATGGTGTATGTTGGAATCAGATGAGTGATAGACCAGTAGCAAGTGTTCAAAAAGCAACTATACCAACAGGTTCAAATTCAAGTCTTAATAGAAAACATACATCAGTTACATCAAGTCGACCAGGTTGTCAAACACCAGGAGGTATCGGATGTGATATTAAACATAATTCATACGATAGATATTTAAATCGTTTGAAAGGAAAGGGTCCATTAAGACGCGGCGTTATTCCACCTACTTTTGGTTCACCAATTCCTTTTAATCCGGCTTTTCCAATATATGGCGGAAAAACTGTTAAAACAAATATTGTTTCTGGTTGCAATTGTCCAATTGATGGTGAGACCAAAAATATTTCTCAAGATATCCAAATTTATAATAACAAATTATGGCAAGAATACCCGTCAGCAGAATATAGTTTTAATGTAGGGGGTTATGTCTATGCTATTCAAACAGGCTCAACTATTTATAGTAAAGCAACCATTAAAGATATAAATAATGGAGTCTATACTATTGAATTTGAGAATGGAAATGTACAAGTAGTTTATAATGTATATGATTTTTTACCATATTTTCCTTGTACTAATTGTATTAGTCAATATAACTCATTAGGACCCACTTTGTTATATATTTTAAATATTTTATATCCAAGTTTATATCCACAATTTTCTCAATAATTAAGCTTTTTCCTTTTATTTTTATTAAAAAAAATTTAGAAATAAAATATTTATATTATTTATAATATGCCATTAAAAATGAAAATGTTAATAACAAATCAAAACAGAGTCGTTTTACAGAATCAAGTAAATTCAGTAGGGATACGTTCTCAAGTTTCTCGTGCTCAGAATAGTTTGAACACGTCAATAATTTCTCGTATTCATAATGCTAAAGCTGGCTGCGGATCATGTGGAAAACATTAAAACAAAATTTTATAATATTAATTTGTTATCTAATATTATAATGTTCTCTCTTGCAACTACATATACAACATCTTATCCATCGAATAGGTTAAATAAGTCTACAAATTTTAAAACTATGTTTGATACGACTTTACTTCCATACAACCAAATGTATAATGGTTGCTCAAGTAATTTTTGTTATACAACAAGTAAAGGAACTTTTATTTATAAACCTCATACTGACGTTGGTATGATTGGTAGAACTGCTGCTGGTTATTTATCTCAAAGAAAACGAATGTAATTAATAATTTCTTTGCAAAATATATGAATATAAAAAGATTGTTATTGTGTGCTTTTTTATTATTTATTTGTTATTTAGTAATGATTTATTTGCAAAAAATAACAATTATTGAATCTTATTGTGGAGGTCATGATATATGTGGAGGTAGAGGTAGAGTATTTAATTATCATATGTGTAATAATTAGTGGAGAACATTTGGAAATAGCGTATTATAAAAAGCCTCTTTACATTTATACTGATGATTCATATTATTTTTGAAAGATTTTAATTGCTTCATAAATTTTAGCAGATTCATCTAATGAAAACACACCTCGTCTTTGAGCCAGATTAATAAACGAAACGATTACATTTAATCCATCATTTTCATTTGCAATAATTTTTGACATTAATATTGTTTTTGCTTGTTCCATAGTAGGGAGAGCTTCAGATTTAGTTTGTTCGTTTTCCATATTTATTATATTTTTTATAATACTTTTAAATCATATTTTATAAAATATATTAATATATTAATATACCATGAAAAAAACCAAATTAAAAAAAACTAAATTACGTAAAACACACAAAAAATATTCCCATTATAAAGGTGGTGCGCCTCTGTGTACTGAACTTTCATCTTTTCCAATTAGTGATGCCTCTATAATGAATTATAATAGTGTTATTCCCCAAAATGCATCACAGAATGATTGTTTTATTAATGCGTTGCAAATACTTGTTGGTTTAGACACTATTTGTGCTAACTTAATGAGAATTTCTAGTGCAAGCCAAACTGGTTTTGATATGAACCAAATTAAAAAATGTTTTATTTTATTAATGGGGTATAATTTTGAGCTAAAGCTTATGCCAGACTATTTAACTTTTAGTAATATAATTAAAAACCTATTACCAATTGGCTATGCTGTTTTATGTGGTTATACAACTAAGACTTATACTGGATCTTCGGCAGGTCATGTTTTTGTATTAGCACGGAATACTAATGGAGAAATTATGCTGTTAGATCCACAAATAAATTTAATTTGTAATATGAGTGATCCAATTTGTAATAGTTATATCGAAGCTCAAGGACGTGAGTATTATATATTATATCATTCTCAAACAAAACTAAGCCAAATTGAATTACAGCAGGTCGGTTTTAGATGATTTTCATATATTCCATAAATATTTCCATACATTACTAATAGAATAACTTTTATTCTGTAACGGTAATTGAAAAGGACACGAATAATCAGGCGTTTCATTTATAGCTCCACACGGATTGCAAGGTGCGTTTAAAAATTTAAAACCGGGAATTATATTTTCTAAATCATTATAATCTACTTGAGATACTTTTGACATTTGTTCGCCAAATATTCCTCCTTTACCTGTATAATTAATTCTCTCTAATATTGCTCCATCAGATTTATTCATATTACATTTTATTATATCATCGCTTTTATTTTTTAATAATCCAGTTTTATAAGGATAATCACCAAACCCATTAGGTAAGTCTTCATACTTATTTCCTAATGGATTTTTAATTAGAATTCCATTTAATAAAAATTCGCCCTCTTTAGTTTGATAAGAAAGAATTCTTAAAATAGCAGACTCATTATAAATTGTCATAGCATAATTTAAAGCATCTTCTGGGATTACTCTAATAAATGGGTTTTTATTAATAGATTCAATATACAATTCTTTTGTTTTTTGTTTCCAATGCCATCTATTATATTTATTAAAATAATCAACCTCTTCTTGGCTAGTTGTTTTTTGAATTGTATTTAAATCAAAAATATTATCAGGATTTATAGTATTTTGTATTAATAGAAAGTCTTGTTTTGATTTTTCATTCCAGGTAAATCCTTCTTTGCTCTTTATTAATGCGGAAAATCTATATACTATTATAAAAATTATGCTCAAAAGTATTCCATAACTAAAATCATACATTAATACTAGTATAACTATTATTAGTAATAATAAATTACCTAAAAGTGTATTAAAGAGTGAAATAAAAATTTCTGGTATAAAATATAATACTAACCATAAAAGTATTATTATTGTCAAAATTCCAATAAGTTTAAGTTTATTTTCTTCATTAATTATTTTTTTATATGGTTTCATATATTATTAAAATAAAATTAATAATATATACGAATTTTTAACGACCTGAAGAGCCAAACCCTTTATCTCCTCTTTCAGTTTCTTCTCCGAGTTGTTCTAATGAATTAACTATTTCTACTATAATTGGAATTAGACCAGGTGCGCAAATTTGTACATAACGGTCAAAAATATTTCCTGAATAATGCGTATCATTTATAACATCAAACATTCCGATTAAGTGACCACGATAACCGGCATCTATAATTCCCACTGAATTAGCCAATCGTAATTGTGTTTTGGAAAGTGAAGAGCGTGGATACATATAATATCCTGTATTGTGAATCTTTTTAGTATTCGTATGAATTGTTGCAGAACAACATACTTTAAAATCAAGTTTGTTAGTGGGTGTTGTTGTTTTATTATTATTGTGACCAACAAAAATCAATTTATTTTCATCAATTGGTTCATAACACCCGTTATTATAAACAACAATTGTATCAGTGTTTCCACTTCTAGGAGCGAATAAATCAAACCCTGCATCAATATAGGTTTGATTATTAAATAATTTATTATTATGTTTCTCAGATGCTTCCAAATATTTATTTTTTAAAACTACATCATCCGTATCAATAAATAACTTTAATATCATTACCTTATCATATTTGTTATGTAAATTTCCCAAAATTTTCTCAGTATAATTGTCCGCAAAATTGGTCATTTAACTTTATTAAGTTGACATCTTTAAATAGTTTTATTACTTACTAATTTACCTACCAGCAAATACCTTTATAATAGGTAAATGGCTATATTTTTCTTTATCTTCAAATGATATTCCAATAGGACAATAATTATGTATATTTCCTAATAATGATGGTTGTTTGTTTTTTATTTGTAATAAAACAGCAATTACTCTTTCAAAAGTACAACGGTCTATGCGTGTTGATACTTTATTTAATAAAAGTTGTATTTTATATGTATCATTAATGGATTTTAAATATTCATATGTTATAATAGACATTCCTCCAAAACAACCTTTCCATATGGTTTTATTATTATGAAATTCATATAAAGCGTTGTCATTAAATACGCTAAGCATATCTCTTTCAAGTTCAATTTCATCCCAATAATGTTCAAATTCCCATATCATTTTATATTTATCTACCGTAAAATCAATATATGTATTTATAAATACTGTATCGTGAATTATAACCGCAACATCAAATAATTTATTGTGTAAATAGTAGTAATATGGTAATAATTCTCCTCTTTGATAATATTCACTTTTTAAAATTGTTGTATTATATAAAACTGGATGTGTTAGGTGTTCAATTATACTATTATCATCAATAATAAGTATATGGTTTTCTTTATAAAATTTTCTAATACATTCATAAGAGTGTATCCAATATTGATTTGATATTGAATTATTTACGTGTCTTATTATAATAAATCCTAAAGTTAGAGACATATAATAACGAGCAATATATATATTAAGTTTTTAACGTAATTATTTTGACTCGTCAATAAGTTCTAATGATTTTAATCTATTATAAAATGTTTTACGTTCAAAATTTAATAATTTTTTTTGCCATTCCATATCATAAAATAATTTATCTACTTTTTCTTCAATATTAAGTGCACCTTGTTTTTTTACTTCTTGTTTTAATTTTTTTAATTTATTAATTTCCTCTTGAACTTTTGAATATTTATCGTACCAATTTGTAAAATGTTCTTTCATTTCTGTAATGATTTCATTATAATTTTTTGTAGGCATTTCATCAAATTCCATAATTTCTTCAATAGTTGCTTTATTTAATTCTTTAATTTTTCCTTCATAATCTTTACTATACAAAATAGCAGTCGCTTTGTTAAAATCCAATAAAAATACTATTCCTTCCTCTTCTTTTTGATTAATTATGTATCCGGATTCTAACATATTAATAAAGCTAAATTTACAAAAATGTAGTATATCACTCCATTCATCATTATTAACTCTTGATATATCCATATCAGTAAATATTTTATAATTTTCAATATCTTCTATTTTTGGTTTATTTTTAGTTGTTTTTATTTTTTCAAAAGTCTTTTGAAGTTCCTCTTGTGTTCCAAAATGTTTAAACAATACATAAATCTCTCTAACTAGAATTTGCCAAAGTAAATTAGCATCATATTCAAACTTCATTATGCGTTTTTTTCTTCCAATTATATATCCAAAAAATCCGCGAGTTATCATTATTAGTAAATAAAAATAATTTTTTAAATACTTTTTATTTTTTAAGTTTTGTTTTTGATTATTTAATGTACCAAGCAGGAGGGGTTAAAAAAACTGGAGATGAACCACAACCACTGCCAAAACTTGTAATGCTTGTTCCGCTAGCAGAATGACTACTTCCAGATGAAGTAGCATATGGAAAAGGTTTTTGTTTTCCAACAGGATTATTACAACCTCTAGTAATATATAAATTGTATTGTCCATAAGAAACCGGTTGTTTAAGTGTCTTTGTATATGGAGCATTTGTTGCCATGTCGTTATATTTAAACCGTGCGGTAGATCTTCCAGGAGTACATAATGTAGGCCCTGTTTTTACATAATATCCTTCATAAGTTTCTACATTGTTAACTTTAATATTACAAGTATTAGCTGATGCCTTATTTTGAATATATAACATTTGACTTGCTGAATCTGTTTGATTACCTGTGTAATTAGGTTGTACCCAATAATTAGGATATACGCCATAATATGCCCATCTATATTTTTTATCTAACATTCCATGAGTAGATAAGACTGATGGTTTAATATATTTATATTGAGTTCCCATTGTGTCAACAATACGAGAATTAAGAAGAGGTTGAACAACCGCATTTTTATTACTATTTGAAATAGCACCTGTAGATTGAATATTGGAACTAGTGGAACCGATCAATACAGCTGATGGATAATTGCCAGAATTACCACCATAACCAATAGGTTCAGTGCCTCTATATGGAGTTCCTGATTTAGACATTTTCATATCCCTTCCAACACCACCGACATTGCGATGTCCACCATTAATAGAAAATCCCACAGAACCAGGATTATCAATAGCTAATTGAAGACCTCTTTTTGAATGACCGAATGGTCCTTGAGGTAGCCAAACACCTCCTGGACCTATTCCTGAACGTTTTGAACCATAATTAATCACCGATTTTCTTTTAAAAGCAGTTATTGACATTATAACATATTATGAGATTAATTATTTTATATTTGTTCACCTTCATATGTTAAATGATTCATAACAAATATAAAATTTAATAATACTAAAATGTGCTATATTATATTAGTAGAATACTTCTATTTTTAGGTTCTTCAAGTAAACATCTAGATAGAAGAGGATATATTTTGGTATTTTTAATTGTATGAAATTTAAAACAATCTAATATTTTGTCTGAAGATTTATTATTAATATATTCACTATAAAATTCATTTTCAAAATCTAAAGCATATAAAACAAAACACGCCAAGCTAAAGTATGATGTTTTATAATGAATATATGATGGTATTTCTTTTATTTTCAATATTTCTGGAGAAATAAAAAAATCTTTTGTAGTGAATGGATAACTGATTAAAGCGTGTTCATGATCTATTTCAGTTATATATTCGCTACCTAAAAATGCGAACTTTGAATCATTTATAACAATTATATTTTCAGGACTGTATCCTATTATAGTACTATTTTCATTAGTTATTAAATAATTTAATTGAATTGTTAAATTTTGAATTAGAGTGAAAATTTCATTTATTGTTAGTTTTTTATTTTCTCTCGTTTCTTGAAATTGTTTAAATGTTTTAACTGTTCCAGCTTTGAATTTTACTATTTTATAATCTTCAGTTGCTGTTGCGCCTTGAATTATTTTTGTTTTGATTAATGAGTTTATTAATATTGGGTTTGAATAACATATTTCTAATTTAAATATTGATTTATTTTTATCTTCAACTATTTTTAAAAAATCATTAGAATATATTTCAATGAAATCGATCATAATAATAATAATATTTAAGGTTTAGATAGTTTACAAATAAAAACCATTATAAATTTTTGTGGGTTTTTTGTTTGGTTTTAAGTCTTTTATATATTTTATATATTTTACGAGTTTTTTTATTTTTATGTCTGTTTTCAGGTTTTAATATATATGTATCTACACCAGGAACGATTAATTCCTCTTTAGGTAATGGACTTGACAGATAATTTTTATATTTTAAAGATTTCATTATTGAATTACTTTTATTTAATGTGGGTTTTATTGTTATTATTTTGGGGGTTCTCGTATTGTTAAATTTAACTCGTTTTATATTTGATTCACCTATTCTGTTTCTTTTAAAATCCATCTTAAGTCTTTTTTCAAGAGGTATATTAACAGTAGGAATATTAAGAATATTTTCTAAAGCTTCGTTGTCAAGAATAAATTCATATTGTTTTTTATCGCCTTCATTATTTGATGTAATAGAAATATTAGCAATATTTCCGTCATACTTAGCATCCCAATTTAATTCGTTAATTTCTTTGTGATTATTATTATCATAAACAAATGTTTTTGTTAATCCTACATTTTTAATATAACTATTAAGCATTTTATATTAAAAAAATATTATATTTTACTAAATATGTAAAATATACTTTTAAAAAATATATTTAAATATAAATGGAACTGAAATTTTCAGATATTTCTCAAGAAAAACACGAAATACCTCAACCCACTCAAAAATACTGGGAACAAAAAAATACGCAAACAAAAAAAAAGAAAGTATCATTTGACGATATATTAACAAATATGAATTTAGTTGTTAATAACACAGGTGTTCTTCAATTTATGTCACCTTTACAAACAACCAACAATTCAGAAAATAATCAACACACTAAAAATATACAATATACCGAAAATTCTCAATATCAACAACCATTAGATACCTCATCAAAACATAGTTATATATACAATAAATACTTTAAAGATTATATTAATACAAATGTAGCGGAACCAGAAGTTAAGGTTCCAAAAACAAAGGAAGAATATATTAAAATGTTAGTAGAAGAAAGACTAAAACAAATTAGAGAGAGAAAAAGAATTTCTCAAATTAAAACAACGAAGCTGTTGTTTACAACAAATATTGGAAATCACAATAAACAGGGAATGCAAGGTAATATAAAAGCTAGTAAAAATGGGTTACGTAAAATGAGTTTTAACTAATTTATAATCTCTGAAACAACATCCAAATCCATTAATGAATGAGAAGAATCAGAATGCTTACTTCTTTTTTCTTCTGAGTCCGAAATGTTTTCTTCAAATTCATTAATTCCAAATTCAATATTGCTATTTCCAAATAATTTTACAACATTTGGATATTTTTTAAAATTGAAAAATCTATTTGTTTGTTTTTTAATTTTATTCGTTTTATTCATTTTACCTTTTTCAAGTTTATCGTATAAATCATCTATTGTTTCTGAATTATTTTTCAATATTTTTTTATGATTCTTTATCTCATTCCAGACCTTTTTATATTCAACAGTTTCTTTTTCTTTTTGTACATTTTCTTCTTCGTTTTTTTGCGATTCTTTTAAATATTTATCCTGTCTCCCATAAGGATCCATTACATCTTCAATAAATGTGCTAAGTTTTTTAGGATCATTTGTATTTTCAATAAGACTATAACCACAACAAAACAAATTGGTGAAATTTATTGTTTTATTATTAACAGCATTCTCCATTTCTTTTACAAACATGTCGTCAATAATTGAAAATGCTGACTTAAGTAATAATAAGTCATTAATATTTTTTAATTTTTCTTTAGTTAAATTATCTATTTGTTTTTGTATATTTTTATAATTTTTATTTTTTATTTTTTTTGATATTATAACAGCTGTTAAATAATTTTTATAATTTTTGATTTCTTTTAATGAATTAATTTTTCTTTTTTTTATGCCTTCTATTTTTTTAATTATTAAAAATACATTTGTATTATAAATAATAGGATATTTAAGTCTTATATCTTTTGGAATTATAAATTGATTTGATGCTTTTATATCTCCTATTTTTTTTTCAATATCATTAATTTTTTCACTTATTTCATTAGTACTTGGGTCATATGAAAATAATAACGTTTTTCCAGACATAAATTCAACTGAAGTTTGTAATTTATCGTATTGATGTGATGATATTTTATGAGATTCTGAAGCAGCATCTAATTTGAGGTAATTAATAATTGCTAATAAAAAAGCAATTATTCCATTTATTCCTGATATTAAATAAGCTCCCCACATAAAATCCTTGATAATAGATGCAAGAACTGTAGCTGCTGTAGATAATAATATAGAAGGAAACATTAAATAATTCAATTTGATTTCACAATACTCTTTTGATTCCATGTAAATTAGTTTTTGCCCCCTTAAATAAGTTGCCAGTATATCAAACGCGCAAGAATAATATTCGTCCTGGTCAAAATAATCATTATTTATATCTTTCTCAATTTCTTTGTAAGTAAACTTTTTAAATTTAATTTGATTATTTACAAGATTACCAGATAAATCTGTAGACTTTTCGTTTTCACCGTCAAAATCATCGCCGTTATAGTGATCATTTTCGTTGTCATCCAAATTAGAAATGGCTAAATCTATAGAACCATCTTTATTAAATCCAAATATCTTTTTATTATTCATTTAATTTATCTTGTTAATTTAATTTATATTGTTATTTTATTTGACTAGGGAACTTAACTCTATCTTGAAATATAATTCCTTTATGTCCTTGTATATATGAAGATAAATCATATCTTACAACATTAGCAGGATATAACAATGAAAATTGTTCCAATATAACATCCATGTATTTTTCATTAGATTTTTTAGAAAAATTTAATAATTCAACAGCTCCCTTCTTAGATAATCCTATAGCATGTAATCCGCGAACATTTCCAGATTTTGTATAAACATCGTGGTTGTTAATTTTTATATTTGTTTTATTAACACCAGAGCAGTTTACTTCACATATTCCTAAATAAAAAAACATTGGTGATATTCTTTCATATTTTATAATTTCATCAAGCGTAATATTTTTTTTTATATTAATATCATCTTCAAATACATATGCATAGTTATGTATTAATCTATTAAATAAACTATAAATATATTGCATACTTAATTTATTTGATAAAACATTATCCTCGTGTGGTAAGTATATAATAAATACTACATGAAATCCTATTTTTTCCAAAACCTTTTTTGACAATATTGCTCTAGATGAATTTATATTTCCCGTCAATAGAAAGGCTACTCTTTTATTTATCATATAAATTGATATATATATACAAATTTATATATTTATACAATTTTATATATTTATATAATTTTATATATTTGTATTATTTGTAAAAACATTATAGTATTCCATATAATTAACAAAATTATTAGTACCACAAATAGTATTTCCAAATAAATTGCCACTAGGGTCTACATTATAATATACACCATCAGCTGTCGAATTAGTTGGTATATCAGTTGGTGATATGTCATTACTTGATATGACACTTAATCCTTTCAAATTTAATTTTGTAATTAAATTGTTAGATAATTGTTGTTTATTAAAATTATTCGAATAACCAAATTTAACTTTTTTAAATAATAATAAATCGCTCTCGCTCAATAAATTTTTATTATTAAGGCATTTTTTAGAACAATTATTATAAAAACATTTTTTAGAACAATAATATATTTGTTTTGCTTTTTTATTATAAATATATTCGCCCGCATCCATTTGTTCTGAAATTGCATTAAATGTTTTTTTACTACTACTAAATGAACTACTAAATGTATTAGCCATTATATATATTAGAAATGAAAAAATTATATTTCTTTATAAGTTTATAGGTCATAAGTTGATATTAAATTAATACAAAAACTATAATCCATATTATTTAAATTAACAATTCTACCATATTCATCTAGTAATTGAATATTTAGATTTTTTATATTTACAGGTCCAAAATAAATACGAGGTACTGCTGTAATATATGGTTCTATTTGAGAAATATAATTTACTCTTTGTGCTGTGGTTGATTGAGGCAACGCATTTGATGGATTTGATATACGGGCCAAAATATTTTTATTTAATAGTGATGAATTAAAAGCACTATAATAATTATTATTAACATTATTATTATAATCATCAACAGATAAGAAAAAATATTTAGGACCATTAAGGTCAATAGAGCCTTCGGATACATAATTTAAATTATTAACATACAACCCATTTCTAAAACCTAAAATCCACCCTAATTTAAGAGGTAGTGGTGTATTTGGTTCATAATTCCCATTTATATCAGTCTGAAAATTTAATTCAAAACTTGTGATACTTCCGCTACTACTTTGATCAATGCCTACTAATGTTTGGTTTGACCCAGTAATAGTATTATTTGAAGCTGAACCGTATGTATTTAAAAGAAATGTAATGTATTGATATGAACTACCTGCTTTTGCTATTTGTGTATTTATTTGTGAAAAAAAGCCAGACTCAGTATAATTTCCATCAGGAATAGTAATTATAATACTAGAATCATTAACAGTTAAATAAAAAAAATTGTTTCCATATTTTTTAGATATAGTATAAAAACTAGTAGGGAATTCAATATTTGTTAATTCAATTTGTAGTACGTTATTTATATTAAATGGCAAAATAACGTTAAAATTAGTAGATGTACTGTTAAAATAGTTATCTCTAAATTTACTATCAATTGTTAAATTTCTTGTAATTACTCTTTTTTTAAGTGGATTAAGAGTTCCTTTATAAAAATCGCTAGGTAATGATGTTATATATTTATCCTCTTGTTTAACTTGAACCATATGTTCTGATCGGTCTTTAAGCACTGTTGTTTGTTCATAAGGACTTGTATTTAAAGCATTATAGTCCATAAAGTTTACATTTTTTTGTTCTGAATTGAGAATTTTATTTTTAGCTTTTATTAAAAAATTAATTGCATTTATTTGAATATCTTTTTGGATTTTATTATTATTGGTAATAGTATCCCTCATTTTTGCCTCTTTAATATCAATAATATTTCTGTCAAAATTTAATGGTAAATCAAACATTTGTATTAATTCATCTTTTGTGTAGTTATCGATGTTTAAATCAAAGTTCATTATATATTATATAAAGTGTTTTTTTTTAATTCATTTTTACGTTTTAGCATAATAAAAAAATTGAGTAATAAAACCGTATTAAATTAAAAGAATAGGAATAATATTAATAATGGAACTTTCAAAAGAACAACAAATCATATTTAATAAATATGTTCAAGGTAATAACATATTTATAACGGGACCGGGAGGGTCAGGGAAATCAGAATTAATAAGAATTATATATCAGCATGCGTGTTTAAATTTAAAAAAAATTTATGTCACCGCACTTACAGGTTGTGCTGCGGTTCTTTTAAACTGTAAAGCAAAAACCCTTCATTCTTGGGCAGGTGTTGGATTAGGAAATAGTCCAATTGAACAACTAATAATGAAGATTAGAAATAATAAATTTTCGAAAGCCTTATGGAGAGAAACCGAGATTCTTATTGTAGATGAAATAAGTATGCTTTCATTAAAATTATTTAATTTATTAAACACAATTGGTAAGGCAATTAGAGGAAATAGTAAACCATTTGGTGGTATCCAAATAATATTTTCAGGTGATTTCTTTCAATTGCCACCTGTTGGCGATTTTTCTGAACCAGATACACAACGCTTTTGTTTTGAAAGCGATGATTGGAATTCTATATTTAATCAAGACTGTCAAATTCAGTTGGTAAAAATTTTTAGACAAAAAGACGAAATTTATTCAACCATTTTAAATGAAATTAGGGAGGGAAAAATTAGGCGAAAGACAAACGATTTACTTCTTAAATATGTCGGTCGTCCTTTAGATGAAAATTTGGTAATTGAACCTACAAAATTATATCCTACACGCAACCAAGTAGACAATATTAATAATACAAAAATGGCATCTCTTTCTGGAAAAGTAAGCGAATATAAAATTAAGTATTTAAAGGATTTAGAAATATCAAAAAACGATAAAGATAAACGTACTGTATATACAGATAAAGATATTCAAATTGAATTAGATTTCTTATCTAACAATCTTATTTGTGAAAAAGAAATTAAATTAAAGATTGGATGCCACGTTATGTGTATTGTAAATATTCAATCTGATACAGGTATAGAGGTATGTAATGGTAGTCAAGGTATAATAACCTCTTTCTGCGAACTTACAGGATTGCCTCGTGTAAAATTTAATAATGGAATTGATAGAACAATATGGAGTCATGTTTGGATGAGTGATAAAATTCCTGGAATTGGCGTTTCACAAGTTCCGCTTATTTTAGCGTGGGCTTTAACAATACATAAATCACAAGGTGCGACGCTAGATGCTGCCGAGATTGACGCTGGACGTGGCATATTTGAATGTGGACAGACTTATGTTGCGCTTTCTAGAGTTAAAAGCTTAAATGGATTATATTTGACTTCTTTTGATGCCACAAAAATCCGCATCAATAAAAAAGTAAAAGACTATTATGAAGTCCTTAAATCAATATGATTATTTAATAATTAAAAAACTATATAAAGATTATTATTGTTATTATTTATTAATGAATAATTCATATGATAAAAATTCGTATATTAAAGCAGATAATAATATTATAATTAATGAAAAATTTATAAGATGGGTAAAACAAATTGATGAATGTTTACATGTTTGTTCATTGGCGTCAGGTTGTAGTATAAGACACTATGAAACACATCCAATATGCAGGATAAATAATCCCGATAGTTACAATAAACTTATTGAAAAATTTAATAAAAAAAATTGATTTATTTTTTTATTTTTAACATAAATTAAATAGCTTAACAATGTCTGAACAATTACAAATTGGTAAACTTTCTTCAAAAAAAATCCAAAAGAAATTACGTGAAATTAAGATACTTAAAGAGAAACACTATTATTTAAATTATTTTGAAAATGATTATAAAAAATGTTATAAATTTATAAATTTACCATTATGTATACGAAAAAAACTATTAAAACAGCCTGGTTGGAAAAAAAAAGAATATATGGGAATGGTTTTACCTGGTCTTATACGAAAATATAAACTTAATAAAGAAGAGTTAGATAAAATAAACATGGAACCTTATTATCATTCCTCACTAAAATCATATTACAAAATAGTATTTGAAAATATACCAATTGAAATTAAATTATATATTCATTCATACTTAGATACAGATGATAGAATATCGTTATTGAGTTGTCAATATTCACCAGATTTTATTTATGATAAATTAACAAATTTAGATAAAACGGCGGCGAATAATAAAAAAATATATGCAAGTTTTAAATACCTACAACCTATAATAAAATATTTTACGCCTAAAAAATTTTCAGAGGCGGATTGCATTATTCCATTTCGTAATGATTTTTATCACAATGGAACAGAATACCAAAACGAAAGCCCAATAAGTTTTTTAAGAATTCACAATGACATTAAAAATTCACGTGTAGATGATGTTATATTTAGTGCTAATTACGTGTCAATAATATATGATATTTCTGAAAGACCTATTTACAACAAGATAAACGGGCGTTATATAAAATGCTACGAGAACGCCTATCTGTATGAACGAAATGAATTAATAAACATTATTACGACGTTAATAGAAAATATTACAGAATTGTGTACTATGTGTTATAATGACGATATAGATGATGACAAATACTATGATATAATATATTCATTATTAAAATTTTATATATACATTTTAATAATTTAAACCAAATTTAACTAATTAGATAATAATATAATAAAAATATAAAGTGAGGTCTCTTAAGACTAATAACTTTTTTTACTCAATAAATAAATTATGTAAATTTGTTAATAAATTCAATCATCTTAGTTGAAGATATTAATGAAATACTTTCAAAACAAATATTTTTAAATTGTGTTTGAATTAAGTCATTTGGGTATGATTCTAAATTATAAATATTATTTGATTCATTACCACATAACCAATTTACCATTTCCATTGTTTTTATATTTTCAATAGGTATAATTGTTACCCAAATTTTTACAGGCAATGATTGTAAAAATCTAGTTATTTTTTCTGGTTTTGTTACGATTTGTGTAATAAAAAATGAAACACCCAATTTTATTCGTAAAATACAATAATTTAATTCGTCTGGTCTATCATATAATAAAACACACCCAATATTTACATAACATTCTTCTCTAATTTTTTTAATAAGCGTATTTGTATGAATATTTGGATTAAGTGAATTCCCAATAACTACAACATTTGGAAATTTTTTTTGATTTTCACGTATATTATGAATTATATTTTCATAAGTTTCATTTTCCTTCACGGACCTATATACAATAATACTAATGAATGGAAATTTAAGTTGCATTATTTCCGCAAATTGATACGAATTCATATATTCTTTATGAATATATGGTCTAGGTTTATTATTTCGTGATTTTTCTTTAATTATATCATAAATACCAATCATTTCAGGAGAAGTAGATTGTATAATTTGGGAATGATATGTAAGTAGTTTGTCTACATTATTACAATTCTTTTCGGGTGGAGTAATGTTGTAAATCATTTTTTATTATAATAAATAAAATATTATTATTTAACAAATTTTAACAAATTTCGTATTCAAAAGATTTTTAGTAAAACATAAAATAAATGATAATCAAAAAAAAAATGAAATACTTTTTAGTAATTAAATTATATCATCTAAATAAACAAAATTAAAATGAATAATTTATTATTAAAAATTTCTAGGTTGCCTCAATCAGTACAAGATATTATTGGTATGTATAATGTAGAACACCGAACAAAAATGAAATTAGTTTTTGAAGAATTAGAAGTAGTATGTGAAACTTGTGGAGATTATATATGTAAATTTAATTCTTTCACTTTTATTGTGTATGATTTAACATTTTGTAATACAGGTTGTGCTCGTTGTTGTGAGCATTATGATATAAGAGGATTAAGATGGTGATACATAAGAATTAAATGTAATATTAAATAAAATATAAAGTGAGGTCTCTTAAGACTAATATCTTTTTTCTCTATAAATACTTAAATACTTAAATACTTAAATACTTAAATGGATTATATTCAAAATAAATATATAACTTTATGTAATAAACCATCAGATATAACTGAACATCTTCCGACTTTATATAAATATGCACGTGAATGCGATAGTATAATTGAATTAGGTGTAAGAGGCTGTATATCTAGTTGGGCTTTTGTTTTTGGATTATTGAGTAATCCTAATAAAACATATAAAAAGATATTATTAAATGATATAACTGAATGTAATATTGATGAATTATTATGTAATACTAAAAATTTAAATATAAAAGTTGATTATTCTTGGATAAATGATTTGGATTTAAAAATAAATGAAAATGTAGATTTAACTTTTATTGACACATGGCACGTTTATGGACAATTAAAAAGAGAATTAGATAAATTTAGTAAAGTTACAAATAAATATATTATTATGCATGATACTACAGTTGATGAAATTTACGGCGAGACAATTCGTACATATAATGATGCTTATGGTGTATCATTATGTAGTGGCATTCCATTTGAACAAATTCGTAGAGAATGGAACCCACATAACCAATCATTAGAAACTGGAATTCCAGTTGAAGAAATAACTTGTGGATTGCAAAAAGCAATTGATGAATTTTTACAAAATAATTCTGATTGGATATTACATAAAAGATATTATAATTGTAATGGATTAACAATATTAAAAAGGGTTGCATAATATTAATTTTTGATTATTTTATATAAAATAAATTATAAATAAAATTGAAATAAAAATACTTTTCAAATCTAACCCATAAGATTATTAAATACATACTTAAAGTAAAATGCAAAATATTGAAATGTCATTTGATACTTATAGTGGTAAAAAAATAGTTGAAAATATAAAATTAGAGAGAAATATAAATATTTATAGATATAAATTTACTGATGATTTCACTAATGAGATGTTTAAATTTTCAAAAATTCATCAGTACGATCATAGAAAGGAATTTAAGGAAGCGTGGAACGTTTGGTTAGAGGATAATGAAGATATTATAAAGGATGAAAAACGTAGATTACTAAATATAGGTTATGATGGTGATATATCAGATAAAATGTTTAAAAGCGCTCGTTATTATTTTAGAAAAAAAAGTACAGAAAAGAAGAACCCAATACAAAGACGTAGTTATATAACCTTTAAAAAGGATTTACTTGATGCTATGGATGAACATATTAATTTAAAAATTAATATTAAATGTTATAAACCTTCTGATTGTTTTGATGATTTTTGTAAAAATAATATAGATTTATTAAAAGAAGAGGTCTGCATTCTTTGCAGAAATGGATTAACTGACCCTATTGAAATAAAAAATAAATTTAAGAAAACATATAAAAACAGATATTTCTTATTAAATAGGTAATAGGTAAAAATAATAGAGAGAAAATAATAAAATAAGTAAATGAATAAAAATATTAACATAACAAACATTAATAAACATTTTTTTCCACATTCGGATATAATTGATGATTATGTAAAACCGCATAAAACCAAATTAACAAATTACAGTTTTTATTCTATTAATGAGGCAAATATAAGCGATAAAATTAAACAAATACCTTATTATATAAATAATTATTTAATAGTTGAAGATTATGATTTTGTAAATATTAGTCAATTAAACGAAAAAATAATTGAAAAACTTAATATAGAAAATGATAAAAGATATTTAATTTTTAAATACAAAAATGATAGTTTAGTAAATTTTAATGATTTTTTATTCAATTTAAATGACCCAAAAATATTTATCCAACAAGTTATATTGTCATTTGATTATTTATTAAAAAGTTTAATTAAATTAAATAACATTGGAATATGTTTTTTTGATTTACATCCTCAAAATATAGTTTTTAATATAGATTGTGGAGAGAAACCAGCAATTCAAAATTTTACAGTTAGTCTGAATATTTCTAAATTAAATGAGACATATATAACTAATATTATTAAAAAAATAAATAATTATACACATAAACCATTAGAAGTACATATATTATTTTATTTAATTCAAAATGATATTTCAACAATTTCATATTCATTTATTGAAGAGATTTGTGAAGTTTTTAAAAATAATTTGTGCGTTTTAACCCTTTTTACTGAAAAAACCAAGGAAAATTATAAAATATCATGCATAGAAACATTAAAAAAATATATTAACAAACCTAAATCTGTTATTATTCAAGATATTCTTAAAAATACGAATAAATGGGATGTTTATAGTTTAAGTATGTTATATTTACATATTTTTGTGAATATTTCAAAGGTTTTCTCTCTAAAACACAATTTTATAAGTAAAATAATAATAGAACTTTATAAAAACATTCATCCAGACCCTTCTAAACGAAATTATTTGGAACAATTATCAAAAAACTTAGATACATTATTTAATGAAGAAAATAATTGGTATTTTGTAAAAAAAATACCAGATAATAAAATGTCAATCTTATTTGATATTTTAGGTAAATAACGTAAAAAAATATTTTTATTAATTATTTTTATTAATTATTTTTATTAATTATTTTTATTAAATATCATCAACATCAATAAACTCTCCGTCATCAGTTGTAATAATAGTATTTTTACCTGTTTGTGCAGCTGTAAGATGAGATTCAATTAAAGTTTGATATTCTTGAGTTGCTTCATCAGCAAACACAAATTCATCAGCATTTTCTACTTCTTTTGTGCCCAGTTTAGTATCATTACTAATAAATGGCAACCAATTTACACTAGTGACATTATTCTTTAATCTTGTTTTGTCTGATTCATTATAAACCTCAATAACATCACAATTAAGCTTTTTTCCAGATGCTGATTTATTTTCCCATTCTCTTAATCCAACAAGAAGCCATGAACCATTACAAATAAAATTATCACGTTTACCTCTTCCTTTAAATTTACCTCTAATATGGCAAAGCATTTCAGTACCAGTTAAATCCTTAACTTGACACATAGAACCTCCATATATTTTTGTTACTTGAGCATATATTTCAGCTTCATCTTGAGATACTCTTAATACATTATCCTTTTTAATAAAATTTTTACTAGCGAATGATTTAGCTTTATTTCCACCACTGACGTTTTTTACCATCTTTTATAATATTATACATTTCATATATTTATTTATGTTGATCTCAATTTTTTTTTTAATAATAAAATAATGAAGTGTGAAGATATATAAACTTTATTTTAGCAAAAAAAATAAAGAAATATAAAATGCGTTTTTATCTATATGTATTGTATAATGAAAGGAGGTAGGCAACTAAGTAAATGGAATTTATTCGTTAAAAAAATATATGACGAAGGTAAAACAAAGAATGCGAACTATCAATTTAAACAAGCATTAGAAGATGCAAGTAAGCGTAAATCTGAAATGGGGAACATGAAAAATACAACAACTGCTCGTGTAAAAAAAGGTAAAAAATCTAAAGGAAAAAGCCTAATGAGTACCGGAGGAACACGAAGACGTAGAAGACGGTAATTTCTTTATATTACTTATTTTATTATATAAGGAATATATTTAAAAATATAATATATAATTAATTATAATAAATATATAAAAATAAAATATTAATGAATAATATTTTTAAGAACAATCAATCGCGTTTTGCCGCATTAGCTGATAGTAGTATTTCAGAATATAATGAAACTAAAAATAAAAAATACTATGAAAGCACATTTAAAAATAATGAGAATCAATTCAATAAACATAAGAAGGATAATTGTCAAAACATAAATAATGAAGCAAATTTACAAAAAGTAAAAGAACATAAAATAACAGAAAAAAATAACAAAATAAATTTATCTTCTGAAAATTTTCCTGACTTGATAATTGCAAAACCAGTAATTACTCAAACATTAAATTCTATTAGTTTTTCAGATAAAATAAAAACTGATGTTGTATGTGTAAAAACTGATAATATTAATATTGATTTAGATTATGAAAATTTACAACCAGGATGCCTTCTTATTAAAAAAGATATAAAAACAGGAGAAATAATTAAAAAAAGAAAAGTATCATTAGAAAAATCACAGATTTATAAATCTAAAACAGACCAAGAAATAGCAATGAAGGTGTTTAATACATTAATTGAATTACATGAAAAAAGAACTAATGAATACATTGATAATTGGTTATATGATGAATGGGAACAAATGTTTAGATATCCAAATTATGATTATGATTATTTTGAAAAATTAGATGAATTATATGAAAAAGAAAAGGAAATAGAAAAAGAAAAAGAAAATTATAACAGTGAGGAAGATTATTATCAAGAATTTATAAGTGATGACGAAATATATTAACAATTTATAAAAATAATTCGAAAAATTTGGATTTAATTAGTAATTAGTTAAATATTATAATGTATTATAGTTGCTTTTTATAATACATTATGGATAAATTAAATGATGAGTGGATACATAAATTTGAAGAAACTGATAAATTATACAAGGATTTTTATAAAGACGATGTGTATTATGTAAAGTTAAAACTTATATACATAAATAGAGATAATGAAATCGAAAAAATAAAACAGGAAACATTTTTTATGGAAAATTCAAATACTATTTCTAGAGAAGAAATTCTTTATATGCTTAAAAGAACTACACTTGAAAATGGTATAAAATATAACTTATTATCAATATTAAAATATAATATAAATTTAAATGAAGATGATATAAAAGAGTTTTTGATTTATACAAATGAAGAGAAAAACTATTTAACAATAGTTAAAAATATTGATGATATACATTTTGAAAAAACAATAAGTATTTTACAAGAGTTAAATGATTTGATACTTATATTTAATGAAAAAATAAAAGAACAGTCAAATGCGTATAATTCTACTAAAAAGATTTATCTACATTCAAAAACGAATAAAAAAACTAATAAAAAAACAATTAAAAATAAATACACATAACAAAATAATCACTATTACAAATAATATAATTAATATTATGGATATTGAAAATTATTTATAAGTAAATGTTATATTAAACAATTTAAAATATTCATAATATTTAATATAATATGCCTAAAACTTTAATTGGAAAAAATAATTATTTATTTTTGATAAATGATTCAAGTAATTCATTAGAAGTACATACTAATCCCATAATAAATGAAACAAATATTTATCAATTTAATAGATATGATGAATATATAATAAATAAAAATATATTATTTGTAGTTTTTCCAGATAAAGAAGTAATATGCAAAGATTTCTTACCATTTAACTTAGAAGTAATTTATAGACCAGGACTAACCGCATATAAAAAATATTTTGGAACAAAATTAATAGATGGTACTGAAGTATTAGATAATACAGATTACTATAAAACCGATTCACATATAAATACAAAAGGAGGTTATAAAATATTTAAATTATTTATTTCAAAGTTAGAAGAAGAGTTTAATGTAACAATTGACAATTTAAAAAACCTAGAAATTTATACTACTTATGTGTCAAATCTAGGTGAATTACAAGAAGGTATAGGTGATTTAACCTGGAACTCAAATAAAGGAGATTTAGTATTAACCGATATTTCTGATATATATTTTAATATTAAACCATATATTAAATTTTATTGTAATGTATATTTACAAGATAATAATTCATACAAATTTTTAGACATTGAACTTAACGATGTTTCAAGTAAGTATTATAATAAAATAATTACATGGGATATAATTAATAGTAATTACTTGTATAAACTTAATTCTATATATATAATAAACAAACGAGTGATAATATTTTATGATTCATTTCTTATATCAACATTAAATTTATATAAAGATATATTTAGAGAGGTATTTTTAATTAAAAATATTTTAACTAATGATATAATTAATAAAGTTAATCCTGATTTTATAATAGAATGCCGGGTTGAAAGATTTTTATTTTAATAATATACAATAATATGAATCATTTAGATATAATAGATTTATTAAGCTTAAACAAACCATTTTTATTTGCAAGGTATAATGATGGGGAATTAATAGCTATTACTAATTGGGATTTTATATTTAATTGTCCTGCAGATAAAAGTATAGGAAATATAGACGGACACTTATATTTTAGAGAAATGGGTGAAACGTTAAAATATGCTATTGAATGCGACGAAAACGTAGAATTATCTATTAAAAATAAATATATTTTTTCTACAAAAATTGCTAATTATATAAAAAGGAATACAGAATCGAGTTTATTACATACAATAAAATTTAATGTTAATACAATTAATAATGAGATTGCTGATTATATATATACGGAACCACAAAAATTTATGAATTTTTTGGAAATAATTAATTCAAAGAATACCATATTAATAGGACCAAAATATTTAGAAATGTTTCAACCTTTAAAGATTAAACATCATATAATTATTCCTTTACTAAACTGCTTTTTAGTTAAAGAACGAATAATGGAAGAAATAATTCAGCAAATGAATAATCACACAGAGTGTATTTTTATATTTTCTGCATCTATGACAACAAATTATATAATTGAGAAAATGAAATATAAAGCATTAGACAAACATACTATGATTGATATTGGTTCAGCGTTTGATAATTTTATATCAAAAGATAGGTTATCAGAAATAAATAGAAGAATATATGTTCCGGATTATATAAAGAATAATTATCCTGTTAATTACTGGATAGAATAATATTAAATGGAAAAATATTTATTTATTACAATTGTATCTAAAAACTTGTAATATCTCATAAACTACAATTTTTAACCGTTTAAAATGTAAAAATTGTATAATTTATTTATACAGTAAATTTTTTCTTAATTAAATCCAAATAATAGGTCCCTTTTTGTTCACTAGGTTCTATATGCATTTTCTCTCCCCATTCATTCCATGCGTTAATTAAAATCATTGACTCTTTGGTACAATTATTAATAAAATGATGATTTATTTTATCTATATATTTTATATAATTATTTTCATTATTATTAATACAAATAGTTGATTTATCTAATTTATCTGGACAACATAACCTAGCTTTATTATCAAAATCAAAAAAAATTGTTTGTACATTAGATATGCAATTTACATCGTTTTTCAAGTAGTTATCATAATTAATTGCTATTTTATTATCATTACCTATTTCAAAACTTTTAGTTTTTTTATAATTTGGATGAAAATCGTAATATGAACTTTTATTAGTTTTTATTATATTGTCATTTTCATTCATACTATTTAATTTAAGATTTATACCAGAGAACCCATTATTAATACATACGTTATTTAATAATACTTTTAGTTTTACTAATTTTTCATTTGGAATTACCCACGGATGATGTATATAAAACACAGGTCTATTATTTATTTTTAAATAATTAACATTTTTAAAATCATTCATTAAATCACTACATAGTGATTCATTATTATCATAAGTGTTTTTAATAAGTTTATTACTTATTCCAAATGCTTCATTGTCACTCCAATTTTCATTTGCCCATATATAAAATATTTTCTTACCATTTTTACATGAATTTAATAATTTATTTATAGCATCATACATAATTGTATTTTTATTGGTAATATTATTTATATCGAACCAATAATAATATACAGCAAAACCATCTATATCGTATTTATCTATTAAATCAAATTGTTTACTAATAAGAGAATCATTTTTAATTATATTATAATCTTTAGTCTCTTTTAAATCAAGCAAACTTAAATTAGGCGTATCTTTTTTACTATAATTTAACTTACATAAATTTACAATATCAGTAAAACCTTCATAAAAATTTTGATTATTTTCTTTAAATTCGTGAAACTGTGGAAAATATACAGCATATTTACTTATACCTAGTACATTTTTTTTTGATGATAAAAATATACTATCAAATAATAAATTTGATTTTATGCTAAAATTATAATCTATTTTTCTATATGTTCCATTATTTTTAATAATATAATGTATATATTTTTTAAAATTATTGTTTAATATATTGTTATTTTTATAATTTTGTTCTTTTGAAGTATTTATAATATATTTATCAAAATGAGGAATTCTATCTTTAAATGAACCAATATTATTGTATAATATTGGTAAACCACTCATTAATGATTTTGATAATGAATAACAATATGTCTCTCCCCATTTATTTAAAATTAATAAACTATGAATATTATATTTTTCTATATATTCAAAGAATTCTGTTTCATTGTATTTAGGAATGTTAAGACCTATAATAAAATAGTTGATAGTATAGTTTTTATATTTTTTAAAATTATGATATAAATAATCAATCATTTCTTTTCCCTTACAAATATGATATTCATGTAAAACTCCTATATTAATTACATTATTATAAATAGATTTAATGTTAGGTTTAATATTTATATATGATTTATAATCATAATCTAACCATTCTTGTAAATATACATTATTATATGGAAACTTACTAATTATAATATCAAATACAAATTTACTTGGACATATTATTTTGTCACATATTGAGAATAATAATTTAGTTTTTTCAGGAACTACCATATCAGATAAATATTTATAGTGAATATTGTGTTCATATGTATTATTATATGGGAAAACAAACCAATACCAATCATGAATAGGTAAAATAATCTTACAATTAGATTTATTGTATATATCAATAATATTATCAACCTCAATATCTGTAAATAAAAATGATTGAATTAAAATTATTGATTTATTTGATAAATTAGATGATAATAATTCATTTTTACTCATAATAAAGGTTATATTTACTTTATAATAATCGCTAATATCTTTTATAAATTTAATTGACCCACCACCAAAGTTATTACATATAACAAATATACATTCTTTATATAAATAACCTAAATTGCATTTTACTTCTTCATTAAAAATATCTGCATCAAACTTTTTCACCATTTTATTTCCTATCTTCAATGCTTTTTTTACCGTTTTTAAAATATCTTCTTTTTTAGTAAAATAAATGCGTTCAGAATATTTATTTTTTACAATTGTTAAGTCACTTTCCTCACTAACAATATGAGTGTCTAAAGACATTACTGCCTCATTTAGTGTGCAGACATCTAAGTATTTACTACTATTATAATTTATGTTAATAAAAATATAAGATTCCTTGATAAGTTTTGTTAATTCTGATCCAAAAACATTTATGACATGCAATACATTATATCCATCTTGTTTTAATTCATTCAAGATTTTCTCTCTGCGTTCATTTATATAACCATAAAATAAAATGTCGTATTTTTTTTCATATGCTGTATCATTTTCAATTTCAACTATTGGCGGAATTAAATAACTCACTTTAATTTTTAATTCATTTGGATAATAATTTAAATTTACTTCAGAGTAATCGAATGTGTGTCTTGACATTTTAACCAAACTTATAATGTATTTATTCATATTTTTTATTGGATTAATATCCAACTGCTCTAATTGATATAAAAAATATTTATCATTTGGTAATTTAATTAAGCTACTAGGGCAGTAAGGTTCTATATTTGATTGCAATAGCGTTTGAGGAGAGCAAATAAACAAAAACCGTTCTTCATCTTCTTCGCATTTTTTAATATCATCATTATTAATATTGCGTATATTTATGTTCACAAATAATCCGCATTTTTTAATAATGGTTGCTAAAGAGTTGATAATATTTTCTATATATACTGTACCAAAGAGATCTATTATTTTAGGTATTTTATTTTTTCTTTGTTGTTCTATTAATTCCTGAATCATTAATTGTTCTTGTTTTAAATTGTCCAAATTGTCCAAATTGTGGGATTCTTGTTTTAAATTGTCCAAATTATCCAAATTGTCCAAATTGTGGGATTCTTGTTTTAAATTGTCCAAATTATCCAAATTGTCCAAATTATCCAAATTATCCAAATTGTCCAAATTGTGGGATTCTTGTTTTAAATTCTCCAAATTGTGGGATTCTTGTTTTAAATTGTCCAAATTATCCAAATTGTCCAAATTGTCCAAATTATCCAAATTGTCCAAATTGTGGGATTCTTGTTTTAAATTCTCCAAATTGTGGGATTCTTGTTTTAAATTCTCCAAATTGTGGGATTCTTGTTTTAAATTATGTTCTTTTAATTTAATTTGTGTCAAATGTAATTGCATTTTTCTTAAATGGTGGTGCCTTAAATTAAATTTGTTTTTATTATTGTATGGTTTAAAAATATACATATATTTTAATACTTATATTTTAAATATATATTTTAACCTATAATATATTTATTTTAATTATTTTAATTATTATTTAATAATTGTATATATAATGAATAATATTATATACAAACAAAATAATGAAACAGAAAAAAAATTAAATAAAAAAATATCAATTCCATATCCAATAAAGAAAAAATATAATATTATTATACCTAATAATATATTTCAAACGTGGCATTCAAAAAAATTACCTCCTTTAATGGCAAAAACAGTCTTAAGAATTAAAGTTTTAAATCCAAGTTTTAAGTATTATTTATTTGATGATACAGATTGTAGAGAATTTATTAAGAAACATTTTAAACCAGACGTATTAATAGCATTTGATTCTTTAATTCCAGGAGCTTATAAGGCTGATTTATGGAGATATTGCGTTCTCTTTATAAAAGGAGGAATTTATTTAGACATAAAATATTGTCCATTAAATAATTTTAAGTTTATTAATTTACTTGAAAGTGAGCATTTAGTTTCTGATATAAATAACGTAGACATATATAACGCACTTATGGTTTGTTTACCAAAAAACGAAATTTTATTTAAAGCTATAAGACAAATTGTAGAAAATGTTAAAAATAAATTTTATGGTTCAAATTCCTTAGAACCCACCGGACCAGCATTATTGAGAAAATTAATTTCTACAAAAGAAAAAATAGTTGATTTAAAACATGAAGAAATAAATGGTGATGCAAATTATAAAATAATTAATTATAATAATATACCTATATTAAAAAGTTATACTGGTCATATTACAGAGAAAAATAAAACTTCAAAGAAAAAACATTATACAACATTATGGAATATGAAAAAAATTTATTTATAATATGAGTTTCTTTATAACGCTGATAATATTTCATTTATTCTGTCATTCGCTTTATGATATTTAATCGCATGATTATAACCATTCGTTGTGATTTCATTACGCTCTTCATCATGATGTAAATAAAAATTAACAAGTTCTTTTAATTGTTGAAAGTTATTTCTATCATAATAAACAAGATGCTTTTTATCAATAAAGGGATTAATCACAGGAGTAATCATACGGTCTGTGAATACTAATGCTCGTGAAGAAAGGGCTTCAAATAATCTATAGTCTCCTTCCCAATTATCAGGATTACAATTTATAACTATTTTGGAATGAAACATCATATCATAATATGGTTTCTGTATTGAGCATCTACCGATCTTGCCATTTTTACCAACAATTCCTACGTGTATATTTAAATGGTTGAATGTTTTTTTTATAAATTTTGCTACATTACCTCTATAATTAGAATCCTTTGTATTATCATTAGATGGGGTAAAAAATACTGAAATATCAATATCTCTGATAATTTTATCTAAATCAGTAAATTCTAAACATTCATTTTTAATTGAATATGATATTGGTAATATATGTCTTGGGTATTTACAAAAACTTAAGTTTTTTTTATTTACAACGCTTCTTTTAAAGTATCTATAACATGGTCTTTTCCATTCCAACTGTGTAGAATCTGTATAGTCAATTACTATAAGTTTCTCAAGATATTTGTTATCAATATTAATGTTGAAATCTCTAAAAGATAAAAAAATATAATCGCAATCATCTATATTTTTAGAAAGTATAATATTCGAATTTGTATTTAAACCATTCATGATAATATTTTTCTTTTCACCGATTATATTATTATTATAAACGAATATTTTAATCATATATATATATCTGATTATTATATTTATTTTATTATCCAATATATATATGACATCAATTATAGCTTAAAATATATTCAAACAAAACCAAAACTTTCAAACGCAATAAATAGCTGGACAAGGTTTTTAAGTTAATTTAATTATTATTTTTATAATAACAAATTATGTGATCAATTTATGATGAAGAAATAAATGGTGATGCAAATTATAAAATAATTAATTATAATAATATACCTATATTAAAAAGTTATACTGGTCGTATTACAGAGAAAAATAAAACTTCAAAGAAAAAACATTATACGACATTATGGAATATTAAAAAAATTTATTTATAATATTATGTTTATAACTCTTATAGTATTACATTTATTATATTATTTGCTGTATGATATGTCAACTCGTGATTATAACAATTATTCGCGTTTTCATTACGCTATTCATATTAAGTAAATAAAATTAAAAAGACCTTTTAATTCTTAAAAGATTCTATATTATAATAAATAACTATAAATTTATTAATGGAATATTATTAAATTTAGATGCGATTATGGAATAACCAGATGATGAGCAAGCATATATTATTTCTGAATTAGACAATATATAAAATTCAGTTATTCCATCCAATACTTGTTTTTTTGTTGTGTTAGATAAACTACTATGTCCTATTTCACAATTAGTTATAATAATATTATTATATTTTTTTTTAATTTTTAGTTTATAATTATTATTATCGCAACAAAAAAATATATTTTTATTATAATTTTCTTCAATGAATTTATACATATTTTCTTCTGAAAAGATTCGTGAGTCACCTGTACAACAAACAAATTTGTCATCAGTTTCTAAATATTTATCTCCTAATCTTAAATGCATAGATATATAATTGGTTATATTTAACGGAAATAAGTATTTACTATTTAATTTTACTTCATCTGTAAAGTAAAACACGTCTTTAATATTTATAATATAATCATAATTATAATTATGATAATACATAATCGGTGATACAATTTTAACATTATTTAATTGTTCAATTTTATCCGCATCAATGTAGAGTTTATCATATTTTAATTTAATATATTTTTCTATTTCTATATTGTTTTTTTTGTAATACAGTTTTATGTTATTTTTCATACACAATTCAAAAATAAACATAAAAAATTTAATACAATCGCCTATTCCACCACTACCTATATTAAAATCATATACAATTGTTTCCTCAAATAATTCATAATTATTAATATAATTATTTATTATACTATTAAATGTTTCATTGAGAATATTAAAATCATTAAATAAATTTAATTTAGAGGAAGCTAATTTTGGTTCACCAAAAAACGCCTTCAATTTATTTTTATTTATGAATATATTTAAATAGCGTTCTATTTGAATATTTATTTGTTCCTTTTCATTATTAAATTGTTTAATGATTTTTTTACAAGCAGTATTTTTTATTAAATAACAATTAGTATATTTTAAACTGTTATCGTGTTTTCTAAATATATTAACCAAACCTTTAAATTTATTAAATATATTTTTCGGAAAAATTAATTCTCCATCGCCGATATAGAGAAAGGTCCAATCATTAGGTAAATTATGTATATATTTTTTAAGTTTAATATAAAACTTATCTAAAAACATAAAATCATCCTCTAAAATTAATGCGTAGTCACAATCATACTCTACTATTTTTTTATAGCACTCGATATGATGTAAAAAACATGATATCTTATTATCTGATAAATTTATAAATTTGGTTTTATCATTTAAAGTTAATTTATCCTTACCATAATTTGATATAAACTCGGCTTTTAAATTTCTATCGTTGAGTTGTTTTAAAGCATTATTTTTTCTTGTAACTAATTTATCATAGTGAATTATAAATATTTTTATCATTATATAATACAAGATAAAATATATGTCAATAATTATAGCTAAAAATATATTTCAAACTCACAAATCTTTAAAATATATTCAAAAAAAACCAAAACTTGCAAACGCAATAAAGAGCTGGACAAGGTTTTCAAATGAATTTAATTATTATTTTTATGATAACAAATTATGTGATCAATTTATGATGCAAAATTTTAGCGGTAAAATTTACGATGCTTATAAAAAACTTCCGTTAGGGGTAATGAAAGCGGATTTATGGCGTTATTGTATTATTTATAGGTATGGTGGTATATATGCCGATATTGATACTGTATGTAAAATTAATCCAAATATATTTTTAACAGATGCTTTATTAACAATTGTTCCGGAGAATAGCACCCATTTATGTCAATGGGTATTTTCAGCCCCACAAGGGTCGCCTATATTAAAATATATAATTGATTTATCTGTTGATAGAATAATAAATATTCCTGATATTAAAGGTCAACATATAATTCATCATTTAACAGGTCCCGGTTGTTTTACATCTGGCATTGAAAAATATTTAGAAGAAAATAACAAACCTATATTTAATGATAAAAAAAAATATTTCAAATATCCTACTAACACTTTAAGAGTTTTCAATTATTATTATTTTCATGATAATATTGTAAAACATTTATTTTCTGGACAAGATTCGGATGGTTGGACCAATGATATAAAAAAACTAACAAATGTAAAATAATACACATTCTTTACATTTGTTAGTTTTTATAAATTTTTTTTTGAGCCCATAAACATGAGTAATGTTTCGTAATTGATGATTTATTATTGTCTATTATATAATTATTATAACTTTTAAATATTGTATACCCGTTAAAATGTATTAAACGATTGTTCAAATTTTCATAAAAAGTATGATTCATATCAATACTTCTTTTATTTTCTTGTGAAAAAAATTTAGCAAGTAATCCCGGTCCAGTGGGATCTAAACAGGATGAACCATAAAATTTATTTTTCACATTTTCTACAATTTGTCTTATAGATTTAAATAAAATACTGTTTCCTGGTAAACAACACATAATAGCATTATATATTTTATATCCGCCTATATCTAAACACCAATGTTCTTTTTCAGTTAAATTAATAAATTTAAATTTATTTAATGGTTTATATTTAATATCTAGGTAAATTCCTCCTTTTATAAAGAGAACACAATATCTCCATAAATCAGCCTTATAAGCTCCTGGAATTAAAGAATCAAATGCTCTTAATACATCTTCTTCAAAATGCTCTTTAATAAATTCTCTACAATCTGTATCATCAAATAAATAATAATTAAAAGCAGGATTATTCATTTTTATTAAATTAATAACTTTAGCCATATTTTGTGTTAATTTTGGTATAGTTTTTGAATGCCAAGTTTGAAAAATATTTAATGGTATTATTGTCTTATAATATTTTTTTATAGGATATGGTATTTTTAATTTCAGTATTGTTTTATTATTTTTTATTATTTTTTCTTTTTCTTTATTTATTTTTATTTGATTAATTGTTAATATCATATTTTATATTATATTATTATATAAAAATATGTTAGTAAATAAAAAAGAGCTCATAAAAAAAGAGCTCATAAAAAAAGAGCTGATAAAAAAAGAGCTGATAAAAAAAGAACTACTAAAAAAAGAAAAAGAAAATAATATAATTAGTAAATTTCGTAAATTAAACAAACCTTTTGTTTTAAAAAAAAAATATAATATTAATATACCTTTAGATTTATATACTTGTTGGCACACTAAGGATTTACCGCCATTAATGAAAAAAAATTATAACTTTTTAGTTGAGTCAAACCCGGAAATAAGATTTCATTTATTTGATGATACAGATTGTAGAGAATTTATTAAAGAGCATTTTGAAGAAGATGTATTAAGAGCATTTGATTCTTTAATTCCAGGAGCTTATAAGGCGGATTTATGGAGATATTGTGTTCTCTTTATAAAAGGAGGTATTTATCTGGATATTAAATATAGATGTGTTAATGGTTTTAAATTTGTAGATCTTACAGAAAATGAATATTTTGTAAGAGATAGACCTAAAGGGAGTGTTTATAATGCTTTAATTATTTCACTACCACAAAATGAAATTATTGAAAAATGTATTTATAACATAGTTGAAAATGTTAAAAATAAATATTATGGTCCTAACCCTTTATATCCTACAGGACCTGGACTTTTGGGAAAATATTTTAGTAATGATAAAATAAATAGTTTTGAACTGTATTTTGGTAATAGTTTTATTGAAAATAAATTAGAAAAATATTATATAGTTAAAAATGATAAGATTATTTTAACATATTATGATGATTATAGAAAAGAACAAAGAAAATTTGAAAAAGTAAAACATTATCACAAATTATGGAATGAGAAAAATATATATAATTAATACAATTTTAGATTATTTAATATTCTAGTATTGTGGTATTAGTAATAAGTTTGTCAGAAGTTGTGTTATTTCTAATAACTTAACAAAATATTATAAACTAATTATTATTATTATTCATTATATTAAATCAATAAAATAAAACATTTGGACTAATCATTATTTTAGCTCCTGAATTTATTCTAGCTTGTTGATGGAATGGTCTATGTTCACAATCTTCATAACGTCCTTTAATATGTCCATAATCCTTATAAACCAATCCTCTTGATTTTTGTACTTTAGAATGTGTTTGAATTAAACTTTTAGGAAATAAATCCGAACGTACTCTACCATCGTAATATGTATTTAAAAACTTATTTGTTCTATAAATAGAAAGGCCATTAAATGAAGAAATGCATTGCAATAACTCATCAGGTTTAAGTTTTCCTAATTTATTCATAACATAATTTCTAATTATTTTGTGATATTGAAAATTATTTTGAAAATGATTATAACTAAAACAAAATGGCCAAATAGACAATCCCCAAATATCATAATAATGAGGCATTGTATTAAAAGATAATCCATCCCAATCTTCTCTCTTTAATAATCTCCTGAGAGGTTCTATATTTATTGTTTCTTTACAGTTCACATCATCCATATCCATCATTATAAAAAAAGGATAATCCTTATGATTTTGTCTAACATAATTTAAACAATAATTACGAGCAATTGCTATGTTATGTGTTCTGAATTTTGATACAGGGGTTTTATTAACATAAAATAATAATCTATTATTTTTCTTTTGATATTCATTTAATATATTTAATGTATTATCATTTGATTTATCATAATAAATAATTATTTTATAATCATCAAAGAGAGAACCAATTTTTTCAATATGTTCAAAAACCTTATTTAAATAAGGGGCACAATTTTTTACAGGTCCACAAATATAACAATTCATATTATATAATTTTATTATATAATATGAAAAAAAACACACAAGATTATAAATAATATATATATAAAGAAATATATATATTAATCTTATGACAGATATTGATACCAATGTTGATAATTATACTCTATCTGAACTATTAACCATAGTTGAAATTGAAAATGAAAGTTTTTCAGAAGATGAAATAATGAAAAAAACAAATAAACTTATTAATAAATTTAAAAATAATAATCCACAATTATCCGTTTTTTTTAAGGAGGTTCAAAGCCAATTATTGCAATACTGGCAAAGTTTAGAAGTTCCAGTAGATGATACAGAAGGGAAAATTGTTGTAGAAAGTTTTGGAAATATGTCTAACGAAGCAGTATTTCCTGCAGGTATAAACAAATTTCAGATTGGTACAAAAATGAATATCTTACACAAAATGACGAAAATCAGGTTAATAAAATTACACAACGAGCCAATAAAATTGAAATTTTTGGAAATCAGCACACCCCAATGAACCGTCAGCAAATTTCTACAACTGATACATTTAATTTATCTGTAAAACAAGATTCATTAAATCCTAATTTAAAAAATACAATTAAACGTTTTGTTAATATTGACAGCCAATTTAGACAATACACAAGTGGCGCAGATTCAACTTCAACTAATTATACATTGGATTTATCAGATACCCTAAAAAATTCTTTGAGTTTAAGCTTATATTCATATCAAATCCCGTTTAGCTGGTATGCTATTGATAAGGCTTATGGTAATACTTGTTTTTGGATAGTTGATGTAAATTCAAATAATATAGTACCTATTTCTGTTCCATCTGGTAATTACAGTCAAAGTCAATTTGTAGTTCAATTAAATTCATCTTTTTTGTCTGCCGGTTTTACATTTTTATCAGACCCTGTAACTTATAACAGTAATAGTGGTATTATTACATTATTTTTATATGATGGAACATATGTAGAACCAAACAATAATAGTAATACATTTACTATTACAAAAGAAACATCAATTGTATTTTATGATTTTACAGGAATTTTGCAGTGTAATATATCTTGTGTAAGTAATATTAATCATTATTTTAATAATACTTTGGGATGGCTAATGGGTTATAAATTACCATATCTAAGTGTAGACCCTAGTGGAAATACAGCATCATCTATTCTGGATTTAAATGGAACAAAGTATTTGATACTTGTAATAGATGATTATAATCAAAATCACGTAAATAATACTCTTGTATCTATTACACAATATTCAAATAATTTAAAAATGCCATCTTATTATTCAAATGATTTACCTTATACTTGCTTAACACCTGCTCAACAAGATAATAATTTATCACTGCCTGTGAATGGAGTTATTTTACAATCGGAACTTGAACAACAGACAGCAAATGCTCAAAACGGACTTTTAATTGCAGGAAAATATGAAAGTGATTACACGTCTACACAGATTATTTTACCTAGTATTCCACGCACTTTAACACAAGCACAAATTTATAGTATTAATGAAATAAATAAAAATCACAATAATTTAACAAATTATTTGGCAAAAGCCCCTACTTCCTCTGATATTATTGCTATTTTGCCAGTAAAAACATCAACTGGTGTTCCAACTGGTTCTTTAATTGTTGAATTTAGTGGTTCTTTACAAGATAGTTCTAGAGTTTATTTTGGGCCGGTTAATATAGACAGAATGGCTGTTAAATTACTTGATGATAAAGGTAATATTTTAAATTTAAATGGGAATGACTGGTGCTTTACACTTGTATGTGAATGTCTATATCAATATTAACATTACGTTTAGTTTAAATTTATTTCAAAAAATATACTATATTGTATGTCAAATAAATATTATTTATCTGTAGGTGCAATGTTTAAAAATGAATCTCATAGTATAAAAGAATGGATTGAACATTATTTACTTCACGGTGTCGAACATTTTTATTTAATTAATGATAATAGCAACGACGATTTTATTCATATTATTAAAAAATATATAGATAATAATATTATTACTTTATTTAATTCTGAAGAACCGTATTACTTAGGAAGACAACGACAATTATACAATAAATATATTTTGCCAAATATAAAAGAAACAAAATGGCTACTTATGGTTGACTTAGATGAATTTGTTTGGTCCAGTCTAGATGTCAATTTATCAAATGTTTTAAAGTTTCACGACAATTTTGCTCAAATTCAAATACGAGAACACTTATTCGGTTCAAATGGACATATTTCTCAGCCAAAATATTTAGTTAAATCATTTACTAAACGAAACACGTATGATTATAAAACTATAACAAAAATAAAATATTTTGTAAATTCATCTTACGATTTTGACTCATTAAACATTCACCATGCGTCTTTTTCAAATAATGAATTCCTAAATGATTTAACTAAATTCATAATTGTTAACCAAAATTATTTTGTTATTAATCATTATTGTTGTCAATCAAGAGATTTTTGGAATAATAATAAATGTATTAAAGGTGATGCTGATAATTATTTAGAGAGAAAACCTATACATTTTGATAATTATGATGTAAATAAAATAGAAGACTTAACATTATATAATCAAAATTTATCATTATATGAAGATGATAATGATAATATATAATGTTTACACCTTTTTACATTTCAAACGCCGATTATAAAATATAATAATAATAAAATATGCCAATAAAATATATCTTATTAAGTGAATCAAATCATTATGGTTGGGTTGGAGGTTTTACAACATTAGCAGAAGCAAAAAAAATGTTGAAAATAGAAACCGAAACATTTTATATATTCAAGTACGTTCATAAAAAAACAGAACCATTTCAAATGAAAATAAGATATCCTATTAGTGTATATTATGAGTGTTTATCTATAAATGAATACACAGAAGAAGTATTTGATGAAGATGACGATTATGTTATTATTACACCGGATGATACTTGTGATAATGGTAATTTAATTTTAACACATAAACCATATACGGAAAAGGTAAATCAAAATGTTGTTTTGAAAAAAGAAACAATTAAAGCATCTGAATTAAGAAGAGGTGATATGTGTATTGTAAAAAATAAAATATATAAAATAACTGCTATATGGTTTGCACCTACACTGACAACAAATGGATTACATAATAAAAATCGTTTTATCTTATATTGTGAAGAAGATAAATCTACAATAGAAAGAATTTATCCACACGAATTTCAATTAGAACTTGATGAAAATTCTTATGTTGAGATAAAAAAATAAATAAAATAAAAATAAAAATTATATGTATTTTTTTTTTAATAATTTTGTATTCCATATTTCTATTTTCCATTTAGAATAAACAATATTTATTTCTTCTTTTTGTTCATGTGTAAATTCATTATACTCTTCATAATGATATTTAATACCTATAAATATTGACGCATCAAACCAAACGGTATCATCAGCCCAATCCAAAATAAGATCTAATTTAGTTTTAGTCTCATAGTCCATATTATATTATATATTATTTGTATTTAAATTTAGATAAGCCTAAATAAGTAATTTTTATATATTTTTAGTTATGTCAATTTATATCATAAAATAAAAAAAATTGAAATACTAATTTATAAATTATATAATGATATTATAATAATTAAACGCTTATTAAAGCTTATTAAATAAAATGACAAATCGTTTCCTTTCAACATCTTATTTTAAAGCTGGACGCACTAGACAACTAGTCGAATATATTGTGGAACCCGAAAACGAGTTATGTACCAGATGTAATACATATGGACATAGCAGAGAAATGAGAAGTTGTCCACTATATTCGACTTGTAATAATTATTGCTGTCCAGGTTTGAAGAGAAGATGTTCAAGATGTAATGAAGCAGGACACACACGGAATAGTAGTAGCTGTTCTTTATTTCAACAATTTACGAATGAATATGCTCGTGACATTTTAAGGATAAAAAGGCAGAACCATCAATATAATTTAAGAGATCGTGATGAGAAAAGAAAAATAGGTATTATAATTGATACTCTAAAGCAAAGAAATGATTTAATGATTCATATACGCAATTCAATTGAATTGTCAAGTTATGATGAGGAGTTTTATGATTTTGAAAATGAAATCAGGGAAGTAAATCGAGTTTTTAGTCAATTACATTATCTTGAGAGTAAATTTGATATTATTGTTAATCCAAGGGATACTGATCTTACACAACTAACGACCGATTGTTTAGAAAATTTAGAAGATGACATAATATCAATTATCAATAATTTAAATTATGAAATGACTAATTATCTGTCTGATGAACTCGTATTTTATAGTCATTATCCAGGACAACGTATTCACAGAACACTTTCCAGAGTATACAATGAACAACAAAACACCCAAGATGGTTCATATGTAAGCATAATGAAACCATATGTAAACATAATAAAATCAAATACAATTGATTTAACAGATAACACTCCCGAGTGTTCAATTTGTTTTGAAAACACATCATTTAATGATATTTGTAAAACAAATTGTAATCATATGTTTTGTACTGTTTGTATTCAAGGTTATCATAAATCACGAATTTCACTACCAGATATGCCTTGTCCTTTATGCCGAACTAATGTTATCACAGTAAATACTACTTCAGATAAACTTAAATTTTAATAAAATATGTAATAAAATAAAATAAAATAAAAAAGTGAGAACCACTTGGTTCAATACCTTTTTTTATTAAATCAACTTAAATATATTAAAATATATTTTAATATAGTAAAAGATATGGAAGAAAAAACACCAGCCGATGTTAATGAAAAAGAGACAGAAACGCAACTCAGAAAACATAATAAAAAAATACGTGGAAAGCAGAACCAAAAATTACGAATGCAAAAATATTATAATGAAGACCGTTTTAACCAAACAAATTTTGACGAAAAACCAGTTGACCAAACAAATTTTAATAAATAAAATATAAAAACTACAAATTGTAATTTGTAAAATATAAAATATTATCAAAAAAATTGAGTTAAATATATATTCCCAACATATTTAAACTATAATGAATAAAAGTAAAATGGATAACATCAAAATTATTAGTCATATTAACCAATTGTTTCATAATAAAGGCATAAAGCAAGAAGAACGATTTGATTTATTAATTGAGTTATTAGAAAATAATAAAAACGGCAATGTTAATGAAAATTTCAAAGAGATAACTCAATTCATAAATTCATTTGACTATACTAATGATGATTTAATTCAAGAAATATTTATGTCTATCGGAAGTAAATATGTTAAATTTAATTTAGATCAGTTTTATACACCATTAACAATATCAAAATTTATAAATAGTCTAATGTTATCAGGTAATGAATATAATGCCATTGACCCAGCAGGTGGAACAGGTGATTTATTATTATATTATAATGGTAATAAAACAATTTGGGATATAGATGAAAGTGCGTTAAAATTAGCAAAATTTAATTATGAGTTAAATAAACAAAATAATTATACTTTGGTTTGCAAAAATTCATTGGAAAATTTTGAAGAAAATATATCATCATATTTCTACTCTGTAATGAACCCTCCTTTTGGTTCAAATACAGTAATAACAGACCCAAAAATATTAAATAAATTTGAATTAGGTAAAGGTAAAAAAAAGCAAGAAATAGGAATTCTATTTCTAGAACTTGGTTTGAAATTATTAAAACCCAATGGAATACTTTTTATCATAGTTCCAGCTGGTTATGTAGGTAATGGGAATAAAATATGTACTGAATTACGGGATTTAATATTTAAAAATAAATTGTTAGCTTCAATTTCACTTCCAGAAAATACATTTAAAAGAAGCGGAACAGGTGTTAATACATATTTATTGATTATACAAAAAATATCACTTGAAATAATAGAACCATATAATATATTTATTTCAAAGGTAAATAATATAGGTTATAATTTAACAAAAAAAGATACTCCTAAAAAATATAAAATTATAAAAGAAACCGGTGATACTATTTTTGATAATAATAATAATCCTGTGTTAGATAATGATTTTGATGATATTTATGATAAAATGTGTTGTTTTTGTTTAGATAATAATATAGATCATTTAAAAACCGTAAAATTGGAAACCGATTATGAACATATTTTATCGTCAAAATTAACTTCAAATATTATTGATATTAAGAGATATTTACAAACATATTTAAATGTTGTAGATAAATTAAATGAATTGGGTGCTACAAAAGTACATAATTTGGGTAAAATAATAAATTCAACAACGGCTATAGAAAAAACAAAAAAATATAAGTATATTGATATAAGTGAAATTAATTCCCCACTATATAGTTATAAGGACTTATATGGATGGGAATTGCCCTCTAGAGCCAAATATACATTGAAAAAAAATGATATTCTTGTAAGTAAATTAGAAGGAACAATGTCGTATTGTGTGATATTAAATCATGACACAAATTATATCGCAACAAATGGCGTCACAGTTATAAGGCCAAATAATTTAGATGCACTTTATATATTGATATCAAATATTATGAGCAAAGATTTCGTATTACAACATACAGCATACCTAACAGGAAGCATTATGGCATCATTATCTGATACAGATATAAAAGAATTTCTAATAAATGATAAAAATATAGATATTGAAACTACAAAAAAAATATTAGAAACGCTTGAAACATTTCAAAATTTAAGTTTATAAATAGTTATTGAATATTATTATATCTTTTACAAATTTTTTTATTATTATTTAATTAAATTATTATTAAATTACTATGCTAAAGCATCTAAAATTAAATTACGATATTTTGGGTTGTATTTAGCAAGACGTATAAGTTGCTGTATTCGTTGTTCTTCAGAGTAACCTCCTTGTTCTCTATTACAAGAGCAATGACCTATATAAACATTACCTTTTTTAGTTCCAATCACAGGGTCACGATGACAAAAGTTAACAGAATGTTCCTTTGAGCAATAAGTTTGATTCAATTCTAATATATCCATCAAGCTTCCGCACCATTCGCACATATGGCTATTCAGTATAATACTAATTCCTAATTTATCCTTAAAACTCTCAGGGCATTCAGGAGCATTGACGCAATTAAATATTTGTGTAAGTAATTCTTTCAGTATATCGTTTTGTTCACTCGGAAAAGCAAAATCTTCCGCACGAATACCTATAGGTGCTGGAAAACTTTCGCAATTTTCAAATTCATCACGTGTGAATGTACTCGGAATAGGAATGGTATGTCTAGAAGTTCTATTAAATATAGCATCTCCTATTCTCTCTAGTTTACTGCTATTATTATTACAAATAAAATCTTTGTATTTTTGCATATTAATACAAAAGGTATTTCCTTTACCCACATATGAATCTTGGTATGCCTTTTCCAAAAGCTGAACAAATGATGGGTTTTTATCAAAATGCTTACATAGTTCATTTATGCTAATTGGACTTATTCCAAATTCTTTTATGTTTATTTTACCATCAGGATAGCCTTTGACATAAACAAAACTTTCATCTCTATTTAGAGATTCAAAATATTTATTAAATACATCAATATTTATATTGTAATTACGTGCCTTATTAAAGGGCTTAATAATAATTTCACTGTCATTTCTACTTATAACCGTACAAGGTACAGAATTGCATACCCATTCACCATTCACTATCATAGTCTTTTTAGGGGCTACAAATTGTGTTGTTTCATTAATTATTTGCTCCAATTTTTTTTTAGGTTCCTTAGAAATTTTCCTAATAATAGGGAGTTCCTCCTCTTCGTCATCACTTTCAATAATTAAAATTCTTTTTTTAACGCTCATTATCTTAAAACAATTAATCACTATCTTTCTATTTCAATTTTTAATTATATTATTGTTTTATTTGATAACTAAAAATTTATATAAATTATATTAAAGTTTAAGAAAAAAGGTATTGAACCAAGCGGTTCTCACTTTTTATTTTATTTAATTACATTATAACATAATATTTTGTTTAATTAATTCGCGTGTATAATCTATAAAATCATCCCATTCTATAAAACCAAATTGAATTATATATTTGTCATATAATTCTTTAATTGTTCCATGTCCTAATAAATAAATATTTTTAGGAATTTCATTATCTGGGTTGTGTTTTTTAAACCACCATTGTTGTTTTTTACCTGTAATACATTCTGATACTAATTCTTTATTATTTATTCTGCTACTTATGATAAATCTATCGCTTGGATTTATCATTAAATATGTCTTTTGAAAATCTTGTTTAAACATTTTACACTTTTTAATTATGTTATAATTAATTGAAAAATACAAATATTTCAATTTTAAAATAATAATATGAATTTAATCATAACTAAAAATTTATATAAAGTGTACTAATTTATACATACAAAATAACGAATTGATTATGTATAATATAATATAACATATAATAAAATGAATTTAATTTTTAACAACCAGGATGAATTAAATAAAAATAAACAAAATAAAAAGAATAAAGGACAATTTTATACAACAAATAATAATTATATCTTGGATGGTTTAACTATTCCCGAACACATAACAACTATTGTAGAACCTTTTGCAGGAAAGGGTGATTTAATAAATTGGGCGTTAACCTACGGTAAAAAAGAAATAATAGCGTATGATATTGAACCAAAAGGGGAAGGAATAATTAAAAGAGATACTTTAATAAATCCTCCAAACTATAAAAATTCATGGGTAATAACAAACCCTCCTTATTTAGCTAGGAATAAATGTAATGATAAAAATATATTTGATTTGTATGAAACAAATGATTTATATAAATGTTTTATGGAAAGTTTAACTAAAAATGAGAAATGTAGCGGTGGTATAATTATAATACCAGCAGGATTCTTCTTTTCACCACGTAATTTAGATGCAAAATGCCGAAATAATTTTATGTCCAATTATAAAATTTTAACTATAAAGTATTTTGAAGAAACCGTATTTGACGATACAACAACAACCGTAGTTGTTATATTATTTGAAAAATCAGATATTGTATTAACTGAACAAAATATAAAATGGATTTTAATGCCTTCTGGAGAAGAAAAAATATTTAATATGAATGTTAAAAACGATTGGATTATTGGTGGGGATATATATAATTTGCCAATACCAAAAAAAATTAAAATATTTAGACACGTTGAAGGCAACCAATTAAAAAAAAATGAACAACAAACTTTTATGACATTAAATGCTTTAGATAGTGGTAAACAAACTGGTAGAATATCATTAGAATATAAAAAAAATTATATATATCCTGCTAAAGAGTGCAGCAGAACATTTGCTACTTTAAGAATATCTGGTTTAGAATTATCAGAAGAAGAACAAAAAGAAATATGTATAAAATTCAACGCTTTTATAGAAAAAAAGAGAGAAGAATATTGGAGTTTGTTTTTGCCTCAATTTCGAGAAACAAAAGAATATGCAAGAAAAAGAATTCCATTTGAATTAGCCTACAAAATTGTAGGTAATATCATTCTGGAATTCTAATTCATTATTTATATAAATTTTATATCAATAATTATCAATGATGTATTGTTGAAACTCAATATGATTTACAATTAATAAAATTTCATTATTTTTAAATTTTTCTTTTAGTTGTTGAAATTTACTGGTTAAATCTGTGTCTATAAGAATAACATAAAACCCTAGAGCGTTTAACTTTTTTATTCACTTAAGTACTCGTCTGTATGTGTATATAAATATTGCATATGTCCATATCTTCTATATACTATTCTTAGTTCTGATTCGTGATAGTGAGCGCACATTTCACTACAATAAACGTAATCATGAAAAAACACATTTAAATTTATGGGATACATTTTACTTACACAACCACCACAAGCATCACATTTTTCTTTTTCCAACTCTTGGCAAACTAATTTCATATTTTTTCTGTGTTCTACATTATACATACTAATAATATCTTGTATTTCTTGTGGTAATTGATAAATACAAAATAATAAACTATTCATTAATCTTTAATATAATATTATTTTTAAAATTGAAATAATTTAACTCAATATGTTAATAGATATATAATAATAAAAATGACTATTTTAACAGTTCAAACTATCCAACATACAGCAAAATACAGAATATGTATGCTTATACTAGATATTCTTTATAAAGAGTATTTGATACCATTTATTGCTATAGTTGTTTTACTTACTTATATTATTTATATAAGTAAAACAATTACAGAACTAAAAACCGAAATCGAATTAATTAAAACAAATGTATTTAATTGTGATGAGCGATTAGAGGGATGTAGTGGCGATATAAGTGATGCGGTTTCAGAACTTAAAAACGAAATAGAAATAATTAAAAAAAGTGTAATTCAATGTGAGACAAGTCTGTTTACAGACATAACAAATATTAGTATTACTATTACAGAAATAAAAACCGAATTGGAAAACAATATGTTTAAAAATAATGATAATTTATTATACAAGATATCTAATTTTGAAAACAAAATTAAAAAAGATTTTATAAATGCTTATAATGATATGGAAAAAATTAATAAATTTGAACAATGTATTAGTTTATTTACACAAACTGACTTCATCAAGATAGAAACAATTGATAATTTAAAATACATCAAGACTTTTCACCCACGCGGAATTTATTTTACAGATAAATTTTATATAAAAGAGGTTGATACATTAAAAATAATATCAGATACTGACGTATTTCCAACTGTCGAATCAATATATCTATCGTTCCCTTATTTTGGTAATACTCGTAGTGCGTTCTTTAAATTATTCCCAAACGTTGTTAACGTATATATTAGAGCATCTCCAAATAATGTCAATTATAATAACAAGGTTTCTCAATTATTTAGTTATCTTGTCTCTATTAATGTGAGGCATTTCACAATTGATAATATACATAATTTTAACAAAGATGATTTTAACATGAATTGTCGCGATCCACAGTTAAAATCAATTGCGTTTTATAATGAATTAATAACATACGACCAATTTATAGAACTAGAAAAATCAATAGTTGTTAGATATGATCTTAATGGAAATGAAGATGCTCGGATATTTAACCAACACGGCGACATAAAAATTAAGCATGTTAGTGTTGCTGAAGGATGGAACGCATTGTATGTAAATTAGGAATTAATAATACTTTATAAATTTAATTAAATAAAAATAATTTATAAAGATTTCTTGAAAAATAAATTTCGGTGAAATGGAAAGTCAAAAAGTTAAATTTTTAATTTTTTTACTCAAGACTTTTTTTATGTTTTAAAATTTGGACAAAAATAAATGTCCAAAAATGAAAAGGGAAAATACTTTATGCCAAAAACGTGTTTTGACTGCATAATGAATTTTTATGGTCTCATCACTAAAAAAATATTTTTCAATTTGTGATGATAAAAAAAAATTATTTTTGCGTAAAAAGGTTTAGAGAACTTTTGTTGTTTCAATATATGAAACAAAATGAAACAAGTATAGTTCCTGAAAGTTCTTCTAAATTTGAGTGTATATTTTGTGTTTATAAAACAATTCGCAAGGGTCAATATTCAAGACATTTATCAACTGCTAAACATTTAAAATTGTCAAATGAAACAAATGAAACACAAATTGTTCAAAAAAGTTCTGAACATTTTGGTTGTTTATGTGGTTTAATTTTTCGTAGCCGCACTACATTATGGAGACATAAAAAGAAATGTGATTTTAAAAAAGAAAATATAACGATTTCAGTTGTAGAGCCTGAAAAAGTAAAAATAACAGACGATAAATTAATTACAATGTTAATAGAACAATGTAAAGAATTGAGAGATGAAAATAAGGAATTAATAGAAATAATAAAAAACGGAAAACATACTCCAAATATTACAAATACAAATTCCAACAATAAAACATTTAATTTACAATTATTTTTAAATGAAACTTGTAAAGATGCGATGAATATTACGGATTTTGTTGATTCAATCCAACTGCAATTAAGCGACCTAGAAAATGTTGGAAAGTTCGGTTATGTAGAAGGAATTTCTAATATAATTACTAAAAATCTAAAGGCTCTCAATGTGTCTCAAAGACCCGTTCATTGTGCAGATAAAAAAAGGGAAGTATTATATGTTAAAGATGAAAATAAATGGAAAAAGGATGATGATGATAAAAAGAAAATAAGAAAAGCAATAAAAAGGGTTGCGTCAAAGAACCAAAGGTTGATTCCAAAATTTAAAGAAGCACACCCAGATTGTGGTGAATATTATTCACCCTTTTCAGATCAATATGATAATATAATTTTAGAATCAATGGGTGGTTCTGGAGA
>Ga0187843_10000153_pt1 | contig 54923 bp, 49 predicted proteins | sample SpaLakP09_SKY_43_FD_134516 | JGI IMG/M metagenome (GOLD analysis project Ga0187843, IMG submission 134516) | Oligotrophic lake water microbial communities from Sparkling Lake, Wisconsin, USA - SP09_SKY_43 | ecosystem: Environmental > Aquatic > Freshwater > Lake | place: USA: Sparkling Lake... | reverse complement strand
TGTAAAGGCGTATTGGTAGATTGTAATGGGTGATCCTCCATTATTAGCAGGAGCAACCCAAGAGATTGTCGCACTCGTATTGCCAGGAGCGGCTGTAAGAGATGTGGGAGAGCCTGGAACCGTTCGGGGCGTCACAGATACAGATATGGAGGCAACTCCAGCTCCTATAGCATTTCTAGCCCGCACAAAGACTGTATAGGGAGTTCCATTGGTCAGGCCCGTGATGATACCCGAGGTCGCTTCTGGATTCGTGACAGTCGGGTCAAAGGCGCCAAAGCCACTGGTCGCACTTGTTGTGGAATACTCGTAGAGTGTAATGGCTGATCCTCCGTCATTAGGAACAACCCACGAGATTGTTGCAGTCGTATTACCCGCCACGGCTGTAAGTCCTGTAGGAGCGTCTGGAGCCGTTGCTGCAGGGCTCGGTGTGACCGAGGCACCTGTAAGCGAGGGAAGACCATCGCCTCTCGCATTAATAGCACGTACATAGATTGTATAGGGAGTTCCATTGGTCAGATCCGTGACGATACCCGAAGTGGCGGCATCACTGATATCGGGATTAAAGTTATAATACGTAATAGGGCTTATATTTGTAAAAGAATACTGGTAGCGTGTAATAGGCGATCCTCCATTCGCAACAGCCGACCATGAGATTGTTGCACGTTGATTTCCAGCCACTGCTGTCACGTTAGTGGGTCTGCTTGGAGTCGTTGCAGGCGTCACAGACACAGATCCAGTCGCAACTCCAGCCCCTGCAGCGTTTCTAGCCCGCACAAAGACTGTATAGGGCGTTCCATTGGTCAAGCCTGTAATCGTGCCTGAGGTATCCGTACCACCTGTGGTAAAGTTATTGAAGGAGGCATCCACGTTTGTAAAGGCGTATTGGTAGATTGTAATGGCTGATCCTCCGTTACTAGCAGGAGCAACCCAAGAGATTGTCGCACTTGCATTGCCAGGAGCGGCTGTAAGAGATGTGGGAGAGCCTGGAACCGTTCGAGGCGTCACAGACACAGATCCAGTCGCAATTCCAGCTCCTGCAGCGTTTCTAGCCCGCACAAAGACTGTATAGGGCGTTCCATTTGTCAAGCCTGTAATCGTGCCTGAGGTATCCGTGCCACCTGTGGTAAAGTTATTAAAGGAGGCATCGACGTTTGTAAAGGCATACTGATAGATTGTAATGGCTGATCCTCCGTTACTAGCAGGAGCAACCCAAGAGATTGTCGCACTTGCATTACCAGGAGCGGCTGTAAGAGATGTAGGAGAGCCTGGAACAGTTCGAGGCGTGACCTGCACCGAGCCAGCAAGCCCAGGGCCCACGCTATTTCTAGCACGCACATAGACTGTATAGGGAGTTCCATTGGTCAAGCCTGTGATGATACCTGAGGTCGCTGCTGGATTCGTGACAGTCGGGTCAAAGGCGCCAAAGCCAGTGGTCGCGCTTGTCGTGGAATACTCGTAAAGTGTAATAGCAGATCCTCCGTTATTAGGAACAACCCACGAGATCGTTGCAATCGTATTGCCCGCCACGGCTGTAAGTCCTGTAGGAGCGTCTGGAGCCGTTGCTGCAGGGCTCGGTGTGACCGAGGCACCTGTAAGCGAGAGAGGGCCGTCGCCTCTCGCGTTAACGGCCCGCACATAGATTGTATAGGGAGTTTCATTGGTCAGGCCTGTGACGATACCCGAAGTGGCGGTACCACTGATATCGGGATTAAAGTTATAATAGGTAATAGGGCTTATATTTGTAAAAGAATACTGGTAGCGTGTAATGGGCGATCCTCCATTCGCAACAGCCGACCATGAGATCGTTGCACGTTGATTTCCAGCAACTGCTGTCACGTTGGTGGGTCTTTCTGGGGTCGTTGCAGGCGTGACCGTGAGACTGTTGGTAGAGGCAAGGCCATTACCTCTCGCGTTAACTGCACGTACGTGGATTGTATAGGGTGTTCCATTGCTCAAGTCCGTAGCAAGTCCTGAGGCGTCTGTGCCACTAGCAGGTGGATTAAAGGCTCTAAAGCTGCCAGTTGGGCCTGTAGTTGAATACTGGTAGGCTGTAATGACTGATCCTCCGTTAGCCACCGGCGACCAAGAGATTCTTGCATTCGTATTTCCCGCCACGGCTGTAGTAAGTGTTGGGCTGCTTGGAGTCGTTGAAGGCGTGAACGTGAGACTGTTGGTAGAGGCAGGGCCATTACCTCTCGCATTCACGGCACGTACGTAGATTGTATAGGAGGTTCCATTGCTCAAGTCCGTAGCAAGTCCTGAGGCATCTGTGCCACTGACAGGTGGATTAAAGGCTCTAAAGGTGCCAGTTGGGCCTGTAGTTGAATACTGGTAGGCTGTAATGGCCGATCCTCCATTGGCCACGGCCGACCAAGAGATTCTTGCACTTGCATTACCAGCCACGGCCGTAGTAAGCGTGGGCGTGCTTGGAGTTGTTGCAGGCGTCACAGACACAGATACAGACGCAACTCCATTTCCTATAGCATTTCTAGCCCGCACGTAGACTGTATAGGGAGTTCCATTAGTCAGGCCCGTGATGATACCTGAGGTCGCCACTGGATTCGTCACACTCGGGTCAAAGTTTCCAAAGCCAGTGGTCGCGCTTGTCGTGGAATACTCGTAGAGTGTAATGGCTGATCCTCCGTTATTAGGAACAACCCACGAGATTGTTGCAGTCGTATTACCCGCCACGGCTGTAAGCCCTGTAGGAGAGCCTGGAACCGTAGCTCCGCTCGTTGGCGTGACCGAGGCACCTGTAAGCGAGGGAAGACCATCGCCTCTCGCATTAATGGCCCGCACATAGATTGTATAGGGAGTTCCATTGGTCAGGCCTGTGATTGTACCCGAGGTCGTTGTACCACTGATATCGGGATTAAAGTTATTGTAGGTAGGGCTTACATTTGTAAAAGAATACTGGTAGCGTGTAATAGGCGATCCTCCATTTGCAACAGTCGACCAAGAGATCGTTGCAGTGGTATTTCCAGCCACGGCTATCACGTTGGTGGGTCTGCTTGGAGTCGTTGAAGGCGTCACCGTGAGACTGTTGGTAGAGGCAAAGCCATCACCTCTCGCATTAATGGCCCGCACGTAGATTGTATAGGGGGTTCCGTTGCTCAAATCCGTAGCAAGTCCTGAGGCGTCTGTCCCATTGGCAGGTGGATTAAAGGCTCTAAAGCTGCCAGTTGGGCCTGTAGTTGAATACTGGTAGGCTAAAATCGTCGATCCTCCGTTAGCCACCGGCGACCAAGAGATTCTTGCATTCGTATTGCCAGGTGCGGCTGTAAGAAGTACTGGTCTCTCTGGAATGGTCGAGGGTGTCACTGGTACAGATGCACTAAATCCAGGACCCACCACATTTCTAGCACGCACATACACTGTATAGGGAGTTCCATTGGTCAGGCCTGTGATGATACCTGAGGTCGCCGCGCCACTTACAGCCGGATTAAAGTTGTTAAAGTTATCGGTGGAGTTTATTAACGAATACTCATAGGCTGTAATGGCTGATCCTCCGTTATTCGCAGTAGACCAAGAGATTGTTGCAGTCGTATTGCCAGGCACAGCTGTAAGTCCTGTGAGCGTGCCTGGGACCGTGGCTCCGCTGACCGGAGTGACCGTGGCACCTACGAGTGAGGGAGCGCCATTGCCTCTCGCATTAACGGCACGTACATAGATAGTATAGGGGGTTCCATTGGTCAGACCTGTGACTGTACCTGAGGTTGTTGTACCACTAATACTGGGATTAAAGTCGTTATAGCTAGGATTTACGTTTGTAAACGCATACTGGTAGCCTGTAATGGGTGATCCTCCATTCCCAACAGTCGACCAGGAGATCGTTGCAGTGGTATTTCCAGCCACGGCTGTCAAGTTAGTGGGTCTTTCTGGAACCGTTGAAGGTGTTAGAGTAATAGGCGTGGTTGCATCACCACCGAGGGGGAAGGCGCCATTCACAGCCTTTACACTCACGCTATACGGTATGCCATTCGTTAGACCACTTATCTCTGTGATCACCGGACTTGTTGTAATCGCCGGGCTAAAGGGTAAAAAGGGACCCCCTATCGAATAGAGGTAGTTTGTAATAGGGGCCCCCGATATGGGCGCAACCCAGCTCAACTGGAAGCTTCCGTTTCCTGACGTTGCGGTAAAGTTCCGTGGTACACTTGGTACTACACCAGGTATGCCCTGAACACCTGTAGAGGCCGTGCCAAATCCAACAATATTTCTGGCCCGCACATAGACTGTATAGGGAGTTCCATTCGTGAGGCCTACGATGATACCCGAGGTAGATGCAGGATTTATGTCGGGAGTAAAGGTATTAAAGCCACTTGTTGCGCTTGTAATGGAATACTCGTAGCCCGTGATGGGGGATCCTCCATTGTTTGGAATTACCCATGAAATGGTTAGCGAGAGATTATCAGGAGTGGCGATTACGCTTGTAGGAGCTGCTGGAACAGTCTCTGGTCCGACGGGTGTGACCTGCACGGGGCTTGAAGCGTAGCTGCTATCTGCAGAGTTTACAGAGCGAACTACAATCGTATAAGGGGTTCTATTCGTAAGGCCTCTGGCGATACCGGAACTCGCGTTTCCAGTGACATCTGGAACAAAGTTCAACCAGTTTACACCACTATTGAGTGAATACTGAAAGCGTGTGTAGGGAGTTCCCACGGTGGGAGTCGTCCACCGAAGAGTGACCAAGGTGTCTCCTGGTGTGGCGGAAAGATTCGTGGGCACGCCAGGTTGTACATTGGGTCTGGCTGTTAGTATATTTGAAGCAGGGCCGATATTCGAGGCATTGATGGCCTTCACGGCGAAGGAGTATAGGACTCCGTCTGTCAGACCCGTAATATTTGCCGAAAGATCGGTGATCGGTGGATCGAACGTGGTGAAGCTTGTTCCACCGTCGCTCGAATACTGGTAGTTCGTAAAGGGTGCGCCAATGCTAGGTGCAGACCACGTGAGGCGAACACTGGAGGCCTGTGCAACCGCGGTTTGAAGAGTGGGGGCAGTAGGAATAACCCCACCTGAAGATGGTATCACTGTTCTCAAAAGAGAGGAGGCTCCCTCTCCAACGGAATTGACCGCCCTCATTACGACCCTATATTCTTGACCGTTGTTCAGGTCATTTATATCAATAGTATTGCCCGTGAAGGCTGGATTGAAGGATACGAAGGTTGTTCCTCCGTTCAGAGAATATTGATAGTTAAGAATGGGCTGGCCTCCATTGTTTAGAGGTGCAGTCCATGATAGGCGGGCGGTCGTATTTCCAGCAGACACCGAGAAGTTTCTGGGCTGGCCGGGAGCACTGAGAACAAAGGGAGGACTATATCCTGCATTGCTGATTGATTGGACAATATAGTTATAGGATAGATCTGGATTCAATCCTGAGATAGATCGCGTGCGCTCAAACCCTTGAGTCCCTTTTACAACCCTCAATCCTACAGAGGGTATTGCAGAGAATAGATACCATCCGATTTGACAGGCTCCTGAGATGTCTATCGGCGGCGTCCATGTGGCAGTTGCAGTAAACCCAGACTGATCCGTATTCTTTGCAAAGACTAGATTAGTTGGGGGGCCCGTGAGAACACCTGGATCGACTGTGCGAAAGGATGCCGGCAAGCTGGATCCTGTGCTATTCGTCGCAACCAGTCGAAAGGAGTAGAGCTGTCTATTGACGAGCCCTGTTAGCTTCGCATAGCGAACGTTGGCGTCATAGTTAATAGATATAGTAGGAGGGACACTGCTCAAGGTATATCCCGTAATGGGTGAGCTACCGACATTTGTAGGAGGTCCCCACCAGAACTCGAGAGTATTTGGAGTGGACCGTGGTCGAATCTGAATATTCGGGGAATCGGGGACAGACATCCTGGGGGTTCTATTGTCAAGTACTAAAATGATTTTCATTTTAATACTGTGCAATACACTCAAGTGCCTATGTAGGCCATGTGATTCAATTTATAGGACTCTATCCACTCATATTTGACATAGCAAATACATCACATCGCGTAACCTCGGCAACCCCTATGCGAGGTGAATAACCATAGACGGAGATTATATGATTTCCTGATGTCATCTGTAGCCTACTTTGTAGAGTTATTACAGTGTATCGATTAAATGTAGTTGTACTCGAAAGTGTCAAAGCATGCCTACCTGATAGGTCAACTGTAAAATAGAATTCAAGTAAAAAGGGTGTATCTAGAGTTCTATATTCTATTGTGCTCATTATCCATACATAGGAATCCGTGCCTACTGTAATCTGGGTCTCTAAGAGTTTTATTTGAGCATTGAATAGTTCTATGGGAGTTCTTGTTATATTGAAGCTTGACTGAATCGTAGTGGGCCCCGTAGGTCCTATTTCACCCGTAGACCCTGTTGCACCCGTGAACCCGATGTCACCTACTGGACCAAGATCTCCAGGAGCTCCAAGATCACCCGTTAATCCTGTGGGACCTGTGAATCCAAAATCTCCTGGCGGTCCCAGATCACCAGGAGGACCTATGTCTCCTGTAAGCCCAGTAGGGCCTGTGAATCCGATATCTCCTGGCGGTCCCAGATCTCCAGGAGGGCCTATGCCTCCTGTTGCACCCGTGTTCGAGGCCGTTCCCGCTGGACCATCTTTTCCTGTATATCCTGTTGGACCGGTCGCACCCGTGTTCGTCGCCGTTCCGGGAATTCCCTGTATTCCCGCGTATCCAGTAGGACCTGTTACACCCGTGGCACCCGTGTTTGAAGCTGTTCCATTGGGGCCACGTGGTCCTGTCCATCCTGTTGGACCCGTTGGACCTGTGGGACCTGATGGACCTAGAACAAAGTCGAGCTGCGTAAGGATAAGGCGTGTCGATGTTCCGCCCAGAATATTCACGTCGGCCCCGCTCTGCTGTTGTATATATATCCCTATGAACTCGTTCGGTAAGAGAATGAGAGTGCCGCTTATCGCCGTTGACTTTCCAGAGGTCGTTATATTTGAATAGGTGTTCGACCCCATCGCATTTTTCATTATATAGACAGATTGGTAGGCGTCTTCATCAAGAGCTATTTCTCCAGTTACCAAGAGCGTCAAGGTTCTTGTCGATGTGTTTGTAAAAACACCGTTTACAAAGCTCCCTAGAAAGGTTCCGTTTGACGCACCTGGGTCAAATGTATCAAATATAATCAAAGAAGTGAGGTCGGAAACGAGGCGCGTATTCGTTGATAGGCGATAGGCCAGAGTTGCAACGGCTCCATCGGTTCCCTTCGGTCCCGTAACTCCCGTGGGTCCTGTGTAACCTATATCTCCAGGTGGACCCAGATCTCCAGTAGCCCCAGTAGCTCCCGTTGGACCCGAGGGGCCCGTTCGTCCGGTTGGGCCCGTGTATCCAATATCGCCTGATGGTCCTAGTGCTCCCGTTGGACCTGAGGGGCCCGTTCGTCCGGTTGGGCCCGTATTTCCAGTTGGGCCTGATGCTCCTGTTTGACCCGTAACTCCCGTTGGGCCCGTGGAACCCGTATTTCCCGTTGGACCTGATGCTCCTGTTGGGCCTGTATTTCCCGTTGGGCCCGTTCGCCCAGTTGAGCCCGTATTTCCCGTGGGTCCTAGTGCTCCTGTTCTACCTGTTGGGCCCGTAACTCCCGTTGGGCCCGTGTATCCAATATCGCCCGGTGGTCCTAATGCTCCCGTTGGACCCGAGGGGCCTGTTCGTCCGGTTGGGCCCGTGTATCCAATATCACCCGGTGGTCCTAATGCTCCCGATGGACCCGTTGGACCTATTCGTCCGGTGGAGCCTGTGTTTACTGCGAATCCAGGAGGTCCCACTGGACCTGTGGGTCCAGTGCGGCCTGTTGCACCGGTGTTCACAGCCATTCCATCTGGACCCCGTGGCCCTGTGAAGCCCGTGGGACCCGTCCGTCCAGTCCATCCTGTCACTCCTATTGGCCCTACGGGCCCTATTGGCCCTATCCGCCCTGTTGGACCTGTTTGTCCGGTCCAACCAGTCCATCCAGTCCATCCAGTCCATCCTGTTCGTCCTGTCGGGCCTGTCACTCCAGTCCATCCAGTCCATCCTGTCGGGCCAGTCCATCCAGTCCATCCAGTCCATCCTGTCAATCCTGTTGGGCCTGTATCTCCTAAATCTCCAGGTGGACCCAGATCTCCTGGTACTCCGATATCTCCTGTCGGGCCTGTTGGGCCTGTTGAGCCTGTTGAGCCAGTTGAGCCAGTTGATCCTGATGGCCCGGTCCATCCTGTTAATCCGCGCGGTCCCATGTTACCAATCTGTCCCTGTTGCCCTATGGGTCCAGTCAATCCACGACACCCCGTCGGCCCTGTTGCTCCTGTACAACCAGTCCCGTCTATTCCTCTCGGTCCCTGTGTTCCTGTGGGTCCCATACGACCTGTTGCACCTGTGTTCGTCGAGAAGCCCATGGGACCCGTGTATCCAGTGGGACCTGTGGAACCCGTATTTGACGCCGTGCCTGCCGGACCCACGGGGCCCGCAGGTCCTGTTCCAAGAGGGCCTGTTGGACCCGTGGCACCCGTGTTTGAGGCAGTTCCCGCTGGACCCTGCTCACCCGTTCCAAAGGGACCTGTGGGACCCGTCATGATCGCCGCGGCAGGATTAAAGGCGACATTCGTAACAAAGGTGTTTATAGCCGTAAGTTGTACGGCGAAATAGATGCCCGGTTGTTCCACGTAGGTGGGAGGAACGTAGGGTACCGTGAAATAAAGGGTGCCATTTGCATACCAGTTCATGTTCAGCCCATCGAAGGCGACCATATAGGCCGTTTGAGCAGTTGGTGTAATGGGTAAAAGGAACTGATCATCTATGGCGTATCCTAACTTTGTATATCTTGCATAGGCTTGCGTGGCTGTAATCCTAAATCCCCATACGGGTGTAACAGATCTATCAATATAGTCGCTGAGACCCACGGAGATATTGAAGGGTCCAGCCAGAGATGGATCTGTTGTAAACATGCAGTAGCAGGGCGTTGAAAACTGCTGTAGGGTTGTTGCGCTACGAGGATTGGGGCCCACACCTGGCCTCAAAAGGTGCAGGATGGTGTAGTTGTCCTTTAATATCATAGATGAGTCCTGAAACTGCCATATGAGACCTCCAAGACCGGCGGAACCTGTGGGACCACGATCTCCACGATCTCCGACCTGTCCTGGCTGCCCCCGTATTCCGGTTGGACCAATACAACCAGTTGGACCTGAATGACCTGTGGCGCCCGTGTTTGTGGCAAATCCAGGAGGTCCTGTATTACCCGTAGTTCCGGTTACACCTGTGGGACCTGTCGCGCCTGTGTTTGTTGCGGTTCCCTGGGGTCCTGTCCAACCTGTGCATCCATCATCACCCCTTGGGCCTGTATCGCCAACTTGACCACGGCATCCTGTAAGACCCTGAATACCGGTGGGACCTGTGGCACCCGTGTTCGTGGCAGTTCCATCAAATCCTCTTGGACCGATTGATCCTGTTGGACCGGATGGGCCGGTTTCTCCAGTTGGGCCCGTGTGTCCTGTCGGGCCCGTTCGACCTGTGGCACCCGTATTCGTGGCAGTTCCATCAAAACCCCTCGGACCGGTTGATCCCGTCTGTCCGATTGAACCTGTTGGCCCGGTTCTGCCCGTGGATCCTGTTGCACCGGTTGGTCCCGTCTGTCCTCTTGGACCTGTTGGACCGGTTCTGCCTGTTGCACCTGTATTTCTTGCTACGCCATCTATGCCTCTTTCTCCGGTTGGACCTGCAGCTCCTGTAATACCTAGACCGGTCGGTCCAGTTTGTCCGCTAGGCCCGGTAACTCCTGTAGGCCCAGTTTCACCCGTGGGACCTGTCCGGCCTGTCGGGCCTAATCGGCCTATTGAACCCGTTGGACCCATTAGACCTATGGGACCCGTTCGACCTGTTGCACCTGTGTCACCCGTGAATCCCAAATCACCCGGCGGTCCGAGTGCTCCTGTTGGGCCTGTGGCTCCTGTGTTCGTGGCAGTTCCGTCAAATCCTATTGGGCCTCTTTCACCTGTCGGACCTCGTTCACCTGTAGCTCCTGTGTTCGTGGCAATTCCATCAAATCCTATTGGACCTCTTTCACCTCTCGGGCCTGTTTCACCTGTAGCTCCTGTGTTCGTGGCAGTTCCATCAAATCCTATTGGACCTGTTGGACCCGTATCTCCTAAACCAGGTGGTCCGGTAGGTCCTAGTGCTCCAGTTTGCCCTGTACCTGATTCTCCCCTAGATCCTGATGCGCCGGTAGGCCCTAGTGCACCGGTAGGTCCTAGTGCGCCGGTAGGTCCTAGTGCACCGGTAGGTCCTGTGGAGGCTCGCCCTGTAGCACCTGTTGCACCGGTAGATCCTGTAAAGGTCTGCCCAGTGGGACCCGATTCTCCGGTAGCTCCTAGTCCACCAGTAGCTCCTGTTGCACCAGTATCTCCTAGAAGGCCTTGCCCTGTGGGACCCAGTGCTCCGGTAGCTCCGGTGAAACCTGGAAGGCTCTCTCCAGTAGGTCCTAGTGCACCAGTAGGACCAGTAGGACCCAGATCAGATACTGTAACATTGTTACCCATATTGGCGTGATTTACACAAACATAGGTCAAACTGCTTGGAGCGTTATAAGGAACTTCAAAAATAATAGTTCCGACCTGTGTTCCTCCGCCTGTTACTCCATTGCTGTAAACAAGTCCAGAACTATAGGATGATCCACTTGTTTGAAAATAAAGGCCATGAGTTGGTGCATTAATATTTATTACATAACGATGTCCACGAATAAAAGAAAGAACAGGGGCTGTTGCACCATTAATTATGTATTTACCACCCGATGCAGTAACATTTAAGGTTATCCCACCGCTTGAACCCGTAGGCCCTGTTACACTGGACATGCCTCTTACTAAGATATAACCTAAAAAATAATGTTTGATCCCCACACTCCTACCGTGCTGTGCTCAGACTCTGTTTCCATGCAATATATCCACGAGTCTGCTCAACGAAATAGGATGACCCCAGAAGCCGAATGGCCATCTCGTGCAGAGCTCGTTGATCGACCGTCATAGCGTCGATATACATCTGCGCCTCCTTAGAGATCGGATGCGGTTCAAGCTCGGTATAGTCCATACCCGGACTATGCGATAGAAATAGCTACAATTTTACTCGATACAATACCTTAGAAACGAGCCGCGAATGGCCTTCGTAGCCTTTGACCTAGACAACACTCTCGGATACTTCGACACCGTGGCACCGCTCGCCTTCTTCATGTCCCCCGAGTTTATTCAGAATCCAGAAGAGGGCCCGACAAATCCACTTGTGATCTCAAAGCGTCTGAGGACGAAACTCGCCCATATTCGCAAGGAGCTTGCCGCCGAACTTCTGAAACGACCCGATCTTTTAGACGCTGTACTGAGGCCGAATCTGGATGATCTGATCAAGCCCATTTTGAAACATGGCGCGACCGTGATTATTTATTCAAACACGGGAAACACTCTTTCAACTCATCTGGCTAAGGACATGATCGAGCGGAAATACAGATGTCCGGGACTCATCCAGTTGATAGCCGACGTCTTTCATCCTCTCAGAAAGCCCGAAACAACCGGCAAGAGAGGCGCCGACGGATTTCGAAACCCCCAAAAACACTTTCCAGTGCTTGAACGTCTCTTACAGGCCGCCTCGAATCGCCATGAGCCAATCCACCCGGACCAAATCCTCTTTGTCGACGATAAAACTCCCATGCATCCTATTGCGGAGGCGATACCTCGGGGGCTAACCTATATTAAGCCGACGGCCTATGCACCGAGAGTGAGTGAGAGACAGCGGCAGGGGATTCTAGAGATTGCACTCGGGCTCATGGATCGCGCCGGGCTGCTTTCGGATGAAGAGTATCTGGGATCGGCCTTCTGTTTTAGACGTATTCATCGCATGGAGGGAGTGGTAACTCTTCGAGGATTTCCGGACCTATTTTCGTATGTCTGGAAAACCATGCACAAGACAAATCATCCGCTGTCCACGTGGAAGGAGGATACGCCTATGATTCAAAGCGAAATGCGCCGGTTTTTTCGGCAATGAGGGCCGTCAGTCCGAAGAGAATGCCGCCCCAGGCAATATCTACGAGTGCGAAGTTCAGATCATAGGCCTTCAGGGTCGCATAGTTTGTGAAATCATAGACAGCGTAGGTGGCCGAGCCAATCAGAATGGCCTCTAGAGGGGATTTGGCGCGACTTACGAGAAACCCGATAGCCAGATATACGGCAGCGGCTGGAGCGAATCGTATGGATAGGGCCGATCCCTGGATTTTCTCGATGAGTTTGGAGGAGGTCGCCTTTGTATGGAGAAGCCAGGGCACGTCTATGGCGAGCGTGATCAGGCCAAGCGTGATCGCGTCTATAAGCGCGCTCATCTAACGTGGGCTTCTATTAATGGAGACTCTGCATTTGGAGGGGTTTTCGGAGTCTATTCGGGGAAAGAGAGTTCTTTGCGTGGCCTCGAATCCCACGAAGGCTGAGGCCTTCTTGAAGGGAAATCGGGAATCTCGTGGCAAGCATATTCTAATCCATCAGGCCGCTTCGGTCATCCCGCGGTGGTTACAGCGACTCGGATGGGATACGACCTTTCATATACGCGACACCCAGGATCTGAAACTGGCACTTACGGTTGTCCAGCATTGTACGAAGCCCGTGCAGGTTGTCTGGACAGGAGGTGAACCGGCTCCCAATGTTCTCGCGCTTTTAGCAAAGATTGAGGCCGGATTGGTTTGCGTGGGAGATAGGGCACCTGTTTCAGAGTGGGATGCGGTCTTCTGGACTCCCGGATCGAGTATAGAGGATGTTGAACCCTTTGTAACAGGGCACATGGGATCGCAGCCTCGACTCAAGTCCATTCTTAGTGAACTGCGTTCGTCTGATGTGGGTCTTGTTTGGTCCTCTATTCGTGAAGAGAAGCGCGGTTCTCTCTATTGGTTTGATCCGGCGGAGGGCGATGCGGCTCCGATGGATCCTGAGGAAACTGCCGATGTTCTCCGTCGGGTGGCGGATTCATTTTCACGTCTTAAATAATATAGATTCATAAGATCATATTAAGCGCTGAGAGTGCTTAAGATGATATTTATTCAATGCTGCAAGCTCCTCCGGTACTCACTTTTCCGTTGCGATCACTTGCGGAAAAGCTTGTATTGTCGTCGCAGGCTCCTCCGATAGTGGCTATTTCATAAGATCACTTACGGAAAAAGCTTGAATTGTCGTCGCAAGCTCCTCCAATAGTCGCTATTTCACAAGATCACTTGCGGAAAAGCTTGAACGTGCCCTTCTTGGCCGAGTAGCCCGCCGCCTTCAGGCGACGAACCGCAACCTTGCCCGCCGCGTGCTTGCGCTTCGATACAATACGACCCTTCTTGGTCTTCATGAGATCCTTACGCGTGAGGCCGCCGGAGGTACGCTTGGCCGTTCCGTGGAAGACCTGGGCCTTCGTGCCCACCGTGGACGCGCGCGACGCGCGCTTCTTGAAGGTCATGCGTGCAGCCTTACGCTTGGAGAGAAAGCGCCCGCGCATGTTACGAGCGCGGCGGGCGCCGCCCATAGGATAGGGAGAACCACCCATTGAATGACGCGAACCACCCATCGCAACCATAGGACCAGAAGGTGCAGGAGATCCCACTAGGCTACCAAAGGTATTAGTCATCATCTTCGAAGCTGAGTTCAACATACTGGGACCAGAAGACATTCTATATTTATATCCGAGATTTTACTGTTCGCTGCAACTCCTCCATTTTTTTCAGATCGTAGGTACCCGCAAAGTGGACGAGAAAATCGCCGGGCGCCCATGTTGGTTTACCAGGAGCTCCCTCTAAATACGCATTGAACCGCCTGCAATCCTCCGTAATCTGTATTTTTTCAGAGTCCGCTGGATTTGTATATAAAAGTTTTATAATGGCCGCATTTTCCCACCAAATATGATAGGTCAAATCTCGTTGTTCTCCTACGCGTCTCCAGAAATCACGCTGCCAGTCCGTGTTCCGTAGAAGCATGTTGCCGGAGTTTAGATTATTGCAGGCGTCCAGAGCCATAAGCAGATCCTTCGAGTTCTCAAGCAAGGGGACCACGTGATCTTCAAGACGGAGATCAGGATTCGTAATCATAACATCGGCATCCGATAAGAAGATCAAAGCTCCCTCGGAAGCGTCTCGGAGAATCTGAAGCATAAGAGGTACCTTTGACCAGGCGATCGGTTTCGTCCTGTCCCAGAACTCTTTGCCGCCCTGGACATAGGTATATCCGTGTCGTTTCGCATAGGCGGCCTTGGACTCCAAGGCAGGTGCCAGAGAGCGTTTGAAATCCTCTCCGATTGCGAGAGTGGCTATTATCATTCTTCTTGGGACTTGTCGCCAAGACTTAGGCAGGGCTCGAACCAAAAAATTGAACCCAGGGCGCCGCCGAAACTTGAAACTACCATGACGTACACATATCAGAAGAACGCAGAGGGTCTCTTTGTTTGCGGCACCTGCAAGGCTGTGAAGAAGAATCAGAATACCATGCACTACCATATGAAGAGTCACGAGGGCAAGCCTCCCTTTGAGTGCGGAATCTGTAAGAAGGGCTTTCTCCAGTCTCAGAGTCTGGCGGTTCATATGGCAGCGCGTCATCCGACGGAGGAGAGCAAGCAGCTTGCCTGTCCCTGTTGTGAATTCAAGACTGTGACGAAGGCGAACCGGATCATTCACTACGTGCGAAAGCATTGTCAAGAGCATCTTGAGAAGGCTTTGGCACTCGAGGATGGCATCTACGGATGTACAATCTGCGAGAAGAAGATGAAGAGTAATACGGCCTTTCATTACCACGTGGCCGCTTGTCTCGATCTAGGTGATAAGCAGCGGGAACTCGAGAGTATTCTCTAAACTCATATAAGAATGAAGGGAGAATCGAAACCTTTTATTAATACGAATCAATATGCGAGAAACCATTTGCCAGAGGTGAGTCTGTTTCGAGATGAATATGGAGACATACTCTCAAATAGAGGTGACATGGGCAGATATTTTCCAAATGCCCAAGATGCATATTTTAAAGATAAGGGGTATGTTAGAGTTACTAATCCAAAGCTCGGAGATACACTTATTTATCTGGAAGTTGAGGGGCCTATGATAGAAGTTAAGATTACTAAAAGGGTTGGCTATGATTTTACCTTGGATCCGGTACTAAAGGGTGAATCCTTTAAAGTTGACGTAGAAGATAATGGTTCTGTATATTTTCTTTTAAAAAAGGGGAGGGCGGCTGCAAATACCCTTTCTAAGAGAGAAAATGCTCTTAGAAATGGGCCTCGTAGACGGAACAGGCTGTCGGGCGGCACTCGTAAAAACCGCCTCTAAATCTCAGAGGATTTCACATGGGTCTGTGAAACCACAATCAGCTTGTATAGGTGATGACCGAGCGCGGCAAAGGCCAGCATAAGAAGTATCTCATAGGCCGGGCGTTCTGTTTTTTTTCCGTTATAGCCGATCCAAAGAATAACGGGGGCCACGACGGCCACATGAAGAACATGTATCCAGACGAACTGGGAGCCAGCAGTCCATCTGGCGAAGCCCTTGTATCCGTGATAGGCTACGACGAGGAGCCCTGTTCCAAAAAGAAGAGAATAGATCCACTCGGGAGTGGCAGCACGGTTGAAGCCGACATAAAGAAATAGAGGAACTACGAGCACGAGATGTGCGATCGATATAAGAGAATAGATGTCCATTTGTACTAAGACGTTGTGCTAAGTTAAATGCCTACAAGACGTTAGTTCTTTTTCTTATCCTTCGGCTTCTCTACGAATAATGCACGAAGACTATCCTTATAGACCGCTATTAGACCGACGACTACAAGAGCTCCTACCATAGAGGCAATCTGCTTGACCTTGAGCGCCATTTACTTAGGCGTCTCCTTTAAAGAGGCGCGTTGAATACACTCCTTTCGTTTCTCCGAAACCCATTCCATTACTTTCTCTGTATTGGACTCCTCGAGCGGACCCGTAGCCTTTCCATTTGCGAGAACAAGGAAGGAGGGGATCGAGCGAACGGAACAATAGCCTGCCGTATATGAATTCTGATCGACGTCGCATTTGAGCCAGTTCACGCCGGGCATGGCGTCGAGGGCGACAGTGTCAATACGTCTGCAAGGACCACACCAGGTGGCTCCGAAATAGATCGCAGTAAAGTTGGGTTCGTCGGGCTTCATAAGCTCCTCGAACTCCTCTTGGTTCATTAAATACTTCATTCTATCCTGGTTGAAGAAAGTGCTAGACCTCCTAGAGCCGCAGTAAGCAGAACGCCTATAAAGAAGTAGGCCGCGCTGGAGTTGTCGGGTCCTATCATTTTCTTTGCAATATCATCCAGAGTCTTTTTCCCCCCACCATCTTGTACTGCAGAGCCTCCTTCTTGTACTGCACCACCTCTCATGGCGCTGAACATGCCTGGCATGGCCGTAAAGGCAGCCATGCCTCCTCCAAGGAGACCTGTAAGTCCAGCAACTGCCTTGAAGAGCGTTTTCAATAGAGGCTTGAAGCCACGCGTGATTTCTTCGGGCAGCATATTTACTAGAGTAAATCCACCAAGAGACATGATAAGAATGACTACAAATACGTGGATGAGTGTTATACTTCCGAAGGTTCCCGCTGCCGGATTAAAGTTGCTACCGAGTGACTTTGTAAAGAAGGGTGTCCGGAACCCGAGATATTGAAAGTCTGGATCAAACATTTGTACAATATCAAAGATATACCAGGGACTGTAGTACAGAATCGTTGATATAGGCCACAGTTCTGGAAAATAGGCGACAAGGAACTGTCCTGATAGATAGGAGGCCAGCTGTACACCGGCCTTTGCGGCTGCCCATCCAGGAGATCCAGAGATCATTAGATTGGCCCCGGCATATCCCAGAAAGGACATGGGGGCAAATGGAATCACGCCTGCGAAAATGAGGAGTACGAACCAACTTATAGGAGTACCAACATAGGCGAGGTTTTTAAAGTAATCTGTCCATGATCCTGAGGCTGATGCTCCTGCCGGTGTAAGCCCCATAGGTGGGACGGGAGGTGGAGCCGCACGATTAGAAAAGGGATTCGTAAAGGATGGAACTGCAAGAGGTGAAACTGCTCTAAATGCGTTTCCTAGAAAGGACATTCCTATTACTATATCCGAGTATCAGGGATTACCAAGCACGCGTTAGCGTCAAGTGCCTTAGATCTTAAAGAGTAGTCCCGCGAAACCATTAACGACCCGCAGAACATTATGATTCTTCGCGTATACACGGGCGTGACAGTTACCTCGAGGCGGCGTATAGTAGGGGTTCATATTCGGGCGGCCGTTCGCCGAGGTTACCGTAAATGGCCCTCTATAATCTCCACGCATTGTGATCTGCAAGATCATATTATCAATGCGGCTCGCGTTCAGTGACCCCGAGGGTTGCATGTCCTCTGGCCGGAGAGAGAAACTGTAGCAGTAGATGAAGTTCTTTGGGACGTTGCTGTGATAGTTGAAGGGTTGGACGAGGCGGAAATATCCGGCATCACGGGTATCGAATCTATCATAACCATCTACCTGCAGGACGGCCTGTGTCATGAGGTCGTGATTGGCACCGACTTCAATATTTGGATTGATACTTATGGAGCTATAGTTGAAGTGCTCATTCGTACCATCCATAAGATCGCGTCGGAGAACCCATATAAGTTCTCTTATTGGATGGTTAAACTCAAGATTGATATTGGCCGTCGCCGCGTCTGCCGGTATGCTGATCTTGGGAGTATATTGAATCTGCTCGATGAGATATTCGTGGGAGTTGGCCACGAAGCGTCTGCGCTCCTCGGTGTCTAGAAAGACATAGTCACCCCACATGCGCATATCAATAATCTTCGCGCTATCAACCTGTACTGGAGCACAGCCTCCACTGAGGTCCGGTGAGTAGAAGAGACTCTGGAGGGGTCGGAGCTTCAGATTGATACGGACGGGATGGTACTGCATGGCTAAGAGAGGAAGATAGAGCCCGGGGTTCTTATTGAACCAGAACTGGAGGGGGATGAAGAGCTTAGTGGATCCGTCGGGATATAGATCTGTGGAAAAAATATCGCCGGGTGAAATGGCGGGTGGTGGGAGAAATCCATCGACTCGCCCGACCATGCTGCCGTACCCCTGTTGAAGTCCGAGTGGTATGGAAAGCTGTGTCCAGAGTTCAAACCATTCCCCGGTCTGCTTGTCTATTTCCTGTTCGCCGATTTCGAGAGTGATTTCCTCTATTAGCGCATGGCCTATGGCATTTGTATAGGGCACGGGCGTTCCATCCGTTAGAGTGAGCTGGGGCAGTACAACCTCCAGTGTAATAGGCCCAAGAAGATCCCCACGTCTGGGTACAAGACAGGTAAGACGACGACCGAAGTCAGGATCACCGTCAAAATACATGACCTGGGACTCCACGGCGAAGTTCGTGTAACGACGATAAACCATTTTGAACCAGGTAATCTGGGGATTTCCTGTTAAAAAGACATCCTGCTTTCCTTGAGCAACCAGCTGAAGGAGCCCACCACCACCAGGCATTCTACTGATACACTTCTCTTATTCGTTAAGATGCCCGTTAGAGATTCTCATCAACTAAGCAGAAGATGGCAGGGAATAGGAAGACGCTCGATACAGATCTTATTTATCTTAGAGAAGTCTATGCCAGGACTAACTTTAATCAAACCATTCCATTAGGTCAGGTTCTTATTGCCAACGGAGATGACTCTACTAGCTGGGATTATTTACGAGTCTCTAGCTTTAATACCTTAATAGCGAATGATAAGATTCCTCTTTATGCCGATTTAGGTCTATCAACTATTAATATAAGTACCTCGGGTCCACCAGGGCTTCTAAATAGTTATATTGACAGGAGTTCAAAGGCTCTTATTTTAAGAACAGCACCTCCAGTGATCTCCGTATCACAACGGCCTGTACCCGCTCCCTCGCAGCTTGTGGCCTCCTCCGCCCCAGATATCGCATCAATCTCAAACTATTCGACAGTGACCCTGATCGGTGTGAGAGATATCATTTTTTCCACCGTGACAAACGTAGCGAATGCACCTCCTGCTATCTTTATGTCGATTAGTAGCTTTACAAGCGCAGGATATTCGAGTATTAGTGGCGAGGCCTACGCGTGGCGCCCCTATCTCTACAATGTGCTTAGAAGGGCCCAAAATCTTCCAACGCTTACCAGCAGTATCGAAACTACGTGGGCCACTGGTCTACAAAATCTATCAACCTCAGAGGCCTATCCCAACTATAGCACAGGCGATGTATATTTCAGCACGGTTTCTATTAACATGAGAAACTACATCGGATACATTCAGTCTGGTGTATCGCAGGTAGTCTTGGAGGTTCAACCAACCTATCTTCTCCCCCGCTTTCTCTTGGGCAACGAGGAGTATCCGAACTTGTTTAAGAATATGTCATCATATATTCAATACACGAATCTCACAAGCACAATCATTCTCTCAGGAAGTCATACGTCTGATCTGATCGTGTCACAGCAATCCAATGCCTACACATCGAACTACTACAACAAGCCGATGAAGCTGCCGATTGATTCGGGTACTATTGCGAGCAACTGGGCCATGGACGGTGCGGTTGGCTACTACACGCTCTATCATCGCATCCCTGGGGGTATGGCACAACTTGTTTCAGGAGATGCCTGTGGGTACCATGTTGGAAATCGCGGAGGCATGAGTAATGATTTTCCCACCTATATGAATGCAACACCTCTAAAAAATGCAGTATTCATGAGTATTTACAATAAAATACCCTTCCCTCTCACACCTGAGGAGCTTGCGCAGCAGATTGCAACCTCTCCGGCTCCTGGTGGATTCATCGTATTATCAACAACTATCAATGAGATCATCTTCAGCTGGCAGGGTGCGGTCGGCGCCATAGAATATGTCTTTATTGTAAACGGAGAGACAATTATCCCAGATGCAGGGCAGGCAGCATTTTCAGCGTTTTCTGCGTTTTCGGCGTTTTCGATTCCCGCAATTACTGCAACAGTAAGTGGCAAATCGGTGCGTCTATCAGGTCTGAGCCCTGGTACTCAATATGCAATCATAGCCGTTGCCATCGCCGCTGGAGGAGGACGAACGCAGTCCGATACCGTTTATTTTTTCACCTCGCCTGGTTCACCTGATAGCTTTTCCGTGTCTGATGTCAATGATGATGGATTCACAATAGACTGGTTGAACTCGGTGGGAGCCTCCTCCTATGCCTTTACCCTTAATGGTATTCCTGCTACACCTGTTGTACAGATTGGTCAATCTGCTACTTTCACGAATCTTTCTCCGAATACCACGTATTTGTTCGGAATCACGGCGATAAACTCTGGAGGTGAGACGACCTCTACAGATGGTCTCTCGATAAAGACTGCACCAGATGCTCCCGTAGTAGTGTCATCGACGATTGGTGTGAACACGATTTCTATCAGTTGGCAGGGCGGTAATGGGGCAACCAGTTATTCATATCTCGTGAATGGAGAGTTGACTCCTCCTGAATCTGAGACCACATTATCTGCTACCTTTAGAGGATTAACCCCGAACACCCAGTATAACTTCGTCGTGATTGCGAATGGAAGTGGAGGTTCCACGGATTCTGTTCCATATTCCGTTTCGACAGGTGGGCCACCCATTGACCTGTCTGCAAATAGCATTACAAACACCGGATTCAATATAACATGGGACGGATCCTTTGATGATGCGGTCTATTCATATACAATAAATGACCGCCAGCCGAGTTTCTATGATATATCTGTAAACACGGTGGGTAAGGAGGCCATCTTTACACGAGCGGATCCATTGACTCTCTATTCTATAGTTATCACCGCAACTCGTGGGGGAATAGCAAGTTCCTCTTCTGTCTACAGTCTAAGAACACTGCCAAATGCTCCTACGCCTATTGTGGTCAGCCCACAATCGATCACAGTTTCCGCATTCACACTCGTTTGGACGGGTGCCGTGGGTGCGACGAGCTACACCTATTCCTTCAATGGATCTCTCGCCGTACCAAACTCCACGGGGGCAAATAGCGCGACCTTTACAGGCCTTCCTCACTCGACTCTCTTTTCCAATATACGTATCACAGCTCGGAATACGGGTGGGTCAGTAGTATCACAACCAATCTTTGTAACAACTCTTACACCGGCGCCTATAAAACCAATCTTGGCGACCAGCCTTGTAACCACTAACACTTTGCGTATTGCCTGGCAATCAGGTACCTATGCAACGAGCTTCACCTATAGCTTGAATGGCCAAGGAGTGACACCTCTTATATTTACACCAACTTCCGTAACCTTTGAAGGCTTACAGACAAATACGAGCTATACGGTTCGTGTTACGGGCACCAATATAACAGATTCAATAACCTCCGATCCATTGATCGTATCAACTTTTAGCCTTCCTCCTACAGCTCCTGTGATCACATCGTCTGCTATCACAGATACCAGCTTTACAGTCTCTTGGGTTCAGGACACGAATATCACAAGCTATACCTATAGACTCAATGGCAACACGGCGACACCCTCTTCCTCTACAAGTACATCAGCTGTTTTTGGAAATCTGAGTGCAGATACTTCATATACTATTGTGGTTACAGCAAACAATAATAATCCTGTTTCAGCCGCGTCCAATACGATTTCTTTGAGAACTCTGGTCCCACGACCCGCTGTGTTTACCGTTCAATCCTCTAATATAACACCCACTGAATTTACACTTTCTTGGCCGCTTGATACAAATGTGACAAGTTATACCTATAGGCTGAATGGCACACTTACAACACCCACCTCATCAAGTAGTACATCTGCCACCTTCGGAAATAGGATTCCTAACACCGTTTATGATATAGTAGTTATAGCCAGCAATAGTAATCCAGATTCGAGAGAATCTTCTATCCAGCTCCGAACGATTATTGGAGCTCCTACAAATCTAGTAGCCTCTTCCATAAACCCATCGGGATTTACGCTGAACTGGGCGGCATCTACGGGTGCGAACGACTATAAATTCTTAATTGGAGGATCCGCATTCACACCCACCTACACAACAGGTGCAACGACCGCGAGCTTCAGGAATCTATCACAGACAACCCTATATAATGTGCAGGTTATTGCAACAGATGGAACGCGCGACTCCCTACCGAGCACGGTTCTTCCTGTAACAACTATCGCACCTCCTCCACCTTTAGAGTTTTCATCGTCGGGTACAAATCTACCCTCCTCTTATGTGATCCCTGAAGGTTATACAAACATATACATAGAAATTCTCTCAGGATCTGGAGGTGGCGGTGGATGTGGACCTGGAACTAACCCCTCGTCAGGTGGAGGAGGTGGAGCCTACATATTTGGAACAACTACGATAACCCCTGGCAATCAATTGGCTATATCTATCAGTGGAGGTGATCATATCATTAATGGAGGTGCTGGTGGATTAGCAACTCCTACTGGACCCCCTTTAAATCCTCCAACGCTAGGCGGTCATGGAGATACTGCAACCATTACCATTGGAGCAACAACTATTCGAGTAAATGGAGGGAGAGGAGGCGGAGTTGGAGGAGGATTTGGAAATGGTTACAACAATCAACCTGGTCATCCAAATGCAAGTCAAGCAGGTGATACCGTACCTAGTATCGTCCCTTTCTGGATTACTAAACTTACTGGCGATAATGGACCGATTTCGAGTCCTACTGAACAAGGAGGACGTGCAAGATCTGGAAAGGATGGGTATACTGGAGGGTCTGCGGGATGGGCGAGCGGACCTGCGGGTGATGTAAGAGGTAATGGCACTGCAGGAAGCGACGGATATTATCTGATTCGACTCACGTCGGTCTAAGGCTCCTCCTCTTTTTTACACTAGAGATGCAGGCCCGTCATCCAAAAACTGGTAAACCGATTCGTATTATCAAATCGGATAGCAGCCTTTGGCAAAATGAAAAGACGCTTGTTTGGCTGGAAGCCGACGCCAATCCCTCCAAGAACTGGGATCGCTGGGACGTCGGTGTGACCTCCTCGGCAACAGCCACTGCTCTTAAAGGACGGATCGATGTGAGTATGATAGTCTGTCTTGGAGATCTTGAGGAGGAGGCCGCATGGCTTCTAACTAGCCCCAAGGCCCCTGTTATTGCCATACCCCGTGCACTGGCAATGAAGATTGGCCTCGATACTCTCGTGAAACTTCAGCTTCGCAGCCTCATCTGTCTAGAGGAGATCAATGATCTCTACCCCTATGTTCCGACGTGGGATGGAACTGTGGAGGGTGCCAAGAAGATGTTGGGTACAATGATGCACTATAAGGTGAACCATACTGAGCCATTAATCTCTCCTAAGCCCCTATGGTTTGTTAGCCAATACTATCATCCAGAAAAGAAGGCTCGTGCTGCCGAAATCGACGAGTGTCTAACGAAAAATATGCTGTGCCCCTACATTGATAAGATCGTGCTCCTAAATGAACGGGCTCTCGCTCCTCCTCATCCAAAGGTTGTAGAACGAGTGATCAAGCGCCGCCTCCGATATGTTGATGTGATTCGCTGGATTTATGATGAGGCGCCCGCAGACGCTCTTGTTGTCTTTGCAAACGCCGATATCTATCTCGATAAGAGTTGGCGCGCTCTATGGGCTCTGAATCTCGAGGACTCCGCTATCGCTCTTCTTCGATGGGATATGAAGGAGGGTAAGCCGGTTCTCTTTGGTCCTCGCGCGGATTCGCAGGATACCTGGGTTCTGAGCGCGGCTGCAGTGAAGGCGCGCACCTGGGACTGGGCCTCTCTCGACTTCCCCTTTGGTAAGGGCGGCTGTGACAATGCCATTGCACTTGAGCTCTTTCGGCAGAAGTTTCTGGTGACAAATCCGGCACTTACACTTCGCACTCTTCATCTTCATGAGAGTGCGGTGCGCACCTATGATAAGTATGATATTGTGGACAAGCCGGCCTATCTCTATATTGAGCCAACGGGGATTCACGAGCTACAGCCGATTATTAATATTCCAAAGGAGGCCGTGCATACGGTGTTGAAGCCGGCTGCCTTCGATCGTCGGATTCAGGGCCCGAGCTCAGCCCCTCGTTTGAAGACCTATGCGGTGATGAACTCGAAGGTCACGGGGCTCACTCTTGACGTCGATGTGCCCAATGCCTATGAATCATCTGCCATTCCCCTCTATCGCTACAATGGGATCTTCTCCTCAAAGGAGGGCCTGGTCTTTAATGGGCATTCTATCCTGGTTGGCGCATCGGCTGCTGTAAAAAAGGCATGGGCTTCAACGAACATGAGTCTGTTGGCTGCCTCTGTTCACGTGAAGAGTTGTCTGGTGGCACCTCTTTCAAAAAGTGTGGCATCGAATCCCGAACTCTATACACTGAACTACCTCGGCAAGATTATGCTGATGCAATCTATAACAGCGGGGGATTTCTGGGCGTCGAAGGCTGTAGAGCCCGTTCTACGGCTCTTCAAATGGTCGAACCCCGTTCCCGCGATATCATACGAGCAGAATCGACAGGCCTGGTGCGATACAGCTCTCGTATGGAATGAGCAGGACGCAGGATCTGATCGCGTGACGAAGGAGGAGGTGAAGGCACTCCGTTCGAATCTTCGTATTCAACGTGAAAGAGAGCGGCGCATCGTCGTCGTGGGGGGCGACTGGATCACTGAAGAGGTTATTCATGCGCTCGAGGCCGTGATGCCGGTCACGGTTCTCTGGTCGACGAGCTCCGTTGAGATGATTGCCGATGCACTGGTGGGCGCTGCCGCCTTTGTGACCCATGGGCCACTCGGCTCATGGGCCTGGCTCATGCCCGCTGGATCCATGCTCTTTGAGATCCAATGTGAGATGAATCCGGCGATTGATCTCCTGCATTTGGCGGGGGCCGCTGACCTCAATCACCAGCTCTATGTGATTGCCCGTGGTAAGCCTACGGAGAAGCAGCTCACGCAGCTATCTACGGCCGTTCTCAGTGTTCTAACCGATCCTTCGAAGCCCGTGATCATGATGCCGGATCGCAAGGGATTCTTTGGACACGCAGGGGACTCCTTTCGAGAAATGGTGAATCTGTGGTCTGAGCGCGGATATGTCACGATTCGCCCCACGAGCGCGGGACACGTCTCCCTATCTATTGGGTCTTCGAACACGGTTCTCTATGACCGCCCGAACTACGAGTGGTTGGACGCGGAGCCTGTAGAGGCCCCTATTCTGATGGGTAATCCGGCCCCCATGACGGCGTCCCAGCGCGCGTGGACCTTCTGGCCTCGTAGGCCGACCCTTGTAGAGGAGCTGGCTGGTCTCCAGCTTTCTCGCACGAAGGGTCTGGTCTTCTATGGTCGTTCTGAAAATGCCGTCCAGTTATCAAATAGGACAAGGGCCGACTGGTCCTCTGTTTGTGACGAGTTCGTGCACGTGAAGGGTTCCGACCCCTACCCCTTCACACAGGAGGAGTATCTTCGGAAGCTGGCTTCGGCGAGATGGGGTCTCTGTCTCGCGGGCTTTGGCAAAAAATGCCACCGTGAGATTGAGTGTATGGCCATGGGCTGCGTACCCATTGTGGCTCCCGAGGTCGATATGGAGAGTTATGCACGGCCGCCGGTCGAGGGTGTACACTATTTCCGGGCAAGTGATCCCTTGACCGCGGAGGCTCTTATGCAGAACTCGGATGAGGTCTGGGCCACCATGTCGGCCGCCTGTAAGACCTGGTGGCTTCAAAATGCTTCTGTCGAGGGCTCATGGGCTCTCACAAAGAGCCTATGCACAGAGGTAGGAATCACCATCGGCTAGACCATGGCCTGATACGCAGGAATATCTGCACATATCGGGTGTCGGTGGAGTGTCTGAGGTGCGATCCTTTCCGCAGGCTACACTGGTCGCCTTGTAGGGTGGAGGAAAGCCGTAGGTGGCAGAGAGATTTGCCGCAAAGGCCGCTCTGAGAGAGGGCGGTGGCTTCAAGAGTTCGAGGGCTCCGGCCCAGGCACCCGCCTTTCGCATCGAATCTCCCATAGAACTCGTCATTTCTCTTGCAGTCTTCAAGCCCATGGCATAGTCAGAAGCGATTTTCTTGTCTTCCTTATCCATGACAGTCTCAGCATATTTTGCAGCCTCCATCACAAGGCTATCAGCCGTAGTTTCATTATAGGCCGGATATGGACCTGTCTGAAATCCCTCAGAGACCTCTTTTAAGAGAGTAAGAAGACCCGCAAAGACTATGGCGTGAATAAGTACGGCAACAAGAGATGTTTTCCTCGACATGAAGATTTTACCCACGGGAGGGAGTGTTATCAGCAGTCCTGGACTAAGTAGGATAAAAAGAAGAATAGCAATCCACATCTAGATATAGTATAGAATAATGCCATGGGTTCCTGCTAGCCCATGGCTGCCTATTGGCCAATATAGAACCTTTCCTCTTCCTATTCTGCCTATTCTTAAACCCATCAAGCGGGTGTCAAAATTAGCTAAGCCCCCCAAGGTCAAGCCTGCACAACATGTGGAAGTGCCTTCCGTTCTCTCTGTGGAAGCCCCGAAGCTCTAAGCCGCTAACGACTTCTCCGCCTACTCTTCAAGCTGAGGTGATTCGAGAGAAGCCGATTGAGGTGAATGATCCAGTTGAGGAAGGTGAGGTCATTCAGGACTCTTATCTGTATAAACGAGAGGTCGCTATTGTCCAGTGCCAAGATAAATAAGTCATTGAATACTAAATAGGCAAGTAGGCTGGATTAATAACTCCTCTGGAGTTATTAATCCTAGCACTTCACGGTATAATAGGATTGTTGGCATTTAATATTTTTATCTAGCAGAATGAACACACGGAAACATGTAAAGAGGGAAAGAAAATATAAAAGCACAACGCGGGGTGGTGGAAAGATACTAAGAACCCGTGTGTCTTTATCACCTATGCGAAGGTTGGCTATTACACTACCCAAATTCCAGGAATTTAAAAAAAGTATTGAAAATACACCTGTGTATTTTATATTTTGTCATGGTTCTTATGTAACTAGTTACTACAGTCGTCCTGGTAGAGTATTTACAGAAAGTGAAAAAGCACATAATACTCCGTCATTTAAACTTTCAGATTCAACATATATCTTACATGCATCACATATAAATGAATTTGGATCCATCGAACAGGAATTTGCCAAAGATGGCAGTACTGTCATAAAAGAAACCATTCTAGACCCAATAGTCGTTAATCAACAAATTAATAATTTTAGAAAGATTCTATTAGTAAATGACAGAACATCGGATGTGGAAGGTTTAAAAAAGGCAAAAAAGGGATACAATAATTTTATAGCAAACTTAAGCCGTGCAACAAGCTGCGATTACCCGAATCAGTTGTGTACCTTTGTCGATAATTTCGATATAAAAGTTGAGGAAAAAAAAGCTGGTAAACTAGTAGAATCTGATCTCGAAAAGAAACTTGGTATATATAGTTTGGACTCTATAGATTTTATAATGGAAGATATTAGGTTACGTAAGGGCCCTGAATTTAGAGGGACACCACCTACTTCTAAAGAAATATTTGATAATGATAGGTATAGTTTGATAAAAACAGCAGAATACGGAACTCCTGGTAGACTTGGACCAGATAATAATGGTGTATGGTTTCTAGATGAGATTATTGAATATGTATATAATTTACAAAAAAACGAAGATGATTTTGATGGAACACCTAAGGGAATCTTTCTTATATTAAGTTGTTCGGCCTTTGATCCAGTGGGTCATAGGCTTGGTTGGTCAATAGATAAAGTTCAGAAAATGGTAACTGATGCAGATAATATGTATAAGTCAAACGAACTAGATATACCCTTATTAGATATAAATGAAATGAAAATTGCGAAAGAAAACTCTTGGATTCCTCGTAGTATAATAGCAAAGGATTATTATCATCTTTCAGCAAATGAGGAACGCGCAATGAATGATCCTGAACATCGGATAGAGGGTATTGAACAGTTCTTTCCAACGGCAAAGTTTTTTCCACCTAAGCCGTGATCGTAACGACAAGTGAAAATACCGACACTAAAATTACCTAAATAGGCCTCAATAAGTATAGCATAGAATGAACACCCAGATGCAGACTGTACAGGTTCTCTTCCCCTTTTCGACAGTTGAGATTCAGGCCATGGAGGAGGTTCCCGTGTGCCCTGTGCGGAGGGACCTGTGCCTTGTGCGTATCGTGGCAAATGAGACGGTGACGACCTGGAGCCCCTGTGGTACGGTCGAGCAGATTCTCGTAGACGGTACTGTAAAGACGTGGTGGCCGAAGCCTAGCTTACGCGATGCCATCTTCTATCGTAAGAGTCTTGGTGATGAGGTAAAAAAGGGCTACTTTGAGTTTCATAAGAATGGTGCCGTGACCTCTCGTTCCTATGGATCACAGTGGTATTGGGGCCCTACGAAGCAGGGTGTTCCACTGCAGGGTACACTCACTCATGCGCATTCCTCTAAGGACGAGTGGATAGTTGATGAATGTTCATGCGATCTCTCCTGTTTCTGTGATACTCGGCCGCAGGATGAGCCGGATCCGATGCTCCGCTATTCCTTTTGGACTACGACGGAGTGAGATCTATTCAGCATCTGAAACTCGATCGCAAGCGATCTCCCTATAGATGCTATTCAGCATCTGAATCAGGGAACGGAACGATCGCATCATTCCCAGAGTCATGCCGCCCAAGATATTTGCATTTGAGATCATAGACCTTATCCGTGGCAGAATCAAGAAAGACTTGGCGACCACCAATCTCCACCTTTTTTACCTCGATACGCACAACTGTCTCAGGCTCTACTGGCTCACCCTTGACGACCGCAATCGGCTTGATAGGCTTTGACTCATCTGCCTTTGTCTTCAGCTTAAACTTCCGAACAGTCTTTGGCACATCTGTAGGTTCAGGTGTTGACCCAGTGGATGCCGCCTTTGCCTTTGCCATATTCGTATCACTGACTATAGATCCTTTAGAAATCTTTAGACGATACCAGGCGCCGTCGTAGATATGACTCCAAACAGGAATCGGTTCTCCAATCCTTCCATGTAGAAAGGAGGGATGCGTACCCTGGAGACTCTTGCCTGTCATCAGGGCCACCTTAGCCTCTGTGCGTTCCTTTTTTACGAGGCAAGATGCACAAAGGTCGTCGGCGGCCCTATCACATTGAATAGGGATGTGGAAGTATCCTCCTGTCTCGAATGGAAGACAATAGGTTCCCTTTGTATCATTCACGAGTCGTCCTAGACAACGCATGGGTGCTACATAATCCCTATTAGACATTGTAGTCAATTTTATTTAGTATTTCATAGTATGTCTTTTCTTAGAAAATCTTAGTTTGCGCCGAGATCCTCCTGCGCGCGGCGATCCATGCGGCGATCCTCGTGGAGATCTACGCGGTGATAGACGTGGTGATCCTCGCGGAGATCCATGCGGCGATCCTCGCGGAGATCCATGCGGCGATCCATGCGGCGATCCATGCGGCGATCCATGCGGCGATCCATGCGGCGATCCATGTGGTGACGCACGAGGAGCAACACGCCCTGCATGATCTTGGATAGCCTTCGCAAAGACCTTCTGAATAGAATTTGGCATCCTTCTTTTTGCATTATTTTCGCGAGCCTTCGCAAAAACCCTCTGAATAGAATTTTGCATGAGAGCCCTTTTAAGGAGTGGATCCAATATTATATCACATATACGAGTGAAAGAGGTTATCCAATTATAATCTGGTAAAACCTCCCGAAAGTCGGGATTATAAAATCTAAAAAATAGTTCAAAATCAGGAACTTTATATTTATTGTAGTAGTAATTTGCAAAGTAGTTATCAATGGCTTGTATCAGATATGTTGTAGCATTTTTTATCATACCATAGGCATCAACTGCTGTAATATCTGCAGGTAAGTTTCTATGAAGCCCTTCTATAAACCTAAACGCTATTTCTTCAAGAAACCTGTCTGATTCATCACGCAGTTTTCCCGCGCGTGGATGCGCCATCTTATATTTAAGCAGAATATATTTCCAAGGTCCTTGCTGAAGGATCTGTGGCTGTAGACCATTTCGGCATCCACAGATAGGGTACATTGACGGCTTGCTCGCCAAACATACCCTCATAGATCTTTCGATAATATTCCTTTTCGGTAAATCCGAGCGCTAAAGCCTTCTCCTGTGCAATCTCAAACCAGGCCTTATCTCCCGAAACGCCATCACTAAAGGCCTCCTTTCTACGATACAGCACTTCCTTTGGTAGCGTGATGCCGTCATCGAAGGCCTGGCGCATCAGCCACTTTTCACACCGATTCGATCCGGGTCTTCTAAAAGCTGTAGGGACTGATCTGGCCGCGGCAACAAACTCCTTATCGAGATAGGGAGTGCGCGGCTCAAGACCGTGAGAGGATATACAGCGATCGCTGCGTAGAACGTCGAAATAGTGGATATCTTCAAGAAGCCGCGTGACCTCCTCTTCATAGGCCGCGTCCGAGGGAGCCTTGTAGAAATAGAGATAGGAACCCCAGACCTCATCTGCACCGTCACCGTTAAAGACAACCTTGCAATCCGTCTCTCTTATAGCGCGACCAACGAGCCAGTTTCCTACGGAGGCCCTGACCGTAGTCGTGTCATATGACTCTATGGCATAGATCACCTCGTGAATCGCATCAAAGAACTCGTCGGCGCTCAGAACAACCTCCGTGTGATCGGAGCCGATCCAGTGAGCCACGAGACGGGCATGGGCTAGATCGGAAGATCCTGGCATGCCAATGCTGAAGGTCTTGAGTGGTGGCGCGCCTGCCTCTCGAAGACCCTTGGCCAAAAGAGACGCGATAAGGCTGCTATCGAGGCCGCCGCTGAGCAGGGCCGCGATCGGTCGCTCCGTCATCATGCGCTTTTTTACAGCACCTTCGAGGGCGGATCGCACGACCTGGCAAGAAAGCCCTATAGAGTTGATTAAGACCGGTTGTTTGTAGATTGGAATCGTGTGATAGGCAGTAATCTCTTTGATCTCACCCGTGCTTAAACAATATCTATGGTAGACTCCCGGATAAACGGGGAAGTGCTTACCCTCCGGAAGAGCCTTCAGTTCTGAGGCATAGAAATGACCTTCCGGATTCACACAGGAATACAGAGGTCTAACACCGTAGGGGTCTCTTGCAATGACGATTTGGTCGTTTATCTGGTCTACGATCACGAGAGCAAAGACTCCATCAAGTGCTCGGAAGACTGCGCCAAGAGGTAGGTCGAGTTCTAGAAAGCGGCTGTAGAGCGGCCCGACAATCTCGCAATCGGATCCGGATTTCGCATCGAGGCCGTATTCGGCCGCCAGATTGCGCCAGTTGTAGATCTCTCCGTTGCAGATCCAGCTTACGCCCGAGCGCTGCATGGGCTGCATTCCATTATGGGTCAGACCGTTGATTGCCAGGCGCGTAAATCCGAGAGTCGCTCCAGACAAATCTGTGAAACTCGTATCCTCAGGGCCCCGGGCCTTCAGCTTATTCAATCCATTTAATAAGGCCTTGTCGGATGCAAGTCCTATTGACGCCCATATGCCACACATCTTATGGCTGATCATAAAGGATCTTAAAGTAGATGGACGCAAGTGATCGGATTCGTAAGGTGCAGGCCAAGACCGTTTTCACGTATTATAGGGAAAATGTCTTGAATCCGGCTACATGCAACCTGACAAACTGTGTGACAGATCTTAGCGCCAGCTGTATAGTGCATTATCCCAACTTTCAGGAGAAGCTGCAGGTGGCGCAGGGCCGTAAGGCGTGCAATAACTGTTCAACGAGCTGTGCGGGTCCTTGAACTTGGCAATCTAAACCCCTGATCTTTTCATCTTATAGATGGAAAAGACCAAGGAAGCACGTGTATCCGAGACGGTTGTTATCTTGAAAAAACTGCTCGAGGTGGGTATTCCTGCAACAGATGCCGGCTATAAACTCATTAAGACGCACATGTCGAAGTGGGTTCATGACGGGGAGGCTCTGAGCACGACGGTTCCTCTGATGCGTTACGGTCGGGATGCTCATCTTGAGCTACCGGCGACGGCGGGAGAGGTGGCAAGTTGTCGTCTGAAGGTGGTTTGATTGCGGCGAGTTGCCCCTCGTATTCACAGCATTCTTCTCCAGGCTCCAACATAGAATCGCATATCAAGCAGACTTCTTTTAGATCTCTGCCGAAACGATTATAGGTCTCCTGCAACTCCCTCATAGTGAAGCCGTCCCACTCCATGAGTTTCAGAGCCATATCCTGGAATACGCGGTCGCGGTACACCTCAGGAATGCACATGGTGGCATGGCTCAGAAAGAGAATGAGGGTATCGAGATCCCAATCGAGCTCTGGCATGGTTGTTACTCCTATGTTACAGGGGTATCTACGTAAATTTTAAGACGTCACGGGCAAAAATAAAATTGAGACCGTATTTCCATACGCTCTACGTTACACCGCCTTCTTACAAAGGATCAGCAATGGACTGCAAGCAGCTTTTTCCGTCTAGCCGCGATGACATGTTTAAGATGGTAAATGATTTCTTTACCAACTTGGGGTTCGCTGGACTCCGCCCCATGACCCTCTTTGCTGCAGGAATGGGGTCGGGAAAGTCGAACATTATGGCCGTTCTCCCGAAGGTCCTGTGTGCAGGAATCACCTTTGTTCTGTCTCCGAATGACCAGATTGGAAAGCAGCTGGAGAAGGTCTTTCGGAACCATCGCAAGTGGGGGCTCATGGTGATCGTCGATGGGAATGATCGCCATGCGTTCCGAAAGATTCGCGCTGCTGCAGGCGTCCCCGTCGTCGTCTTCTTCTCGTGCCTTATGAAGTCAAATGCATCCGCAATGAATAAGACGGCGAAGCGCTTTGCCGAGCATCTCAAGGAGTTCAAGGCCGAGCAGAAGTTGGTTCTTATCGATGAACTCGACCTGCATCTTACGAAGATTACTGGTGGTCTTAATCCGAAGGTCAGTCACCATCAGGATATTATAATGGGCACTCACAAGGATCTGATCGAATACCAGCACACGGAGTCCTTTAATGTCTTTGACAATATTCGCGCTGCTGGTGCGAAGTGCATCTGCTTCTCTGGAACCTTCAACAACATGATTTGTAGCAAGATTCCTCTGATGGGATATCTTGATCATGAGATCACTCTCGTGAACGTGGCCCCTATTAAGAGCCTCTACTGGCTTGCCGATGGGACTCCTCGGACAACGATTATCCATGAGTATGTCACGAAGAGGGTCGACGGGAAGCGTGTCCCTAATGAAGAGGTACTCTTTGCATTCTTCGATAGGGTTCATGCTAGCGGGGGGAAGGGCCTGATTGCCTGCTCGACTGAGATTCAGATTGAAGCCGTAAAGCTCCTTTATAAGGTGCATTACGGAAAGGAGCTTGACTGTGTCTGTATTACGGCCAACTCTAAGCCCAATAATCTTGCAATCGCGAATGCGGGGTTTGTGGTCGGGATGAAGCTGGTTAGCACGGGCCTTGACCTCTCTACTATTGCGGAGGGCTGCCAGTTTAGCCACGGGATTCTTCTCTCTTATCTTTCGGACAAGGAGAGTAATCCGCTCAGCAAGAACCTCGAGCACCTTCTTCGCATGGAGGTCTCGCCGTCCTTTCTCCAGCTGATTGCTCGTCTTCGCGAGGGCGGGACCTTTGTGGTTCCGAAGGCCTTCGAGGCAATCACCTCTCTTGGCGATGCCCTTCAGAAGATCTTTGATATCAATCGCAAGGGGTGTGATGAGATAAAGATCGTGGGCCCTGTCCGCGGCAACCAGCACGGCCGCTACTACCAGGGGATTCTTCTGGCCACCGTGCAGAATCTGCGCCAGGGCCTGGAGAATATGGATGTGGAGGAGCGCCCGGTCGTAGAGAGCATTCTCACGGAGCTGGTGCTCTTTGACAATCGCTGCATCAAGGGCGAGTATAATGCGTACAAGGATGGCGCCGAGTTCGATCATGAGTATTGGATCAAGACGATTGAGCTGCTCTGGTCGGTTTATCTCGAGCGTTTCACGAAGGATATGGATAACGATGATTTCGAGGATAAGAAGCTGGTAATGATCGCGGCGGCGAAGGCCCGCGGCCCTCGCATCGTCCAGCGCGGGAACGGCCTTCGCGAGGGTCACGAGCACGATGAGCGTGTGGCGTCTATGGTGCGTGCTCGTGCTATGACGGAAAAGGGTCCCGTGTGCGCACACTGCGGTCGTGTTATCAAGCCTACAGAGGTCGGTCAAGTCTGCCACGTGGATCGTCGGGATAAGCATGGCACATTTACTCTTGACAATCTTGTATGGGGTCACAAGGGGTGTGACGCAATCTACGACAACGAGTACGCCTTTATCCACCGCCCCGGTGGAGGCTTCTATCTGAGCGACCTGTACTCTGGCCACAAGCCGCATATGAAGCAATGGTCTGGGATTTCTGCTGAGAACATCAAGAATCGCTGGAACTGGGTGATGGGCAAGATGGAAGTCACCGATTCAGAGGCCTTTGAGCTGCACCTCGCGGCGAGCGACTATGCTTTCACGCCAGCCTAACACCATCCCTCCTCTCCCATCAGAATGGAGCGCTCCGGCCTCAACGCCGAAGGAGCTCTCTATGAGGCCGTGGCCCGTGGCAACAAGGACACCTATTTTTTCAAGGACAGCCTCGAGGCCCTGAATCCATTTGAGCAGCGCTTCACTCCGGTCCCACCCGTCATTCATGAACTTCGCCGCATTCCACCTCTGAATGGCGCAGATTTTGGCCGCTCCTCAGAGTTCGAGCTCGAGGTCGCAGGTGACGTCTTTCAGAATATAACAGTTCTCATTGATCTACCCACCTGGCTTCCTACAGGCATTGATCCTGCGACAGTGACAGATGCATCAGGAAACACCTGTGGTTACACGAATGGTGTCGGCTACTTTCTCTTTAAAAAGATCCAGCTCTATGTCGATAAGATCCTCTTATACGAATACAGCGGAGATGCCCTCTTTGCCTCAAGAACCATGCGATCAAGCCTCAATCATGCCTTCTTGGAAAACAAGCTCCTCGGTCTTCACGATGATTCTGCCGCAGCCATTGCCCTAAATGCCGCACCCCCAAGGCTCCGACTTGAGCTTCCCTTTCCGCCCTTCCCGAGCATTGCCATGCGCAGCCAGAGTCTCAAGCTCCGTCTGGAGTTGAGAAAGCCCGAAGAGATCGTCGAATCATCGTCACAACTTCCGTTTGTTCCCTGGGCCCAGCCACTTTTATCGAATGGTGTACCCTTCATGCCTCTGAGCCGGATCGCTCTCAATCAGCCACAACTCCAGCTCGAGACACGCCATATCTATACGGATGGTGAGACACAGCTCGCTCTCCAGAAGGCCACTCTGGAGCTCCCCTTCAGTCGTCTCTATGAAAACACCTTCACCTTTGCAGCCGCAGACTACGCCGCCTTAAAGCGCTCAACCACAGCGATTGCAACAGGCACTCGTCGTCTGGACGCCGTCCACCCCGCCGGCCGTCTTCTGTGGTTCTTCCGATCCCAGAATGATCTACGCGCCGGTCGCCGCTACGCCTTTACGGATCCCTCGGGCAATGAATATTATAGGAACCAGGCCCTTATTATTGCCGGACGAGATCGAGAGACCTCTGCTGGACCTCTTCTTTGGAACCAAATCATAAACCACGCCAAGGAGACTCGTGATCCTGGTCCAGGGATCGGGACAATGAACTGGGATCTCGGATGCGGCTACGACGTACAACCCGAAGGATCGGTAAACATCGGAACGGCCGACCGCCCCACTCTCTATACGGAACTTGCAGTAACGCCCCCCGACTTGATCACAGGCCAACCCTCTACAGAGATGACGGCCATCATCGATGCCTGGGCCCTATTTATAACAGAAAATGACAGAGGAACCTTCAAGTATGGAAACTAAGGGGAAGGTATGCACGAATACGTCATATTGAATGCCGGCATTTCTTAGAATATCGAATATATTCCTTTGAAGACTCTCAATAATCTTATCAGTAGATCGACACAGGCCCCAGAAACATACGGCAGCCTTCATAATAATCCATACTCTAGAACCCTTTAACCATTGAAGGCGTGCACGATAAAGCGTTCAATATAAATGCCCCGCGTTCGATATACATGTTGGGACGGAGTCCCCCCCTCATAAGGCGAAAGGATCCAATCGAGCATCGCCTGATAAAAGGCCTTCGACCTATTATGGATATGGCCACGTGAGACCGACATAATCTTGCCACATGCCCATTCGAAGTTTCGCACATAGGGCTTTGAAAAGAGGCGTTCATAGACTTCACCAAAGGTCTCTGTATAGTCGTAGGCCTTCTCTGTATGAGCCGGCAGATCTGCACGAGGAATATAGACGAGTGTATTGGAATCCGTTTTTATGAAATCACTCCAAAGCCGGTTACAGGGACCCTGCTCCTTAATGATCTGATCCTTTCTATAGTTAAAGGATCCGTGGGTGAAAAAGGTGACATCGGCAAGCGTATCATATCGGTCAATAATATGTCTTAGAATGGTGTCTGCCAGATGGCCGACATTTTCCAAGGGAATCGCCTCATAGTCTACTGGCACACCCTTATTATAGACCGTACGAAACTCCTTGTAGTTGTCACTCCAACTAATATCCTCATCATAGCGAGCAATCACTATCTCAAAGTTATCCTTCGTCTTTTTAACCAGAGACTCCTGAAAGGAGAAGGGTGGCGTTTGCGATGTAAGACGTTGTATCATCTGCCTTAAGCTATCTCTACGCCTTAAAGCAGATGTCTAGGCCATCCGGTCCTATAACGACTCTCTTGGATCTCACAGACCGGGATCTGCAGGAAAATGATATCTTTCCACTGGACTCTGAGCAGACCTGGTTTACAAGAGCCAAGGATCGCCGGCTCGTGCCCTTTGCCCCTGTGATTCAGGAAATCCCCTTCCGAGGTCCGGCGGCCTTCGGTCAGCGCTTCACCTTTGATATTGGATCTCTAATCGCCGGAGACCTCCTCTTCGGTGCCGCGCTGCAGATACGACTCGGTCATTGGCTCGACGCCCAGACACAACTCTTGGTTGCCGCCGGCCTTAGCCAGGATGAAGATACCTCTGGATCCTGGGAATACGCCAATAGCCTCGGATCGGTGATTATTCAGGAGGCCGAGCTCGAAATCGACGGACAGACTATTGAAACAATAGACGGGGACACCATCAATCTCTTTAATACACTCTTTCCGGACTATAACGCCCAGTTTGGAATCTCCTATGATCATCTAGGAAAGATTCGACTACAGCGGCTTCGAGCCCTGCCAAAGGCCCGTCTCTTTCCTACAGAGGATGGGATTCTACATTGTATTCTACCCTTCTTCTTCGGGCGCGTGAGACTGCAGGATGCCCTGCCCTTGGTGGCTATAAGAGAGGGTCTAGTCCGTATTCACGTGAGGCTACGACCCTTCTCAGACTGCGTGCGGCAACTCCGGGGTTTCCGAGATAGCTGCACTGCGACCCCCCTCGAACAGACCTTCACTCTGGTAAGACAGGGTCAGGCGCCCCGATATGTCACGACCGGAGTCGCCCCCCCAGACTTTGAAAGTATTCAGCTAATCACCTATGGAGCTCTGATCCAAGGCGCGATGAGACAGCGCATGCTCCGAGAGCCCTTTGAGATGATTCATCGCGAGGCCCAGACCTTCACCTTCGATGAGCCGATGAAATACGCGGTGAGCCAGCGCCAGGATGCGATTCGTATCCAGTTACCTCTGGAGGCGAATCACCCGCTGGAGGAGATTCTGTGGTTCGTGAGACGTAAGGGTGTCAGAGACAATAATGATTGGACAAACTACAGCGCAACTCTAGAAAAAGATGTTGATGAGGCCCCTCTGAAACCGTTGCTAAAATCGGCCGCTCTCCAAGTGAATGGCGTCACTCTCTGTGAGGCGGAGGAGCAGTATTTTCGACAGCTGATCGCGCAGACTCACAAGGGTGGTATCACCGCCTATAACGCCTTCATCTATGGCTACCCCTTTGCCGCCCGGCCAGGAGAACACCAGCCTTCCGGAAGTCTCAATGCGAGTCGCACGAACTCTCTACGTCTCACTCTGGAGGTTCAACCACCACCTGGAAATACAGACGGTTGGGAGGTGGTGGTGGTGTGTCTTGCACTGAACTGGATGCGCTTTGAGAATGGTCTGGCGAACGCCCTGTTTGAAGACTAGCCTTCTTTATAAGAGCTGCACGAAACTTCTGTGTGATGTTTTTAATGGCCCGCCGGCGCTCCTCCTCTCCCATCCTTGTTCTGCTATAGGGCTTTTCCAGAGTGATGAGTGCCTTTTGAAGTTCTTGGATTCTTTCGTCTATCTGCGACTTATACATGGGTATCTGGATTGTAAGATTCTGCATGGGTTCTAGCAGCCTACCCCAACGTTTATATTTAAATTTTATTTTCACAGGGGACTCCAAAATGCCCTGTCCAGACTGTAATATACATAGTTTCGAACAGTTCGGAACTCTTAAAGACTCAAAACTCTTTTATACCTCACCGGCAAGGTCGAAGGACTTTCGCGAAACGGATGAGCGCATCGCCGACTTCAAGATTCATCTCGACACCGCGAAGGCTGGGCCATGGATTTGGGTCTTTGATTGTGGAAAGATGGGCCCTGAACACAAGCTTTCTCTGAGTTTTGCACAGGGTGTGTCAAAGATTCTGGCCACGGAGCACGGAAATCTCCTCCATGACATATGGATTATTCGACCCAATCTCTGGTTCAGTATACTTCTACGGGGCCTCAAACTCTTTATTCGATCTCCTCTCTTCGATAAGGTTCGTCTTGTAGAAGGAAGCCCTCTCGATATCTATGAATTTTTAAAGAAGGAGGGCGTTGATCCTAAGGCGCGGCACTGGCTAAATAGCTCACTATAGATTCTCACTTTCCCAAAAGACCTTATCGAACTTATTGGTTGAATATCCGTATTGGAAGAGCATGCTTTCAGCGGGAATCTTAATCTTCAAATGGGTGTCCGGATCGGTGATCCCACCCCAATGGACGGGATAGAAGAACTTCATCGGATATATATGCACATCTGGAAACCAATCCTTACAGTCTTCGTATACACGGGTGACAAATAAGGGTCCGACCTGCTTCCATGCATTTTGATCGTGTTCTAACTTGACATTTTCCACAACTCGTTCGAGAAGTTTTCGAATAAAGGCATGTTTCTGGCTCGATCCTATCACGGAATTCGCAACAAGACGCTTGATTCCTAAGCCCAGTTTCTTAATACGCTTCTCGGATAACTCTTCCCATGCGAAAAAAACGGAGGCCGTATTGGTCTCTAAAAACTCGTGGAACTTGGCGGGCTTCATAATGACGGTATCAGCGTCAATATAGATCCCGCCGAACTTGTAGAGGGCTAGGAGTCGGAGAATATCCGCTCTTCCTGCGAGCTCCTTTTGCTTCAGAAAGGTCGCACGAAGTCCGGGAATCTCATCAATGCCGAGACTGCTAAGAGAGGACTCCGACCATAGCATATATTGGTATTCATAGATCCGACAGAAATCCTTGACCGTTTTAATCCAGGGCACCGGCTTCGGATTTGATCCGAGCCATATTTGATGTATTATCTTTGGTATCTCCGACATTCCTATATACTATATAGATATGCTGGCGCCTAATATTTCAGATGGCGCCGGTGCCTATTTTTTAATATCCAAAAAGGAAGTTTCCATACTCATATTCAGTAGCACGAACTATGTTCTTAAGAAGTTTCCTGCAGCTGCGGCCCTCTATAAGCCGAACATGGTGATCTATTCGATTATTAAGACGGCAGTGTCAGAAAACTCGGAGAAAATACAGGTACGAGCGGTTGCCGAGTTCAAGGCGCGTCTACCCCAGCTACTTATGTCAGGAGTCGTAGCAGTTCCATACAATGCGCCTCTAAATCGTATGACAGAGACCTGTAAACTTGCAAAATGTAAGTATTCAGAGGGATGGTTCAAAAGAGAGACCGCCTTTATTCATAAGAAACTAATGGAATTCATGAAATCCGAGGACCCCTTTCAACTACGAAAGGCGATCGGAAACATAAAAGAGAGTATGGCGTGAAGGCCCAAAGAACCTCCCCCCTCATCAAGAAGATGGTGGCAGCACTCCTCCGTGTCATACATGGAAGACTGCAGGATTCACGGCTCCTGTGCAGAAAGGGCCAGCCAAATATAGCCTTCTTTGTAAAGGCCTTTATCCGGGCCGGCAGATTTACAACGCAGTTTGCCCGTATAGACTTTGATTATGCACCGACTCTCGGAAATACGGCCACGGTAACACTTCCACGCAAGGGCCATCTTATTTCACGGATTTATCTGGTGACCACCATGCCGGATATTGCGAGCGCGCAGCAGGCGGCAGCTTCACAGACAGCCTTCGCCGGCCCCACCTTCGGCTGGACAAACTCTCTCGGACACGCCCTGATCAATACGGCCACTCTCACTATCGGAGGAGCCCGGGTCGAGCAACTCGACGGCCGCCTCTTAGAGGTCATGGACGAGTTCTATACGCCTCTAGAGAAACAGGAGCTGACGAACCGGCTTCTACAGCGCAACGCCACAAACTTCGACGGCACCAATGGCTCGAAGTCCCAGGTCACAGCGGTGACGCCACTTCCCTTTTGGTTCTGTGGCGACGCGGGCGCCTTCTTACCAATCGACGCGATTCAGGCCGATCAGGTGAAACTCAGTATCACCTTTTCAGCGCTCAATACACTCTATGTGTGCGATAAGCGTCAGCCGGTTCCTGTTGGAACTCTACCGGTTGGAGGAGATGCCTATCTACCTCTGGCCGGATCCCCCTTCTATGTCTATGACCCCAGCGGCTCCGTCGTTACCGGCTTCTCGCAAAGGGTTAGCCCCATTCCGGGTCAAACGATGCCCCTGGCACTCCCTCTAGGAGACACCTACTTCATGGTGGAATACGTCTATCTAGATCGCCCAGAGGCAAATCGTTTCCGAATCTCCGATATTCAGATTCCCGTGATTCAGCACTATTCCTTTGATCCAGTCGATACGAAGTCCTCGTCCTCCTTAGTATGCCCTATCAAGGTCCCGAATCCGACGCGGAATCTCTTCTTTTATCTCCAGCGCCTCGATGCGAACTACTATAATGCTCCCTTCTTGGCCACACGTGATCTGACTGGTCCGGACGCCTCGGGCACTCCGTGGTGGCCCAACGCGAGTCGCATTGATCCCCGTGTCGCAACGGAACTCGTACCCGGATTCGCCTTCAGAAACTCGGAGCCCATTCGGGCATTGAGTCTTATCTATGAGGGCAACCTCTATCGCTACTCTACAGTGGCCCCCTCTCTTTTCAGATCGCTGCTACCCAGTATTGATATGCGGAAATCACCCTGGGTGAATCGGTATTTCTATACGATACCCTTTGGCGTTAACTCGGGCTTTTTACCCAAGAGTCTTCCCTCTGGAGAGGCTAATCTCGATAAGATTATAAAGATTAATCTGCAGCTAGATCTCCATCCTTTTGCAGGATATGCAGATCCAAATGCAGTGCCTAGGTATTTGGTATATATCTGGGCAGAGACCTATAATATTCTCCGCGTGTATGGCGGTCGGGCGGGTATGATGTTCGCCTACTAGACAGGTTGACATTTCAAACTGGCACTTATAACCTACTTCTTGTTTGTATAGCTTCTTCTTTTGAGCATTCAGATGCTTTGTTTTCTTCAGTAACAATTTCTAATATTTTATCAATCGCATTACTTTTGAACCATTCTCCACATAGTTTATATTTTATCAAATCTTTATGAAGTTTCTTTTCGTCCTTTTGAGTTAAGTTTGGATACCAACAGAGCAAATTAAGGTCTTCAACGCTAACCTTATCTTTAATTTCATCAGGACATCTACAAGAATAAAAACCCCTATGTGCTATTCTACTCCAAGCATTATTCTTAGAATAATGACCTACTTTAATTGCGTCAACGTGGTTAGACTTATAAACATAAACACCCATTATATATTTATAAGTATAATGACTTAAAGTACAGGTTTGAATAAACGTTGATCACTGCGGGACCTGTGCCTAAGGCCAAAAAGGTGGAGCCTCGATCTCTAGCTCGAATCTTTCGGGCTTGATGGAATACGAAAGGCCATGCGAACACGATCGACCAAGGATTTTTGTTTCGTATCGATGCGCGGAGGCTTACGAGTCCGGTGAAAGGCTGTCGGAAAGGCCTCTGCTGCCCCTCCAAAAATCCGCGCGGCTTCAAGATTGTGACGATCTTGGCGCCACTCGCCCACCGCCGCCACACTCTTAAGTTCATCTTCGTCTAGGATTAAACAAGGGATCTCAAGACGGGCCATACTGTAATATTGCGAAGATTCGTTAGGCCTTTAAAATTGCTTAAGCCCATATATTAGCCCTCAAGCACACATGTCTCTCCTGATCGTTGAATCGCCAGCCAAATGCTCAAAAATCCAAGGCTTTCTTGGATCCGGATGGAAGGTCATTGCGACCATGGGGCACATCCGAGCTCTCGATGAAACTCTGGACGCCGTGGGTCTCGATCGCGACTTTGAGCCTCGTTTCCAGTTCCTGAAGACAAAGGCGAAGGCCATCGCGGCCATTAAGGAGGCTGCCAAGGGTCGCCGAGTATTCTTGGCCGCAGATGATGACCGTGAGGGCGAGGCCATTGCCTACTCTGTCATGGCCCTCTTGAAGTTGCCCGCCTCGACCCCTCGCCCAGTCTTCCATGAGATTACTAAGGATGCAGTACTGAAGGCCGTGGCCAATCCGCGCCAAATCGACATGGACCGCGTTCATGCTCAACAGGCCCGCGCCGTGCTCGATATGATGGTGGGCTTCACGATCTCACCTCTTCTTTGGAAGTATGTGGGTCCCGCCCTATCGGCCGGTCGTTGCCAAACACCTGCTCTCCGTCTTCTCGCTGACAAGGAGAAGGCTATCGAGTCCTTTAGTGCCGATACGGCCTGGAGAATGAAGGGGAGCTTCCAACATGAAAACAGCTTTGATGCGAACTGTGTGGATGATCTGGAGGACGAGGAGTCCGCCAAGAACTGCTTTGAGAATGTCCATAAGGATCAGCGGGTCACGGTTCAAACCGCCGTAACGAAGCCCTATACGGAGTCGCCTCCTGATCCTCTGATCACGAGTACTCTTCAACAGGAGGTCTCGGCAACCATGGGTCTCCAGCCGAAGAATACCATGCACGCGGCCCAGCGCCTCTATGAGGCCGGGCATATCACCTATATGCGAACGGATTGCCCTGTTCTTTCGGAGGATGCCAAGATTGCTGCACGCGAACTGGTCGTAAAAGAGCATGGTGAGGCCTTCGTCGCTCCAGTTCAAGCGCAAGCTACCAGAAAGGCCGTGAAAAAGCCTACAGAAGTGCAGCCTGTTGCTGCGCAACTGGCGCACGAGGCCATTCGCCCCACACACTTTGATCTCAAGACACTGCCAGAGGATGAGGACTGGTCCGCCGCCGATAAGAAGATCTATCAGCTGATTTGGAAACGCGCCGTGCAAAGTGTCATGTCGGCTGCCAAGGGAGAGACCAAGACAGTCACTCTTACCTTGAACGCGGATGAGGCGACCTTTGAATGGCGTTCAGTCGCGAAGCGACTGCTCTTCGCTGGCTGGCGAGCCATTGGTGCCGCGGCCACAAATCTCGATGAGGAAGAGGAGACCACCGTAAGCCCTTGGATTGCTCTTGAGCCTCTAGAGAAGGGCACGGTTCTCTCATGGACAACTCTGGAGGCCGCGCCCCACATCTCTAAGCCGGCCACGCGCTATACGGAGGCGACTCTGGTTCGCGAGCTCGAGCGTCGCAGCATCGGTCGCCCGAGTACCTTTGCCACTCTTGTAGGAGCAGTGGTCGATAAGGGCTATGCGGAGAAACGGACAGTGGCGGCCAAGGAGACTCAGGTGCCCAGGCTTGTCCTAAGGCCCAAGGTGTGGCCACTTGAGCGCCTCTATGATATGAAGAAGAGCGGCGGAGAGAAGAATAAGATGGTTCCTACTGCGCTCGGACTGTCTGTGCTCGAGTTCTGTCTTCGGGAGTTCGGATCCCTCTTTGCCTACGATTTCACGGCAAAGATGGAGGCGGATCTGGATGCCGTGGCCGCGGGCGCCGAATGGAAGAATGTGTGCCGGGCCACCTGGGATAGTTATAAGGACCGGTATGCGGAACTCAAGTCTGGAGAATCCACGGCACTCCAACCGACTCGATCGCGTTTCTTTGGTGATATTAAGGCGATACAGTCAAAGAAGGGACCGCTGCTTCTGAAGGAGGGTCCTACGCCCGCCGAAACGGTCTTCTTCGGGTGGCCAAAGGGCAAGGCCTTTGGCGAAATCACGGAGGCCGAGGTCAAGACCTTCGTGGCCGAGGTTGCGGTGGCAAAGGCCACGGAGACACTGGGCACCTACAAGGATCAGCCGATTCTAAAGAAGTCAGGGCCCTTCGGACTCTACGCTGAATGTGCGGGTGTTAAGATTCCGCTACCGGCCACCTATACGGAGACCTCTCTTCGCGAGGCCTTCGCCGCGAAGTCTACAAGCCTCCATACACTCGGTCCCTTTGAATTCCGTAATGGACCCTATGGTGTCTTCATGTTCAAGACAGATGCAAAGGGCACGGCGCGTAAGTTCGTATCCGTGCCTTCGGGCGTCGATCCAAAGGCCTTTACTCTGGAGGCAGCCACACGCGTCTATCAGACTGGGCTGCAATCGAAGGCGAAGGGTGCCGCGTATAAGAAAAATCGTAAGCCTGAATAAGTAGGATGGTGGAGCCTCCAAACCTTTTCCGTATCCCCTCTTATTTTATTAATATGGATGAACGGAAGGATCGCCTGAAGCGTTTTATGGGACAACAGATTACGAAATATATGCCGAGACTCAGACGTGTTCGAGCCGTGAATGGAAAGGCGATCAAAAACTATCAGAAGGATAGGCGGATTTCTCTTCGGACCCGGTTCAATATCTATAGAAACTATCGGCGTAGCCATCACGAGATCGCGACCTTGGGTGCGGTCGGTGCCTCTCTCAGTCATTTTGACGTGTGGAAACGCTTCGTGGCCTCTAAAGAACCGCTGTGCCTAATATTCGAGGATGATGCACGTCTTACAACCGATATAATACATGAGACTCATCGTCTTTGGCCCAGTCTTCCAGGCTCCTGGGGTATATGGCTTCTCGGCTATTATGAGCCGAATATGGTAAAGGAAGCAATCGACGAGAACTGGAATAGGATCTATAACTTCACAGCCGCCCATGCCTATCTTTTGAAACGGGAGGCCGCAATAAAACTTCTGGAGGACGCCTTTCCTATTGAAATGCACGTAGATCACTATATGTCAGTCTGTGCGACAATGAAGGGATTTCAGATTATTCAGCATGCCTTAATCAATGTGCCCTTTTGGGGTGTAGAAGAAGGACCGCGACTAAATGATTCGAATACCTCGCAGCATAAGAAGCGTGGCTGCACGACCTGCAATGTCCCCGATGATAATAAACAGCTTTATCACAAATTCTCTAGAAAGACACGGAAGGGTCTCGTAGTTAAGGGTCTTATTAAGGGGCAACAGTCGAATAAGATTCGCACCTATCGTAATACTAGAAAGCTCGGACAAGTCCAAATAAAATAGGCAGTTACCGGTAGATGGTTTCTAGAAGCCCGAGCCCTGCGCCTATACCTATGAAGGTAGATGTATCGGGCGAAAAAGAGTTCCAGAATGGTTGGACTCGTGAGCAAGAGCAGCTCATGGCGGAGTGGTCCGATATTGCAGCCTGTTATCGGTGGCTGCACGATCGCACGGAGAAGATGTTTTCTATGAAGAATACGCTAATCACCATTCCTGTGATCATTCTATCGACGCTTACGGGAACGGCAAACTTTGCTCTTGGAAGTTTTATATCAGATGAGGGTGCCAAGAGCTACGCGCAGGCCGGCATTGGAGCCGTCTCTATCTTTGCCGGTATTTTGACGACTCTGGGGAACTATTTCAAGTATGCCCAGAACTCGGAGGCGAACCGAGTGGCCAGTATTGCCTGGGGCAAGTTTCAACGTCTCTTGGCCGTTGAACTCGCCATTAACCCAGACAATCGCATAAAGGCCATGGACTTCTTAAATATCTGTCGCAATGATCTTGATCGCCTGATAGAACAGTCTCCTCCGATTCCTGATGTGATCATAGTTGCCTTTGAGAAGGAGTTTGCTGACATGCCCAATCTCAAGAGACCGGACATTGCCCATGGACTTGAGCACACTCGTATCTTTGATTCAACGAAGGGACGTCTGAATAAGGTTACGGCAGATGCTGCACTGTTCCTGAAGGCTCGGAAGAAGTTGTTGCGCGAGGATGTCTTACCTGATCTTGATGCTATTGTGGAGAGACAGGTGCAACGCGCCATTGCTATGAGAGCTGAGAAAAACTCTATTTTAACGTCGAAGGGTACTCCCATAGAGGGCGATTGGCGCCAGCTTCTCACAGTGGAGCGTGGGCGATCGAGGGAGCCCAGAGCGGTTTCCGAAAATCCTCTGAAGTCCCAGGTCCCCGGATCTGTAGCTTCTGTGGGCAGAGGTCGTAAAAAGAATGAGTTAAAGACTGTGGTGATTGATGAGTTTACGAGTTAAGAGTCTTTTAGAGCCTCGGTGAGATATTGAATACGTCGCTCTATGCTAGCACAGCGATCACACCACTCTCGTATGAGTTCCTTTCCAGTAGGAGGTTCTCCATCGAGAATGAATTCATATTCATCTAAGGCCTCTAGTAACTGTAAATAATACTCCATACCATCTTATATGTGAGATGGAGTATTAATTTTAACAAGGGCAAAAAAAATACTGACGGCGGGGCTCGAACCCGCGACATTCGGCTTAAAAGGCCGACGCTCTACCGACTGAGCTACGCCAGTGAACATTCCAATACCGGGAGTTGAACCCGGGTCTAAGGGGTGAAAACCCTTTATGCTAACCGTTACACCATATTGGAGGCACTTGATGGTAATGGGCTCGCCGCCCGTCAATTTTGGGCCGGAAAACTTTTCCCCATGCGCTGCACCCAAATCTCAGAAGTCGCACTGGCTCGTGTCATCTCTCCCTTGAGAAACCATCCGTCTGCCATATGTTTCTTGATCATTTCCTGGATGCAGTTCTCGGACGACTCGTTTACAGAATAGAAGGCGACTGAGCGCGCAGCGAGCCACTTCCATTTGATTGTCATTGTGTGTGCAAAAATAGGGGGGCGGTGACTTACTCAATTTTATAACTTACTTTAGCACTTGACGGTATCCGCGCCAAGCCGCCTGTATCTTTACAGCGGCCGGTATGACCGTGGCCTTTCGGCAATACTGCTTTGAGAGAGTCCAGCCACGAACAATGCCCAAATACTTGATGCGCGGAACAAAGGTGCTCAGAACTGTACCAGAGTCTTCTTCAAGACTCTTCGGAATCCAGCCGCAGGCGCCCGCGGCCTCGCGCCACTCGATCTCAGTAGGATCGCGTGCGGCATTCAGGGTACACAGATCACGAAAGGACTCCTTATTCAGAGCAGGAAGCTCGCGAAACTCCTTGTAGCTGATCTCTGTCCCACCCAAATGCAGAAGAACTGCGTTAAGTATGGCATAGCTAAAGAGAACGGTCCCCTTTCCGTCGTGCCGCTTCCAGGCCTTGCGGATCCGGTAGCCGCGCCAAGCGGCCTGGATCTTCTTTGATGTCTCATGCTGGTAGAAGGCGAGAGACTGCGGAGCGAGACCACGAAGATCAGACCATGTCTCAGTACAGCGCAGAATCTGTCGAGTCCAGGCAGTATTTGTCCTGACCCACTTCTGCGGAGAGTTTCGCAGAATGGAGCGACGAGCTGCAGAGCCACGCCATGCGGCCTGGATCTTGATTGCGGACAGACGGTGCCAGCGTGCTCGGCTCATCTTCACCGAGGTTAGAACGAGCCGACGCTCGACCTGAACTTCTGCCCGCGCCTTATCGAGGTCCTCGATTCGCGCAGTGAGATTCTTGTGCTCATCGATTAGCATCTTGTAGCGAATCCAGTCCATGCGAACCGGATAGGCTCGCATGACTGCCTGGATTCGTGTGGCCGCGTAGTTCTTCAAGGCGTCCTCAGACAGAGCGGCGCGCTTGGCCGCAAAGTGATCCGCCGCAACTACCATGTTCATAACAGTCTGAAGGTCGGGCTCCGTTGACTCCGATGAAACAGAGGAGGCCTCTTCCTCAGACTCTTCCTCCTCAAAATCCTCTGGCAGACCCTCGTGCTCGTTTGCCTTGTGGCGACAGCAGGGACAGGTCTCTGGCAGATCCTTCATCACCTGGTTTCCGAACCAGGTCGTAAGACATATAAAGTGAAAGGTGTGGCTACAGGACATTTGAACATGACCCGTGCTCGCGTTAATATCTTCGAAGCAGATTGAGCATGACATTCTGAAGGGGGTGTGGTCATCTCCTGGGTCACCCTTGCTCAATTTTATTGAGTACCTTATAAAATTGAGCAAGGCCACCCAGACTCTCGAATCATGGCCACCGCTTGGATCCACCGCGCAAAGGCATCAGACATTCTTATTCGCTTTACCGACCTTCATGAGGCCTATTCCTATCTTTTGAGTCTTGCAAAGAGAGATGGTGCCTCCAATATTCGCCCCGAACCCAGCGAGCTGCCACCCAATGGTTACGATGTGGCACAGACATCTTCTGTGCAGTTTATTCTCCATGGCCAAAGTTTCGATGCCACTGAATGGAGCGAGAATATCGTAGTTCTCTTTCCAGAGGAGGCTCTCTATCTTGGAGACAGTGGAGAGCCGATGGGTTTTATTCCTGGAGAGACCGAGCGCCCCTGGTATCCAGAGTACCGATCTCACCAGGAACTCGATGAGGAGATCGATACCCATATGGGTTTGAACTCGGTGGCAGAGGCCTACCTCAAGGCCTACGAGTATAGGGATCACTTTTCAAACGACGAGTGGACCAGGATTCAGGATACAGAGGATAGGTTTATCGAAGATGGTCACTACGAGAATGCGGTCAACCATTGGAATAATGTTGTTGCTCGTGCGACCCAGCTTGAATAGGTTGATCAAAAATAGGGGTGATTTTTTACACGCTAGTATCTAGGGTAGCGTGAAGGAGCGATGACAGCCATGACACCAGGGTAGCTGCCAAAGATCTCGCGTGGCGAGCTCTTCTTGAGAACCTCTACGCTCACCTTGCCCTGCTTCGCGATGAACTCCAGAAGGTCGTGATGGCTCTTAGGAATCGCCCCGCCGCGATGCCGAAAGACCTTTGCGACATTCTTACAGCGCATGAAGGGCCAGAACCGCTCGGCATCTCGAACTCGCGGCGGAGGAACGTAGGGCTTAGGCTCTTCCTCCTCCTCAGAGGCATAGCCGCGCCGCTGATGGCGCTTCTTAGTGCCCCGCCTTGCTGCCTTCACGAGCTCGTGCATGGCAGAACTGTGGCCCTCACACTCCTCAGAGCAGCAGATAGACGCCCCATCCTCCAGCTCACGAGCACGCAGGATGGTCCAGGCCTCCTCCCAGTCAATCTTCATCTGGCGTGCAAGTTTTGTGGTATTCTCATCCGTGGCCGTGCGCATCTTTGCAACAACCTCGTTCACAACCTCGTTCACAGGAGCCGCCTCCTCTTCACACTGCTCAGCCTCCCACTCGCGCTCAAGCTCACGGTAGTTCAGGATAAGCTCCTCATGAAGGCTAAGACCCATTCCAGACATTTGTGTAATAAAAATACGGGGGTGTACATAGTCAATTTTAACTAGTAGTCGCAGGCGTACTTACCAGTTAGATCAAAGATCTGGTCGAGAATACTCTCTGCCTCATAGGGCTGAAGGGAAATAGACATGTGCTGAGACTGAAAGTTTTCCCTCGCGAAGACATAATAGGTGTAGCCATTCTCGTCAATATTGAAGTCGTCGGCGTCGACATCATCTGTGCGCCTAACAAGAAAGTCCTCCTGGAGAAAGAAGTAGGTCACCTCCTTCCCCCTGCGTACCAGAGTAATCTCGTAGAGGTTGTTCGTCAGAAGGACCTTGGGCATCGACATGGTTGTATACAAAAATGAGGAGCGGTCGTAAAATCAATTTTACCCGCCAAGACTATTCAGAACAGGTGGGAAAGATCGATATAGAGTCCCTTCCACTCTGCCATGAGTTGGGTCCGCGCCGTCAAGCCGAAGTCCGTGAAGTGAAAGACGGAGCGCTCGAGCTTCTTGGAGTAGATCTGGTAGCACCAGGTCTCGGGGTAGGTCGACATCTCATAGTAGACGTGCTCGATCTCGAGCTGCTCCGTGGCCGTCGTAAGAACCATGGTCGCGCCCGGAAAGCGCTCCTCGAGCTCCTTCAGTTTGAGCGCGTCGGTGGCGCCCTTGAGCGGCGTGTTGCAGAGCTCCTTGAGCTCCTCGTCCGAGACAACCGAAAGCGCCTCTGTTGTCTCGGCGATCTGGAGGCGGATGTTGAGGTCGTAGATGTCCTGCTCGTAGGAGGCGAGGATCTCCTGAAAGTCCTGCTTGGTGGCGGCGAAGTCATTCTCCTTGGTCTCGAGGAGGGCCATGATCTCGATAGAAGACATGCTGTTTGGGGGTGTACCTAGCAGTCAAAGGGTATAGTATTCAATTTTAAACAAAAATATCTCTGTTCCTCTCGATGCAGTTCAGAAGATGCTCTGGGTCAGCCGCACCGGGTTGAGCGTGACGTGGCGAACAAAGGGCATCTGGGAAACCCACTCGAGCGCGGCGCGCGCGAACCCGAGGAGCTTCTCCTTGCGCGTCACCGAGGTAGTTCCCCAAACCTCCGAGTTCTCGTCGACCCAGGGCGTGAGAAACCGGATCAAGCTCTCCCTCACACCCTTCTGGTGCATGAAGGCGATCTCGGAGCGCGGGGTCAGGCAGAAGCGGAACATGCACTTGGCCGTGCGCCGCAGGCGCGGGAAGTCGTCTGTGTCGAGGTAGATCTGGTAGCGCTTGACAATGTTATTGTGCTCCTGCTGGAGGATGTCGAGCGCGTGCTTGAGCGCAAAGTCGGCGGGCAGCTTCTTCCAGACGCGCTCGTCCTTCTTGACGACCTCGTTGAAGGCGATAACGTCGCGGTGGTCGAGGAAGCGGGCGATCTCGTACTGCAGCATGTCCTGGGGGAGCTTGGTGAAGACTGAGGGCATTTTGCTTGGTGGGGTAATAAAAATGTAGGGGGTGCTGTCTGTCAATTTTACAGCGCCGTCAGAAGAGGTGCGACAGATCAATGTATCGGCCGCGCCATTCTGCGGAAAGCTGCGGCTTACCTATCACGCCGAGGCCCGCGAAATCCATCGTGGGGTGGTAGCAGCATTCGCATGCGATCATGTGGTTTGCGCTCTCATCCGCATAGAAGTCTTCATAGACGTACTGCACGGAGACCCGCATGCTCTCTGTTGTCAGCACCATCTTCGCACCAGGAAAGCGCTTCTCGAGCTCCTTCAGTCGGAGCGCGTCCGTCGTGGCTTTCAGCGGCCTCTTGCACAAGGCGTTCAAGGCCTTGTCCGAGATTTGCGGAGGTAGGGTGATCGCGACGCTGCCGCCCTCGGGGAGCGAGTCACGCCAGGCCATCTCGTTCTCGAAGAAGGTCTTGAGGAGTGGCGTGCGCGCGATCCACGGCGGCCTGGGCACGCCAAGACGCGTCGAAAGACGGATCTCAGTACAGGGTACGCACTCACAGGTAGTCGTATCGTGACAGTAGCCGCCGCCATTCGTGACACGCTTGACCTCTAGGACGCCGTCCTTCGTGACCACGGCCACACGGTAGGTCTCGGGATCCGAGTTCGAGATCCACTTTAGCTTCGTACGCTCGTCGCGCAGAGAGCTCACGCGAGCCAGCTCGAGCTTGGTCTTCAGCTTTGAGAGGTTGTCCTCGGCGATCTTGATCTGCGCTTCGATGGCGGAAATCGTCGTCATTGTGGTGTGCAAAAAATAAGGGAAGCGGCTAAATCAATTTTACGTTCAGTCACCCGTGTAGAGAATGCCGCGCACGCGGAAGGAGTTGCCGTCCTGCACGCACGCATTACAGGTCGTGTGCTTGCGCATCCAGTCGACCACAGTGCAGTTCTCACAGCAGATCCAGTACGAGCCCTGCGACGCGAGGCGCTTGATGATCGCGCGCTCGTTCGCCTTGGCCGCGGCGATTCCCTCTGGTGAGCGCGCGACGGCCTTCAGCGCCTTCTCCTTCTTGATGGCGGCATTCAGCTCATCAAGAAGGAGAAGGCGAAAGTCGGGGCTGTCCTTCTCGATAGGGACAGACCACGACTTCTTCTGGTCGTCCCACTTGCCGCCGTTCGTCTTGATAAGGTCCTTGATGACGAAGGTCTTTCCGGAGATGATGAGGCTCTTGTCGTAGGTCTTGAACTCGAGGGCCATGGTTGCTTGAGGGGTGTTATATAGGGTGCTGGGGCCATAATCAATTTTACAAAAAATAAGAGGAGCCGTGGCCTCTGTTGCCCATTTACTCCTCGCGCGCCGTCGTGTCGAGAACGCCGTTCTTGAAGAGGCCGGCCCAGGCGCCGAGCTCGCCGTCGATCGTGCCGGGCTCGTAGCAGCGGCCGTCGGCGAGGCGGATGTAGGTCTTGCCGGCGATCTTGATCTCCTCTGTTACCGGGTTCTCGCTCATGGCCTCTGCGACGCGGTTCGGGGGGATCACGAGCGCGGCGGGCTTCTCGGCGGGCTTGGCGGCGGGCTTGTCGGCCTCCTCGCCAGACGCGGCTCCCTCCTTGGCCGCCTTCTTGGCGATGCGGCCCGCCTGCATCTTGGCCTTGTGCTCCTCCGTCAGGACGCGCTTGGGCTTGTCGGCGGGCTTGTCGACGGGCTTATCGACGGGCTTCTCGGCCTCCTCACCAGACGCGGCCCCCTCCTTGGCCGCCTTCTTGGCGACGCGGCCGGCCTGCATCTTGGCCTTGTGCTCCTCCGTCAGCACGCGCTTGGGCTTGTCATCCGCGGGCTTGGCGGGCTTGGCGGCGGGCTTGGCGGCGGGCTTGTCATCAGCGGGCGAAAGCGAGAGCTTAACGGCCGCGGCCCACGTATCGTCGGAGACGGTGACCTTGATCGAGTTGAGGATCGCGAGAAGCTGGTTGGCGTTCATCTTGTTGCGTGTGGTGTTCTGAGTGCTTGGGGGGTGCTAGATATACGGGGTGAAAGGCGATTCAATTTTACCATGGCTCAAATCAACCCCGTTAAAAAAGGTCTGCACGCCAGACCCGTAAAGAGGGCTACCAGCGGCCGCGCGGGCGCTCCGAACGCTCGGAGCGCTCGTTCCAGACGCGGACGGCCGGCGCCGCGAGGCGGAAGTTGCGGTCCGTGTCCCACTGGCGCAGCCAGCCCTCCTCGCCCGGGTGCATGCGGTCGCAGACGTGCTTCGCGACCTTGGCGCCCGTCACGGGGTCCGTGTACTCGTGCGACCAGCACTCCGTCGTCACCGACATGGTCGTCGGGCGCGCGGGCGTGCCCTGGCAGTTGTAGAGGAACTTGCAGGGCTGCGCGACCTTGGCGATCGCGGACTTGCGCTTCGTGCACATGGCGCCCACGCGGATGGCGACGCGCTCGGCCTTGAGGCGCGCGTCGGCCGCGGCGGCGCGCGCGTTGGCGACCGCGTCGATCGCAACGCGGTTGGCGCGGTAGTCGGCCGAGGCCTTCTCCTCGAGGACCATCAGCTCGTCGCCGTACATCGCCCACCAGCTCTTGTTGGCGAAGTCCTTCACGTCCTGCTCGTAGGCGAGCCCGAAGAGGCGGCCGAAGGGCGTCGTGGGCGCGGCGACGACCACGGGCACGCAGCAGGTGCCGAGGCAGTCAGAGTCGTGCTCGAGGAGGATGCCGCTCCAGCTGCGGCCGTTCACCACGCCCATGGCGCGGCGCTCTGCAATCTTGAGGTCGAGGTCGGCGTAGCGCTTGAGGTCGGAGGCGGAGGGGGTGTCGAGGGTCTTGAAGTCGTCGGTCGAAGAGAGCATTGTGTGTCGTGTGTCGTGTGTCGTGTGTCGTTGGCTTGAGGGGTGCAGATGGGGCTAGGGGATTTGCCTGTCAATTTTATGCCAAGATTGAATGACTTCTGTTCAAGATGCTTCGCTCTGCTATGCGCTATAGCCCCTCTGTTATGGCCTATATGCTCTGCTCTGCTATGCCCTATAGCCCCTCTGTTATGGCCTATATGCTCTGCTCTGCTTCACCTGTACCTGGCTCTGCTCTGCTTCACCTGTACCCCTCTCTGCTCTGCTTAACCTGTACCCCTCTCTGCTCTGCTTCGCCTGTACCCCTCTCTGCTCTGCTTCGCCTGTACCCCTCTATGCTCTGCTTCGCCTGTACTCATCTGTGCTCTGCTTAGCCTGTACCCCTCTTTGCTCTGCCTGCATACCTCTGTTTTACAGAGATTTGAATCAATCCTATAATAAAATTGATTCAATGGCCCCCATATAGATATGTTGAGGTGGAGCCTTGCTACTGGGTGATTGGGTCGTGGTGTAAGACGGAGATTTGACTCCGCGCATCACTATACTCCGTCCGACTTTAGCAGCTCTAGGACAGGCGGCGGCCTGATCCGGGCGGCGGGGCACTGTTCCCCATTGCTGCGACGTCACAGCCACATGAGGGTTGAATCGGCACGTTTCGAGAGAACGTGGGTCGGAGCAGCGGAGGCTCTGGCATTCCGGAGGTGACGAGCGGTCTGTGCGCGGTAGGGGCACAGGCCAACGGACGTGCCAAATAGAATCTAACACGGATGGGCACGACGGGTTGGAGCGATGGAGGGGCTCCGCCAAAGGAACATCTTTTTACCGCCTTGACAGTAACGTCTTACCGTCAAGTGCTAGGATTAATAACTCCAGAGGAGTTATTAATCCAGCCTACTTACCGCCAAGTGCCAAAGTTAAGAACGCCTATTAGGCGTTCTTAACTTAGCCTACTTGCCTATGTAGTGTTGTAGGCCAAAGTTAAGTACCCCCTTTAAGGGGGTACTTAACTTTGGCACAAC
>Ga0187843_10000151_pt1 | contig 54972 bp, 45 predicted proteins | sample SpaLakP09_SKY_43_FD_134516 | JGI IMG/M metagenome (GOLD analysis project Ga0187843, IMG submission 134516) | Oligotrophic lake water microbial communities from Sparkling Lake, Wisconsin, USA - SP09_SKY_43 | ecosystem: Environmental > Aquatic > Freshwater > Lake | place: USA: Sparkling Lake... | reverse complement strand
GAAAGGACTAGAAGAAATAAGGCAGCACGGAATAACGCTTTTAGACAACAAACAGAAAGACATAGAAGGAAGAGGGAAGAAAATATGGAAGAAAAAGCTAGAAGATTTATGTCAAGGGCACGTGACTTTTCAGAAGCAAGACAAAATCCAGGAATGGGTACCATTAGAGAAAGGGCAAAGCTTCTTTCAGAAGAAAGAAAACGTAAGGCTGCTCAGAGATCTGAATTACCAGGACAAAATAATTATGGATTTATTGGGCCAAGAATGCCAGCTAATGAAAGGACTAGAAGAAATAGAATGAAAAAAGGTGTAAATATGGAACAGGAAGCTACAAAACAACTTAATATTATTAAAGCAAAAGCGCAGGACCGTTTAGGACCTGGAGCAACTAAATTAGAGATTTTAATGGAAACTCAAAGATTAATGAATTCAGGTTATAATCCTACTAACACTAGAAAAATGACTTCTACAGCAGCCTGGCATCAACCTGTAAGAAATAATACAGCCAAAAAACCCGTAAAAAAACCATGGTTTAAATTTTTCTAATAATTAGATATGTTCCGTAGACTTGAAACTATAAATGGGGCCCTACAGCCAAAAATATATGCTAATACATATTTGACTGTACAAACGGATAAACATGAAAAACCAGTCCCAACTAACCCAGTTGCAACTAAGATATCCAAGCATTCAGGTTATAAACCACACAAGGAAACCCCCGAGTACATTCGTGCAAACAATAAGGCGCGACAAGCCGACCTTTCAATCTACAATGCCCTTCTTCCACACGGACGCTATAGTCAACCTAGTGTGGACTTTAGTATGCTTCAGGATCTTGCTTCTAAGCAATTTCTTCCATCCACCATCTTTGAAGGTTCACTTGGCTCAGTTGTTGCCCGTTCAGATCATATATCACCAAAGGAACCCTTAAAGTTACGTAAGACTATGACTGAGGATTTACGAGTCTTGGAAACCTATTCCTTTTGTAATGATCTTCATGATTCAGAAACTCAGGTACCTCTAAAATGTGTTGAAATGGAATTTAAACGTCTTGGGGTCACTCTAAACAAGACAGTAAAGGAATCTATGACTGGGTTCAACTGGAGACAGATGCGAGGATTGGCCGCATCCCTAAGTATTGAGCCTAAGACTAAGAAAAAGAAGACACTCTATCCTGGAATTGAAATATTAATATTTAATCGTAATACAAATGTCTACATTGACCGTATAACCTCCTTTACTGGTAGTACCTTTACAGTTGATGGTGCTGATGAACTTTCACAGCATACCTTTTATGTTGTGGCAAATATAGTGGTATCTAAGGAAACCAACTATAGTCTACGTTTGACACAACCAAATAGTATGCTATATGTGACTGATACGGATAAGTTTCCTAACCTTTACGATCCTAATCACTGCTGGAAAATAAGGGGCCATGCTCGTATTTTTGGCACCTGGACTTCTGATGGACGTGTATCCGAATGTGTAATTCAATCATCACCGTGTTCTGGAATATATAGTCCATTAAAGGGCCTGACCCTAACTCAGTCAGCAGAAGCACCCTTATTTTCCTGGATGGGTGTTGATAAGACCTTTCATGAGGTACGATTTCCAAATATTATGGTATTGGCCCTTTCACCCAAATTAAAGATTGTAGAGACTGACAGTATCTTTCCCTATTTACTACAGCTTCGTACACCCTCTGAATCTGGTGCTGCGGTACTTCAAAGGCCCATAATGATGAATAGTTGGAGAACACTAACCTGTGCCTTTGTGGCGGCCCCTGGAAAGGGAATTCTTTTATCCTTTGGACCCCTAACTATTAGTCTTGTTGGAACTAACATGGAATTTAGTTGGGCCTCGGCATCCTTGGATGTAAAACATGTTTTCAGAGGTCTTATAAGGGCTGATAGTTCCACACCCTACTTGGCCGTTGTTGGTATGCGGAGTGATTTAGAAAATATCTATCCAAATCGTGTGACCTTTTACATTGCGTCCTTTGAAGATTGGAGTTCAGGTCGTATAACTACAGAGAAGTTTGATGTTCAAGGAGTGACCTTTGCAACGCGTGATTTACAAACAGTATATAATACAACAGATTCGTCTATATTGACTATTGGACATGTTAGCATAGCATGTAATGCTGCAGTAGCATGGGTTCGGCTTTTTGATTATGAAATGGAATCTGATGATGTTGTGCGTGATGTTAGACAAACATGGTCTTAGAATATTTGATTAATCTGGTCTGTGTTGTTGTATTTCACCATCAATATCTCTTTTATACCATGATGTATAACCATCTGTTACATAAGACCATCCAGGTGGTAATTTACCTATACTGTTTACCTTAGATGTTTTAAGTATTGGCCGTTTATCATAAATTTTTCCAGTTGATGATATATATAATTTTTGACCCTTCTTAAAATAATATTTCCATCCAACTGGTAGTTGTCCCCTGGCATCAGAATTTAATAATTTAATACTTGGATCAAGGACTATATTTAATGAGGGTACTTCTTCTATAACTGGTTGTTCTATAACTGGTGGAGCTAGATTTGGATATATACCCATGCTAGCTAAATTTGCTAAGGAAAGATTATTACTTAGTCCTGAAAGCTTTGTATTTGGCATTGTTTCTATTATTCTTTCTTTTGCATTTTCAGTCGGTTTATTCCATGTTGAATCTCCAAAATCTGATACATACCAAGTACCATTTGTATTTGAATATTCAGTCCATCCAGCAGGTAAAGGAGTGTTATTTTTATTTTTAACTGTATATTTTCCCCATTTAAAATGTCCCTTATTATTTTTTATAAGCTGACCATTTTTATTCTTAAGTTTTTTCCAGGTATAAGAATTTGAAGAAGTATTTTTTAAACTATTTAAACCTATTAATAGGGCTTCTTGTTCATGTAATATTGTATTTAATGATTTATTAAATGATTCTAACTTCCTATTTAATTTTTCTAGTTGTTGTATTTTAGTAGATTCATTCATATTTTTATTATTAATATATCTAATTTCAAGCTTTAATTCATCTATTCTATTTTTTATTAGTGTTAAATCTTTTTTATTATTATAAGCTCTTAATAAATTATCATATTTTATTAATTTTTCTTGTTTTAAAGAGTTAGATATTGTTTTGTTTTTAATAAGATTTTGCTTTTTTATCATTATACCTGCTATTTCGGAATCTACATTTTTTAAATCTAATTTTTCTATATACGGTTTTCTATGCCATTCTGCTTCTTCTATAAGTTGTCTAACTTCAGGAATAAAAAACTTATGTTTTTTTCTAGAATTTATAAATGCCTTAATTTTTTCTTTTGTTACATAATTACTTTTATTGGGCAAACTTTCTTGTTTGTTTAAAAATGATTTTAATAATTGTTGATAATTTAATCTTTTAGTATAATTTGGTTCTACATATTTATAATTTGGATTAAAATTCGGTCTATTAGATATTTTGAACGCGGGCTTAAAATTAGTATGATAACCAGGTTGTATTCTCAAAGGTTTTAAAGGATTAATTATTGGATATAATGACCTATTAATATTACTATTTCTATATACTGGATTAAGCCTCGTTTTTAATCTAACACTGTCTGATGTTTCTCTACAAACAAAATTATAATAAACACCAGGTCCTAATTTATCAAATAAATCTTTTTGAAAAATATCAGTTAAAGATGATATTCTTTTATCGGCAGGTTTTGATCTTGTATCATTTTTTATTACATCACTTATGGTTGAATATTTATTTTTTTTAAAAAAATCATCAACCTCTTTTTCTGTTGGTAAAACACTCATACGAAAAAGGTTAGTAATAATATCTGATGAAGCATTAACAGAAATTTTTAACTTACTACCAATCCTACCACCATATATACTGTCATATTTAGATTCAGTATAATTAAAAGGGTATTTTATTATACCAGATTCAACTGCACTAAAATGATCTTTTTCTGCTTCAAATTCTGCAAGTAAATAATATTTAAAATTAGGATATACATCTCCTGATTTATATATTGCAAACGACTGTTCCGTGTGCTTCATAAGAGTTACTAATTCCTTATAATTACCTATAGGGTCTAAAAATATTTTTTTATTTTTATATGAAAATATACTATTGAGGTTTTCATTAGGGTCATAATATCCAAGTTCACCTGAATGTACTTCTACAACTAAGGTACATCCGTGAGGAACTATGTTTGGTGAAGCCGGATTTGAGGGTTTTTCTGATCCATGACCCAACATAATATAGGCTGTTTCTGCTGCCATCCTAATAAAGAAATATATTAAGTCGGAATCTGTGTTTATGCTGGTTTTTTACCCGCATACCATTTTACCCCCTTTCCTATAACCTCTCCTAGGGGGTCTTTCATATCTCCATCAGCCATAGAATATAGGATAACCTTATCGCCCTCAGTAACTCCAACATAATCAATACCCTTAATCTTAAATCCCTTACGCTCAATAACTGTTTCAACCTCAGTCTGATCAGTTGAATCAATATCCTCCTTTATACGTGGATCGTAAAGAAAATCTTTTATATTTCCATCTTGAGCATAACAGGTCACACGTTCATTATCTACTGTATTTAAGAAACAGTCAATCGCAGATGATTTCATAGCTGTTAAGAAGGAACTATTTACCTTGTCCTTAATTTCTGCTAGTTCTAAGATATATTGGTCAGTTGTTTTTCCTTCATCCTGAATTTCAAGGGTCTGCTGTGTCTTAAGAAGTTCTTTTGACATTGTGGAAATATAGGTAAATATTTCCACATTACGTTCTTCAAAGGGTAGATTTGCATGTGAACATATACGAATTGCACGACCCTTTACCTGATCTGTTCGCACCTTGTTCCAAAAGGGATCCATAATGTGAACAGTTCGCACATTCTTAAGAGAAAGCCCTTCAGCTCCTGAGGCAGTAATCATAAAGACCTTACATATTTCACCCTTCATATTCTTTGTAGCTGTAAGGGGTAGGCCACTAAAGACTGCCTTAATCTTTGGCGGAAGCTTATCTAAGAAAACATTGAAAATATTGATTAGGGTCTGGCGAACAGGCGCTGACTCACTACCACTATAGAAAATATATCTTGGCTGTTCAGGATTTTTTGTAAGACTTTCCATTGATTCATCCGAAAGGCGTAGGTCATTTTCAGGACCTTCTAAACGCATAGGGGCAAAGCCATTTGCTTCTAAGGCGATTGATAAAACACCGATTCCTTCTACAGTCTTAAATTGACTATAAACAAGACTTGAACCCTTACTTGTACCTACACGTTCAAGAATATTTGAATATTTTGCGCTATAATTTGATAAGAGCTCATCCTGTGTACCAGCCATTTTAAATATATTCGGAGCCAGTGTTTTCAGATCCTTTAAGGCCTTTGCAAGTCTTATCTGATAATCAGAAGCCTTCTGTGCGGGTGCAGGTTCTTCTTCCTCTTCATCATCTTCTACTTCTTTAATATTTTCTAATTCAACACCATCGCCATAGATTTCCTTACTCATTCCAGCCTCAGATTCTTCTTCTTTTTTATTTCCTGGAAAGGGACGAACTAGACTGGGTGGAAAGGCAAAATTACAAAGAGCACGACTGCGGAAACGATAGGAGGTTGATTCCTTTTCTGACACCTTTTCAGCCTCGTCATAACTCGCCTTTGCAGGCTTACTTTCCGCAAGTTCCTTTAGACGTGCCGCTGCGTATTCCTTAAAGGCATGGGGGCTAAGGGGGCAGAGTATGGTTTCATCCTTAGTAACTTCAGGCATTAATTCCTTTTTTGAACCCTTATAGTATGATATTAATCCAGAAATACGTTTCTTAAAGGTTATTGGATTTCTTAGAGATAATGTATCCGTATTAACAAAGGATTCATTAAAGGCTTCATAGGTTGGGGGAAGTAAGGGAAGGGCACTGTATTCGGGTTTTTCACCTAAGGTAAGATCTGCCTTTCCAAATAGCGTCTTTACCTCATCATATATAGCCTGAATGGTTTCATTTGCGTTTTCATCATATATAAGACCTTCAAGAACACCCGCATTGAAATATTTTACATATCCATCATCCAACTTTGTGAAAAATAAATCAATGCCGCCTGTATCCTTTTTCTTAACAGAAAAGAAGTTTACACGTGGATGTTGTTCTAGTATGGTCTTGGCCCTTTCTATATCACCAGTCATTGTATCAGTTACAGCATGAAAGTATCCATGAAGAATATTGGCTAGGATGCCAATTTCTAAGGGAGTATTTACAATTGGTGTTCCACTTAGGGCAATAATTTTACTGTTTTTAGCCTGAATTAAAAGTCTATAAAATAATATGGCTCTAGTATACTTATCAGGATCATCTGGAAATTTGGGTGTCCAGTTTTCAACACTAACGGGTTCATAGGACGAGTCCTTTTGCTGAAAGGCAGTTTGAGCCCTTTTTGGTGGAACTAGATATTTATCTATTTTACCTGCCATTAAACGTGTTAGATTGTGTATTTCATCAATAATAATAACTGCGTCATCAAAAAAGGTCGGCTTATTTATAACTATATCCCTTAGAAATTTTTTTGAAGAACCTGTATATCCAATAAAGGTGAACTTATTTTGTAGCATTTCATAGATTTGTTGTTTGATCATGGCCTGTTGCCAAGATTCTAGAGTCTTGAAATTTGCTTCTGATTCAGGCACACTTAGGTCAGGAACCCATAAAAGGCGTTTAGATACTTCTCCCTTTTCAAGACGTTTTATATAGGCTTCAGGAAGTCCAATCTGTGAACGTGCAAAGGTTGCTACAACAGGTGTAAGGGGAAAGGAAATCCATTTATTTGTAAGATGAAAGTGGCGAAAGCCACAGAACATAAGTTCGTTGAGAAAATTTTCTTTAAGAGCAATAGGTGTCATAATTATGATTTTCTTTCCTGTACCATAAAGGGCTTCAGATGCTGCAATGGAGGTACAGGTCTTTCCTGAACCGAGTCCATGATAGACTAAGACACCACGATAGGGGCTGGCCTCACGCATGTATTCACGAATAAAGGCCTGATACTTATAGGTCTGTAAAACCATTTCATTGCAGGCATTTGGATTAATTTCCTTTGTTAAGGGTCGTGGAAGTGTAAAATTACTATATCTTGTTTGTATGAACTTAATAAAGCCCTTGCGATCTGCGGGTGCAAACGATTTTTCATTAGTTTCGTAAGGATTCTGTTTTTCAGTGGATATTATGGAGGATTGAAGAGTAACAAGTTCGGGAGGGGGTTTTGAAACTGATTTTACGACAAAGCGTTTTTTTGGTGCTTCCTGTCCTGATGCTGGTGCTGGCGGTTCCTGCGCTGGTGCTGGTAGTGCTGGCGGTTCCTGTTCTGGTGCTGGTAGTTCTGGTGCTGCTGGCGCTGGTTCTGGTGGCGCTGCTTCTGGAGCTGGTGCTGGTGGCGCTTGTGCTGGTGGTGCTGGTGGCGCTGGTGGCGCTGGTGCTGGTGCGCGTGGTGCCGGTGCTGGTTTCTGTACCTGTGCTGCTTTCTTAAACATACCAGTAAAGGGTACAGGTGCTACAGCAAGGGTATCTGTTTTCACTTCTTGAGGTGTTGGTGGACCCTCAGCCTTCTTAAGACCACTAACTCTAAGACCCTTCATCTAATGCTTCTAAACATTTTACGTTTCCTTTTCAAGGCGCTCTAGAGCAAGCCGTGAAGCTTCTTGTTCAGCTACCTTTTTGTTTCGTGCAGTATAAGTTGCTACTATATTACCATTTATACCTATAACACCCATTGTAAAAGTCCTGTCGTGTGGAGGACCAATAACCTCAACTTCCTTATACTTTGGTGGTTGATGCCAACGACTTTGATAGAAGCGTAAGAGCTGATCCTTGAAATTATTATCATCTGTAATAAGTTGTGAGAAATCAATATGTTTTTCCATAATCTTTATAAACCATCTTTGACAGGTTTCAAAACCGTGACCACCCTTACCTTCATGAAAGTAAAGGGCACCCATCCAGGCTTCAAGCATTGAACCAAGCATCCTAAGATTGTTACGGCCATTACACACCTCTTCAACATGCCGACTAATAATCATCCACTGACTGAAACCCATCTTACGAGCCATTTCACCAAGGGTCTTATTATTTACAATCCGTGTTTTTAGCTTTGTCATAAAGCCTTCACCCTCACCTGGATAACGATCGTAGACATAAAGAGCTACAATATTTCCTAGAATTGAGTCACCTACAAATTCCATTTCTTCATTGTCGGCGGCCTTAAGATCCATACAACCCTCAGGTCTTGGTGCTATTTCCATAACTTCATTAGTGGTAGCAGCCTGTTCTGCCCATTCTTCTGGACGATTTACATAGGACTTATGAACACAGGCTTGCTTGAAAATTTCAGGCTTCTTAAGTTCTCCACGCCAACCGTAGGCACGCAAGATACGCTCTATGGTATCTTGCGTGATATCCTTGTTAGTTGTATTCCAAGGGTTAAATACCTTTACTTCTTCCATCTAGCTTAGATTGTTTTGATTATTTAGGTCAAGTTTTTATTACTCCCGATATGCGATAATTAGATTAGTTTAATCTAATTACTACATAGAATGTCAGTCAGCTTTGGAAATAAACCAGGGGGGACTGGCCTTACAGAAGTTAAGGAATTTGACCCAGAATCGCGTATTGGCCCTTCGCCTGGTACGGTCCGTGCCGCCGCAGCGATGGCGGCAAAGGCGACACCCCCTACTCCTAAACCCCCTACTTCTACCACCTCTACTTCTACCGCCCCTACTCCTGCCGCCCCTACTCCTACTCCTGCTCCTACTCCTGCTGCCCCTTCCGCCGCTCCTGATGCTGCCGCTCCAATGGGACCTATTACCTATACAAGATCAGGCACTATGTATCCTGGTGCCAAAGGAAACAGACCTGAATTTTTAAACAAAGAGTTTCCTCGCCCTAAACCAACTCGTAACTCTCGTAAAAAAAATGCTAGAAAAGAAAATGATACAACAGCAAATACTGAACTTAAAAGAACATCAACACTTGTACCGCTTGTAAATAATAACAATAATAACACAAATAATGCGGTAGGTAATAGAAATAATAATAACAATAATAATAGCCTACCTTACAACAAGGAATTATGTACCCTTCTTCGTTTTGGCCCCTACGACTCAAATTCAGAATATGTTAACTTAGATTCTGAAACTTTTAAGACAACTAAGTTCCAGTTTTACGAAATGGCTCTAGGTCAGGCTGAATTGAGGCAATATTATGATGTAACTTCTCAGAATGAATTAGAGACTTTACAGAATGTTTTTGGTGTAAGTTCATTTAATACCAACCCATACTTTGTTGATTATAAGAACTCATATACAACTAAACTCTGTAAGTTTAAGGGTATAGAACATGTATTAAGGGCCATACAAAAACGTAGAGAAACCCTTCAAACACAAGTTGCTGCCGAATCTGAAAATGAGAAACAGAAACGTCTTAAACATCAACTTGAATGGTTTACAGAAACTGTTGGTTTTTTAGAGACTGCCAGTAAGTCTACAAAGGACTGTGTTGATCTACCAAAATGTGGTAAAAAACCTACAACATCATTTTGGCCATTTGGCAATGGAACATCTTCAAAATCAGGTTCAGGTACAGAATCGGGATCAGAATCAGATGACTGCTGCTTTTTTGATATAACACTCTTATATAAGATTGTTGTCTTAATTAACCATTTACAAAATACGGCACCATCTGAATTTAAAACAAAACTCAAAACTATTCCAATAAAAGATTTATTAAATATTGCGCAAAACTCAACCAGTAAGGAAGATATGACTGGACATTTGAAGTCAGTTCTTGGATATTTACTTCAATATTTAATGGAACTAGAAAGGTCTGCCGGTACTAGTGTTGGAACCTCTACAAATATTGTTCCAGGTGTTGGAACCGTTAGTGTTGGAACCTCTGATGTTGGAACGTCTACAAATGGTGTCCCAGGTCTAGATCCTAATATTCTTTTACAATTATACAAGGCACTTGATGGAAGTGATCAAACTAAAACATCTATAACTGTTGATGAATTTAGAGCCTTTATAAATATAATAAATGATAAATTAAAATCAATATTATTTTTAAGATATCAGGTGGGTGTATTAGTTAAACAATTAGAAGAATGTAAAGCGGCACTAAAAGCATGTCAAGAAGGCCGTGGTGGATCTAGTTCAGATCTTACAGCTAAACTTGCTGAAATGACGGCTGATCGTGATAGATTGGCACAACTACTAAGAGAAGCCCTTGCCCTTGTTGAACAGGCTAAAGGAGAAAGAGACTCTGCGCTTAGGGAATTAGAAGCCTCACGTAAAAAACTTGAGGCTGAAAGACTTGAAAATCTTAGAATTATTAGCGATCTTCAGGCTCAAGTTGCTAAGCTGACTGCCGAATTAGATGCTGTAAAGGCTAAATTAAAGGCATGTGAAGACGGTAAGGGATCACCTAGTACGGAAATAGCTGAACTACAAAAGATAATTGATAAACTAACAGCGGAAAAGGCTGATTTAATAGATCTTGTTACAAAGGCCCAGGATAAAGAAAGAGTGTTAAGAAGTGCCTTTGATAAACTTCGTACTGATACTGATTCCTTAAATGCCAGCCTTAGAAGTGATTTAGATGCGGCACAGGGTGAATTAGAAGCTCTTAAAAAGACACATGCAGAAGCCCTTGTTCTTATACAAAAACTTCAGGCGGAATTGGCTGCGGCACAAAAAGCTGCTGGTGATGGCTCTGGTGCTGGTGGCCCTGGTGGTGCTGGTGCTGGTGGCCCTGGTGGCCCTGGTGCTGATGGCTCTGGTGCTGATGGCCCTGGTGGTGCTGATGGCCCTGATGGTGCTGATGGCCCTGATGACTGTGCTAAAAAGTTAGCTGCGGCTCAGGCTGAGTCAGCACAACTCCAGGCTAAGATAGATGTTCTAGAGGCTCTTAAAGCAAGCATACTGGCTGATTTACAAAGAGCTCAAGCACTTGCTGATACTTTTAGAACTAGTATAGAGGCTCTACGTAAAGAAAAGGCCGATGAAATAGCTGCCCTTCAAAGGCAATTAGATGAAGCACGTGCAGAATTAGAAGAACTAAAAAGGCAGGATCATGGTCAGAAACTTATTGATGCTGAAGAACATATAAATAAGATGCGAGCTGAGCTGGCCGCTGCACAGGAAGAATTAATCGGTCTACGTGGTAGAAATAAACTAAACGTTCAAGCTGAAATTAAAAGGCTAAAGGCTGAATTAGCAACTGCCACTAGTGAATTAGCTACAATACGTGAAACATGCGCAAACAAGGATGCTCGTATAGCAGAGCTTGAGGCACAAATAGCACCCCTACTAGCTCAGGTAGAGTCTGCTAAAAAAGAACTTGCACAAGCTACTGTAGGCATTGATACATTAAGAACATCACATGAAAGAGCTATTAACGATCTCTTGGCTAAGATAGCTAATTTAGAAGCAAAATTAAAGACTCTACATGATCAAGGAATTGATGTAGGTGAAGAATATGATGAGGCTAAGAAAGAACTTGCAAGTGCTCTTGCTAAATTAGAGGCTCTAAGAAGTCTTCAGGGTGAAAAGGATCAAAGAATATCTAGATTTGTAAAAGCCCTTATTGATAAAATAGATAAATTAGAAGGTGATATTTTAGCCTTACGTAATGAAGGTCTATCCTTTGAACAACAGCAGGATATAAAAGAGTTAATGGATTCTTACTTAAGTGAATTTAATAAGAATATTAAAAAGGACGAATTAATAAGAATATATGGTGAATTTATAGATGTTTTAGGAAAAACCTACAGTGGTAGTTTAGACACTATAAGAAAGTTATTAGGACAACTAAGAGAAGCTGATTCAAATTATGATGCCTTAATCAAGACACTTGAAGAAGAAATACAAAAGGATCCAATAATTATACAGGAGTTTTTTGTGTATATAGTACCTCTTGTAGAAACTGAAAGGGTGGTTATTGAGGATTTAACGGCTAAGGCCAAACTAAAGGAACTAGCTGCCGAACTAAAGGCTCTTAGTGCTGAAAAGGATACACAAATAGCTAAATTAAGGGGTGAAAAGGATAAATGTAATAAAGATTTAGCCGCTCTTAGAGCTACACATGAGACAGTAGTAGCTGATTTAGAAAGTGCAAAGGCCGAGTTAAAGGCTACAGTAGAAGCATTAGACAAGCTTCGCAAGAAACCTGAGACTGGTGAGGCTGGAACTGGTACGGAAACAACAACTGGCGAGGCTGGAACTGGTACGGAAACAACAACTGGTGAGGCTGAAACACAGACAAATTTAAGCGGACTTTCTATTGAAGCATTACAGGCAAAAATTAAGGAATTAGAGGGTAAAGTTAAAACCCTAAAGCTAAAGCAAGTAGAACTTGAAACACAGATTCGTAATCTGGAACGTGATAGTCTTTCTAAACAAGGAACCATTGATGGACAACTAGCTCGTATAAGTGATTTAGAAAGACAACTATCAGAACTTAAGACAGCTAATATTCAGGAGATTAATCGGCTAACTGGTGTTCTTGATGGTGTTTCAGGCGAAAGGGATACGTGTAAAAAGAATCTAGATCAAGCAAAGGCAATGATTGAAACACAAAAAGGCGTTATTACAACTTCAGAAGCCAGTCTACAAAAATGTAGATCTGACCTTGCCTTTAAGAATAAACAAATAGATGAACTAACAGCAAAAATGGGAGAGGAAGGCGCTTCAGCTGCGGCTATAGAAGCCCTACAGAAAGAAAAGGCTGCCTTAGAAGCTGATAAAAGACGCCTTGAAACAATTCTTCTTGACAATACTAGAAGAGAAGCACTTATCTTAAGAGCATGTGAAACTGGACGTAAAGAAGCTGAACGTGCGCGTGATGATGCCTTAGGTCGTCTTAAGAATGCTACAGAAGCTGCTATTACTACTGCAGACGCTCACGCCGCTGAACTTGCACGTAGACAGACTGAATATGAGGCAGCCCTTGTACGAGCGCAAGCGGCTGCTGATGCTGCCGCCGCAACTTTAACAGCTGCTGTTGCCGCAGCTACTGCAGCTAAAGATGTGGCTGTGGCAGCCCGTAAAGCCGCCGAGTCTGGTGAGGCTGCGGCAGTGTCACGTGCTGAAGCTGCTGAAGAGGCAGCTAAAGCCGCGGCGATCGCATTGGCAGCTGCTCAGGATGCGGCAGCTAAAGCAGTTGCGGAAGCTGCTCGCTCTAAAGAAGAAGCGGCAGCAGCTACTTCAGCGGCAGCTAAGGCACTAACTGAGGCGGCGGCCATAAAGGCAGATGGTGAAAGGAAACTCGCCGCTGCAGCGGCTGCTCAAGCGGCAGCAGAGGCAGCCAATGGGGCGGCGCAAACTGCCCTAGCTGAAGCTACTCGCCTTCGTGATGAGGCTGCTGCCCTACGTGCCGAGGCTGAAAGGCTAAAGGGTGAGATTGGGCAAGGTAAAAATGCTAATATAGCTGCGGCACGGGCTGCTGCTGAGGCTGCTGAAGCTCGTGCAAGGGCAGCGGAGGCTGCAGCTGCTGAAGCGCAAGGTAAGGCTACTACAGCTATTGCGGCGGCCGAAGCTAGAGTAGCTGCCGCAGAAGCTGATGCAGCGGCGGCGCGCGCTGAGGCTGATACGGCTAAGGCAGCGGCAGAAAAGGCTAAGGGTGAAGTTGCGACAGCGATGACCGCAAAGGATACTGCTGAAAAAGCTGCTGCTGAAGCTAAAGGACAGGCTAATGAGGCTGAGGCAGCACGTGCCGCAGCCGAGGCGGCTCGTGCCGCTGCTGAGGCAGCAGCAAAAGCTTCTGCTGCTGAGGCGACAGCAGCACGTGCTGAGGCAGCAGCAGCACGTGCTGAGGCTGATGCGGCTAATGCGGCTGCTGCGGCGGCAACGGCAGAGGCGGCGGCTTCAAAGATTCAAAAGAATGCTAGTAATACGGCTAAGGCCGAGGCTGAGGCAAGGGCAAAGGCGGCGACGGAAGCTGCTACTGCTGCCAATGCTAAGGCGGCAAAGGCCGAATCAGATGCAACAGCGGCCATAGCTGCGGCGGCGGCTGAGGCTGAAAGGCAAATAGCAGCTATGAGAGCTGCTTCTCAGACAGAGATTGACAGGGCTCGTGCTGAATTTGAAAGGGCCAAGGCTGATACAAGGGGTGAGGCTGAAGCACGAGTTATGGATGCTCAAAGAGCCTTACGTGCAGCTGAAGCTGCGCGAGTAGCCGCTGAAGGTGCCTTAGCTGGACTTAGTGCTGAATTAGAAGCGGCACGGGCGGATACTATTGTTGCAATAAAACGGGCTGAAAAGGCTGAAGGTGACTTAGCCGGATTAAGAAAATCAGTAGCCGATCTAACAGCTAGTTTAGAAGCATGTACTACAGAGAAGGCTGATTTAAAGGCTGACAATGCTAAGGCACATGCTCTTCTTGATAAGCTTCTAGCCCTTGTTGCCCTTGATGATGAAGCTTCTGGATTTACTGAAGAGAGTACAACAAAAGACTTTAGAAAATTAAGAGAGTGGGAAAAAATACCAGCTAAACCACCTGCTCCAGGATCTACTCTTCCTGAAGCTAGAACGAAACCACCTGTTCAAGGCTCTACAGCCCTTCCTGATTCTAAAAACAAAGAAGGATATAAGAAAATATTAACAGATAAAATAATTAAAGTTATAGGAGATAAACTTACTGCTAGTGGAATTCCTCCTGATATATTTAGTATATACTCTAAGTACAAACCAGAATCTTATGATCCAACAACATTATGTGATGAAATACGAGAAGTATTATCTAGAGCATTAGATGGTCCAGGTGGTACAATTAGAAAGGGGGATATTCAAACTAATGTTCCTCTTTTAACTAAGATAAGAAATCAAATTATGAATAGTGATAAACCAGGAATAATTTTACGTGGAAAGGTACCTGATCAACTATTAGAACATTCTATTTCATTTAGTACAGCTAGACCACAAATAGTATTAACACCTGATTTTTCAGATCTAAGAAACATACCACTTGGTGTATTAGCTATTAAGTTTCTACAGCTCTGTGGAGGGAGTGGTGCTGGTGCTGGTGCTGGTGCTGCTGGTGCTGGTGCTGCTGATGCTGGTGCTGGTGCTGCTGGTGCTGGTGCTGCTGGTGCTGCTGGTGCTGGTGCTGCTGGTGCTGCTGGTGCTGGTGCTGCTGGTGCTGCTGAACCTAGTGTAGCTGATGCTATAGCAATGTCTAAAAGGGCAATAGGTATTACACGTGATGATGGTGCTGCTGGTGCTGGTGCTGCTGGTGCTGGTGCTGCTGCTGGTGCTGCTGAACCTAGTATAGCTGATGCCATGGTAGCTGCTGATAGAGCAACTTTTGTTGCACGAGGTCAAACATATACTAAAGCTGATGAAAGGGAAACACGTAGCCGTGCTACTAAGAAATAATAATAAAACCTATTAGATATGGTTGATATAACCTTTTGGAAGCGTGTAAAATATAGTTTTTATAGTACTCTGGTTTTTTTAATTCTTACAAATCCATTGACATATGCCTTTACACAATCCATGTTTCAAGGGGTAACCTTTGTAAGAAATGGTGTACTAACTTCAAGTGGTTATTATTTTCATGCCTTGTTATTTTTCTTAACTATTTTGGGAATTATGATGTTCCCCAAGGACTAGTGTCCTTGGGGCAGCGCAACGGCTTTGCCGTTGCTGTTCCCGCGAGATTAATCTCGCAGAAGTGCCTGGGGGCTATGCCCCCAAGGACTAATACGTAACCCTATAACAGTCCATAAAAACTGCCTTTTCTGCACTTTGATTTGATTTCGCTTCCGACATCCCATCAAAGATACACCGTGCATAGACGCAGGCCCCAATCCGCAACGACCGCATATTAAGATCTAATTCAGTTTTCCAAACAATCCACTTACCATTTACAAGGGCAGGAAGTTCCATTCTACAGTAAGTATAAATTAATCTCTAAGCACCTATAAATGAGACCCTCACTAATAGGCCTTATTATACTAGTATTAATGGTTTTATTATTCTTAAATCTTGCTTCAGGCGGTTCTGAAGGTTTTGCCGACAAACCCTACGGTGAAACAAATTCACGTGGAACCTTTACCCTCTACTATGCCGACTGGTGCCCTCATTGTCAAACTGTAAAACCAGTCTTTAAAGACTTTATGGGTAATGGAACTGTAAATGTTGATGGAAAGTCTGTTAAATGTAAGATGGTTGAAGAAAAACAAATCCAAGCGGGAGTAGATCCCGACATTAAGGGATATCCTTCCTTATTATACTCAGATGCTTCTGGAAAAATTGTAAATTTTGAAGGACCACGAACCGCCGACGGATTTATGCAATTTCTAAAACAACAGATACTTTCCTAAGTCTATATTAGGATGAATAACGGTATTGGCCCAGTTACCTTAGAACGTAATCTTGGTGTTGCGCCCGAATTTGAACCCGTACAAGCGCAGAAGGTTAAACGGCCTATGACAAATACAGAAAAGGAGCGTAATGAACGTCGTAAGGCAGCCTTTGCTGAACTAAAAAGAATGAATCCAAAGGCAAAATGGACAAATGCGTCTAAATTAATATCCTTCCGAAATAAGGGAAACTCTGAAGGTGAACGTGCCTTTATGGAAAGTATTCTTGTTCCTGCCGAAGCCGCTGGAAATGCCGCCGCCGCTAAGGCCGTGGCTAATAATAAACCTGTTGAACCTGCGGTAAATGCTGCCCAACGTGAGGTGCTTAAAAATGCGGCTCAGACAGCGAAGTCAGTGGCTAAGAAGTTTTCACGCAATAACGCAAAGGCAAGCTTAATGCGTGTTATGAAGAAATATGAACTTAAACCAAGTGGAGCTCTTATACAACAACTTCTTGGACTTCATCGTAAGGGTAAAAATAACACACCCTTTTTAGCTGAATTAAATGCCAAGTCAGCCGCCGCCGCAGCAAAGCGAGCTAATAAAACACTTAAAAAGGCACGTTTTGCTCAGAATGTATTTAGTCCAAAAACATGGAAAAATATTAAGCAACAGGTTGACATGAACGTAGCTGCCAGTGGTATGAAGGTTAATGCTCTTAATAGAAGAGCTCTAGCCTTTTCTCGTAAGGTTAGACCCAATCTTAGCGTAGCAAACTTTATGAGAAATCGCCTTCCTCGTAAAAGAACTAAAAGAGTCGTTCCTGAAAACAATCGTTACGCCCTTCAAAGGGATCTAATGCGTTAGGTACATGAGTTACGCCGACCCTTATATTTATACCCATTTAAAAATTTAAGTGTTGCCTTTCGGCCATGATTCACCAGTTCCAATTTCTCTTCAAGAGTTGCCTCAAAGTGGAGGCTTGGAAATTCACCACATGGAATCACAATTGTTTTGTTTCTATGTTGTCTTATAAGTGCCTGATAAGAAGGCATATAATAGCCCGTAAAAAGTAGGGAGATATATTTACTAAGATCAGGTATATCAATAGGTAGTTTAGCCCATTCAAAGACCACTCCTACTGTTTCTTCTTGTTCCTGCTGTGTTAAACTAAGAATTGGATAATTATCATAGATTCCTCCGTCTGCTAATAAATGTCCTGTATGCGGATGTTTAAGAGGTACAAAGTATATTGGAAAGGCCATAGAAGCTCTTAAGGCAAGGGTAATTTCTATATCTGGTGTCTTAGTTGCACTGAATTCTACAAGACAGGAATTCTGAAGATCAGAGGCCCATATACGGAGGCCTGGAATAGATTTGAAGGTTGTCTTAGGTGGAAGGTTTTTATGCTTCAGGATTTTTTCTATTAAGTTCTGAAGGCGTTCACCAGTATCTAGACCAAAGGTCTCTGTAAATTCTAACATGGTATCTGGATCTAGAGCTCGTACACTTGAAAAATCATATTCAAAACAGAATCTTTTTATTACATTAAGATTGTATTTAAGAGCTAACATAAGAGATACAAAGGCTCCTGCACTGACACCACAAAATTCCCGAACATGTTTTAATAGGCCTTGTTCTTCTAAGACATTAATGACACCCAAATAGGCTATTGCGCGCATTCCTCCACCTGAAAATAATAGACGCCGTGGCGGTATATTATACATCTATATAATTGTATAACTTACTTATTAAGCCATAAAAATTCCTTTCCTTAATGTGCGATAGGAACACTTATAAATCACAATATCTACTAATAGAAGCCAATGAGTGGCAAGCCAGATTTTCCAACCTTAAAACCAACAGAATTATTTGAGAAGCGGCGGCAACGTGATGGTGCACGACTCAAGTCCTATAATCAGATTCTAGAACAGATTCATGGGCGCATTCGTTCAGCTAGTCGTCAGGGAGCCGATCCTTGGATTGTCTTTACTGTTCCGCCCTTTATTATTGGATTACCACGGCTTGATTTAGAGGACTGTATAGTCTATATTGTGTATATGTTGCGTCAGCAGACCTATGAGGTCCGTTATACCTATCCGAACCTACTTTATATAAGTTGGAAGCATCATGAAAAGGATTATATACTAAAAACATCGCCTATTATGACAACTATGTTGGCAGCCAAACCAGCTTCTTCAAAACCCTTGACTGAGTTACGAAAGGCTGGCGCAAGTCAAGTGAAGTTTCAAGAGAGTGTTGTACAACATCAGTTTGCTTCTCCTGGGGGGCGAGCACCACCGCGAAGTGTTCAGGATTATGTGCCTCCTCGTACCTTCTTAAACTCCATTGAGCAGCCGACTGCCGAACCACGTCGTGATGCCTTGAAGGATTTTATTAATTTCTAACCAATATAGAATCCGTGCTTTTTTACAAACTCAATCATATTTGTAATTGCCATACTCTTATTACAGGAACTACAAATAGGGCGTAAGTTACTAATTTCTTGGCCACCCCCATTCTTTTCTGATATAACATGGCCACATTCAAACTCAGTATTTTTAATAGTGGTTTTCTTACAACACAGGCATTTATGCTGGGCAATATTAGAATCAATATAAGTATTCCAAACTTCAGTGCGAACTTTATGAGGAATCCTAGATTTATGTAATGGTGGCTGCGGTGGAGTTAGTGGACGCGGTGGAGTTGGTGGACGCGGTGGAGTTGGTGGACGCGGTGGAGTTGGTGGACGCGGTGGAGTTGGTGGACGCGGTGGTGGTTTTACCTCCTTACTTGATAGTTCCTTAATTGTAGAAACTATACTTTTTCCTTCCTTCTTCTCTTCCTTCTTCTTAGGTTCAGCTTTGGGTTTTGGGACACAACTACATTCTGTAAGGTCATTATGACTCTTAATTATATTAATAAACTTAATATAATTAGGGCATTTATCATAAAAGGAAACCTTAGTTGTACAAGGTGTTGGCATCTTATTATAGTCTCCCTCAAAATTCATAAAGGCAAAGCGACCATTATTACTATTATGCGAGGTTGTCTTACCAGAATAAAACTTCTGCAAAGGAGCTAGTTCAATTGTCCTACCATCTAATGATATATGTAAGCGAGTACACGCCTGATTTTTATGGCCAAAGATAGGAAATTCCTTGTTAAGGGTATAATCTTTGGAATTACCATAGACTAGAAAATCATACTGAATATAGGTCATTGATACCTCATCCTCCTCAACTACGAGCTTATGAATAATATTGGCATTTCCATTAAGAACTTCTTCATCAATACACTCCTTGAATGTCTTCCACTTAGCTTCAAGAGAACTTTCAGTAATTAAGGCTCCATCCTGCATAACTTGAATAATAAATTCAGTCTTATCAAAGTATTTCCGTGAATAACGAGTCCGAAGAAGTTCCTTTAATACATCAAAGATTTTTTTGGGCGTATTAATGGGTCCAAGAGTACTCATATCAAACTCAATATACCATTCAAGACCAGAAGGCATTAGAATGGTTTCATCAATCTCATCTTCATCTGCCATCATGGTTGGACCCTTGAATGGACCATTATATGTAAATAATGATCCACTTCGTTTCTTTTTGTCGCACGTTCGGTAACGCACATGCCACTTACAATTATAATCCTTATTCCATTTTGATAGAAATTTCTTACTACCGTGACCATACCTATGATGAACATCAGTTGATGTCTTGCTAGCCCATGTAAGAAGACGTTCAGTATTTGTAATACCCTTGCCATTATCAGTTACAGTAATACTATTGACTTCACCAAGGTTAATTGAAATGGTTACCCTTGTCGCACCTCCTTGTGCAAGAGCACCATCAATAGGCTCTGGAAGAACTAGAAAGCATTCTGGAAGATCTCCTGAATACTGAACCGCTTCGTGTGCGGATGCCCTCCACTGGGCACAATAATCATCTGACATGGAATTAATAAAAATACACAGGATGTAGGCTTCAATTTTATGCCGAAGGATTTAGCAATGCCAAAAGTTTCTTGGCCGCCACCGGACCAAAACGACGCGTGCCAACCTTAATATCGGCCAAGGCAGATTCACTTTGTTGCATGACTGACTTGAGACTTCCAAAGGCTTCTATAAGAGCACATGCCGCCTTTGATGAAACTCCAGGGCAGTTTACAAGGCATGACACCGCAAAGACCTTTGTATCACCCGTATTATCTTTTTTTGCCGTGTGCATAACATCTGTATAACTCAGAGTATCTGCAACAAAGACACCAGGGTCTATATTAAACTGATCCTCTAAGATTTGTAGAGCGTGTACAGTGTCTAAGGTTGATTCAGTAAGCCATACTGCCACTCCATAACGTAACATAAGACGATTAAGTAGTTTTTGTAATGCCTGCGGTTGTAGGGTGCGAGTTTTTCCCTTAAGACCCTGTTCAATAATATACATAGGTCGTGCCTTATTTTCAGCACAGTAGGCCAAGAGACGTGTGCGCTGTTCTCTGTAACGACCATCAAGAATAGAAGCCTCAAAGTCAGCGGTTGTCTTACGCTCAATTAATACACCTCCTGGCTGCCCCTTTCCGATACTAATATCTCCGACTAGAAGTTGTTCTGTAAGTGCGCTTGGCATATGTTGGATAAGAGCACGTTCTCTTACATCTAGGATTAGACTCATTAATAGTATATATAAAATTTTATTTAGACCTATTAGAATGCCCTTTACTATGCCAGTACTTCGTCATGTAAATAGAAATGCCTTAAATGCAGAAAGACAACACAGAATAAACGTCCTCACACAAAATGCAAGAAGGCAGGGTTGGTTGGGTCCTCCTAATCATAGCTTTCCAAAGAAAACTGTAAGTACCAGACGTAATAGACGTAATAGACGTACCAGACGTTCTAGAAAATAATATAGGCGCAAAGTTCCATATAGGCTAAGATATCACGCCGAATAACACTATCAAAAGCATCCACTTCTAGTAGCTTCTGATAGAGAAACCAAAGTATCTTACCAGGCTTGGCCTTGGGATCACCCTTTCTAAGTTCTGATTTTTTAACCTTAAGATAGGCCTTAATTGCTACTAGTACAGTAGTGTCTAGTTTAGAGTCAAACGCTGATGACCAATAAAGGCCAGATTTTTCCTTTTCTGAATCGGTCAAGACAACCTTAAAAAGATTTAGAAACTTGTAGGCCACAGCAATATTTTGTGGGATGGTCTCCATTTCATCATACTCTGCCAAGAAATCCATTCTAAGTAGACTATGTGTAAGAGCTATAAGTATTGTGTAGTAAGTAAATTTCCATTCATATCAAAACGTTCAACCTTTGTGTGCCATGTTGGTTTTTGTGGAGGTGGTGGCGTAGGTGGCCTCATAGTATATATACGAGGTTTTGGTCTTAATAAGGCTTCTAAAAATTTATCGTAATGCCTATAGTTTTTATATAAACGTCGTTCTTCCTTGGTTCGCGGTTTCATAGTGTTAATTATTTCTCCAATACGTATTGCCTCAAAGAGTAGGTCAGAGTCTGGAGGTTCAAACCATGTTTTTGTATTTATAGTTTCAACTAAGTGTATAAACCTTTCTATTAGAAATTTCATACCATATAACTTACTTATTTTAACCACCTTATTTACAGGTGTTTCAGATACAGGTACTGGTTTTACCCGCCTTTTACATGGCCATACACACATCCTAATAAGAACGCTTAGATCTGCGAGCCTTGCGGCTCTTACGGCCCTTGCGTGAGCGGCGACGGCCACCCGTTGAGGGTGGTGATGATTCAGGGTCAACTTCAAAAGCAGCAACTTCTGGTTCTACTGAATTAGCATTTGATGGGCTGCGTGATTTATTATTTCCAACAGTTCCTGACACAGATACATTTCCAACACCTGCTTCTAGATTTGGCTCATGCTCTTCTTCAGGTAAACGAGGAGAATTTGCTCCATTTCTAGGTGCGTTGGGTTTGGGCGCATTGGGTTTGGGCGCATTAGGTTTAGGTACATTATTTCTAGGTGCATTAGCCGTATTATTTCTAGACGCATTAGCAGCGTTAGCTACCTTATTCTTGGGCGCATTTTCCATCTTACTTGGATTACCACCCATCTCTACTATGGTTATCCATATTGTTGCCATTGCATCTTAGGGCCAAAGATACCTTCTAAATTTGGATTGTAATCATTATACGTTCTTCTTTCAAGATTTGTTTTTTCACCAAGTCCATAACTAGTTAAACCGGAGTTCACCTCATCAACTGTATTTGGAACAACCAACATTTCGTTGGGGTTAATCTTAGGATTTAGTTCATTACTTTGCATGCTTATATTGACCTCATCCTCGTAAACAATCTTAGGATTTTTTTCATGTACCTCATAGACCTCATAAACATTATTTGCCTTCTTAGCCACACTAGCTACTAGACCCTTGTCTCCATATAGCTTTTTGATTAGACGATTAACATCCTTTGTATCAACATTATTGGGATTATTAGGTTTATAGGTGGCAAGGGCATCAAATTCCCTTTGTTCAGCAGTGGTGTCGGGAGGCAGAACCTTTTTTGATTCAATATCCACAAAGGTACTAAGAGTATAGGGTGCCGCCTTTGTTGTAGGATCACTTACAAACATTGCCTGTTGTGCCTGAAAAAGACTGGAATCAGGTGGGAGCTGAGACCAATCAAAGGGGAACTTACGTTTGGCCATTAATATGGCCTCACGTGCCGAATCCCTACCTCCTTCATTATTATATACAAAGTCCTGTTCAAAATCTCCCCTTGATGTCTCAGTTGTTACATAGGGTTTTTCAGCACTATTTGATGTGTCTAAGACTGTTCTACAACCTTCAAAGGTTTCTTTCTTTTTCTTTTTATCAACCTTATATAATTTATAAATATAGAAGGCAAGATAGCCTACTGCAACAACGGTTGCCGCCCTCCATATATTATTCATGTCTTTTGACATCTCTGTTTAGGGTCGGGACTTTTGTATGCTACTAAATAGAATGGGTGGAAAGAAGACCCGATCAACAATGGGAAGAATAGGACCAGCTGTAAATGTAGATTCGCCTGACAAGTATGGCGATGCCGATAAGGCCGTTTCCATTGGCCCCATAAGTGTTGTAATCTTCTATGCCCCTTGGTGCGGTCATTGTCGTAATCTAGAACCAACCCTTGACAAGCTTGAGGCTTCCCCAAATCGTTCTGTTCAAATGGTTCGTATACGTGACGATATGATTGATGGCAGTAGATTTAAGAATGAACCTAAGAATGGATTTCCTCAGATTATGCTTGTTGATAAGGCTGGAAATACTATGAAATTTAGTCAAGAGGGAAAGGTTACAAACTCTCTTCCAGATTACAGAAACAATCTAGAAACAGTTGTTCGTACTGCTGGAACACCTGAGGGGCTTGAATTACTTAAGAAAAATATGAGTGTAGTTGATACAAATCCGGCCAGTCAGAACATTGTAGGTGATCGCCTATCACCAGAGGAGGTTCGTTCATTAAATACACAACTTACAAATGCTTCTTCTGCCAAGCTCAAGGCAGCTACTGAGCAGGTTGGCGGAGGTTTTGGTGGTCTTTTTGGACATCTTATGGCAGCGTCAAAGGGTGTGGCTCCTGCCGCTGCGTTATTTTTAGGATCTACCTTGCTAAATAAGAAGCGTGGTGGAACCAAAAAAAGAAAGACACGTAAGTATAGGAAGTAAGATGGAGGGTCGTAAATTAGTTATTGTTAGGAGAAATAAAACTAACAAGGCTTTAGATAATATGAAGCCTAATAATTACAATACAAAGACTAAGAAACAGTTAGTTAATATTGGTCATAATGTAGGTGTTAGAATTCCTAAAAGTTGGCCTAGAGATAAGATGATTATGACCTTAAGAAAACCTAAAGATACAGAGAAGATGGTAATTGAACCTATTCCAGAACTTGAATATTTAAAATCCGTTCTTTCAAATCCTAGTGCTCAAAAAGGATTAATTAAGTTGTATGCCGATAGTCAATCTGAATGTATGAGAAATGGTAAGTGTGGAATGGAAATTGGTATGTCTCGTGAAAAGGATCAGGGTGCAGTTCTAAAGTTATTTATGGGAGATACAATCAATTTAGAACTTGATAATTCATTGACCGAAGATTATAAGATTGGCAATGAAGAAATTTCTGCCAAACATAGTCAAGGAAAAATAGGCGCTGCCGTAAAATTAAAGTGGACTTCTGACAATGAATCAATAGATAAGGTTGTAAAATTATTCTTAGAAGGTGATAAATATCCTAACCTACTATTAACCTATATTGACATAACTAAAAAGATAATTACAATTGTTTGTATTGATTCTAAAACTCATAAAAATGTTATTAAAACACTTGGTGCTTCTTCTCTAAAGGTGATTAAGGGAAAAAATACAAGGGGGATTGAATACTCTACCGAGGCTATGAAGGAATTTATTAAGAATTCATATTTTAACATAATTATTGAAAATGCGGATCTAAAAGGTGGTATGGATACTATTGAACGTAGAATAAAGATACTTCGTGATATGGGAATTACACCTTAGAAAGAATTTCTGTAACCCTTCGTCCAATCAAATATCCAAGAAGAGGAGGAACAGCATTTCCAATTGGTTTATATGCCTTGCTTGTTGCCCTTACATCAGTTAACTTACAGTCAGGAGGAAAGGTCTGAATAAGAGCTGCCTCACGTACAGACAACCTTCTTTGAGAAAGATGGTTTTCTTTATTTTTACCATTTGTAATTCTACGGAATTCAATATTTCCATGATGCTCTGCTCGCATTGTTGGGGCAAATTCATCCATACCAACCTCCTTCTGACCCTGACCCTTTTCTAAGAGTTTTGCCTTTGAATAAATTTTCTGAGCAGGATCGTCCGTTACATCTGGTTCTTGTAAGTGTTTGAAATAAGATCCAATATGACAGGTCAATTTATTTTCAGTAATAAGATTCCAATCATCAGGAAGTGACCCTTTTTTATCAAGACGAAGGCCCATAATAATAACACGCCAACGTGTCTGTGGAATACCAAATTCTTCACACTTAATCAGCTGATATTTCACTTCATATCCAGCCTCTGAGAAATCATTAATAATTTGTTTAATAGGCTCACCAACCATTGTTAAAAGTCCATTTACATTTTCTGCTACAAACATAATAGGTTTTACCTTTTTTACTACTTCAACATATGATTGATACAAGGTTCCACGTGTTGATTCAAATCCCTGACGCTTTCCTGAATGGCTAAAATCCTGACAAGGAAAGCCACCTGTAATAACATCTGCTTGAGGAAAGACAAAATTTTCCTTGAGCAAGTCACGAAGGTCTTTTAGATGATAATTATGATTCCAGCCATTTAATTCCGCAGTGCTCTTTGCTTCTGGAAGAATATCATTTTGAAAGACAGTTTCAAATGGTAGAAGCTTAAGATTTACAAAATCCTCTATACTGTGTTGGCTTTCAATAAGATGTGGCTCTACACTATTTTTATGTACCACAACTTGCTCTGAAAATCCAACGTCCATTCCTCCCATTCCAGAAAATAGTGAAAGTAACTTGTATTTTTGAGGCTTCTTTTTTTTAATAATAATCTTTCTTTTGGTTTCCATGTATACCTATCCTATACATTTTATACCTTCAATTTTAAGTCATATAAAAAATTGACCCTACTTGCTTGTAAGGAAATAAGCATATAAAATGATCACCTTTCATATCTTGGATGTTTCATCCCGTGATGAAAAAAGTGAGGGTGAGAAGATTGCCTACATTAGTGGTAATGAGTCTGATGATGAGTATATGGGTTCTAAGAAAGTTCAAACGCATTGGTCAGTCGGTCAAAAGATGGTTATTCACCTTTTCGGTAAGACAGCTGATGGAATTGGAATTCGTTGTGATGTGAAAGGATTCAAACCCTTCTTCTTTATAAGCTCTGTAGAGGGAAATCGGGCTCAACAAGAAGGCGCACGATCATGTATTCGTGACTATATTCGGCGCCACATGAAGGAAGCCGAGAAATCAATTGAAATTACCCATGTCTCACGCAAGGAGCTTTATGGTTACAGCCAGGATAGGTATAAACCTATGCTGAAACTAACTATGAATTCTATTCAGCTCTTCAATAAGGTCAAGAAGCTATTCTTGAACAGTAAGTCTGAGCCAGAACTATCTATGCTCTTTGGTAAGAAAAAGGACACACTTGGGCTTCCCTATGGAGCCAGTGTACCAAAGGTATATGAGGCAAATCTAGATCCCATGCTTCGCTTTCTCCACCTGCGGAATCTGAGCCCCTGTGGTTGGTGCTCTGTAGATGGTTATGATGCCGCTGATCTGGTTGGCGAGGAAACCGTGGTAATTGAGGCAGAGTGGGAAGCCATTCACCCAGGTGTTGGAACTGTTGCGCCCTTTAGTGTGGCAAGTTGGGATATTGAGTGTATGAGTCGTTCTGGAGACTTTCCTATGGCTATGAAGGGCGATCCAATTATTCAGATCGGTGTTATTTTGAGTAAGCTTGGATCGGCAGATACAGAAAAGCATATCTTTGTCCTAGACACTTGTGATAAGATTCCTGAAGGGGAAGTACATGTATTTCCTAGTGAAAAGAAACTGATTCTAGGATGGTTTGCGTGGATGTCTGAAAAGGATGTTGATATTATGATGGGTTACAATATCTTTGGTTTTGATGAAAAATATGTTTGGGAGCGATGTGAAAAGCTAGGCATTTCTGGACGACCAGAGATTCAGGAAATGAATCGCCTTCATGATGTTGGCGGTGAAATGAAACTTGATGAAAAGCGTCTTTCATCATCTGCCATGGGCGACAACATGCTATATCTGTGGAATACAAATGGTCGTCTTCGTGTAGACCTTTATCACTATATCAAGCGTGGATATCAGCTCGGTTCCTATAAGCTTGATGATACTTCTCGGAACTTTCTAGGTGAGGATGTGAAGGCAATTGATGAAAAGGTTGAGGGATGGGTTCTGAGCATTGGGCCCTCAAAACAGGATTTGGCCGTTGGGCGTAGTGTTGTACTCTTGAATGAGGGTGGCGATACACTGTGCGATAAGTTGAATGTTATTTCTATTACGGAAGGTCAGGTACTTGTTGAAGTACCTGATGATGTACTAGTGGCTGAGGTGGCAAAGTGGGCCATTGTTAAGGATGACCTTTCACCAAAGGAGATGTTTAAGATGCAGGATGGCTCATCGGCCGACCGTGCTGTCATTGCCCGTTATTGCGTTCAGGATTGTCAGCTAGTTCTAGACTTGTTTAAGAAGCTAGAGGTCTTCAATAACTCTATGTCAATGGCAAATGTATCTTCTGTACCCGTGCCCTATATCTTCTTGCGTGGTCAGGGTGTCAAGATTGAGAGTCTGATGTATAAGTATTGCTATATGGCCGAACAGTGTATAGAGGTTCTTCCAGGTGGTGGAGATGGTGGCGAGAAGTATGAGGGTGCCATTGTCTTAGATCCAACACCTGGTTTCTATACAGTTCCTGTTGGTGTAGCAGATTTTGCCTCTCTCTATCCCAGTACAATTATTAGTGAAAACATTAGTCATGATACCCTTGTCTGGGTCAAGGATTATACTGAGGATGGTAACTTTGTACAGCTTGTATGGGGTTCTGATACCTATGACTCTCTAGAAGGTGTGGCATATACTGATATTGAATATGACAACTTTATTGATGATCCAGAGGATGAGCGTAAGCATAAGCGTCAACTCAAAAAGGGCATCCGTGTATGTCGTTTTGCCCAGGATAAGATGGGTACAATTCCCTTAATTGTTCAGGGGCTTCTTGCGGCACGTAAGGCAAAACGTAAGGAGGGTGCTAAGGAATCTGATCCATTTCGTAAGGCGCTTCTTGAATCTGAGCAGCTTGCCTATAAGCTGACGGCAAACTCTCTTTACGGTCAGCTTGGTTCAGGAACCTTTAAGATTCGTCTAAAGGCTCTGGCTGCCTCTGTGACAGCCTATGGTCGCAAACAGATTATGTTTGCGAAAACAGTGATTGAGACGGTTTATCCTGACTCACGCACTGTTTATGGGGACACTGATAGTTTGTTTATTGCCTTTAACCCCAAGGATGCGAGCGGCAAACCTCTTGAAGGTCAGGAAGCACTTGAGAAAACTATACATCTTACAGAGGAGGCTGGTAGGTTAGTTACAAAGGCTCTAAAGAGTCCCCATGACTTTGAGTTTGACAAGGTCTATTGGCCCTTTATTATCTTTAGCAAGAAGCGATATGTCGGTCACAAGTATGAGGTAGCACATAAATATAGTCTAGCCTTTATGGGTATTGCACTTAAGCGTCGTGACTATGCGGCGATTTCAAAGCGCTTCTATGCCTCAGCCCTACAGATTCTACTCAATGAAAAGGATGTATCAAAGGCTGCTGAGCTCGTACGCTCTATGGCCAAGGATTTTGTTGAAGGAAAGTTTGGACTCCAGCCACTTATTATTAGTAAGTCGCTGCGGTCAGAGTATAAATCAGTCCCTGCGCATAAGATGCTTGCCGATCGCATTGCAGCTCGTGACCCTGGAAATGCGCCAGCAAGTGGTGACCGTATTCCCTATGTCTATGTACAGGCAGAAGTTGGACAAAAGGCCTCTGACCTACAGGGTGACCGAATTGAGACTCCAGCCTATATCAAGGAGAAGGGTCTCAAGCCAGATTATATGTATTATATTGATCATCAGATTGCAAATCCCCTGTGTCAACTCTTTGGTATCGTTGTTGATAAGATTCCTGGATTTGAGTCTTATGCTCCAAAGGGTGGTTGGTCAGATATTCCAGAGGCACGAATTATTCAGCGTGAAACGGCTGCCTATAGCTTACTCTTTGATAATGCCATGATGGTTAATAAAAAGTCGGCTACACGGTCCTTTGCCGCCCTTCTTGGAGCAACTGTTACATCAAAGCCTGTAGAGGTGCGAGTCGCAAAGCCAGTAACACGAAGCACTACACGACAGTCAACACTTGATAGTCTATTTAGTGCACGACTTCAACTAGATGCAGTTAAGGAGGTCAATCGTAATAAAAAGGCTAAGACCGACTCATAATTATCTCCTCATAGTATATCTACGTTTAGATTTACGAACTCTTTTATATTTTCCACCAACAATAGGTGGAACTAATTTTTTTTCTAAAAATTTCATTATAATTTCTTCCTGTTCTAGTTTAGTATAAATAGTCATTCTTTTCTCATGAATATCCCAGACATTCTGATAATATCTAATAGTATCAGCATTTGTAGTTCTCATCGGTGGATAATTAGCAAGCCCATTCATCACTCCATCTAACAGTTCAACCTCTTTAATATCATTATTTAAATCTTCATATGTTTCATTAACATGACTGAGATATTCTCTACTTAACGCAATGTTATTTTCTAATAAACGTATAATCCTATTGTATATTGCACTTATACTTCCAGCGAATCTTCTAACTTGTTCAGCTACATTACCACCAAGTCCTTGTTTTATATTACTAAAACGAACACCTCTTCCACGACTATCACGTACTACTTGATCAACTATAAGAAGATGAGGGGGTGTTAGCTTTACCGGTGTAGGGGGGGGGTGGTGGCCCAGAACGTCCAAAGAATCCGGAGAACATTTCTAATTAATACATATTATTTTTTTTATATAAGGTAAGCACTCATCTAAATATATATCTATATATTATTACAGATGGGTACAGCAAGTTCAAAGGAAACCTTCCGTTCGGGTCGTGAGCAGCCACCTCCACTTTCTGGGAGTGACGGATTAAAGGCTCTTTATAAGGCAGAGGCTATTGATGGTTATAGGCAACAAATTGAACTTTCTTCTGCCAATCGTATGGCACGATCAACCTTAAAATATCTTCCTGCTGTTAACACTGTAAATAAACCTATTCCGTCCACATCGCCCCCCTGGCCTTCTGGCCAAGTAATATGGATGGATTCAAATTGTGACAATAATCTTCCCCATACACGCCCACCAAATCTTATCTGTCTTTCTAAGGATATAGCTCCTAATTCAATAGCAAGTATTATGTTACACGAGCGTGTTCATGTGAGCCAACGTCTCTATCCATCAGAATGGGCAAAAATTTTTAGAGACTATTGGTCAATGACTCAATGGGATGGAGTTATACCACCTGATATACTTCTACGCCAACGTCTCAATCCAGACATTCTACTTGTTCCAAAATTTATATGGAAAAATGAATGGGTACCCCTTGCTATGTTTAAGAGTCTTACCATGCCTGAATTAACAAATATAGACATTGTCTGGTGGAGGGCAAGTTCACGCACCCTTCATAGAGAGCCTCCGCCTGGTTGGGTAGATTTTTTCGGCTCAGTTCATAGTGGTCATGAGCACCCCTTTGAACTCAGCGCCTATCTTATTCAGAATAATTCTGATGTGAAGGCCTATAAGGCCATTAAGGAGGCAATAAGTAAATTACCTTAACGACTGCGCCACTGCGTATCACAGTTTGTACAGATATACAGATACTTCATATTGGCCGTGTCATATTTAATGTAAATTACATCTGACTCTGCCTTTTCAGCACGGCTTGGACAGGACATATTTGGACATTTTAGTGTCTTAATGTGGGGAAGGCGTGGATCCTGCTTTGTGAACTCATTCAGATAGACACGATAGGCATCCGAAGCCTTTTCCTGAATTACAGTCTCCATAACAAGACCCTTCTGTTCATCCTTTGTGTGTCCACAGTTGCGACATGAACGAATCAAGTCCTTTGTACCCGTTTCTTCATTTGTACCCTCCGTCAGTGGCATGTAATAGTCACACTTAGGACACATGTGATCTAGAAGAGACATTGCGGCCGCCATTTTATTATCTACTATATATTATTAGCCTTCAATTTTAGGCACATACAACGTTGTAAAAGGCTTGCATATCTTGTAGTTCCATGTAGTTGGTAAGGAAGGTTTACCAGAGTTTTCTCTGATGTTTCAAGATGTTTTTTCAGTCTAATTTCAAGACGTTCTAGGATTTTTGGAAGACGCAATCTAAAAACTTCTTGAAAGGGTAAGAAGGCATCGGGCTGTAATGTACGTTCTGCCCGTTCAAGAATATAGTTCATACAGGAATGTTCTACAAAATCAGAGTAGCCCTTGCGTATATGAGATGATAGGTTTGTATAACCTGGCTCATGTGCGATTGGATCAGTATCCATTAGACTCTGAAGCGTTAAAAGAATTGTTGAAAGTCGCATTGTAGAGGCCCACTTAGGACCCTCCCAGGTGTGAAGTATACTTAGACAGACCTTTCCTTCTACATACATGTTTGGATGGAAGCGTGTAATTGCGTCACAGGTCTTGAACAGAACCTTTGGAGGGTCAAAGGGAAAGCCCTCTGATATAGTGAAACTATACAACATGGGACAATCTTCATAGGGTGTACCTTCTGGACCAAAGACACAGGCATAACCCTCCCGAACATTTGCCCCATTTTCCTTATAAAAAATACCATTATCAGCATATATAGGCTTATTTAATTCGCCTATATCTGCTACTATACGTTTTATTGACATACTTATAGTCTGTAAGAGTTTTTTAGACCTTATTGTAGAATGAGTGGTGAAAGATTTACAGATATAATAGGTGATTGGGACACCTATATTAAATACTATACAAAAAGAAATAAATACTTACCCTTCTTAAAAAAATCATTAAACATGTCCTGTACCGAGGGTCTTTGTGGAGAGGGTGGATACGGAAAAGTTTTTATATCAGAAGCAAATGATGGGACAAAGGCCATTGTTAAAATTATTGTTCTTAGAGATGAACATGTAAAATTAGAAGCTATAAATGAAGCTCAAACTCTACAAAGAATTACACCCTTAGACATATCACCAGAATTTTATTCATTTTGTATTGATACTAAGAAAAATTGCGGTGTTCTTATTATGAAATATATAAATGCTACAACCTTGCGTCTTATTTTTAAAAAGTTTGAGATGGATTATTTTGATATTAGAAATAGAGTATATGCTGGTGATAGTAGTGCTAAGAGTGAACTTAATAGAATAGTAGAATTAAATAATTCACTTATTGATAATCTTAATTTAATTATTGATATCTTACATAGTAATGGTATAGTACATTATGATTTAAAACCAGAAAATGTATTAGGTGAATTACTAGCAGATGGTTCATATAAATTATATTTAATTGATTTTGGTTCTGCTCAATACATTGGAGAAAAATACAGAATTGTTCCTCAAACGCCAAGATATAGTTTAAATATGTCACTGAAAGGCGAGGATCTTACTAATTTTACAGGTATAAATGATATGTCATCAGTAGATCTTAATTTAAAAGGCTATGGGGAAAACTTTCCTAAATCTTTTTTAAAACATTATGCAAGTGATTTGTATAATGCAGATCACAGAATAAAGGTTTCGCCAGTGGCAAATACCTATTCCTTAAGTATTATTAAAAAGAATCATTCTCTTAAAAAAATCGGAGGGAAAAGAAAGACTCGTCGTCGTTAGAGTTTTTAGACCTTCTTATTAGATATGCCTATTTATGATATTATAACACCCGACAGGGTTGGATTGCCAGATGATATGTTAGATAATATTGGACGAGAAAATGTACATATTCAAATAACTGAAGATTTTAATCCAATTAAGGGATTTATTTTAGATTTTAATAATCAAAATATGAATATTATTTCTTCTAGAGAAGATTATTTAAACTTCACTATTGAACCATTAAATATGGATATTGCGATATATGATGAAGTATTTATGATACATTCTACATTAAGAGGTATGACATTTTTTTTTCAAGATTATTTTGATAATGACATTACACCGGATGAACGTAGGGCAAAATTTAATGAATTTAGAACATATATATTAAAATTATATGCCAAACAAGCAGGGCGTAATTTAACAGGAGTTTTAAGAGTTGGAAAAAATCGTGCCTTACCTGAAAATGTAGAAAATATTATGGCCAGTTTTTTAACAGGTAAGAGTGGAACAATTACTGGACAGGCAAACAAACTAAAACAAAATGTTGGCTACTCTTTAGCTCCACGCGCTAGAAAGACTCGTCGGCGTTAGGGGGAAATATAAAGTTTACAGATTACAATATTAATTCCCTTTTCAATATAAAGGCATGTTTTACCTCCAGGATTTTCTGCTACATTGACATCAGCAAGAATTTTTTCAATGGAATCTAGATCCCCAGATTCCTTAATTAGATCTTGAAGATAATCCTTGTACTTTTCTTTAATCGCAGAGTGGGCCATGGTATAGTTTTTGTAGACCGTTGCATAGATATCGTTATTTTCTACAATAACATAAACGTGCTCCATATACCTCTATATGACCTTGAAATTTGCGGTCAATTTTTTGAATGCAAAAAATTGGTTAAAACTTTTATGGCCTTTGAAGGTAATAATGACCGACCCATATCAGAACCACGAGCTACGCAAGTTCTTGGATTCTCACCGTGTTGTAAGTGGAAAAGGAAATGAGGCCTCTATGACTGGTATGGGAACTCACAAGGGCTCTTGGTATGTTTCTGACGCAGAGTATCCTAAGTTTCTTGACCTGATGTATACCTATTTGTTTGAAGATGAGTTTCGCCCAAACAACTTTGTAGAACAGCGAAAGACTGATGGTATTGCTCCCCTATTGATTGATCTAGACTTCAAGTATAGTAAGGAGAAGAATCTACACCGAACCTTTTCAGAGAAGCACATTACTGACTTTATCGGAGAAATTATCAAGGTTATTAAGGAATACTTTGATGTGAAGGATCGTGTTCACCTGCGGTTCTTTGTGACTCTTCGTCCTCAGCCCTATATTGACTCTAAGACAAAGAATGATAATGAGAAGATTAAGGATGGTATTCATATAGTCTGTCCTGACTTTAGTATTGGTAAGGAGCACTATGCCTTTATTCGTGGGAAGCTTCTAGAGTCCAAGGCCTTTGAACAGTGTTTTGCCGAGACCTACTATACAAACAAACCTGAGAATGTCTTTGATGAGTGTATGGGAAATAAACAGGGATGGTTCTTCTATGGTGAGTCTAAGCTTGATATTCCTCCTTATTTGCTTTACCGCGTTTTCAAGTACAATCCAAAGACGGGCAAGGTCACTCAGGATGCGACTGAGTATACGCCTCGCCAGCTTCTTGAAATGCTGAGCATTCGTTATAGCCTCAATAAGCCGCTTTCTGTACTAGACGAGCATAAGGATACTGTTGAAAAGGCTGTACTCAAGGCAAAGAATCCGGTGGTTCTTGTTCCAGCACCAACAGTTGGCGAGGTAATTGGAATTCTGCCGATGCTTGTGGATAGCTTTAATAAGTATGTAACAACTGAGGATGATATTACACTTGCTCGGCGGTTTACCCTTGAATGCTTGAGTGTAGAACGTGCCGATGGTTTTGATTCTTGGATGCGTGTTGGTTGGTGTCTACGTAATATTGATCCTAGCCTGGAAATGTTTGATATCTGGATGAAGTTCAGTGAGAAGTCGTCATCCTATGCCTCAAATAATGTAGAACATTTGAAGCATGAGTGGCTAAAGGGTATTATGCGCCGTGTAAATGGTTCAATGGAGATTCGTATGGGGAGTCTAAAGATGTGGGCGCGGGCCGATAATCCTGTAAAATATGCTGAGATTATGGATGGTGATATTATTTCCTTTATTACAAAGGCTGGTATCACCTTTAAGGGTGGCACACACTATCATGTAGCCCAGATGATTCAGCGCCTATTTCCAGATATTTATAAGTGTGCGGTTGATAGTAAGTCTACTGATTGGTATACCTTTAAGAATCATATTTGGAGCTCTATGCCAAGTGGCCTATTAATTAAGTCTCGTATCACAGATGAAATTGCGGATAAGGTTGATATTGCACGAAAGAGCCTGCGAGCACCAGATGAGAAGGATCCAGATTACGAAGGTAAGTATAAGAATTATACTGAAAATATGACCAAGCTATTAAAGCTTCAGGAAAATCTATATAACGCAAACTTTAAGGACAGTGTACTCAAGGAGGCAACGCAAATCTTCTACGATGAGGAGTTTACAAAGCAGATTAATCAGAATCCATATAAGATTGGATGCGCAAATGGAATCCTAAATCTAAAGGAGCCTATCTTTGATGAAGAAGGAAAAAAGGTTATCAGGTATAAGCCAACCCTACATCCAGGAGTCGCAGAAGACTATGTGAGTCTCTGCGTGGGTCAGAAGGGATCGCTTGGCCCCATTAACTATGTACCCTATGATCCATCTGATCCGATCTATGTAGAGATTATGGACTTCTTTACAAAGCTCTTTCCTCCTGAGGACCTGCGTGACTATGTGCTGACCCTTATGGCCGGTTGTCTTGAGGGGGCGAACAAGGAGCAGTGCTTCTATCTAATGACGGGTTCAGGTGGCAATGGTAAGTCAAAGCTTGTAGAGCTTATGTGTAGTGTTATGGGTCAGTATTCAGGCTCCCTTTCAACAACGGCGCTGACTCGTAAGCGTCCTGACTCTGGCGCTGCCAATCCAGATATTATTTGTGTGAAGGGTTGTCGGTTTATTGAGACCAAGGAGCCTGATGAGGGTGAGCCACTGAACTCTGCGCGTATGAAGCAGTTCAGCGGTGAGGACTTGGTTGAGGCACGAGCGCTTTTCAAGGACCAGGAGAGCTTTAAGATTACTGGAAAAATCTTCATGTCTTGTAATCGTATGCCTCCAGTTCATAGTATGGACGGTGGTACGTGGCGTCGTATTCGTGTGATTCCCTTTGACAGTCGCTTTGTAGATCCTAACGAGTTTCCAGTTGATGAGGCAAACCACGTATATGCCCGCGATGATATGATGGAGGAGAAACTGCTTTCATGGCGTGTGCCCTTCTTCTCACTGCTTGTCCACCTTTATGAGACTCGCTATGTTGTTGGTCGTATTAAGGTACCTGAGGTTGTTATGCAGGCGTGTGAAAACTATAAGGGTAACTTTGATAGCTTCGGCAAGTTCCACAAGAGTCGTGTACGGAAGGTGCCTGGTTGGGAGGAGCCGCCGCAGTTCAATGACATTTGGCGGGCGTATCGTACTTGGACGGCTGATGAGAATCCCACGGGTAAGAAGCTCAGTCAGAATGAGCTTCGCATACGTTTGAATGAGATTTATCAAGTGCCGGCAGATGGAAAAACTTACAAACATATTCGGCTCTTCTTCAGCGAGGAAGAGGTTGAGGAGTTTGATAAGGAGGTGGCTGGGGAGGCTGTTTAAATTCTAGCAGGTTTCCATGTAGTCCATTTTGATGAAACTATATTCATATTTTTATTGTCATTATTAATATACCATTTATTATATATTGGATCAAACCTTCCTCCATAACTTTTTATTTTATCTTTATCAGAATATGTTACATTATAATATATTTTTTGATAGTCTCCATTACAAATATAACAAGACTTACAAATTCTGCTATCACTTGGATTTAAATTTAATAACCATTTTGGTTGCATTGTATTACATCTTAGACAATTTATTAAAACACAATCATTGCATTTTTTACGAATACAATCTATTTTTATTATAGTATTATCATTATTAATAGAATTAATAAGTTTTACAGCATCAATTTCAAACCAAGGTTCAGGTCTATTATTTTCTTCTGTTTTATGTGTATTACAAATTTCAAATATATATAAAATATTATCGTTATCAATATATGCAACATCTGCTATTTTTAGTCCATTGTAATTAAATCTATATTCAATAATAACTTCTGAGTTTTCACTAATTTGAGGTATTTTATATTCTTCTGCCTTATTATTACAATAGCCAGAACATTTTCTATATATTGTTATATCTTTTTTATTATCTAGTATTGATTTGATTAACATCTTAGCATCTTTATGTATTTGTGATTCTGATGGTTTATTATAATAATTACAGGGATTATCTTCTTTAAAATGGGAAAAATGATGTATTCTTATATTACCTTTTTTTAATATTAAATCCTTATTACAATCAGGACAAATATATTTATCTAATTTATTTGCAATAGCTGGATAAATATATTCTTGTGTTCCTTTTTTAAAAGCACCCAATAAGAGAATATTAGACATATTCTATATTATACATTTTTCTTTAAATTAGACCAACGAACATTTTAAACCAGCACTCTTACCCCCTTCTTATCATAACACCAAATCTCATAAATAAACCCCTCCTCTTCAGTTGCATCTTTTTTGAGTTGAATATTGTCTGTTCTACAGTCGTATGTCCAAGTGCTTTTGACCTCCACTATTTTGTTTTCGTGAGGAATGAATATATCTGGAAAGTATTTTTTCTTTTTTCCATCTACTTCATATTGAATAGCAGGAATATCCGTGCGATCGGTCTTAATTTGCTCTTCAGTGTATATCTTTAATAACTCAGCAAGAGCAAAGGGTTCATATCCCTGAACCTTTCTTATATCTCCAGAAGGCATCTTGAATTCTTTATACTTTTTTGCATTCTGTTGCGTTTTTTCCATTACTTCTTGACTTTGAGCAGGATATTCAACGCCCCAGTTTTTAATACATGTATCTATCTTTTTCTGCTTCACTCCTTCTGCCATATTAGCATTTGGAACACCATATTTTTCCATACAAGTATCAACCCCCTTTTGTTTAGACTGCTCTGTTTGATTATTAATACCACCTATTTTTCCATAAAGTTCAAGATTTGTTTGATTTCGGGCATTAACCCATCTCTCCTGATTACAACTCTTGCATAAAGCTCCGCAATAACCCTTATCACGAACTTCTTTTGTAGTACCAGCAATCTTACAAAATTGTAATTCTGATTTTATACTACACTTACATATAAATCGTATAAGTGTATTTCCAACAAGGATAGAATAATCTCCATCTAATAAAATTGCTTTATCACGAATCATATATTCATCTAAAGATTTTTTGTTATATGGACTATCCTCCCTATCTGGATTCCCCCGTGTAAGAAGTGCTTTATCTCTATTTTCTTTAGTTCTTCCTAGGTCTAAAACTACACGCACTTTCTTAGACATACATTCTTCGCATAAAGCTCCTGAATTTTTAATTTGAATGAATGGTTTTGTATGCTTAATACCACATTTACAGCTATATTTAATATCTGCTCTTCTTCCACCACTGCCGTATTTTCCAAGATTAGAATAATCTCCAATAAGCGTAGCACCATCGCGTTCAAGAATTTCGTCAAGAAGTTCTTTCGTAAACTTTTGTTTCGGCATTCTTGATACTTACTTAGAACTTTTATATTATTTTATTTCAATTTTATCCGATTAATAGAGATGGTTGTTTGATTTCATTTTTTTAAAATATAATATTCTTTCCAGAACTTATCCATTGTTCGTACTTCTTCTTTTGGACTTCATCGCTTTCATCATAGAGCACCTTCGTTTGCTCAACATTATACTTGAAATTTCTTGAACAGCAGCTGTAGGGGCCGTTGTACCATTCAGTCCGCGTCATCTTTTCAAGCTCACTCTCTTCTTCACCGTAGCAATGGGCTTTCTGTGTGAAACACTTTCTTACTATGCTCTTGACGATTTCAGATTTTGTACAGATAGTGACCTTGAAGTTACTCAATTTACCACTGATAGTGGTATCGTGAGTAAGTCTGTCAACCTGGTGATCAATGATTGCCAAATTCATGGAATATCCTTCGCGAAGACCTGAGAGCATGTGGCCGATTGCGTCTAGATCTTCCTTGAGTACCAGCTTCTCGGTCTCATTCAGGTCACCAGATTGTTTAACAAGATCTTGTTTGGTTTGCATTATTTCATCTTCAAGATCTTGATTTCTATATTGAAGCTTAGTAACCTTATCTTCTTGCTCCCTTATGTCAATTGTCAGAAGCCGATGCTCTTCCTCAAGCATTTCTAGTTTTTTCTGTAGATCCATGGTTTTATTAAAATTCAATGGTAAATTCTATCAATTTTATCAAGCATAAAATTGATAATGACCTTACAATAGGTAACAATAAAATGAATATTATCTATCTTATTAATGCCACAAAGAAGGAATATATTGTATACTCAGGCTATCCTGAAAGTGTCGGTACCAACCTACTTATTCTTGAAAAAATACGTAATTGGAATCTACACCTTGATGATACTATAGTAACTCATGTGGCAATGATCTATGATTATACCAATGTAACTGAGTTTATTTCTGAATTTATCTAGACTAATGAATTATTTGTAACTACAGGCCTCTTTTTCAATGCGCTATACTTTCCATGTAGCCAATTTGTATAACAAATATTCATAAAGAAGATAAGCAGAATAACCATTCCAGATCCATATAGATAGTCACGTTGAACAAGAATAATATTGGGATTCTCAGGAGCCAGTGTAGGACACGGATTCAGAAGAGGAACATAAACTGGACTCGGCGTCTGGGTCGGCGTAGGCATTGGCGTCGGCGACAGGCTAGGCGTTACGCTTGAAGTATTTGTAAAGGTATAACTAATCATGCTTGTTACTGTCTGAGTATAGTTTACCATTGTACGCTATAAACACTGCCCGAACATTTCAATTTTTACGCCGAGTAGGATATAATGGCAAACATACACAGAGTCACTAGTAACAAAATAACAAAGACAAAAAGACCACCTTGCCACCCAGAAGGACTCATCACACGTACAGCCACTAAGATAACACTCATAACCAGCCACGCAAACCAGAATAAGAGTAAGGCAAAGTCCTGTAGGGTCGGCGCAGATTTCATTTGGGGTGTTCCATTATAAATATCTTCTAAAAATGACTTATCTGCGCTATTTGATAACATTCTATATTTTGATATTTCAGCCGTCAGTTTGGCCTTTTGGTTTTCTAATCTAGCTATTTGTTCATCAACAGAAGCGGGACTTTGTATTGATGATTGGACATTATCTGTGGCGATCATTAGATCCGTATACTCAGCTCTGTAGGATTCAAAAATATCCTTATACTTGTTAATCGCTTCACTTAAAAAATTATTTGCTATTGCATCGTCATTTTTATTAATATTATTACGACAACTTCTTATATATTGCTGAAAGGCTATAGAACTGGCATCACCTGCCAAGCAGGTTGCGCTTGGACTGCCAGTCGGTACAGACATATCTAAACTACGTTGTCATTTGTTTTACTTGAGCATTAACTGCATCGGCAGTACTACTATAGGCAGCTCCAACCTGTTCTGCTTGAGCTATTATAGACTCACAAGTTATTGGAGTCGGGGGACCTCCCATTTGAGCAAATCTACGACGATTCCAATAGCGTAGATCACGGGTTCCATTTGTGTATTGGTAACGTATAAGAAGTGTTAAGACAACGGCTATTCCAAGCATACCTACTACGCCATAAAAGGCCGTAGATGGTAATAGCCCGTTCTTATTTAAATAGAGAAGGGGTGCCGTGATTGTTAATGTAATAAGAAGAAGCTGATAGAAAAATAAGGTATCCAACTTATTATTTGATGTCCACTCGTTAATTTCATATTGTCTTTGCGCATTTTTATTTGTAACATTTAAGGCATCAGATTGACTCTTTAACTGTTTATAAAGCTCATCTCTGTCGGAAGGCATTATCTCTATTATATGTAATTTATTCTCTAGACAAAGATGAAAGGCACCCTTGTCTAGAAAAAATGTATAATAATTTAGGATGACGAAATTCCATAAATAATTCCTATTGCAACAATGTTTAAAATACCAAATAGCGTTAATAAATTTTGATTTGCCTTGTTTTTCTCAAGGGTATAATCTACCCGCCGTTTATTTAATTTTGATGCCGTAAGCTCATTTGTTAAAATATTGTGCTGAGTATTTATGTCACTAGTTGACTTACTCATGCTACCTTGAAAAGCTTCTATTAAGGCTATATTATTTTTAAAGGTCAGCCTGGCAATATTGTCTAAAATAAGTTGTTTTAATTTTAACTTATTATAAATGTCATTCTTATAATTGACCATCTTATTATTTGGTGAAACATCATTAATTGATGCACTGGTAAAAAAAGTTTTTTCAGCATAATTTAAACGTGATTTATAAAAACACTGTTCAGCAGATATTGATGATTTATACGCATCATTTTTTTCATTATAGGCAACAACTTCATTATTATATCTTTGTTTAAGACTTTTAATATTTTCTAAGGTGTTTCTGTATGAATTTATTTTTTCTTGATAGAGTCTATTTGAAGTTACTGCATCGCCATCATTTAAGTTTCTACACTCCCATGACCATGATCCACCTGTTTTTTTAGTACATTCGCCATTTCCATAAAAATTACCATCTAATAAATCACATTCTTCCTTAGTATACAAACGTAAATTTTCTGGGGGGGTAGGTTGTATATTGGCCGAGCATGTTGGTGTTACACTAAACTGTTTACGTGTTCCAGGTAGGGGATCATCATTAAAAGTGCCATTATTAATATTTACACCGCATGAGGTGTTTCCCATACAGGCCTGAGGATTAATGGTATATGTCTTGGTTCCAAAGGCACTACTTTCTGTTGGACAGGTTGTTGTATCCCATCTTCCATATTTAACCTTTAACCCTGTAATATTTCCAGCCTGACAATTTACAGTCGCAGTTTCATTTTCACAACCATTAACTGGATTAATAGTTGGCGGGGGAGGCGGTGGCGGAGGAGGTCTACCATAAGATCCACAGGCCGCATTGAATCCAGAGGGTGGAATGGGGTAGGATGGTCTTGGAGGGAGATTAAGAACTGGTATTATTAAGACCGGTATTAATTTATTTTTAGTCAGACTTTCTACTGTTTGTCTAAGCCAAGCCGGGTCCAGATTTCCACTACTATTTAAGACTGGTAGGGTACCAATTGCCTGTATTAAACCTCCTGACTGGTCATCTTGTAACTCATTAAGAGTAAAGGTAATATTAGGATTTATATCACATGGTCTATCCATACTCATCTATTATAAGTTAGATTTTCCTAGATAACCATTGTATGATAGTATTCCAAGAACAACAATGACAAGAGTTATTGCGCCTAAGACAGAATAGAATCTAGAATCTGAAAACATAGAAAAAAGATCAGTTTGGTCTACATGTATGGATTCAGTGTTAAAAACTTCCTTCATCATAAGGCCACTAAGTATTAAAAGAAGTATACCAAATCCTATAAGTATTATAATACTTATTTTATGAAGAGGTTTACTAAACCCAATACTACTACCAAATCCTTGATACATACTAACCTTTGTATCGGGATATTCTACTGCTTCCTTTCGTGTCATAGATACACTTGAATCATTCTTTGCCTTGACTAATTCTGATTCAAGATTACGTATATCATTACTTAGATTACCCACCCTTTGAAGCCGTGTTCTAATATCGGAATTATCTGAAAAACCTTTGAGTGACCGTGTTAGATCTTGAATTAATCTTTTATAGTCTAGCTCCTTTTGTATTAGACTATTAAAGGCCGCATTTGCATCAACCTGTGCCTGATTTCTTGTAGAGTCTGTAGATATACCAGCATTGTCTGCGTAACGTTTTATACTTGAGTTAATAGAGCGTCCAATTGAGTCAATTTGTGTCGGGGTTGTTGAAGAATCTAGTTGACCCTTTCTATCATTCAAGCCACGTTTAATATCATCCCAAGTTGGCATCCTACCTATGGAGTACAAGTGCGATAAAGAGTATAATCGCCAGAACTATATGAAGGTCTGATGATTTTTACAATATCACCTGGAACAAGACCAAGGCAACGAGCAATCATATCGTGATGATAACGAATAAGAGGAAACTGTGCCTTGCTACGACAATACCATGATTTCAATAGTGCTTCACGATCTTCTTTCGGAACTACCTCAAATTTTGGCTGTAGCATGTGTTTAAGAGGATTATTTACAAGGCGTGTCATTGGAAAGAACTGAATGCGGAAATTATGGGTTGTCCACGCTTCTAGGGCAGCCTTATTATAGGATTCCATATCCTCTGAAATGTTTTTTGGCATATAAATTACAAGAACCTCTGTAGTTTCTGGATTTATTCCAGTTAATTCAGTCTTATCTGAGGACTCTGTAGTGTCAAGAAGATCATTTACGAATTTTCCAGAACCAATCTGCTGTTTAATATTTGCAAAGGTGTACTCAACAATCGCATTTTTATCTTCTGACTTATGCTTAACATTCATACGCAGTGAGGGACAAGAGGTACCGGGATTACCCATAAGTTTAACAAGATCCTCCGCTACTAGCTTTCTATATGGAGCCGTTTCATAACCACGTCCTTCTAGCAGATCCAGAATCGTATTACGAGACCGAATCAGAATGTCTTGAACAGAGATTTGATCCATTTTCCTAATTAATAAGGTTGTAGTTTATGTGTTCAAATTTATCCGAGCTTAACTACGTTAATAGGTTGTAAGGGCGTTGACTTAACCTGTGATTCTTCTTGTGGTGGTTCCTGTGGAGCCTCTACCTTTCTACGTACAACCTGTCTACGTATGGTTGGTGCTGGAGCCTCAGAAGGCATCATAGTTGGTATAATATCCTTTGGTTCTCTAAGACCAGCACGAGCCATTGCCTCCTCGGTTGTATCTACAACAAGAACTGGATTGCCCTCTTGCGTAACAAGCTCTGGAACTATACTTGCGGCCTGTAGTTCTATTTCTGGTTGTGGTGCCTGTACAGGTGCCTGTACAGGTGCCTGTACAGGTGCCTGTGTATTGGCCGGTGCCTGTACAGGTGCCTGTGTATTGGCTGGTGTCTGTACAGGTGCCTGTGTATTGGCAGGTGCCTGTTTCTTAACCTCAACTGCCATTGTCTGAGTTCTAACATCTTCTATTTCCTTATTAAGCCTTTCCAAGGTTTCTTTTACTTCATTTGCAGTCGGCGCAACAACAACATTTCTTTCTGGAACATCAATTTCTGGATACACAATCTCTGGTAGAGGAAGACTTGCGTCCTCAGTAGCTGTAACAAGACCTTCTACAGTGTCCATTCCCCTTAGTCTATTTGTGTTCTTAGTTGTTAAGAGTCGCATGCCCATATTTGTAAAGGTCTCCATTTCTTGAAAGAAGAGCTTTGTTGCATAGGGCATTTCAACCTTACTAAAGGTTGATGCCGATCGTGTTGCTGGAGGTATCGGTTCAAGAGTCTGGGCAGTATTTCCAGTAAATTGTATAGGTCCATCGCACAATGAACATATGTAGAGTCCCTCTGACTCATTATAAATAGGTATAGTTCCACATCCATTACAGACAATAAAGTCTGTTCCATCACTACGCTTCATCATAGACTCTTGTAAGAAACTACTGACTCCGTGGGCAACAATTGCATCACGTTCCATTTCACCAATCTTAAGACCACCCTCATTTCCACGACCTCCTGTAGGCTGGTGTGTACGCTGTTCACGGCGCCCCTCACCACGTGCATTCCATTTATCTTCTGTCATATGTTTAAGGCGCATACCATAGACCACACCCATATAAATATCAGCGGTCATCATTTCACCGGTCATTCCATTGTATAGGATTTGATTTGAGAGTTTATTAAGTCCAATACCCTCTAAGATATTTCCTATAACAGTATGGGGACTACCCTCATTCATAAAGGATGTACCATTTCCTATGGCCCCAATATTGGCCCCAAGGTTTCCCATTATCATTTCTAGAATCTGACCAATCGTCATACGTGATGGAATGGCCGTTGGATTCATAATCATATCTGGAACAATTCCATCAACTGTACGAGGCATATCATGGCCTCTATAAAGAATATTGAGTGTTCCCTTTTGACCGTGGCGATTTGAATTTCCTGTCCAGAAGGAGGAGGTGTTACGTCTTACTAAAAATATCTCGGATGGTACAGATACACAGTATACCTGCGTATTAGATGTTTTATGTAATATTATATCAGTTATAAAATGCTTATTCATATTTTTATCATACATATAGAAACCCGTATTAATCAAGATATATAGCAGATTGGCACTTATTAGTCTGCGATTATCATTACTATCTCCAACATATACCCTGTGATCCCGTGTAACACAGATTGATCCTGAGAAAGTTACTATTTCATAAAGTTCATCAGTATAGTCAAAGGCAAAGACCTCCTTTGGTTTTACATATTCTAAAACATTTTCAGACTCATTAAATTGCGCAAGAGTTGTGTCCATGGTAACTTCAGGTAGTGGTAACCATCCAGACTTAGTTAAGACAGAATGATCAGGTGTTAGACAAAATTTATCTCCTAGCTCAGGTATACGATCCTGAGTAATTCTTATTTTAACAAGACGAAGTCCCATTGGATTTACAAGAACAATGACCTCTTCTACCCTGCCACGTGTCCATACCTGGGGTGTTAAACTTGCGTCCTTCATCCTTCCACCGCTTGTCATATACATACTAACAATAACTGTATTCTGATCTACATATTCACCAACCCTTACAATACCAGAATCATCTAACTTTCCATAATCAAGATTTACACGCAGGTCTAGCCATCCGTGGACATTTTTGGGATGACCAATGCGCTTTTGCGTATCTGCCAATTTATCATCCTCTTCAAAGGTCTCGTAACATCTGTAATTAATACTTCTAAACTGGCCACGGGCCAGTGCATCGGCGTTCATAATAATACCGTCTTCTTGATTATAGCCGCCATACATTCCCATGGCAAGAATAACATTTTCTCCATAGGGAAGTAGACCACCCCCTACATAATCCTGATAGATTGTACGTGTTAGGGGCATCTGTCCATAGCATAAAATATTTGCAGTATTGTCATAACGAATCTTCCAGTTTGAGGTATAGATACTTAGACCCTGCTTACTTTGACTGGAGCCAAGTTGATTTCTGGGACTCTGATTGTGATTTGCAAAGGGAATGGAGCCTGCTATAATTCCCATAATGGATGACGGGTGAATTTCCATATGGGTTGTTTCATTTATAATATATTCTGGAACATTGGCTATTAGGGTTTCATTTTGCTCATAGGGATCTATGTACTCAATGCGACTTTGAAAGGGTGTTAGTTCAGCTATATATTCATCCAAGGTTCCCTTTTCTAGGGGATCAATAAAGATCTGTGAATAGGGTTGAATATCCTTGGTCTTAGAGTATGAACCAACAATCAAATCACGCCAAGATCCTACAAAATTACCTAAGACTGGTATCTTACCTCTTGGTTCACAAATAATTAGTGGGCGTAAGGGGCGACCATCATCTAGATAGACAAAAAGACGGCGCTCAGGTATATTAAATCCACTACTGCTGTATGGAGGTAGACATCCTGTGCGCTTCATTAGACGTAAGACCTGACTGAGTTCCTTTGGCCGAGCCGTGTATCCTATAATTCCTGAATTGACATATACAGGAACCATCACAGCAGCCAGGCTCGGTGTAATATATTGACAGGGTAAGACACGAGCCTTATTAAAGAGCCATTGAATGACCGGCCCAGGGTTCATACCAATACTTACAGTGGTAAACATACTAAAATTCTTTGTAACTCCAATAGAACCTCCAGCAGGTGTTTCAGAGGTACAGAAATAACCATACTGACTTGGGTTTAGACGACGTGGTCCTGGAAGTTTCATGGAAGTGTCAAAATTAAGTACCACACGCCTTACGTGACTCATAAAGTCAATATAGGAAAGTCTTGACATTTCTTGAATAATACCTGCCTCTTCCTTATTGGTACCCGTTTGCCATTTTCCCTTGAATCCCCTCATAAGACCATTTGTTAAAAAACCAACATTGAAAATTTTTCTGCGATTTCCCTCTGAAAATATCTTCTGGAAATTCTCTTCTGAATAGGTAGATTCATTATAGTTATATTCCTTGTCTATTGTAAGAGCCACTGCCTTCAGGTAGGTCTTATAAAGATTCTGAAATAACATCTGACAGAGAAAGCCGCTTGTTAAAAGACGTTGATTCCGTGTATCATCACGATTTGCAGGGGCCTCAAGGCCTTGAATAACTCTTAACATCTTGCGAACACAGTCAGCCAAAAAGGCACGGCGTGCTCCAGGAAGATCTTCAACGTGGGGAAAAAGATGATTGTGTACAATGTCTAAGACGTGGTAGACACTGAACCCCTTTGTAAGCGTCTTAATATACTGAACTGCCGAATAGGTATCTAAGAAGGGAGCGGCAGCATTAATTGATGGAATTAAAAGATCGGCCAAGAGTGCCGTTTCAGGATGGGACGAATCAGGAAAGATGGCTTGAATAATTTCCTTATCTGTCTGGAGGCCAAGAGCTCTGAAAAGTACAAAGATTGGAATCGGCTTGAGAACAAAGGGAATACTAACTTCAAGAACAGAGGGCTTATACCGTGAACCAACAACCTTTCCAAAAAAATAGACACCCTTAAATTTTTCACGACTCCAGAAAAAGCTTACACGTTTACATCACGGCTCACAGGGTTCAGCGAACTAATGGAGGCATAAAACTGATTCTTAGGGTCAGATGGCTGTTGTGTAATCCATAGTGTATTAAAGGCACCCTCTTGGCGTGTAATAAGAACTTTCTCAGAGCCATCTATAATAAAATAACCCCCTGTATCATAGGGACATTCACCCATCTGTCTAAGAACTGTTGATGGCTTCTCATTTAACAAACAATAACGGCTGTGTAACATAAGAGGTAAATTACAAAGAACCATTTTTTCAATAGTAGTTTCAACTATAACTGGCGGTGGAATAGTCTTACTTGCCTGTTCTTCTTCAGTCTGTTGTGGTTGACGTGTAATTCTTACAAAGACATTCATGGTAATTTGTATGGCATAGGTTAGATTTCGTAGCCGTGCCTCATTTGGAAAAAGAACTCTTACATCTTCATTCAAAGAGATTGTTGGAACACCAACAAAAATTTCATCAGAGTTTAGACCACCGAAAAATATTTCTGTCTTATACTTATACTTTGCGCCAACCATTCCAGAAGTATCCTTGGGATTTTTATAAATTAAAAGTGGGTTATTTGCCTTCAGAATTGACTGTATGTCATTTTTTACAAATTGATCATAGCTATCAATATGATGACGAACTAGTGGATTTGATTGACTGGTGAAAAAGGTATGAATTAATTCGGTTGCAAGACGGCGTGATTCTTCTCCATTCATCCCTACTTCCTATTATAACCTCGTCTTTAACATACCTATCAATAAATACGATTATTGATAGTGTATAGGATTTATTCTAATTAAATCTTTAACCTTGGATTGTCATATGAATCTGCTCCGGGACTTGCTGGAAGGCCCTTAAAGCTGGTCATCAGGGCATGGCCAGATGTTTCTGGGGTTTGACCTACAAAGGGACGGAAGCTGGCGGCCACAAAGGGAGCACCTATACTATTAAGCATACCTCCACCACCCATGACCTTATTACTTCCTATTGTTGTATAGGGATCAGTCTTCTGAGGAGCATTATCCTGTAAGATGGATGGTTCAGGATTCCAGAATCCCTTTGCAATTAAGGGTGGATAGACTGCCGTAGGGGCTGGTATATAATCACCAGCACGTGTTACATGTTCTAGGGGGGCACCAGATAACATGGCTCCACCACGGTGTTTACGAGTCTTTTTATACTTATTTTTTTTCTTAAGGTAGGCTTCAGCATCTTTTAAGGATAAGGCCTTGCCAAAAAGACGCTTCCATTCGGAAGATAAAAGACTGGACGCCGATTTTAAGGACTTGGTGGCTAGAAGTTTTTCAGAATATGACTCTATATGTTCAAGAGACTTACGAAGTTCTGGAATACTTAATACCTTGGTCTGCTTTTTATGACTCTTTCTTGTCTTTGCCATCTACTATAGTTTAGTAAAAATTGCGACGGTTTTGATTGTTAGGTTTTGGAGTATTTAAGAGTCCTCCTAGATTTGTTATAGTATTTGCTCTATTATTTTTCGGGGTGGTGGAATTTCCTAGACTGTTATTTACAGTATTTACAACATTATTCACAACATTATTGGCCACCTTTGCTGTGTTATTAATTGTTTCTGTAACCGAGTTAGTTGATCCAGGGGCAAGATTTGTAAGTGGAAGTGCTTCCATGACTGACTTTCCAGAGTAAAGAGTTCCTAAAAACATTACTACAGCTATTCCTAAGGCTGTGTACATTAGCGTCGGCGCCATCCACTTAAGTCTTTCTTGCCACGTGCTATATCTATATTCTGATGAAAATAAGGTATAATGACTATATAAGCATCCAATTAAAAGAACAAATGAAAGTCCTACTAAGACAGTTGCTCCAAGTCTAGGAACTATTAAAAATACGATTAGGGCGACAATAAGTAATACGGCCATACTTGATAAAAAAAATTCCATCTATGCCTCTCTATATAATACATTTCTAAATCTTCTCAATCAGATCACGATGAGTGAGTAGATGCTTTCTACAGCAATAACGGGTGATTTTTAGTTCATCACATACTGCCCGTTCTGCGGTGTCGGGCAGGGATGTTCCATCAATATATTTTGGTTCAGTACCAGTTCCATACTTATCCGGATTTTGCTTTCGTAGAACTGATACACGATTCTGATAATAAGTCCACTTGTCAGCTAGGATAAACCCGCAATTCATACAACGCATCGGAATAATCATTCTACATAATCTAAGACTTAGATTCCCGTCAATTTTATGTTATGGTGCGTATATTCATTTTAATACCTTTCCGAGATTAGTCTAGAAACAAAATGACTTCTGTGCTTAATGTTGGAGTAATGAGAGGTAACCCCGTAGGGAATCAGATTCGCTTTCTACAGACACAGCTTGATACGGAAAGAAAGAACTCTGCAATGCTTATGAGTGCTATGGAGGCTAAGGCGCCCGACGTCTTTGCTGAATATCAGCGTCTTAAGGAGGCCGAGGCCTTTGCGGCCTCTCCACAGGCTCAGGCGCAGACGCAGACGCAAGGAAGATTTCAACAAGCCCCACAGTTTCAGCCTTCGCAACCCGTAGCTAGAAACTCAAGTGGCCGATTCTAAGGCCCTTAGCTGTTTTTCAGTTATTTTTATACCATGTTCCTTTTCTAGTTTGAAGACTAGAAGTTTATAAGGAAGTTTAGTTGTATTCCGTATTTCACGGATTACATCTAAGACCTCAGGTGAAAAGATTGCCTTTTTTTGTTTAGGTGAAGTCTGAAGCATTGGACCTATACTGGTATCAAGTACTGAAAATGTAGAATCTTCTGAATGGTGTTTCACATGACAGGGCTCACATAGTACTATAAGATTTCTCAGACCATGTAGGTCAGTTCCATCTTGATTTCGGGCTGATTTTGCCTCATGACGTTCCTGAATATGATGCGCATGTAGGTTTGCAAAACTACCGCATCTTACACAGGATTGCTTAATAAGATCCGAATTCCACCTTGAGGCCTTAGATTCTTCTATAGGTGTTTCTCCTGTGAGCTGCCGCCGAATCTTAAAGGCAGATTCAATCATATCTGATGGTAAATGAAGGGCTCGTGCTACTTCAAGACCGTACATAGACGAACCAGGGCCGGGTTTAAGATCTCTGTGATAAATAAGAATATCCTGCGCATGGTTATATTCAACATGTAGATGCCATACAGAGAGCGATGGAAGAGTTTTAATACATTCAAGTTTGGTCAAGTCATGTAGATGGGTGGCAAGTACAAATTTTGAACCGGCCTTGTTAAGCCATTCTATACCTGCAGCAACTATGGCGGTGGCCGAAACAGATTCTGTTCCTGAACAGAGTTCATCTCCAAGAACTAGGGTATGTATATCGGCAGCTTGAAAGATTTCCCTTAGTTCTGACATTTCTACAGCAAAGGATGAAAGTCCTGCCCAAAGATTGTCCTGATTCAATATACGTGTAGCAATCTTATGAAAGGGTACCAGTGTCATTGATGAGGCAGGAACATAGGAACCAATCTGTGCCAAAATAACAGCCAGCCCTATTGCCTTCATGAGTGATGATTTACCAGAGGCATTCATACCATAAAGAAGCCATCCAGAATTGGCGTCATCAAGACTTAGACTATGTGTTACATATTTAGACTGTGTCTTTTGAGCCTCAATCAAGGGATGACGAAGATTTTCTATAGTTAGGGATGATCTAAGACCCTCAACTAAGGTAGGCTCTACCCAGCCATATTTAGTTGAAGTAGTTGCCATACAAAATAAAAGATCTAGATTTAGGATCCAGGACTCTAAGGGATACCAGAGATCAGATGTCTCTACATAGTCTATACAGGCATAGGGCATCTCAGAATCTAGACAACGTCTTAGAGTTGCCTGACATACGTCCAACTCATTCTGTAGATTGTCTAAATGAGGATGTTCAATTCGTGAGCTACTTGTAAGTGTCTTAATAATAATATTTTTGTAGTTTTGCTGATTTAACTTAACAGCAGCCTCTATTTTTTTGGATGCGACCTTTGTTGCATGAACAAGAAACATGGATTTATCAGTAGGTCTAAAATATACACTTTCTTCTTCAACACCACAGGTATTTAGAAGGTCCTTTAACCATTTATTTGCCTTAGTAATAATTTCAGCGCATTTAAGTTCTGCCGCATGTGATTTGGGCCCAATAGATTCTTTTAAAAAGCCAAGATTCTCTGTTGAGTTTTTTGCCTTTTCTATATCAAAGAGTGTATTAAATTTATCTAGAGCGTTTTTTATAGGTAGGGTATTGCTAAAGGGAGAATCTACAAGAAGTTCAGAAAGATAAATGGAACCTTGAAGGCTTTGATTATATACTAGTACATCGGCCGCACTTAGTTTACCACCTTGAATAGACCGGTGAAGGCGTGGTAAATCATTAATAAGTCCAAGGGCCGTTTTTATTTCCTTATTATCCTGTTTAAGAAGCCAGCGTATTTTTTCTTGGCGTGCCTTAATAACAGAAATACTTGTTAGGGGGGTACAAAGATATTCTCTAAGACCCCGTTTTCCCATGACAGTGATTGGTTGATTAAAAAGATCTTCAACACAGAGTTGTTCTGACGAGCGTATAAGGTTTAACTGTGTTAGACAGTTGTTAATAATTTGAACATTTTCGGTGGGATGCCAGAGCCTTGGAGATTGTAAGGCCCGTGCAAGGTTGGGAGCGTGGTCCTCGGCAAAACGTAGAAGAAAGCAAAGAGCCTTTTCTGCTATTTCAGAGTTTGTTGTATTTAACCATGATCTTAGGGGAAGGGCTGTTTTTGGTTGAAAGGTGGAGCGTAGATAGTCATTACGACAAGTGGGTGAGTCAAAGACTGTGTGAAAGGGGCGTAAATGAATGGGTATATGAAGATGTAGGGTTCGGCGTAAAACATCCAGTTGAACATCTGAATATACAACAAGCTCCTTTGGCGGATAGACCTGAAAAAAATGCCTCAAGTCGTCGGCATGCCAGTTTGCCGAGCCCGTTGTTTTTCCCTGGTAAATATGTACATGACCGGTGGTAAGGTCTGTGGAGGCTACACCAAAGTCTGGAAGATTGAGCCAAAGTGATGATAGATAAAAGGATGTATTAGAGTCGGCTGAATCAACATGGGTCCCAGCTGATAAGATCTTAGTTACCTCTCTTTTAATCTTTGTTCCGTTCTTAATCTCATCAATAACAATTACTGTCCAACCATTTACTGTTAGTTTGGCGGCCCATTTATCCAATGTATATTCAGGAACACCGCCGAAAAATCCAGTGTTTCCATCTGGTGCCTCACCAGGATAGACGTGGATGGCGATTCCGAAAATTTCCATAACCTGTTTTGCCGTATTTAGGGCTAGATTGTCGGGGGTTGATTGGCCATAGAATTCATAGAAGGAACCCTTTTTTAGAAATACACAGACTTGTTTACCATACAGTTCTGTATATTTTTTATAGGTTTCTTGATATTGATTATAAAAATCGGGACTTTGTACCATTGCTCATATTATATATAATGGAGATCTTTTAGGTAGTTTTTCTATTTTTGCGACTGGCCTTGCGACTGGCCTTGCGACTGGCCTTGCGACTGGCCTTGCGCAACTTTCTTCCACGTCCTGGGGAACCGCCTGGAGGTCTTATACCACCATTACCGGCTCTTGGAGCTCCAGCACCAGAACCAGAACTAGAACTAAAGGTACTAGATGTAGGTGGAGCGCGTATTACAAGGCCTGACATTTCTAATTAGATCATTTATTTACGATTACGACGTGACCGGCGATTTTTACGCTTACGTGCCCGTGTTGTGTTAGTTGTTACAGGTTGTTTTGGTTGTGGTGTGGGTTTTGGTGCCCGTGGAGGTGTTTCAACGGGTACTTGAAGGGGTGCTCTGTATCCAGAAGAATTTATAGGTCCACGTACTGGTGGTGGTGAACTAGGAGGGGCACGAGCTGGAGGAGTTCTAGGTGGTTGGGCTGACATCTCTATGTAGGTACTCCATAAATTTCACCCGTGGCTGAATTCCAAAATAACTGTACATTACTACCGAGACTATTATCTACACCAGCACTTAGTGTTGATATACGTATGGGATTCATACATAATGAATTATCAGGTTGATTATTTTTTCCGGTTTTTAGTGTATCTAAAAAATCTTGAAAATTTCCAATCGCAATTGAATTAGCTCCTTGATTTAAATTACCAGCACAATTTCCAATAGCTATAGAATTAATTCCTTGATTACTATTACCAGCATTAGTTCCAATAGCTATAGAATTTATTCCTTGATTATTACCAGCATCAGTTCCAATAGCAATTGTCTTATTATCTAGTATGGTTAGTGTAGATACTTCTAGTTCAAGTGTACTTACCTTAGGATATTCTAGATTAATATCATTTTCATCATATACGAGTATTTTAGCAGTTATAGTTGAAAAGGTTGATATAGCATTAACCATTGAATAATAAGCAGCACCAAAACCTATTGCGATTGATTTAGGTCCTTGATTAATATTACCAGCTAAAGAACCAATGGAAATTGCGTTAGTATCATTAACAGATGTAATAGAAGTTAGTAATTTAAGATCATCACTTGTTGTAGGAACATCATCATTATATATTACTACTGTACTGGTAATTGTTTCATAATATATATTATTATTAGGAATTGAATTAGTCCCAGCATCATAACCTATTGCAATTGATTTACCTCCGTGACTAATTGCGCCAGCACTAGCTCCAAGAACTATAGAATAATTTCCTTGTTTATAATTACCAGCTTGAAATCCAAGAGCTATAGAACAATATCCTTGTCTATTACTTCCAGCACTACATCCAAGGGCTATAGAATTTAATCCTTGTGTGACCTCACCAGCTTTCTTTCCAAGGGCTATAGATTGATATCCTTGATTACTATAACCAGCAAGATTTCCAATAGCTATAGATTCAGCCCCTTGAGTGATTATACCAGCATCATACCCAATAGATACTCTAGAAGGTGTTATATCTACATATGAGATAGAAGGTCCTGTATCTCCCTTAACACCAGTAGCTCCTACACCTGTAGCACCAGTAGCTCCTGTAGGACCTGTAACTCTTACACCAGTAGCTCCTACACCAGTAGCACCAGTGGCTCCTGCCCCAGAGGAACCTGAGCCAGAAATGCCGGTATCTCCCTTTATACCTACACCTGTTGCTCCAGTAGATCCCTTAGCTCCAGCTGGTCCAGCTGGTCCTCTAGGT
>Ga0187843_10000150_pt1 | contig 55050 bp, 53 predicted proteins | sample SpaLakP09_SKY_43_FD_134516 | JGI IMG/M metagenome (GOLD analysis project Ga0187843, IMG submission 134516) | Oligotrophic lake water microbial communities from Sparkling Lake, Wisconsin, USA - SP09_SKY_43 | ecosystem: Environmental > Aquatic > Freshwater > Lake | place: USA: Sparkling Lake... | reverse complement strand
TTCAAACCAGTAAGAAACATAATTTCATCATGTTTCACATCACCAATACAGATGCTGCATGCTGCGCATGATGGGTAGCACGCAGCACGCAAAGTCAAGCCATGCTTTCCAGAGCCCGCGCCAGTTGCTCCACCTCATCCAGTGTATTCAGATAAGAAAAGGAGGCCCTGGCAATGCTGTGCAGGCCACGTGCCTGCATGTCCAGCGGTGTGTAGGACACACCATTGGCACCGATATAGATACGCTGTTGAGCCAGTCTGTTTTTCAGTGCCACGGCATCATGCCCACGCAGATTGAAAGAGACGATGCCGGATTGCGCGCCCTCGCCCAGGTCATGCAGGCTGATGGCAGGTATGCTGGCCAGCCTTGCACGGCAGGCTTTTGCAAGTGCGGTACTGACACTGCCGAGGTTTTCCACGCCCAATGTCAATGCCAGTTTGACGGATGCAGCCAGGCCCAGTTGCAGGGCCACGGCGGCTTCGCTGGTTTCAAAGCGACGGGCGTCCTGGCGCAATTGCACTTCATCTTCAGTGATGGGTGCAGAGGATACATCGACCCAGGCAGGTTCCAATTTATCGAGAAATGATTTGCGCACATACAGCAAAGCCGTGCCGCGTGGGCCGCGCAAGTGTTTGCGGCCTGCGCTTTTGAGCACATCACATTGCAGGGCTTGCACGTCGACTGGCACTTGGCCCACGGCTTGCCCGGCATCAATGAGGTATGGCACGCCTGCTGCGGCGGTGACTTTGCCCACGGCGACTGCATCGTTGATGAGGCCGCCATTGGCGGGCAGCCAGGTTAGTGAAACCAGGCGCACGTGGCTGTCCATCATCTGCGCCAGTGCGCTGGCATTGACACTGCCATCGGCATGACAGGGGATGGTTTCTACCGTGGCACTGGCTGCCTGTGCGGCGCGCTGGTAGTTGGCCAGGTTGCCGCCCCATTCTTGTCGTCCTACCAGTATGCGGTCGCCCCGCTGCAATCTGGGCATGGCGGCGAATGCACTGCCAAAGCCGCTGGAGCCTGAGGTCATGAGGGCGATTTCATCGCTGCGGGCATTGATGAGTCTGGCGGCATCTTCGCGCAATGCTTGCAGTTTGTCGGCCACCAGCAAGGCCGCTTCCATGGGGCCGACCTGCGCTTCCAGATCAAGATGTTCATGGATGGCTTGCAGGGCAGCCTGTGGCAGCAATGAGGCACCGGCATGGTTGAGGTGCAGGCCCTTATCCAGACCTGGAGTTTGCGCACGCAGTTGGCCGAGTTGTTCAGCGCTGATCATGCTGGCACCAGTTGTACTATGGCGTCCACTTCGACTGCTGCACCTGTGGGCAGGCTGGAGACACCTATCGCTGTGCGTGCATGGCGGCCACGTTCACCAAGGGTGGCGACCATCAGGTCAGATGCACCATTGGCGATGGCACTATGGCCGTCAAAGTCTGGCGTGGCAGCGATGAAGACACCCAGACGCTGTACCTGGGCGATACGTGCTATATCACCGCCTGTGACAGCATCGATGATGGCCAGCACACCCAGGGCGGCAATTTCTGCATCCAGTTTTGCGGCTTCCGGCGACAAGCCAGCGCCGACCACGCCAGCCTTGGCCGCACCTGGGCGGCCGATTTGGCCGGCAATGATGAGCAAATTACCTTGCAGGGTATAGCTGAGATAATTGGCTGCGGGTGTCTTGACAGCGGGCAGGATGTGACCGAGTTCTTGCAATTTTTGTGAGATGCTAATCATGGTATTTTTAATTCGCTTGTGGATTAATCGAGAGCAAGAGCTTGCCTTGCGTGCCGCGTTCTGCCAGTGCAGCATGGGCTAGTGCTGTGTCACCCAGCGCATATTCTGCATGGATGCGCAAACTGACCATGCCTGTGGACAGATATTGAAATACCTTGCTGGCAGCTTCTTGCAATGCCCCAGCCGTGTTCAGATAGTGCGGCAATACCGGGCGCGTCAGGGTGATGCTCTTCTTCATGAGTTGCAAGACATCGACAGGCTCAGGCTGGCCGCTGGCAGCACCAAACAGGATGACGTGACCACAAGCGGCGACCAGTTCCAGGCTTTGCGTGAATGTGCTTTTACCGACAGAATCAAATACCACATCCACGCCACGCCCCTGGGTTTGATCAAGCACCTTGGCGAGCCAGTTGCTACCGTCATCATAGCGAACAGGCTGTACGCCAACACTGCGCAACCGGTCTGCCTTGCTGGCAGACGAGGCCGTGCCAAACACTGTCAAGCCGCGTGCCAGCAGTATTTGCACCAGCCAGCCGCCAACGCCACCAGCCGCAGCATGTACCAGCACAGCGCCAGATTTGGGCAAGCGTGCCACCTGGTCGACCAGCATGATGGCGGTCAGGCCATGCTCGATTGCGGCGCAGGCATCACGCAGGCTGACCACATCCGGTATGCGTACCAGATGGGCAGCAGGCACGGCAACCTGGGTTGCATAACTGCCCTGTACACCGGTGGTATAGGCCACCCTGTCACCCGTGCGCCAACTGCTGCCTGCCGGGGCCGAGGCAACGATGCCCGTGCCTTCTATGCCCATGGCCCAAGGCAGTTTGACGCCGGGGTAACGGCCTTCACGCTGGTAGATATCGACAAAATTAATCCCGGCCCAGGCGGCATTGACGATGACTTCACCCGCAGGTGCAGGCACTTCTTGCAGTTGTAACTGCTCAGGCCCGCCGAACTGATTGACGATGATTGCTTGCATTTGCTTTTCCCTGGATTGAACAATGCTGAAATTATTGTCGTAATATGTCAGGACAAAAAACGATACTTTCGCAATATGAGAGTGAGGAAAATTCAATATGCATGGCAAACTGCCGCCCCTGTTCACCCTGCAAGCCTTTGAGGCCGCCTCGCGCCTGGGCAGCTTTAGCCGTGCGGCAGAAGAACTGAGCCTGACGCCAGGTGCCATCAGCCGCCAGATACGCCAACTGGAAGACTGGAGTAGCCTCACCCTGTTCAAACGCCATGGCCCAAAGGTGAGCCTGACGGACGATGGCACTGCCCTGCTGACGCGTCTGGCAGGGCCTTTGTCTGCCCTGCACCAGGCCATTTACCCGCCAGCCGATACTACCCAGAAAACCCTGCATATAGCCACCCTGGCATCGATCGCCAAAGAATGGCTGTTGCCGCGCCTGGGCAGCTTTAGTTCTGCCCATCCACATATCCGCCTCATCATTGATACCGACTATGCCCTGGTGCGTGCTGCACCGCGCGTGGCAATGGTGGCGATACGCCACGGCAGCCGCCAAAGCACAGACCAGATTTGCGAAACCCTGTTCACAGACCGGCTCATGGCCCTGACTTCTCCAGAACTCAAAGCGAAGCTGGGCACCGATCCCACATCCTGGCCCGCCAGCGCCATGCTGCAACACCTGTCGCTTGATCCGGCAGTATGGCTGGCAGCCGCAGGCATGCCAGAAGACTTTACACTGCAAGGCCAAGCCTTTAACGATGCCGACGTGCTGCTCGAAGCAGCCCAGCTTGGCCAGGGCATTGCCCTTGGCCGCCTCTCCATCGCCTGGCGGCGCTTGCAGGCGGGTAGCCTGGTCCTGGCCTGCGACACCATTTGCCCAACGCCACGCGACAACCTCCTGATCTTGCGAGAAGACAGCGCCAGCTTGCCCGAAGTACATGCCTTTACCACCTGGCTGCGCGAACAGGCAGGTGCATGGCAGCTGGAAGTGGATGCATTTGATAAGTATCAGCGCAAGAACAAAGACATTGGCCCATCTGGAAATTAAATACCTGCATGGAACTGGTGGGCACAAGGGCCTGATACAAGATGTTTCTTGGTCATTTCACTGACGAAAACGCAAATGAAGACTAAAATGTAGTCTACGCAGTCTTTCAGTGAGAGTGGCTACATGAAACCCGTCAGCAAGACCCCAGAATTAGCAAGCACAAGCGCAATCGTTGGAATACTAGGCATCGCGACTTTAGCCGGGCTACTGTATGTCACGATTACCGATACCGCTCACACTGCAGCCCCCATCAAACTGACACAGGCCAGCACCAAACTTGCAGGCAACACACCGGCGTCTGGCAAAGCTGGCTGGAATCAATTAAATCCTGCACAGCAAAAAGCCTTGCTGCCCCTGCAATTGCAATGGGACAAGCTCGATGAAAAGGATAAAGCGAAATGGCTGAAAATTGCCAACCGCTATGCCAGCCTGGCACCTGAAGAACAAAAACGCTTTCATAAGCGCATGGAATCATGGGCGCAACTCAGCCCCGAACAAAAACAAATCGCCCGCCTGAATTATTCCCAGGCAAAGAAACTCGAAGCCACACAAAAATCCAAACAGTGGGAGGCCTACCAGCAACTACCCGCAGAACAAAAGCAATTGTTGGCCAGCGGCGTGCCACCTCAATTCGCCAAAGTACCATCACCCAAGCCACTGACTGACACCATCAATACGGCACTGGAAAGTAACACAGCATCAGCATCCGTCACTGAACAAAGCGCCGCATCTGCCAGCATAGGAGCTGACCAGGATGCCCGGAGTACGCCGGGTTTTCAGGCTGATTTGACTGGTGTAGGGAAGTAAGGTTTTCACGACGTTCTTATGAATTTTTCAGCGCCATGTTAGCGAGATGGGTGGCAATGGCATTGAGCAAACCAGTCACCCAACAACAATTTTCTACATGGAGAGTGTCTGTGCAAAATTACAAATTGATTTTTCCAATTTTTCTTTTGACCTTAAGTCAAATCGTATCAGGAGAAACTATGCTGGAAAAGATAAGTTAAAAAGCAGTGAACCTTTTAAGAAAAACATTCGCCTTATCGATGCAAAACAAAATGCTGAAGCAACTGCCGTTGTAGCTGCGCGCGGGATACCAGGCAAATCTCAGTGTGATCTGAAACAGCAATCGATTCAATTCGAGTTGTCACGACTAAAATGATCTTCACATCGGATAACGTTTGATGGCGAGGTCGCACAGGTGCGATTAGCTGTATTAGTTTTGATATTTTCCGGCTTGATATTTGGCGAGGATGATACCTATTTCGGGCTACCTCAATTGCCCTTATAAATCCCCGCTTCCAAGGTGTACTCGCCACTGCGCACGTAGTAGGTGGATTTGTTTTCCAGTTGTTTGGTGACAGGATTATTGTAGCGATAATCAACCCAGCCTTTGCCCTTGGCTTTTGCGCCTTCGACAATTTCTTTGCGGAAGAATTTGCCGTCAGCATCGGGCAAGACTATCATGTTTTTTCCTATCAATTTGGGATTGATAGGATGCGCCAGGGTGGTGCCATCGAGGCTACGCACGACGAGGTAAAGGTCGCCTTTGACAAATTCAGGGTTTTTGTTATTCACTTCTTTGATGAGTGCTTCAACACTGTTTTTCTTGACGTAGGCCAGACCTTTTTCAACCATGTCTATGGCGTCAGCCGGGCTGTCAGCATAAGCATTCGGGAAAATCATGGCACTTAACAGTGCCAGAGAGATCATTGCAAATCGCTTCATGATGTCTCCCGATGTGAAAATGTTTCCTCAGTATATGCAAGGAGCATAGCTGAGACAAGATAAATTGCTGGTTTGCCTGTCGGTAGTGTGTATTGTCTTCAGGGATGCTGAAACGATACCGTTCGCCGGAAGGCATGGCTTAGCATGCCAAGTCATTCAAGTGCTGACAGCGCACCTTCCGTCACTACCAGCAACACGCAACTATCACCATCGATCCCATGTTCTGCTCTTAATGCAGGGTCTGCTGCGACATGCAGTAAACCCGCCAGGCCAGCACAGCCGGATGCGGTGCTGGCTGGGCCGCCGTAGGTTTGCATGATGCTGATGGCAGCCTGTAATTGCGCTTCGCTGACGCTGATGGCGCTGGCCTGGTGTTGCAGCAAAATCGCCAGTGCCGGGGCGGACGCCAGGCCGCAGGAGAGCATCTGGGCGCTAGTATCCAGGTCGCCAGTGACATTGATCGGGCGACGTGCTTGCAGGGCCAGGGCGACACAGGCGGCTGATGCAGGTTCGACGGCGATGATGCGACGTGGGTCGCACATGCTGGCATACAAACCCTGCGCCATCGTGGCAGCCAGGCCACCAACGCCTGCCTGGATGAAAAGATGGCTGGGGCGCTGTGCATATTGAGTTGGTAATTGCTGTTGTAATTCCGTGCAGATCAGGCCATAACCATCCATGACGTCCTGCACAACGATGTCATGCGGGTCTGCCGATGTGTCTGCCACCAGCAGGCCTGCGCCGCTACTGGCGGCGGCTGCGGCTTGCAAGACGGCTTCATCATAGCTGCCCTTGATCCAGACGACTTCACCACCCAGATGCTGTATGCGCTCTGCCCTGGTTGCTGCCACGCCCTCTGGCAAGTAGATGATGGCTTTTGTGCCTGCACGTTTGGCTGCAGCTGTGACTGCCAGGCCGTGGTTACCATCGCTGGCGCAAATGAGTCGGGGTAGCCTGGTGGCTGTTTGGAGTTCTTCCAGCGTCGCTTTGCCTGTGGCGCGGGCCAGTGCGCGCAAGGCCGCGACCATGCCGCCCAGTACCTTGAAATTACCTAGCGGGCGCTGGTTTTCTGCCTTGACCAGAACGCGCCGGACTCTGGCCGCGGCAGCCATTTGTGGCAAGTCCAGCAAGTCTGTGGCCTGATAAGCATTCAGCAGGTCGGATGCCTGTATATGGTGTAGTGATGTGGTTTTCATCTGCACAGATTACCGTTTCGCCAAAAATCTACGCCGCAAAGATGGTGAGAACTTGCCAGAAACAGGCAGATTACAGCCCTCCATTGCGTCGAAAACGCGCGAGACCAGGATTAGCATGGGGCAGTCTCTCACTACATGAAAACATCGCCATGCAATTACTTTATCAAACCCATTCTCCCTATGCACGCAAAGCCCTGGTATTTGCACATGAAGCCGGCCTGGCTGGCCAGTTGGAAGTCATCCACCATGAAACCAGCCCGACCAACCGCAATGAAGCCGTCTATGCACAAAACCCGCTGGGCAAAGTGCCGGTATTGCTGCGGCCTGGCTTGCCACCTGTTTTTGATTCTGATGTGATTTGCGAGTACCTGGACAGCCTGCACACGGGCCACCCGCTCATCCCCTTGCAGGGCGAAGCACGCTGGCATGCCTTGCGGGTGCAGGCCGTCGCCAAGGGCATAGCAGACTCTGGCATTGCCGTACGCTGGGAAACCTCGCGCCGCCCGGAAGCCCTGCGCTATCCGCCACTGCGTGATGGCCATACACAAAAACTGCTGGCCAGTTATGACTGGCTGGAGCAGGAACTGGATGTGGATGGCGCGGTGCATGTCGGCCACATCGCCGTGGCGACGTCTTTGAGCTGGCTGGAGTTTCGTGAGCTACCTGGCTTCAGGAATCAACGACCAAAATTGACGGTCTGGTATCAAGCCTTCATTACGCGGCCATCGATGCTGGCGACGCCTTTGTGTGGTGAAACCCAGGACTAATGGATTAACATTATTCTGCCTCTTCCAGCGGCACAGGAATACTCAAGCCACGCTTGACCAGCCCCAGGGCGACGTTGGTGGTGTAGCGTTTGACGTTGGCATTTTCTTGCAGCAGGCGCGACATCAGTGCTTCGAAAGCTTCCATGTGAGGTGCCGTGACGATGAGGACAAAATCGACTTCGCCGGTGACATAGAAGGCTTGCTGTATTTGTTCTTGCTCATTGAGCCAGGAACGCAATTGTGCCAGCAGCTCTGGTCGCTCGCGTTCTACTTCCAGCGAGACGATGAAGAAATTGGGGCGGCCTATTTTAGCAGGGTCAAGCACCGCGGCATCACGCATGATGACACCCTGCTCGCGCATGCGGCGCAAGCGTCTTTGTATGGCCGAAGGTGACAAGGCCACCTGTTCGGCAAGGCGCCCAGCCGCCAGGCTGGAATCTTGCTGAACCAGGTTGAGTAACTGGCGGTCGAATCGGTCGAGTTGCATGGCGAATGTTAGCTAAGTCGTCAGGAAGTGATCTGGTGCGGAATTGTAGCACCTGGAACTTCTAACTCATTTATGCAAACTTATTTGCGCGGTTTTGCCTTGACAGGAAAAGCCATGCCAAACACCTGCCTAGCCAGCGGGTGGGCATCTTCAGGCAACCGGCCTTCGTAGTAAGAAGCGATGGTTTCCAGAAAGTCGCGGCGGGCAAGGACGGCATTAATCTGTTCTATGGCTTGTTCGCCAAACGGGCTTTTGGCGCATGCAACATAACCCAGCAGGAAAGGGGGTTGCTCTTGCAGGGGATAGAATTTCAGGTCGACAAAATCTGCACTGTCACGACTGTTCAAAAAACTGGCTTCATAGGGATAGCCGAGGATCAGGTTAACGCGACCCAGAGCATTCATCTGGAACAGGCTTTTCGCCGCATTTGGCGCGCTGTTGAGGAGGATGTTTTTCTTGCCCTTGTAAATCTGCAATAGTTCGTCAATGGCAGCACCATAGCTGCGGCCACTTTGCACGCCGACTGTTAATACTTCATCTTCCAGCAACTTGCTCAAATTGAGTTTATCACCCGCCCCCAGATAGGAGCGCAATTGCGCAATCTGCGCACGCGGCATCATGGCACCGGGTGGTATCTGGGCAAAGAATGGCGTTGAGAACACCATGGTTTTTTCGCGCTCGGCATTTTTAAACAGGCCCAGGGCACAGGCATTGGGTTCATCTCTGAGCATCAACTCCAGACGCTTGAGCGGCACGTGGATGAGCTTGTGCTGGTAGGCAGGCAAGGCGGGGATGAGATGGCGTTTCAAAGCAAGATCAAGGATGCCCTCAGCCTTGTTTGGACCCTCAGGGATATACAGCGGTGGCAAAGGATAGACATACCAGTTGATCTCGCCCGCTGCCTCACCTGCAGCCTGGCTCATGCCACTGGCAAGCAAGCCTGCGGCCAGGGCTATTCCCTTGAACCACTTCCCAGCAAACGCATGCAGAAACGAAGCACCCCGCATTCACCCTCTCCTCTTCACTACTTGTCATAGTACAGCACAAGTATGTCACATTTTGCAAATTTGACAAAGATGGAAGAGAGGCGTCTTTGCTGGATGCGGAGTGCGCACCATCATTGTTTTGCATACGTCAAAGACTGTGCGCGCAGTGCTCCCTACTGTGAGGCCAGAATTACTTAAAATCCCCATCAGTCGACACCGACAATACCCGCCATAGCTGCAATTCCTGCAGGTGTTTTTCCAGGCTGGCAGCGACGACTTCTATGGCATCAGAACCGGCTGCATAGCGCAATGGTGGTTCTGCCATATTGCTGATGGCCAGCACCGCTGCACCCAGCTTGACCGGGTCACCGGCTTGCTGGTGGTTGTAGCTTGCAAAAGTCTCACGGCTGTTGATACCGCTGCTGGCATAGTCGGCAATGGTTTTATCGCCATAGCGTACCGAAGTCTGGTCAAGAAAATCTGTCCTGAAGAACCCAGGTTCGACGATAGTGATATGGATGCCAAAGCGTGCCACTTCCAGCGCCAGTGATTCTGAGAATCCTTCGATGGCAAATTTGCTGGCGCAATAGACAGATGCACTTTCAAAGCCGACGATGCCGCCTATCGATGAGAGGTTGAAGATATGCCCGCCTCTTTGTTCACGCATGACAGGCAAGACTGCGCGTGCCATGTTCATGCTGCCATACACATTGGTGTCGAATTGCTGGCGGATTTCTGCGGTGCTGATTTCCTCAAACAGACCGAGTTGACCATAGCCCGCATTATTGACCAGCACATCCAGGCTGCCAAACTGCGCGCAGGCGGCCTTGACGGCGGCTTGCGCCTGGGCTTCGTCATTGACATCCAGCGTCAGTGCCAGCGCTTTGTCGCCATAGCTGGCAAACTGGCTTTGCAGTTTGCTGATCTCGCGGCCAGTAACGACGACCTTGTCGCCACCATCCAGTGCAGCCTTGGCGATGGCTGCGCCTATGCCGCGGGTGGCACCAGTAATTAACCAGGTTTTTTGTTTCATGTTCTGCCTTTCGAGTATGACCGCCGATTGCGGAATGTGGCCATGATAGGCAGACAGCCTCACAAACTAAATGCCGGAAACTTTCTGATTCTTGCCTAATCCTATTGCGCCCGGCAAATTTGCTGCGATTATTGCTATGATGAATGCCTGTTCCTCTTCTTCACACTTATGCAAAACCAGGACGATATCAACCAGAGACTGGCAGACATGGTGGCCAGCCTGACGCCGCAAGAGGGCTTTACTGCCTCGGCGCTGGACTATGTGCATTTCATGCGCAGCGACCATGCCTATAGCCGCACGCCTGTCATGTATGAGCCCTGCATCTGCATCATCGTGCAGGGGCGCAAGCGGGCCTATCTGGGGGATGCCATGTTTGTCTACGATGCGCTGCAATACCTGGTGGTATCCGTGCCCATGCCTTTTGAAGCAGATACCGAGGCCAGCGCTGAACAACCCATGCTGGGCATCCATGTCGGCATACAGCAAACCCTGGCAGCAGAACTGGCGCTGGCGGTTGAAGAGGCACAAATTGCACAGCCTGCCAGCACGAACGGTGGCACAAGCGCAGCTGCAGCCTTCATGTATGCTACACAAGTGGACGATACCCTGGCCGCAGCCGTGCTGCGCCTGCTGCAAGCTCTGACCTCGCCGCTGGAGGCAAAGATACTGGCTCCTGCCATTGTGCGGGAAATTTATTTCCGCATTCTCATGGGTGAACAGGGCGCAGCCATGCGCGCCGCCCTGAGCCAAGGCAGCCATTTCCAGAAGATCACGCGCTCCCTGCGCAAGATACATGAGGGCTACAGCGACAAGCTGGATGTAGACAGCCTGGCGCGTGAATCCGGCATGAGCCTGCCCGCCTTTCATCTGCACTTCAAGCAGGTGACCAGCACCACACCCATCCAGTACATCAAGGCCATGCGCCTGCACAAGGCACGCCTGCTGATGATACGTTCCGGCATGAATGCCTATACCGCCTCGAATACCGTGGGCTATGAAAGCAGCTCACAATTCAGCCGCGAATTTAAACGCCTGTTTGGCCGCAGCCCACTGGAAGAAGTCAGGCAGATGCGTACGGCCTTGCGTATGCATGAGGGGGCTGGCTTGAATTGATTTTTATCCCTGGCCTCGTCGCGCAGGCTGACTATCATTCCTGCTCATGTTGCTGGTGTATACTTGCGTCAGCATATCTGAGCCCCCATATTTTTCTTGTTCTCAACATCTTTACTGGCCTGAACTTTTCTTGCGCCCACCTGCATGTCTCAATCAAAAGACCTAATCACCATCGCCACTTTTCTCAATCCCTGGGATGCCCATATCTTGCGGGGTTTGCTGGAATCGGAAGACATCCCGGCATTCCTGGCCAGTGAACACGTGGTCTGGCTCAACTGGCAATGGTCTATGGCAATGGGTGGCGTAGATTTGCGTGTGCCTTATGCAGCGCAGGACCGCGCCAAAGAAGTACTTGAGCAGTATATGCAGGGGGATTATGCCGCCGCCCTGGAAGCAGCAACGGATGCCGAGTTTGGTGCTGCTGAACAGGCAGATGCTTGCCCGCATTGCGGTAGCCGCGATATCTCAAGCAGCAATACCAACCCGGGCATGCTCAGTGCTCTCGGTATATATCTTTTCCTGGGCGTTATCGTACCTCAGCCCAAGGCAATAAAGTGCAGGGCTTGTGGTCACTCTCTTAAAGAACTGGCTGACGATGCAAGGAGGAGCTAAAGTGCATGGCTTGCCTTGGCCATTTTACAATGTAAAATAGCTCATGTAATTAAGCCAAATCCATCTGGAGTATTTCATGACCATCACTGTTATCAACAGCACTGGCTACGAAGCATTTTTCACCATTAAGAAAGGTGATCTTGTCATTGCCCAATGGATGCATCTGGGTGGAAACAGCAAGCTGGAAATCCAGACCGATATGATAGGCACCATCATCGCCAGGGCGAATTTTCTGAATACCGAATACGCCTCTGACAGGATGCAATTGAATGACACCGCCGCCTATGTCGCGCAGATAGACCAGGACCTGGAAAACAAATCCTATGTCTTGCGCCTGGTGGAAACCGGCAGCAGCAAACCGCCTTTCATGCAGCTCTACAAGACCTGTACTCCGCCAGTCAGCTTTATCCTGCAAATGCATGGCTTGTTCGAACAGGAAATTACCCAGGGACGTGGCTTTACTGCACTCAATTTGCGGACAGGCCCTGGCTATACGGTACAGGCTGTGATCAACGGCATTACGCTGCCAGCAGCGAACTTTAGTGATGAAAACGCCAGCATCACTGCGGTGGCGGTAGAAGATAATCCTGTGGCAGGCTTTTACAAGCTGGAAGTGACTCAATCAACGAACTGAGGGTTGGCAGTATCAACAAGCGACGTATGCAGTTTGCAAATTGGGCCAGCCCAAGCGACGAAACTGCCCCTGGCTCTGGTGTGTATTCCTCTATGCCTGCCCGGAGAACCAGCAGGGAATCCGAACGACATGCTGTTTTCCATCCTATCGAGGACTGCTATACGCCTACGGACGCACCAAACGCAAGTTGGGGCGTTTGGGCGGCATATCTTCCGCCACAATCGCATTGACGACCTGCAATTTGGCCTGAGGTCCCTGCATGGTTCCAAGTTTGAAGCCGCCACCAAGTTGCGCCAGATGGTTTGCCTGCTGCTCCATTAACCTGGACGTGGTCGTGCTCACGCCCAGCAGGATGGCGTCTTTGCGGTTCGCGTAATCCATGTCGCTGACTGCGTGCCTGATTTGCCTGATGCTGGCTTCCTGTTCTTTGGTGGAGGCATTGATACTTGCCAGCACGGTATGGGAATACTGTATGGCAGTGAGCAGATGTTCAGTGCCTGCGCCGCCCTGGCTGATCAGCTTGCTGCCGTTCTCCATTTTCTCCTGCGACTCATTGAGCAGATTTTTTATTTCTTTGCTGGCAAGGGCAACACACTGGGCCAAGTGGCGTATTTCTGGTGCTGTCACCGCAAGACCCTGGCTTGCATCAGATGCAGTGCCGTCTTCCATCGTGGCCTTGAGCGCCAGGGTGTCAATCTGGAAGGCCAGTTCATCAATCACGTGGATGTTGTCGGCAATCTTGTCCGATGCATGCTGGATTTGTGTGATTGTCTCAAACGCCCCACTGGCCGACTCCATTTTTTTAATGGCAAGTTCGCTACTGTCATCGACCGCTTGCATGGCCTGCCGTGCTTTCTCAGTATTGTGGCGCACTGCTGATGCCAGTTCTTTGGTGGCAGTTGTTATTTGCCTGTGCAAGCTGGCTTGCAGATCAATGCGCGAGGACAACATTGCATTATGGTTCACTTGCAGACCTGATGTTCTGGCGATGTGGGCAGTGTCCAGACGCATGTCCTTGACGGTTTTTGTCAAACCCCTCTGCAATTGCTGCAGTGAGGCTAACAAACTGGTTTCCTCAGTCACATCTGCGGTGATGTTGACATCGAGATCACCGTCAGCAATTTGTCTGGCTATCTGAGCGGCATAAGCTGGCTCACCACCAAGCTGGCGATACATGACCTGGATAAGGAAGTAAGCCAGTGCTGCGGCCAGTACCAGGCCCAGGGCGATGATAGCCAGTATCAGCTGGTTTGCTGTGTCGTATCTTGCTTGTGCACTTGCATACTCTTTTTTCGCCAGGACCAGCTGCGTGGTACGCAAGCCTTGCACGGCATTGATGATGGGACCATGAAGCGGCTCGGCGAGCCGCTTGATTTCTCTGATTCTTGATGTGTCAGCATCGCGCAGGGCTTCGATGAGAGGCAAGCTGACTGCATGGTCAAAACCGATACGCAAATTTGTCAGTTCGTCTGTTTTTTTTCTGGTTTCTGGTGACATGGAATGCGTCGAAAACTCCATCCAGAATTGATCAATGTCACGCTTCTCGCGCGCTAACTCATCTGCGCTTGCATGCATTCTTTCTATTGTAGGATCGGCCAACGAAGCCAGAGTGGCGTAGCGAGTGTTTAATAACAATTTGTCTAAGCGAGCGATATTATCCAGCACGGGCGAGTGCTCTGCGTGGCTGGCTTGAAGACTCTGTTGTAAGGCATTCATCGCAAACAGGCCTGCCAGCCCGACCAGTATTATCATCGCACTCATGATACCCATCACGAGCATCAGCCTGGTTTTTAGCGTCGTCTTCATTGCACTGCCCCAATCATCAATCTTTACCAAAAAATAAATCAGCAAAATACATGACAGCACACAAATATTATTTCAACAACAAGCGCCCTGAGGTTTAACTTGTCATGTAATTCACTTTCTTCAAGCGGCATATTTGCGGCGTTACTTTTGCGCTGCTATTCATGAAGGTAGAGGAAAATTGCCTGATGGAAAACCATATTTAGCAATCTTTGACTGTCAGTAATATGAATTCACATTCATGCAGAAATGATACTAGGGCATGTTGCATATCCCAGGATCTAAGGCGCTGTCTGCAGACTTCACGACGGAGCCATTTTCCTGCATCGTCGTCAAAATATTTGCAGCTATGTGTGTTATCGAACTGTTCATATCAATCTAAGCGCGCATGCTAGGGTCTCCACTTACCCAGAAGGACAAGATAATGATTGATACTACTTCCAGTACATATACGCCCAACGGTCCAGCTGTCAGCAGCAATGGACACCAAGGTCCAGGCCCTGAACTGATGGGTGCCAACACACTTACCGGTAACAACGTCGTCAACCAGGCCGATGAAAATCTGGGTGACATCAAGGAAATCATGCTGGACATGCGCACAGGCCGTGTTGCCTATGCTGTAGTGGCTTTTGGCGGCATCCTGACCATAGGCGAAAAATTGTTTGCCGTACCATGGTCAGCACTGACGCTCGATACCCTCAACAAACGTTTTGTGTTGAACATCGAAAAAACCCGCTTTGAAAACGCACCCGGTTTTGATTCTGACAACTGGCCAGATATGGCCAACCAGGCATGGGCAGACTCCATCCACAGTTACTACGGCCTGACAGTATGAATGCATGACGAAACGCTGCAAGCGCAGATCGCCGGAGTCAGAAAGACGACCTTGATCTATGAACAGCAGCATTTCGTTTTTGTAGATGACGAGTAAAAGTGACACAAAAACTGGTGCTGTTGGCTGAAGAGGCACAGCGCCAGTTTTGCGTCAAAAACAATACCTATACCAATAACAAAGCAAGGAGCACGATCATGGACTATACAGAAATGCTGTTCGCCTTTAACGTACATGAAAAGGCGATGCATAAGCGCAGCCGCCATTTGTTCCGCACACCAGAACCCCAGCGTGATGCTGAAGAAAGGACTTATACACTGCAAATGGCAGTCAATGAAGTATTGGCAGAGACTCGCAAAATAGCCTTGATGATCAGGACCAGTCCTTACTAGTTTTGTTTGACAGTTTTCAACAAACTGCCGCATCCACTTTCTTGAGCCGGTCCTGTATTAATCAGGGGCAGCAAGGCAGCAAAAGGGCTCAGCAAGGCCAGGCCGATGGCACCACCGGCGCGCATGGCCATGACGGTTTTATCAACCGTCACCAGGGGATGTAAAAACGTGCCGCGCACATACAATGGCGCACGCAAGGACAGGATGCGCAAGCCCTTGCTGTTGGGCTTGATCGTCAGGTTCAAGTCTTCTTTCTGTAAATTGATGCTACCAGTGATGTCTATCAGTGCCTCGTCAGTATCAATCAAAAAACTGCGTGCATTCATTTGACCATTGGTGACCGAAAAATCTGCCAGCATGCAATTGAGTTTGACCTGTTTGTCACCAGCAAGACGGGTCAGGATGACATTGCCGATATTCAAGCCCATTTCTTCCAGCAAGAGTTTGCTGACTGAGCCATGGTTGATCATGCTGCTCAGTTCGCCATTGGATGATGCCAGCAACTCAGCCACAGAATCACCGGTGGCAGTCAGTCTGGCATCGGCATTGATCTCCCCCACAGTCAGCTTCGATGCGGCAAGCGTGGGGATGAATTTTTGCAATTGCACATGTCTTGCCGTCACCTGCATTTTTGCCCTTATGGCTGGTGCCTGGGCTATGTTGCTGTCTTGAACCATTTCCTTGCTCTTGACTTTGTTACCGTCGCCGCCACTGCCATCGAGAGTAATATGCGCCTGCATCTGTCCACCAGCCAACTCGAAACTCAGGGGTAGCATGGTGATCACGCCATCTTTCATGATCAGCCTGGTTTGCAGTTTGTGTATGGGCAAGACTTTTTGACGTATCAGTTTGGCGGCGCTCAAGCTTACATCTGCATCAATGCTGCGCCAGCGTTCTGTATGAAAGCTTTCTACTGGCAAGAGTTTGTCAGCAGGTTGCACGGCTGCCGTACCACGCTGGATTTTGCTGGCATTGGAATCGGCACCAACCAGCGGTGCCAGGTCGATAGATTGCAAAACTTCAGAGCGCATATTGCCTTGCAACAGGGTACACAACTTGTCCACTTTTCTGGTTTGATAATCCAGGCTGCCAGCGAGGTCGCTGGACCCGACCTTGCCAGTGAATTTTTCATACTTCCAGTGATTGTCGATCTTGCCCAGGGTGGCACTAAGATGGCCTGCGGTGCTATACGCCGGGGTTTCAGGCAGGACTATGCCAGTCAGCGGATACAAGCGCGCCATACTATTGCCGGATATTTTCAGTTGCATATTGACGGCTGCCAGTTCGCTGGGCCTGGTGACACTTCCTTCGACACTGACGTTGGTTTGCCCCATTTGCAATTGTGCCAGGATGGGAAAAGGCTGGGTCTGATTTTGCAAACTCAGGATGGCCCCTGCCTTGCCACTGCCAGTGACAGCTTCGCCATACAGCTTGCCCTTGAGTTTCCAGCTGATCCCATAGTCAACATCCGTATTGAGGCTGTCTATATCTGCGCTGATGTCTGCATGGCGGACGGCATCTATGTAATGCACTTTGCCCTGGCTGAGTACCACTCTGTGCAATTCCAGCCGCCAAGGTGAGGATGTAGTGTTTTTCTTGAAGGTCCAGTTATTGCTACCATCCGCATAGCGCTGCAAGAACAGGCTGCTGTCCTGGAAGCGCAAAACAGGGATGTCCAGCTTTTTTTCAAGCAAGGCCAGCGGGTTCAGCGAAAAAGACACTTCATTGATCCGTGCCATGTTTACTGCCGGAATCAGGCCCGAGGCGGAAGCGGATGCCAGCACTGGTTTTTCTGGATGCGCTATCCCTGCAATATCTGGTGGCAGGCCGATATGGATATCCTGGGCCAGCAAATGCGGCCAGGGAATCTTGCCGCGCCAGCCAGTCACTGTTTCTGGCCCGCTGTGCGGCTCTTCCCAACTCAGGGCCAGATTGCCGCGTATGCTGAATGGCCGTCCCAGGGCTTCGCTGGTGCGCTCATTGAGCCAGGGCTTGGCGCGATTCCAGTCCATATTGAGTACGATCACCACGAAAATAGCCACCAGGCTGACCACCCCCAGCATCAGCCAGAGACTGATGCGCACTATTTTATTGTTGATTTTCATGAATAAGTAGTTGATGTTTTATTGCCAGACTATAGCCTACTGGAAAACAATATGGCTCTATGTACGGCAGCGTACTGACGTCATTTTTGGCGGAGTATATAAAGGAGTCCGGGCGAAGCAAGTCGTCTGTCAGAACTCCTTATTATCTCTTTAACCGGAAAATCATCATGCATGAAGTCAATAGCAATCTCCGCAATGGCATGGACACAGCAGCCATACGCGAAGCAGCCAAGAATCTTGATGACGGTGCTGTCACCGCAGGGTATCAGGGCAATCGCAAGGAAGTCATCGCCATGCTCAATGGTGCTCTGGCCACCGAACTGGTCTGTGTCTTGCGCTACAAGCGCCATTATTACACAGTAGCTGGCGTACATAATGGACCTATCAAGGCAGAGTTTTTGCAACATGCCATGGAAGAACAGGGACATGCAGATTTGCTGGCAGAACGCATCGTCCAGCTCAACGGCAAGCCTGACTTTAACCCGGCCTCACTGGCTGAGCGCAGCCATGCTGAATATGATGATGCCGAGGACGTGCGCGCCATGCTGAAAGCCAATCTGATTGCGGAACGTGTGGCCATAGAATCGTACAGGCAGATGCTGGAAAAAATCGGTGACAGCGACCCAACTACGCGCCATATGCTGGTGGGAATCATGGCCAAGGAAGAAGAACATGCGGATGATATGCGGGATTTACTGGCATAAGCCAGGCCCGCCATAAAAACCGCGGCATCACCAAAGCAGCACCAACTTCAATAATTGCAGTTCCAACTCAACACCTAAAGGAAATATCATGCTCGAATCTGATTTTAAATCTGTCAACAAAGACATCAAAGTATTACTCAAAGATGCGCAAGCATTGTTTAATTCTGCGGCATCTCTCACCGGCGAAAAAGCCGATGAAATGCGTGCGCGCGGTATGAAGATGGTGGATGCGGCGATGGCCATGACGCACGATGCGCAAGTGTCGGTCGTGGCCACTGGCAAGCAGATGGCAGTGTCTACCGACACGTATGTCAAGGAACATCCTTGGAGCACCATAGGCGTGGCTGCAACTGTCGGCATGCTGGTGGGCCTGCTGTGTTGTCGCAAATCCTGATCAGCTACAGCCAATTACGCCGATAAAAAAGCAGCCTGATGTCAAGGCTGCTTTTTTCTTGCCTGCGTTGTTTGCGTTACTTGCTCTACACAAAACACCCGTAGTTGCTGCAAGACCTGAGCCACGGCCTGATTGCTGGCGACAACGCCGCCATAGGCATCTTCACTTGCAGTGGCGGTGCTGGCGCTGAATTCGCGCCAGGCAATGATTTGCTGGTTTTGCCGGTCTGACAGATGAGCGCGCAGTTTGAACTGGATGCTGCTGGGGGTGCTGCTGAAGTCTTGTTGCAGGCTGAGTATTTCCAGGTCCAGCCGATAAGTTGTCAGCACAGCGCTGGGTGCCTGCAAGACCACCTTGAAGATGCCGCTCGACTCCAGCGTGGTGGCGACCAGGGGCATGAGCATGGCAGCAGGTGGTTTTTGCCACTGGCTTTGCTGGAATTCCTCTATCTGGTAGGGCTGGCGCATGAAGAGCATGCGACTGGTGTCAAAACCAGCTGCGGCACGGATATTGCCAACCAGGATACTGGCCGTGGCAGTGACAGGTGAAGGCGAGCTGCCGGGCACGACGGCATCCAGTCTGTACACTGCCATCGGCGCTACATTGGCAGGTTGCAGGGCTGAACAAGCAGTGAGAGTTGCTACCAGTGTGGCGATCAAACTGATTTTATGTGACTGCTTCATGGTGTGACTCCTTTGGATTCACCCGGACCTGGCGGTGGTGATTGTCGCCCTCTGATCAGGCTGCTGGGATTGTGTTCGGTCTGTTCTATGAGGCGGGTCATGGAGGCTGACAAGGTCGTCAGTTCTGCCATCAGTCTTTGCAGTTCTGGCAGCGTGTCGCTGCTTAACTGTCGCACGCCGCCGCCTAGTTCATCGGCAGTTTTCCTGGTGCTGTCGCTGGCCTTGCCTGCCTTGTCTGCCATGCTCGCCACTGCATCGGCGCTCTTTCCTATACGCTGGAACAAGGCATCGATCTTGGCACTGGCCTGGGCAGTATTGTGGGTGGTGATGGCGGCATCACTGATCGCCACGCGCATGGCATTTTTTTGCGAGGCCAGTGTGTCCATGACGGTGGAGGTGTCACGCAAAATCTTGCTGAAGGCTGCGCGGTTTTCATCGTTCAGGATGGCATTCACATTGGCTGCAGTACGGTCGAGATTGGCCAGCACCGCACTCAAGACATTTTCCAGCCTGGCGCTTAAAGAGGGTTTCGTCGGTATCTGTGGATAGGGTTGGCCTTCTGTTGCCTGTAACAGTGGCGCTGCCGGCGAACCGCCGCTCAACTCAACATAGGCAATACCTGTCAGCCCCTGGGTTTTTAGTACTGCCAGAGTATCGGTCTTAATAGGTGTGCCGGCGACAATGGCAAACACCAGTTGTACCTGCTGCGGATTGGCTGGGTCCAGGCTGATGCTGCGTACCTTGCCGACGTTGACGCCCTGATATTTGACAGGCGCTTCCAGATTCAGGCCTGCCACTGATTCATTGACAATGGATTGGTACAAGACGGTCTGCTGGCGCTTGCCCAAGCCGACCGACAGCCACAATACCGCAGCCACCAGCAACGCGCCCAGTGCCAGCACAAAGGCGCCAACGGCAGCATAATTTACTTTGGTTTCCATGGATTTTCCTGTGTAGCCCGTTTTTCATTACTACGTTTTTCATTGCTATGAACTTGTTGCTGCGCAGCCCTGCCGCGTGCCCCATCGAAATAATCGCGGATGATGGGGTGTTCCAGCTTAGCCAGTTCTTCCATGGTACCCACCGCCAGCACCTTGCCCTCGCCCAGCACTGCCACCCTGTGCGTGACTTGCCATAACAAATCCAGGTCATGGGTGATCATCACGATGGTGGGCTGGTAGAGCGCATGCAGATCGCGCAACAAGGTGTCCAGGCCACTGGCACTGGCTGGGTCCAGGCCGGCAGTCGGTTCATCGAGGAACAAGAGTTCCGGGTCCAGTGCCAATGCCCTTGCCAGGGCAGCACGTTTCAACATGCCACCACTTAATTCTGCCGGGTAAAGGCCAGCCGATTCTGGCTTGAGGCCACTCAGCGACAATTTCCAGGCAGCGATGTCGTTGATACTGGCTTCATCCAGTTCACTGTGCTCGCGTAAAGGCAGGCCTATGTTTTCTGTGACGGTCAACGTGCCAAACAAGCCGCCTTTTTGAAACATCACACCACAGCGCTGACGTAAAGAGCTGGCTTGTGCATCACTGATGCCAGCCAGATCACAACCGAGCACCTTGACCGTGCCAGAATCCGGAGTGTGCAGCAAAATCATTTCCCGCAGCAAAGTCGATTTGCCAGAACCGCTGCCGCCGACGATCGCAAATATCTCACCACGGCGTATCTGCAAGTCCAGCCCCTCATGCACGACCTTGTCGCCAAAGCGGGTGCAGACTTGCTGCATTTCAATGGCATAGTCATAGCTCGCAGCCTGGGGCGTGGACTGAATATCTGTCATTACAATCCCATCAAATTAAAGATGATAGAGAACACGGCATCCAGCACGATCACAATGAATATCGCCTGCACCACACTGCGCGTGGTCTGGCGTCCCACACTGTCGGCATTGCCCTTGGTACGAAAACCCTGATAACAACCAATGATGACGATCACTGCGGCAAACACCAGTGATTTACCCAAACCTATGAGCAGGGTTTTGAGTGGAATTTCTGTGGCAAAGCGGTCTATGAATTCATGCGTTCCCACGTCGAGCTGGCTGCTGGCCATCAGCATGCCACCTGTGACACCGACCAGATCGGCAAACAGGGTCAGCAGAGGCAAGGCCAGCATTAGCGCCACCAGTTTGGGCAGCACCAGCAATTCTATGGGCTTGATACCTATGGTTTGCAGGGCATCGATTTCCTCGGTCACGACCATGGTGCCTATCTGCGCTGCATAGGCAGAACCAGAACGACCGGCGATGATGATGGCAGTAATCAGTGGTGCAAATTCGCGTAGCATGGCATAGCCAACCAGCTCGACCACGAAAATATTCGCGCCATAATGCTTGAGCTGGTCTGCGCCCTGGTAGGCGATTACGATGCCCAGCAAGAATGAAGTGACACCGACGATGGGCAATGCCTCAAAACCGGCCACCTGGATAGTGCAGGATAGTACGACCACGCCAGCGGCGCGGATGCAGGAACAGACCCAGCAGGCTGACGGCAGTTTCGCCTATGAAGCTTAACAATGCCAGATTGTCTTTGTACACATCAACACTGGCCTTGCCTATTTTTTCCAGCATGCCTGGTGTTTTTTTGACAGGTATAGCAGCAGGTATTTCACCGAGACCATCCAGCATTTGCTGATATTGCGCAGGCCAGCCATTCATCTTCAATTGCACGCCGCTGTCCCGCATTTTTTTCAGACGCGATTGCAATACCCAGGCTGTGATGCTGTCGATTTTTTGTATTTGCTGGCCGTCCAGTTCCACCACTGCTGGATGTCGCATGAGCAAGGCATCCAGCTGGCGGATGACCTTGCCTAGCTGGCAGACTGTCCACGTGCCGGAAAATTCCAGCACTCCTGGTGTCGTTTGCTTGATGCTGGCAGGCATGGGGGCGGGGTCATTGGCAGCTATTTGGCCGGCAACTTTGTTTGTTATGGTCGCGACTGGTTCAGGGGGGCTGGTGGGGGCGGCGGGCATGATGATTTATTTTTTGATGCACATGCTGACTAGCTTGCCGTGTTATTGCGTCTTGATCTGTTCGGTGGCGTACCGAGTTTTATTTTGCTGGCTGGGGCAGTTTTAAGGGGTGCGCATGGCAGTTTGATGAATAGATGATCCTTATCGAAGCATGCATGGGTGATACGCTCGTTTCCTTCAGCTACGTCATTCCAGCGTGTGGTTAGCTGGAATCCATCGGACTGGCGCTCCAGCGGAATTCGTAGCAGGCCGTGAATTCTTTGGCGGGGCAGAACCACTGGTTTTACGATTTTTATTTTGAAATGCCTTCGTACGTAATCTGAGATTGCAGGCCGGGGGTAGCCCGGCGGCTACTCCCTTTTCTTGCTCGCCAAGAAAAGGAAGCAAAAGAAGGCGACCCAGGCGTCGACGCCCCTGCGGGGTTCCCGTTTATGCAGTACAAAAAATGGGAAATGCCCGAAACTCGCTACGCTCAAACAACGGTCATTTCTTTATCCATTTTCTGTACTGCACAAACGGCGTCTACACATGGGAACGGCTAAAGTCAAAGACAACTTCAACTTCAACGTCATCACGACTGCTAGTCATATTGCTAAGCATCTGCATAAACTACATCCCCCGCCACCCTCCTCCCAGCGCCTTGTACAAACCCAGTTGTGCCTGCAATCTGGACAGGCGGATTTGTGTGAGTTGATCCTGTGCCTGGAAGCGGCTGCGTTGGGCATCGAGCAAGATGAGCAGGTCGTCGGTACCGGCGCGGTAGCGTACTTCTGACAGGCGCAGGGCATGGTCGCTTTCTTCCAGGCTGGCTTGCAGCAGGGTCTCTAGTGCCTGGGCGCGGCTGCTGGCTGCCAGGGCGCTGTCTACGTCGGCCAGCGCGGCCAGTACGGCTTTGCGGTAGGCCAGCAGCAATTCGCGCTGGCGGGATTCGGCGATGCTGATCTGGCTGCGCAGGCGGCCACCGTCGAAAATGGCTTGCGTCAGGCCGGCGGCGAGGTTGAAGGTAGTCAATGGGGCATTGACCAGGCCTTGCAGGCTATCGCTGGCGAGGCCCAGGGAACTGCTGAGGCTGATGCTGGGGAACAGCGCGGCGCGGGTGGCATCGATGTTGGCGTTGGCAGCAGCCAGTTGCGCTTCGGCGCTGGCCAGGTCAGGGCGGCGCCGCAAAAGGCTGGCGGGCACTCCGGCTGCCACGGCAGGCAGATTCAATTGCTGTAGCTTGTCACCTGCGACCTGGAAGCCAGGCGTTACCTGTCCCAGCAAGATCGCCAGGGCATACAGATATTGCTGTTCTTGCAGTTGCAAGAGTGGAATGGTGGCTTGCTGGTTTAATACGGCGGCACGCTGGCGCGTCAGATCGAGTTGAGCGGCTGCGCCGTAACGCACGCGTGCTTCCACCACTTGCAAGACGCGGCGCGCAATCGTCAGGTTTTCTTGTGCCACGGACAGACGCTCACGTACTGCCAGGATTTGGAAATAGCCTGTGGCGATACCGGCAACCAGGCTGAGTTGCAAGCTGTCGCGATCAAACTGGCTGGCTTGCTGCTGACTTTTGGCGACACGCACACCAGCGGCATTCTTGCCCCAGAAGTCGAATTCATAACTGGCGCTCAGGCCAAGGCTGGCGCTGTTGCCACTATTATTGCTACTGCTGCCATTGTTGTTACCGCCTCCTGTATCAGTGGCAGCATTGCCGCCACGTGTTTCGCGATGTGATGCTCCAGCAGAACCAGACAACACAGGAAACAGCGATGCCCCGGCGATGCGGGCCTGCGCTTCTGCCTGCACGATACGTTCAGCGGCCATGCCAAGATCAGGATTATTTCGCAGGCCTTGCGCGATCAGGCTATCCAGTTCAGGCGACGCAAAATCTTGCCACCATGTTGCGGTGATGGTGCTGGCTGGCCTTGCCTGTGCCTCTGACCATTGTGCAGGCATGTCTTTCACGACAGAGGCACTGTCCCGACTGGCACTCTGGCTGGCACAAGCATTGAGTAACAGCAAAATAACTATGGCAAGGCCAAGGCTGAGGCTGGAGCTAAGCGTATCAGGATAGCGTTTCATCATTTGCCCAGTGCGATAACAGGGTCAACCTGGGCTGCCTTGCGTGCCGGGAAGTAGCCAAACACCAGGCCGATTGCCAGTGCGCAGCCAAAAGCCAGTACCACCGGCGCGATGGAAAATTGTATCGGTGTGCCGAACATATTAATGATGAGTGCGGCCAGCATGCCCAGTGCCACACCGAGCGCACCACCCAGCACGGACACCACCAGCGCCTCGATCAGGAACTGTTGCAGGATATTGCGCATGCGCGCGCCAGTGGCCATGCGTATGCCAATCTCCCGCGTGCGTTCAGTGACGCTGACGAGCATGATATTCATCACGCCTATGCCACCCACCAGCAAGGAAATCGCAGCAACAGAAGCCAGCAATACGGTCAGGGTATTCTGTGTATCGGTGGCGGTTTCCAGTATGCTGGCCATATTGCGAATCTGGAAATCGACCGCCCGATGGCGTGCCTGTAGCAAGCTGCTGACGGCATCCTGGGTGGCATCTATACCTGCTACATCATCGACTGCGACGGTGATGGTGCGTAAAAAGCGCTGGCCAAACAGCCGCAGGCTGCCTGTGCTCAAGGGCAACAGCACGACATCATCCTGGTCTTGCCCGCCAGGCGATGCGCCGCGTGCCGCCATCACGCCTATCACCTGGAACAGCACATTATTCAAGACCACATACTGGCCTATGGGTTTGCTGTCGCGGCCAAACAGATTATCCACCACGGTCTGTCCCAGCACGACCACGGCGGTGTAGCTGCTGACATCTTCTTCCGAAAAAAAACTGCCCTGGCTGACACCCCAGTTGCGCGCCAGCGGAAAACTGGCCGAGGTGCCGGTGGCCTGGGTCTGGTAATCGGCATTGCCAAAGCGGGCGGTGACGCTGCCACCGAGTTCAGGCACGGCTGTCAAGACATTGGGCAAGCTGGCAATAGCGTCGGCATCTGTAGATACCAGTGTCGCCACGCTGCCACCAACGCCACGGCGGTTGGGCGCACCAGGGCGCACCACCAGCAAATTACTGCCCATGGAACTGATGCGCGCCAGTACAGTTTGCTTGGCACCATCGCCTATGGCCAGCATGGCAACGACGGAGCCAACACCGATGACGATGCCCAGCAAAGTCAGCACGGTGCGAAACAGATTCGAGCGCAAGGCCCTGAGCGCGGTCTTGGCGGCAGCCAGCAAACCACTGAGGAATGCTTCACCCCGGTCATCACTGGTTTGAAAAGTATTGTCCAGCGTGGGATTGTCTTGTTGTGCTGCCCTGGATTCAGGCGCTGTGATATCTGGCCTGTGCGTACCAGAGTCGGCGACGATCATGCCATCCTTGATCTGAATGATGCGATGCGCCTGTTCGGCCACCTCTTGTGCATGGGTGATCAGGATGATGGTATGGCCGCGGCGCGACAGGTCTTTCATCAAGGCCATGACTTCGATGCCGCTTTGGGTATCGAGCGCACCGGTAGGCTCATCTGCCAGCACGATGCGACCACCATTCATGAGGGCGCGAGCAATCGAGACGCGCTGTTGCTGGCCACCAGACAATTGACTGGGACGGTTACGCAGGCGTTCACCCAGGCCCAGGGTGGTCAGCAGGGAATTGGCACGCTCACGTCTTTGCAAGGGTGCCACACCGGCATAGAGAGCTGGCACTTCGACATTCTCGACCGCATTTGCAGTGGGGATAAGGTTGTAACTCTGAAACACAAAACCAAAGGCTTCACGCCGCAAGCGCGCCAGTTCATCGCGCTCGAAACCGGAGACATCATTGCCTTCAAACAGATACGTGCCAGACGTGGCGCGGTCCAGGCAGCCGAGTATGTTCATCAGCGTGGTCTTGCCGGAGCCAGATGCGCCCATGATGGCAAGAAATTCGCCCGCATGGATTTTCAGGCTGATGCCATGCAAAATCTCTACTTCCATGTCCGCGGTCTGGTAAGACTTCCTGACATCACGTAATTCTATCAATGGCAGGTCGGGGCTGCTCATCTTGGGCCGCCGCGCTGATTATTGCCGGTCAGGGCGCCACCTGGCGCTGTGGTAGCCGGGGCGGCGGCTGACCTGGTGCCAACCACCACTTTTTCACCCACTTCCAGGCCAGACAGAATTTGTGCCGACACCCGCGTCATGACGCCAACCTGCACTGCCCTTTCGCTGACTTTGCCGTCCGCATCCATGACGCTGACCATGGCCTTGCCATCCTTGAACTGGCCACGCGGGTCCTGAGCCGAACCGCCACGCCTGCCAGTTTTCGCAGGCTTGCCATTTTCAGGCACGGCATGCAGGGCTGTCAGCGGTACAAAGACGGCATCCCTGGCACTGGCGAGTACAAAGAATACTTGCGCCGTCATTTGCGGCAGCAGGTTCTGGCGTGTATTCGGCACTTCAAACAGGGCATCGTACAAGACTACGTTATTGACAACATTCGGGGTAGGCGAGATTTGCCTGAGCTTGCCGTAGTAGCGGCGTGTGCTGCCACCCAGGGTGGTGAAATATACATCCATACCCAACTTGAGTTTGCCCACATCGGCCTCTGATACCTGTGCCTGCACGGTCATGTTGGACAGGTCGGCAATGCGCATGATGATAGGTGCCTGCTGATTGGAGTTCAGGGTCTGGCCTTGCCGGGCAGTTTGCGAGACTACCGTGCCTGCTATTGGCGCATAGATTTTGGTGTAGCTGAGATTGGCATCGTCACCACGCAGGGTGGATTCTGTCTGCTGCATCTGGGCCTTGAGTGCTGCTACCTGTGCCACGGCAGAACGTTGCTGTGCCTGGGCGATTTGCAAAGCTTCTTCTGTCGTGGCCTGTTCCTGCATGAGATTTTTTTGGCGCGTCAGTTGCAGCTCAGCCAGTTGCAGTTGGGCTTGCTTGTCGCTCAGTTGTGCAGTCTGGTTGCGCAACTGGGCGCGGTCGGCATCGGCCTTGGACAGATAAACTGTGGGATCTATCTCGGCCAGCAAATCCCTGGCCTTGACGATGGCACCGACTTCCACATGCAGCTTTTTAAGCTGGCCGGATACCTGAGTGCCGACATCGACAAAGTCTTTTGGTTGCAAACTGCCTGTGGCGGTGATGGCATCTTCGATATCGGCTTTTTGCACCAGGGCGGTAAGCAGTTTGTCTTCGTTGTTTGCGCCATCCATGACCAGATGTCGCACGTACATGCCCCCGGCAATAAACAGGACCATGGCAAGAATGATGGCAGTGATGATGCGAGGGCGTGTCCAGCGACTGTGCGGTTTGATGGCGGGCGTGCTGGTCAGTAATGGCGACGCAGTGGCCGAATTACCCACCGGGGTGACTGAAGCGGCATCGGCATCTCCAGTCGCCACGCTGGCGACTGTGGTATCGGCCATCAATAAGGCGGCTGTGTTGGCGGTGACTGACTTGTCAGGGTGATTCTCTGAAGCAGGCTGAGAAGGCAGCTCAGGCGCACTCATGACTTCACCAGCCATGTAGTCGCTGGCATCACCAAGAGCAACTTGCGCAAAACCGCTCCAGCGACCCGGCATGACATTTTCATGCACATGCATTGTATGGGCCACCGTATTGTGCCAGAGCGATTTTGCGAAAGTTCTCTCATGCGGAATACCCCTGAAAAAGATGCTGCACTCAGAACTTGCCAGACCCCATGCTGACATCGCCGCAGGGCGAAGTCCGTACGCTGGCGAACAGACGCGTATTCACTCCTGCAGCAGGATGACGGTGTGCGACCAGATAGCAGTACATTTTGAATCCCATGCAAACCAGCATAGCAATAGTGAGACTGGTGCGTAGCAACAAAATGTATCGCTTTGCATCTAGTTGTTGATATTACCAGTACTGAACACCTGGTCGCAAACCGGGTGGACAGCTTCCTTGACCCGGCGCAATCACCTTGATCGCGCCCCTGTTATTGAGAGAAAATCATGCTCTATACTATCGCTATTATTTTACTTGTCTTGTGGCTGCTCGGCATGGTGTCTGCTTACACCATCGGCGGTCTTATCCATATCTTGCTGGTGGTTGCCATCGTCATGGTGCTGCTGCGTGTGATACGTGGCGAGCGGCTCTGAAGCTTTTGTCGCATATACCCAGGGCTTTGCTGCAACGTAGCATTGCTCTGGGGCGTTTGCTGCCCGGCATAGGCAGCATCTTGCAGTGCGCCGTCACTGAATGGATACGCCACCGCTCCTCCAGCAAGGGAGCTGCGCTGGCTTTTTATACCTTATTCTCAATGGCACCAATACTGGTGCTGGTACTGGCAATTGCCGGGTTTTTCTACGGTAAAGAAGCTGCCCAGGGGCAGCTGTTCCATCAACTGCAAGGTCTGGTTGGACGTACCAGCGCCGAGGCCATACAAGCCATGCTGGCAGGCGCACGCGATGAGGATGAAGGCCGACTGGCCACCATCATTGCCAGCTTATTATTGCTGGTGGGCGCTACCAGTGTGTTTGCCGAATTGAAGGAATGCCTGGATGAAATCTGGCAAGTGCCACAAAAGACCGATAACGGTATCTGGTATTTGCTGCGTACCCGGCTGTTGTCGTTTGGCTTGATCCTGGTGCTGGCCTTCCTGTTGCTGGTATCACTGGTGGTCAATGCGGTCTTGCTGGCACTGGAACATTATTGGCGTGGCAGCCAGATCGCTGTGACCCTGGTGTTTTTGCCGCTCTCTGCCTTGGTAGGCTTTACCGTGATCGCCTGCCTGTTTGCCGTCATCTTCAAAATGCTGCCAAGAGTACGCCTGTCCTGGAATGATGTCTGGGTAGGTGCACTCGGCACAGCCGCCTTATTCCATGCTGGCAAATATGCCATAGGCATGTATATCGGCAACAGTGGCATCGCCAACAGCTTTGGTGCCGCCGGATCAATGATCGCGATTTTGTTGTGGGTCTACTACTCTGCACAGATTTTTTTGCTGGGTGCAGAGTTTACTCGCCAGTATGCGTACTCACTGGGCAGCTTGCAAAAACAAAAGCAAACTGCCACGTCGTAAAGTAGAACTCATTTCATCAATAGGGATGAGTGCTAAGCACCTGACTTATTTAGCCGAGACTCTCCAGATGATGTTACCAACGTCATCTGCCACCAGTACCGCCCCCGCTTTGGTGATATGTATGGTGGGCAGCAATTTTTTTCTGGCTCAGGCAAGACTGGCTGGCTGCCAAAACCTGGCGTGTCTGAAAGTGCGTTTGACTGCACAGACGCTACCATACAGGCCTGCAAGCTCAACCGCACGCAGGTGCTGAGAATAGGTAATGTGGGTTTCATCCGTTTTCCCAGAGCAGGAAAGTAACTTTTCAATAAGCGATATAGACAATCGATATAAAAGCACTGGAACTGATTGCGCGTCTGTTCGTCAAAGCACGCTGATCAAACAATGTAGACCCGAAGCAATTCAGGGATAAAAATACTAGCCGCCTGTGCAACACAGGAGGAAGGGTTTCACCTTGCAAAATAAATCATATTTAGTGACGAAATGCTTGAACTCATGCCAAAAACATCAGGTTTCGGTGAAATTTCATCACACCATTTTAATGCCGAAATGTTTGCTTACAATCATCTACGCTTTGTCACCGAATTAATATTGTTAAACAATGTAAACTGTATAATATTGCTGCTGGTTAATAGTTTTATCAATGGAAACGCAACTGCCCAGTTTCGTTTTATCCATTCAGAGCACATGAACACAGCATTTCTACATGTAGTAAAAGAGCCTGATCTGGCAAGGGATTTGTGCCGGATTGCGGATGATTTTGACATACTCGGTTTTTTCCACCACTTTGGCAGTTCCTGTTTTGCCATGTCAGCCATGCCGGCACAGATACTGTCAGCAAAAGGCTATCAGGCCAGAGTCCAGGCTTGTTATGGCGAAATTTGGAAAGATAACGGCGTTTTTTACATAGGCTATCAGGGCTTTGCCCATGAGGGGCAAAAAGAAGGCCATGCCGTCTGTATCGTCAATGAACAATACCTGGTCGATTTTGGTCTGGGCACCTTAAAAAAACACTATGACCCGGATTTTGAATCTGCACTGGTCTGCGAATTTGCTGACGGCGCGGAGCATATTGCGCACGCCCAGCTCGATAATGGCGCTGACATGCTCTGGCGGACCGACTGGATTTCCCCCATGGTAGAACTGGAATTGCGGTCACAAGAGCTGGGTATCCAGCGCATTTTGGCAGTCTATCAAGATTTTCAAAGAAACCGTGTGGCGTATCTGGTCAAAAAAGTGTTTGCTGCCCCCCCTCTCATGCCAATCCCGGATGCGCCATTGATCTTGCGTCTGGCAACCGCCGCATAATCCTCACACTGATGGCCGCAGCCGCAAGGCCCGCTTTACCATTTCGCCTTGCACCGGGGATGCCAATATGGTTAATATTGGCTATCAAATATTAATCACAGCATTGAGAAAAATATTACCTTAAGTCACCATTTGAAAAACTTATCATCTTGAGACCATGTTAAATTGTTGATCTCAAAGGCTGAGGTTTTTCAAATCCCTAATGTGGAAAAGCATCATGACTGAACCGCGTGTAGACTTGCCCGTCACAGTGCAGCCAGCACCGGCCAGATCCATACGCAATTATTTGCTGATGCTTGTGCTGGCAGTATCGCTGCCTTTGGCGGCGGTTGTGGGCTTTGGTATTTATCACGACTTCCAGCAATCCACCGAATTCACCAAAAATTCCCTCAAGATCATGACGAATGTCATGTTGAAGAATACCCGTGGCAAACTGGATCAGGCCCACAAGCTGATGGAAGGTGTTGCCAGTTTACCTCTGGTCAGAAAATTGCAATTGCAGGATTGTCCTGAAAAAATGGCTAACCTGGCCAGCCTGAACCCGGCCTATGCCCGCCTTGTGATTACCGATTTGCAAGGACACATACTGTGCAGCGCCAGGACTGGCTCCGCAGCATCCATCACAGCCGTGGTCAGTACTGCTGAACTTGCAGATACCATCAAGAGCGGGAAACTGAGCATTTCGCCGCCACGCCGCCTGGATGCAACGGCAAGCTGGAATACCGTCATGAGCCTGCCTGTGCGCAATGAAGAGCAAGCTATCATCGCGCTCGTCATCCTGTCGCTGGATGTAAATTTTTATGATCCTGCCATCCCTGCCGAATTTTTGCCTGAGTCCAGCCGCTTTGGTTATTTCCGCGATGATGGCATCATGGTATGGCGTAATGTTGATCCCGATGGTGTCATAGGCACCCGCCCCAAATCAGATGCTGCAAGGCGTATCGTCAAAGTAAAAAGCGGTGAATTTGAAAGCCGGGCCGTGGATGGGATAGTTCGCTTCTTTTCTGTCGCACCGCTGACTGAGTATGGGCTGGTGGCCTTTGTCGGTGTGCCATTGGCTACCATATTTGCCGAGGCCCGCAGCCGTGCCTATGAATCCATAGGCCTGAGCCTGGCGATGATCATTCTGATGCTATTGGTGGCGCGGGTGATAGGACGCTGGATCACCCAGCCCGTGACTGCTCTGGGACGTGTCGCCCATGCAGTCAGTCATGGTGACCTGGGCGCCAGGGCGCAATTGCAGGGGCCTGCTGAGTTGCAGGCCGTGGCCTTTGAATTCAATCGCATGCTGGCGGCGCAGCAGCATAGTGATGCCCAGTTCCGCGCTTTTCTTGACAATAGTGCCATCGTTGCCTGGATCAAGGATGAAGATGGCCGCTATCAGTTTGTCAGTGACAACTATTTGCGTCGCTTTGCCTTTCAGGCAGATCAGGTGCTGGAAAAAACTGACCATGATTTCCTGCCTGCCGAGCTTGCCGATGCTTACCGCGCCAGTGACCTGGCCTTGCTCAACAGTGGCGGGCAAGATGAAGCCATCTGGCCTTCGGTCAATGCAGATGGCAGCAACAGCTGGTGGCTGGTCAACAAGTTTGTTTTCCTCGCGTCTGATGGCAAGCGCCAGCTTGGCGGCCTTGCCGTCGATATTACCGAACGCAAGCGCATGACCGATCTCGATGAAATGATTCTGCAGACCGCCATGGATGCTTACTTGATGGTGGATAAGCATGGCAACATCAAGGCTGTCAATGAAACTGCATGTAGCATGATGGGTTACACCCGCGAAGAACTGCTAAATCTGAACATAGACGATATCGATCTGCTGTACGAAGAACATGGCAAGCCCGCACATGAAAGACTGGACAACGTACGCCTTGCTGGCGCCATGCAGTTTGAAGCCAGGCACAGATGCAAGGAAGGGCATATCATTGATGTTGAAGTCTCGGTGCGTTACTTGCCAGGCCAGGAATTATTCCCGGCCTTTGTGCGCGAAATAACAGCGCGCAAGCAGGCAGAGCAAAGCCTGCATCTCGCCGCCACCGTGTTTGAGTCGCATGAAGGCATGTTCGTGACAAATGCCAACAAGATTATCCAGCAAGTCAATCGCGCCTTTACCGAGATCACCGGCTATAGCCGCGAGGATGCGATAGGAAAAAGCCCCAAGATTCTTAATTCTGGCCGCCATGACACGGAGTTTTTTGCCGAGATGGATGTACATCTGGGCATGAGCGGCTCCTGGCAGGGTGAAATCTGGAACCGGCATAAAGACGGCCATATCAGCCCGCAATGGCTGGCCATCACCGCTGTGTATGGGCACAATAATGAATTGCTGCATTATGTCGGCACCCTGGTCGATATCTCCATGCGCAAGGCAGCAGAAGATGAAATCAAAACCCTCGCATTTTATGACCCGCTGACCCGCCTGCCCAACCGCCGCCTGCTGACGGACCGCCTGCAGCAAGCCTTGCTCGCTTGCGCCCGCAGTGGCCACAAGGGCGCGCTGATGTATATCGACCTCGACAACTTCAAGACCCTGAATGATACCCAGGGCCATTACAAGGGCGACCTGTTGTTGCAGCAAGTCTCGGAACGCCTCATCCATTGCGTGCGCGAAGGTGATACCGTGGCACGCATAGGAGGTGACGAGTTTGTCGTCTTGCTGGAAAATCTCAGCGAATTTGCTCATGAAGCTGCCAGCCAGATAGAAATGGTGGGCAAGAAAATCCTCGCTGCCTTGAACCAGCCATATGAACTCGAAAGCTATGAATGCCATAGCACACCCAGCATAGGCGCGACCCTGATTGCCGTGCACGACTGCGGCTATGAAGAATTGATGAAGCAAGCTGACCTCGCCATGTATGCTGCCAAGACCGCAGGCCGCAACACCCTGCGCTTTTTTGACCCCGCCATGCAAGCCGTCGTCAGCGCGCGAGCAAGCATGGAAAAAGAATTGCGCGAAGCCTTGCGTGAACAACAACTGCGCCTGCATTACCAGGCCCAGGTGGGCCGCCATGGCGAACTGGTGGGGGCCGAGGCACTGGTACGCTGGCAGCACCCGCAACGCGGCATGATTTCACCCGCTGAATTTATCCCGCTGGCTGAAGCGACTGGCCTGATCCTGCCGCTGGGCCAGTGGGTCTTGCGCACCGCCTGCCAGCAATTGCTGATCTGGGCCAAAGACGCCGACAGCGCGCAACTGACCATCGCCGTCAATGTCAGCGCACGCCAGTTCAGACAGCTAGATATCGTTGAGCAAGTCCTCGGCATTCTGCAAGAGACTGGCGCAAATCCGCAATTGTTAAAACTGGAACTGACCGAAAGCCTGCTGGTTGATGACGTGGAAGACACCATCAGTAAAATGGAGCAACTCAAGGCCGCTGGCCTGTGCTTTTCACTGGATGATTTTGGCACCGGTTACTCGTCACTCACCTATCTCAAGCGCCTGCCACTGGATCAGTTAAAGATAGATCAGTCCTTTGTCCGTGATGTACTGACAGACCCGAATGATGCCGCTATCGCCAGGACCATCGTCGCCCTCGGCCAGAGCATGGGCCTCTCCGTCATCGCCGAAGGTGTGGAAAGCGCGGAACAAAGAGACTACCTCGCCAGCCAGGGTTGCTATGCCTATCAGGGTTATTATTTTGGCAAACCTGTGGCAATTGCAGAATTTGAAGCAGCAAGAATCAAGGCCTTCGCGAGCTGAATATGTCACTTTCGAGTGCAAAACTTGTCTGATGCGAGCGCATGCTGCTATAGTCAAATGAAGAATTGCATTTGCAGAACATTGCCAGATCAACCTGATGAAAAACGCCGGGCAAAGGAGCAGCATGAAAATCATCTGTATCAACGCTTGTTTGCGTATGGCATTCTTAATGATTTTCATCATGTCTGGGCACAGCTTTGCCCAGCCCCAAAAACCTGTATCCCCGAACTACCCTGCCCTGATCCTGAATTCGGAAGACTTCCCGCCTTTCAATTATCCTGACACCGATGGTAAGTCAGCAAAAGGCCTGGCGTCGGAAAAGATCATCGAGTTAATGGCACGGGCAGAAGAACAATACAGTATTCATTTCTTTCCTTGGGTGCGCTCTTTCCAGTCTGCGCAGAAAGATGCGAATACCTGCATCTATGTCACCACCCGCACGCCTGCCCGCGAAGCGATGTTCCATTGGGTAGGCCCCCTGGTAAAAAACACATGGACAGTGTTTGCGCGTGCCGACGATACGCGCCGCCCGATCAGCATAGATGACTTGCATCCCTACTTGCTGGGTGCTTATCGCCAAGGTGCGGTATCAGAGCATTTACTGGCCAAGGGCTTTCGCACTGAACTTGCCAATGCTGACCGCGACAATCCGAGGAAATTGTTAGCAAAACGTTTTGATTTTTGGATAACAGGCGAACTGGTAGGGCATGCGTTCATTAAGGACCTGGGTCTTAAAAATCAAATCGTACCCATCTTGCCTTTACAAACCAAATATCTCTACCTGGCTTGCAACCACGGCGTCGCCAAGGAACGTATAGATCGCTTGAACATGATCTTGAAAAATATGGACAACGATGGCACCAGTGCCAATATTGAGAAAAAATTTCGCTAAAGGCTGGGTAGTTAAAGAAACCAGTCAGCACAGTTTTCCGGATGTATGTAACGGCCCCAGATCCAGTAAGAGAAATTCAACACCACCATCAATGACAGCAACATGCGCATGTGCCTCAAACCACAGTTATTGAAACCAAGTCTCTGATAAAACGGCGCTTGCTCGCTCACCGTGGACTCTCCTGCTAAATAGTGGTAATCGTGCAACCAAATCTGAAGCAAGCGATGTAAGGCGGCAGAGACAGTTCATAGTCGACACAGAAACGACAGGGATAATGCATACTTCCTGGCAATAAAAAAAGCCCTTGGACATAGTAGAATGACGGCATACCCCCTTACCGGAAATCTGCATGTCCAAGAAAAACGAACTTACCCTGCTGATGGCAAAAGTTCTTTTAAAAATCACCTCCGAGTCCCCGCAAGCCTGGGACCAGTCTTATTGCCGTTTTTTGGCCCAGGATAAAAACCAGGCCAGCTTCCAGTTCATGTCCAGACTGGGCAAGACACTCAGGGCCTTACCAGCCCCGCCTGAATACACAGACTTGCTGGGTCCCTTGATGCATTCGCTGTTTGATGAAATGCAAGCAGAAACCACGCACAGGCCAGTCCTCGCTGTGCTGACCGTCGATGCCGCCAAGACGTATAAACTCAAGCTGGAATACCATAACCCACATGCCCACGAGATCAGCCTGCAGGCACTGGGCACGAAGACCTCGTACTTTGCCAGTGACGAAGTAGACTTCCCGCTCTGAGACATCTCACGGCACAGAAATACGCAGGAGATTGCAATCAGTACGCACCTGAAATGGTGTATCAGCTTTCCTGCTTGGCATGCGTAGGATTACGCAAAGTAAATCGTATCTACGCGAGATCATGGTGGATGTTTTCTTGCTATCGGAGTACTTTGCTTATCTCATTGGTCATAGCATTTACATCATTACCCAAGCCGCAACAGGAATGGGATTGAACAAACAACACCTCCGATCACTAAAAAAAATGTTTAATATCGTTGAGACAATAATTACGTCCCACGCATTCTTAAAGTTCTTGAAATTTATCATAAGCACAGCAATGAAAAGTACCAAAACACCTACCGACAGGTACTGAAGGCAGATACTCAACATCGTGCGCTCGAACTTTGAGCCAAGTACGCTCAAGTCGATCATGTGAAATAAAAATACACAGCCAATATTTATCGCCCCAGTAAAACCAGAGACATTACAGCTTTATAATTTTTATCGATGATTCCAATCATGATTTCTTGACTCTCATTTGCAGTAGTTTCGATTTGATCTGACAGTAGGATCTTGCCAAAAGGGACGTACGATTAGTGTAACGAAATCGTACGCATGCAATTCGCCAAAACAACAGCAGATACCGCATCCCTCACTCATATTTTTTCTGTATCCGTCTTTTAAATGTCCATGCGTACGAGTGCGCAAAGCCAGTCAAATCTACGCTGGCCTGGCTATCTTTGTCGGAAAAACAGTCACGACCATGAGAGAATATTGACTTCAATTGCTGGTAACTCTCCCAAATGCTGGCAATTAAGATATCCCCCCAATAAGTGCAAAGTATAATTTCCCAAAGAGACTTCTCATTCATTCAACTTCCCAAGTAAATTAAAAAATGAAAACGGCGAACGAAATCAGCACTAGAGCGCTGATCCAAGGTGCACTTAGTTTCAGATCTCAATTGGAAAACCATCTCAGAGACGGCAACGAAAAAGCCAAAGAAATAATTCAAGCGCACAGTTTCTGGTTGGAGAAATTTGATCTCAAGGCGTCAATGTCAGATCATGAACAAATAGAAATAAGTGCAGAAGCTGGCTCTTGGGATGACAAAACAATTTCGCAAAATTTCTGGAAGATCGAATCCCTGAAGGCGCTTCTATGGGTATTAAATCAATATGAAGAAATGCCCGCATATTTTGAGGTGGGCAACCCTAACGAAATATATCGATTTGCGCAATACCCTGACGACCCAACACATTTTATTCAACAATGTACGACCAGAACAAAAAAAGAAATCGAAAAGGAAAGTGAAGTCTATGAGTTTTTAAACTGGCGATGCAGAACAGAACTATTCCGAATTCAAGGCATGGCCCCACCACCAGGTGACAGCTTTGAGGCAACAGTAAGACGGGCATTAAACTCCATGCCGTCAGGATCGACCAAGATAACGAAAGATGAAAACGACATCATCATCAACGGCATTCCTTTAACGAAGTTCGCAGATAAAGGGACTGTTATTTCTACATGTTATGAACGCCATCTGGCACTCAACTGGGTCGTGAACAAAGCGAGCTGGGAAAACGTTCGTGTCGATACATGAACCAATATAGCACTGACATTGCATACCCTTCGGGCCATGTCAGGGACGTAGATACGATTAGTGCAGCGTAATCGTACGCATGGTCAGCGACAACTTTCTATGCTATTGAAAGATCACGACTGCTTTATGAGCTTGAATCAATTCTTCATCACACTCGTTCTGAGATGAATCGACAGCGATCATGAGATTTACTTAAAGTCTTTCGTTATTTTCGGCACGGCATGCGTACGATTACGCAGAGCTAGTCATACCCATGCAATCTACTTGAATGAATACTTAAAATAATCGATTTGATTTTGCGCAGGTGCCATAAAAAGTCGGCAACATTCCTCTTTCAACGATTTTAGAAACTTGCTCATCATTTAAAGGCAATTCATTTTCGGTGACAGAAAAGCTGTTTTCAAAGTATTTCCCTGTAATCCTGTCTAACTCGAACTTTGTTTCTATAAAGAGATCTCGGGCACCAGTAAAATCGCGCTTTGCGTTCCCCATGATTCTATATTGATCGAATTTCACGTTTTTGAAAACGCGTCCATTGATAATTGCCTCTAATTTTTGCTCATCTAAGACCAAGGAAATAAGCAATTTGTGATGATTAGGTGGACCATTTTCCACGTCACATTTTAAAGTTAATTGTTCAGACTTCATTGTTTTCTGAACCGGCGCTTCAGCTTGAAGATAAGACGTCATAAAAAGTAACACAGCGAATAACATTTTTTTCATCGCAACTTCTTCCCCTGTCTATGATGAATTGGTGACAGCTGCTTAACGGACTCAAAAGCCGAAACATAGGTGGAAACTTCCCATAGCCATGCTTCCCGAATATCATACTCGCGGTTATATAATATCCGAATTATTGATCTTTACATAATACATGACAGTACCCTCGTGTTGGTTCTTATAGGAGAATCAGCACGCGATGTGTTGTCATCATTTAGGAAAACCTCAATAGAAAATCCCATTCGTAGTTTGTAGCTTTGGGAACCCTGGTCACAAAACTCCCCGGCTTACCACTAGGCCTGTTCCCTTTGACTTGATAACGACTGCCTTTGTACTTGAAATCAAAACCTTTTTGAACGGCACTAACCCCTTGCATTATTTCTAAATGCTCATCAATTGAGCAGCATCAAATTCAGACAACACTGTCGTTATCTGCGGAGCGTTTCCAAAAACTATTTCCCATTCCAAGGCAGCTTGCACCAGTTTACGGCATAAATTTTCCACAAACGGTCTTCCTTCCAGAAATTGATTCGCGTTGCACAAAAATATCGACTAGATAGAATTTCCCGAACTTGAAAGACAACTATTTCCTCTGCATTGCCGCCACATAAGCCTGACTTTTATCTCGCTTACCTACTGCCAGCACCAGCACAGTGATGGTTTTGTCGTTGACTTCATATACCAATCTGTAACCGCTGTCACGTAGTTTGATCTTGTAGGCGTTTTTCATGTCGGCTCCGCTGAGCCGGGCAGCGGGGATGTGAGGATTTTGCAGGCGCTTGACTAGATGTTTTTTGAATTGCGCCTGTATGGTATGATCAAGCTTTTTCCATTCTTTGAGCGCTGCCTCATTAAATATAAGTTCATAAGTCATCCAAAGACACTTTCACGGTTTTGCCGTGGCGGCGCTTTCTTACCAGTTCTGCCAAGTCTATATCTTCCAGTTTTTCCATCATGACTTCAAAGGCATCTGCAGGAACCAGATAAGCGGTTGCACGGTTGTGGTTAAGAATGGCCACCGGCTCAAGACCTGCTTCTTCTATCACCGCCCCAGGGTTGCGGCGAAGCTCGGTAATGCTCACGGTAGCATTCGCATAGATTGCATTGGTCATAGTCATATAAGTGTATGGTCTGGTTTAGGTTGGCTTTAATAAAAGTGTCAGCTTCTTTGATATCTGAACAAGTATTGTCTTTGTGCGTTTGGGCTTAACTCAAATGACACTTAATTATACACATTTTAATACACCAAATATCGTGCATTTTATTCATATACTTATCAACTTGACAGCAATATCAATCTCCCAACTATCTACTGGTGTGTGTTTCATAGCGACCAGCATAGCTGTAAGCTAGCTGGCCTTCGAACTTTGAATAATCAAGGTTTTGCCAAACTCATTTCACCACCTTATCCCCCGCAAACCCGATCACCGACGCATTCGCCCAGTTTGCGCATACCCCGGCTTTGCCGTTCGCCTTGACGCCTGTGGTTTTCAACACCAGCTTGCTGATGCCGCGTATGTCGAGTTCTGGTTTGACTACGGCTGGTGCTGTGATCAGGCCGCTGTCGAACAGGAGTTTGTCGTCGCCCCAGACCTGGAATTGCAGGCCGCCGTTGTTGCGGCAGCTGTCGTCTATGCCGACATCGGCGCGGAAGGTTTGCCAGTTGCCTGCGAGTTTGTAGCCGACTTCGCTATTGCCTGTCACACCCAGGCCTTTGCGGAAGCGCAGGCCGTTCATTTGCATGCTCGCGTCTCCTTTGCTTGCCTGGACTTTATACGCCATATCTCTGGCATAGCTGGCGCTATTGCTGGCAACAGCATCAGACAAGAACACTTGCGCCTTGGGCTTGTCGGGCATGGGGTGTTCGAGGATGCTGAACTCTGAAATGGTGATGGGGGTGACGATCACGGGGTTGAAGGCATTGTATGCCTTGGCAATGTTGGTCGCGCCTGTGCTGGTCAGCACCATCGGGTCTTGTGCTTCGCCATCGTCATTCTGGTCATGCGTGCTAAGGACGCGGAAGCGGAACAGGCGGCCTGCTCTGGCGGCAAATTCTACTTTTTGTTTTTCTTGCTGTTTTTTCAGACGGCCTGTGTAAACCGGTTTGCCCCATTCGCCATTGGTATCGGCCAGGTAGATTTCAAAGTCCTTGACCTGGCCGTATTGCCAGTTCTTGTCATTGCGTGGTGCGATTTCAAAACCGCTGACCATGCGGCGTTCGCCCAGTGCCAGGCTGAATTCATGGGCGCCGGTTTTTTGCGACTGGTCACGCAGGGTGCGAAACCAGGTGCCGGGCTTGCCATCGAAAGCATTTTCCAAAGGATGACCGGGTTCTTCTGCCGGGCGGTTCAAGACGATGAGGTTGTCTGCAGCGATGGTGTTGCCCAGATCAGGTGCAGCCGGGTAATCAGCCGTGGTTGCCAGTTGCTTGCTGGCGGCAATCACCAGGTGAAAGCTGTAGGCTTTATCTACGGGTAGTTTGGCAGTTTTTACGTGGACAGTGCCGTATTTTTCATTGGCGTCATAAAACCAGCCTGTACTGCTTTTCTGAAATTCTTCACGGGTCTTGAAGGCGGGCAAAGTCTGCTGGCCAAAAGTGACGGCTTCTGGTTCTACGCGGCTATGCACTTGCAATTGCAAAACGCGTTGGGCTTCCATGCCTGTGTAGCTACCATTGACTGCACCGACATTGATGCGGATATCACCCGCCTTGTTTTCTGGCGCATCGACTGTGAAGACTTGCTGGCTGGATTTGCCAGCCTGATACTGGCGGCTTTCGCCATCGTCTTCATACAGGGTGAAGCTGGATTTGCCATGGGGGTAGATATCCAGCGTAAGCACGTCCTTGGGCACCTGGCCATCAAACAGGGCGACCGGGTACATGGGCAAAATCGCGCCAGCGCGTACCATGACGGGCAGTTTGTCCAGTGTGACTTGCTGGTCGATGACCTTGCCTTTGGCATCGGCTTGTACGACGCGTCCATCCCAGTAGTCTATCCACTGGCCTTGCGGCAAATAGATGCCCTTGCGCCAGCCTCTGCTGGCAACCTGGCTGCGATACACTGGCGCAACCAGAAAGTCTTTGCCGAGCATGAACTGGTATTTGTAGTTCTCGTTATTGGCATTAGGGTCTTGCGGATAATCCCACATCAGGCCGCGCACGATGGGCGCACCTGTCAGCTCAGTCTCATGCGCATAGGTGTACATGTACGGCATCAGGCGCATCTTGAGTTTCAGATAATCGCGGTTGATGCTGCGGTAGGGCTCATCAAACCACCAGGGATGTTTACGCCCGGACTTGGACCAGCCAGACATGCCCATCAGCACGGGTGTGAAAGTCTTCCATTGCAAATCACGCGTGAAGGTTTCCGGGCTGCCGCCAAAAATGCCATCGACGTCCCCAGTGGCATAGGCCTGGCCAGACAGGCCTGAGCCTATCAGGGTGGGGATATGCCAGCGTATATAGTCCCAACTGCCGGACTGGTCACCCGTCCAGGTGACGGCATAGCGTTGCGTACCGGCCCAACCCATGACAGTCCAGACAAAGGGGCGTGAGTCAGAATTGTCGAGTATGCCCTTGGCCGCTGCCATATTGGCATCGAGCGAGAATTGATAGCCCTTGCCTGTCCAGGCCACGTCCAGCTTTTGCGCGCGCGTGCCTGCGGTGCCGACTTCCCATGCGATTTTATCGACACCGTTTTCTGTCCACAGGCCAGTTCGAAAGCCATGTTTATTCAGCCCGGCAACGACTTCGGGCAGATTGGTGTAGCCGCAGCCATAGCCATCATTGGGCAGGATCCAGCCGCCGGGCATGTCGTGTTCGCGGTATTTGGCGGCGACGGAATTGATGACGTCCGACGTCTTACCTGTCGGGCCATCGCTCCAGTTGCCGGGTACGGTGCCGGGCTTTTTGCTATTGTCGCCATCGTTATAGCAATCGGCATCACCATATTCATAAGCCCAGCGCGGCAAGAGCCTGGCGCGGCCTGTCAGTTCTGTGTACGAAGCCAGTACGTCCTTGATGGAATTGCCGACGAAGTAATAGGCATCGAAACGTTTTTCCTGATGGCTGGTGCTCAGGTATTCATTCGAGCGGAAATCATAGCTGCCATTGCTCCAGGTATTGCGCAAGACGCCATAGCCTTTGCTGCTCATGTAGAAAGGCGCCGGGCTGGGTCTGTCGCCTTCTTCCCAGCCGCCTGAATAAGAGACTTCCATCTGCTTGCCCTTGAAGGCATAGGCACCGTTTTGCTGGCCGCCACCAAAGAAGACTTCATCTGCGCTGCTGGAGAGGGTCTGGAAGCTGGCTTTGTCGCCCAGTTCGAGCGGCTGGGTTTCTTGCCAGATCAGGGTTTTATTGTCTGGCTTATACAAGGCCAGGCGCAGTGGCGCGCGGTAGATGCGCAAGACCATGGCCGAAGTTTGCACCAGTTGGTAATCAGCTTTTGAATCTGTCTGCGCCGTTAACTGGTAAGGCACTTTGTCATAGTCACGCTTTAGCACGATGGGCGCGGCCTTATCGCCAGCATCAAGCAATTGCCCTTTTGTGCCAGCCCATACGCGAAACAGATCGGGCTTGAGCAGGCTGATGCGTACGATGCTGCCATCTGACGTCACCAGTTCTATCTGATTGGCATCGGCTGCTATTTTTTGCATGTTCCCCAAAGGCGCGGCTTGGCTGACACCACTGAATACATGGAAGATCAGGCTGGCGATGACAGTTTTGCGTATGGCGGCGTGCAAAGTTTGCATATTGGGTATTCATCCTATCTTTGATATTGGGGCGCTAAGTTCAGGCACATGGCAAGTGATAATAATGTGCATACAGCAATGTAACTGTGTCCAGTCTTTTGTAACAGTGAGATTTATTTTTTGCCTTCATCAAGAAATTTTGAATGGCAGGCCAACACGGTCAACAAGTACGGCGCAGGCGCGACAAATAATGGTTGACGACGCGGCGGCAGGCATCGCTGGGCCTGTGCCGTACCAGCGCAATCTTCCGGCCATGGCCGGATAACAGCATGGCCTGCTCCAGCATGAGCTTGCCTTCGCCTATCAGCACCAGTTCTCGCACGCGAGGCAAGACTTGCGGGATGGGATGGTGATGCTGGTCATGCAAGACCTCGGCTATTGCCAATATCATCAACTGGCAAGGGATATTGCCATAACGGCAGTGCAGGCTGAGCTGCCTGGCTGTGATCTGGATGCTGCTTTGCCTGTCCAGACCATCGCTGATGATATCGACCTTGCAGGCAGACATGCGCTGATAGGCGGTGAAGACTTCTGCCGTTCTGGCTGGACAAATTATCAAAACATCGAGAATATCGGCAGGCGAGCGCATGAAGGCTGATAGGCGGGGTAATTAATGTGTAAGCGACATTGTATCAATGCTGCAGTTAGCCTGGACTCAATGTGCTTTTGCCTCGCTGATCAGCCATTGATGAAACGCCTGGAAAGCCGGGTTCTCTTTCATGTCTGCCGCATAGATGAGGTAATAATCAAGCCGCAACGGGGTTTCCACATTCAGTGGCCTTGTCAGGCGGCCCGCAGCTATATCGTATTCCACCAGCAAGGCCTGGCCAAGCGCAATGCCCTGCCCGTCTATGGCTGCCTGCAAGGCCATCAGGGCCAGGGTAAATAATGGCCCCTGGCGGGATTCCTGGTTGGGCAAACCCAGGGTAGAAAACCAGGCTTGCCAACTGGGGTAGTCGGGGTCATTCATGGCACTGACTTCATGTAGCAGGGTTTGCCTGGCCAGGTCAGCGGGTGTCTGCAATTGTTCGGCGATGGCCGGGCTGCAGACCGGGAAAACTTGCGTCGCGATAAAAGGCTCGATGCGGAAATCAGCAAACTGGGTACGGCGAAAATCAATGGAGATATCGCAATCACGGTAAGTGCGGTCCACTTCAGAGACGATTTCTACCCGTATATGCGGATGCCGGTTCAGGAAACGATAAAGGCGCGGCACCAGCCATTTGGAGCCAAACGATGGTGGCACGCCCACGCGCAACAAGGCATTATTATCATTAAGCAAAGCATCCGTCGCCTGCTGGAAAATCCTGAAACCTTCGCGTATGCGTGGCAGATATAACTCCCCCGCCTCGGTGAGCTTCAGGACATTATTACTTCGATGAAACAAATCGATGCCCAAATGATCTTCCAGCAACTTGATCTGATGGCTGATTGCCGCATTGGTCACATGCAACTCTTCCGCCGCCCGCGTAAAATTCAGCCGCCTGGCGGCAACTTCAAAAACACGCAGCGAATTTAAGGGCGGAAGACGTTTAGACATGGGCATCCATCAAAAAACAATACGGTAACAGATGTTCATTAAATTTAGTTTAATGAAAGATTGAAATATTTTGAGGCGATGAGATGTTGGATTTCTGGCAGTATGGATGGGAAATTCGCGAGAATAAGAACAAAACCCCTCACCACAGAGACACAGAGAAAAGCAAGAGAAAACCTTTAAAAGTCTACTTTGATTTCGCCGTAAGTTGGGCCGCGGTTTGCCAGCCCTACTTACGAGACTACGGCCCCCTCCCCTTCAAGGGGAAGGAGCTAAGTCCGATAAATGGAATTTGTAATGCACCACCCCGACATTGAAATAATCTAAACGCAGTCTCAAAAATTAATCGCTGGCAAGACCAGGCGGGCATGGTTAAGCTTCTGCCACTTTCCAGCTCTTTATACTGATTCTTATTGCAATGACCCACATACTGACGATAGATACCGGCACCACCAATACCAGGGTGACCCTTTGGCGCGATGGCGTCGTGATTGCGCATCAGGCGCATGAAGTGGGTGTGCGTGATACGGCAATCAGTGGTAACCGCGAAAAACTGCAAAAAGGCGTGCGCGCCACTTTGCTGAAAACCCTGGAACAGGCCTGCCTGACTGAAGACGATATCAGCCTGGTATTGGGTTCAGGCATGATCAGCTCTAACGTCGGCCTGTTTGAACTGCCGCATGTACTGGCCCCGGCAGGCTTGCAGCAACTGGCGCGCGGCATGGTGTCAGTGACTATCCCGGAAGTATTTTCCAAGCCCCTGTGGTTTGTGCCCGGCGTGCGCAATGTAGTGGAAAACATAGGCCTGCATAATTGTGAATCCATGGACATGATGCGCGGTGAAGAAGTCGAAGTCATCGGCGTCATTGATCAGACGGGCATTACCGGCCCGGCAATGATGGTGATGCCGGGTTCGCACTCCAAGTTTGTGTGTATCGACGACAAGAACCGCGTCACTGGCTGCGTGACCACGCTGGCGGGTGAACTGATGTATGTCATCACCCACAATACTATCCTGGCGCAATCGCTGGAATCATCATTTGCGACCACCATCAGCCCCGAGATGCTATTGGCCGGTGCCAAATCAGCGCAAACCATAGGCCTGGGTCGTACCTGTTTCAATGTGCGCATACTTGACCAGTTCACTATTTATGAACGCAATGACAGGGCCAATTTCCTGCTGGGTGCCATCCTTGGTGCCGACTTGCTGACACTCAAAAACAGCACGGCCATCAAGATGCTGCCAGGCACACCCGTCATCATCTGCGGCAAGCCCATCATGAAAGAAGCCCTGGCCTTACTGATACAGAACGATGATTATTTCTCAGGCAAGGTGACCGTGGTCAGTGACGACGTGCAAGCGCATCTGGCTGGGCTGGGGGCCATCAAAGTTGCCACGGCCCGCGGCCTAATAAAATAAGAATAGCCGCCCGCCTGAAAAAATCTGGCGACAGGGATGACCCGCATTCGCTGCACAAACACAAAAATTTCTGGCAGCCTTGCCACCTCCTTGCTGGAGTAGACCAAACGGCTCACCACAGAGACACTGAGACACAGAGAAAGCACAGAGAAAATCCAAAGAAGAATGAATGTAACGCATAGATACATAAAAGCTTACTCATGAGTTTCTCTGTGCCCCTCTGTGGTAAATGGTTTTCATACGCGTTGATAGAAAATATGACTAAAGAAATTACACGTTACGGCAATATTCCTCAGGGTGCTGGTGGGCAGCGCTTGCCATTTTCGCCTGCAGTGCGGGCTGGGGACTTTGTGTTTTGTTCTGGCCAGGTGGCCATGAAGGACAATGGCGAAGTCGAAGATGGTGGCATAGAAGCGCAAACGCGACGTACCATGGAGAATGTCAAAAAAGTGCTGGCGCTGGCTGACTGCACACTGGCCGATGTCGTCAAGGTGACGGTATGGCTGGATGATACGCGCGACTTCTGGACTTTCAATCGCATCTATCTCGACTACTTTGGCGAACATCCACCGGCACGTTCTTGCGTACGCTCTGAAATGATGGTTGACTGCAAGATAGAGATAGAAGTCACGGCATACAAACCAGTTTGACGTCCCCATAGGGCTTACGCAAAATTGTCCCAGCAAGGCGTAGCGACGAAGACAGTACTTTAAGTACGGCGAGGAGCTGCAACGCAGTTGGGGCGGTTTTGCGTTAGCCCTCGTCTTAACAACCGTAGATATAATCATGCACATGCAAATAGATACTGCCTACCGATCCATCTATGTCTATGCCTGGGATGTGCTGGATATCGGTGTATCCGCCTTTGTCGATGCGGCGCTGGCCATGGGTGTCACCGACGTCAGCCTGGCTTGCAGCTACCATGCAGGCAAATTCTTGCGGCCACATGCACGCAAGGGGCCGAAGGTGATTTTCCCTGAAGATGGCGTGCTGTATTTTGAACCACGGCAAGAACGATATGGCGAAATCAAGCCACAGGCGCATAGTGATGCAGCCATCCGCAATGTGCTGGCAGACTTATTGGCTGATGGCCGCCTGCGTGTGCATGCCTGGACAGTCTTGCTGCACAACAGCCGTCTGGGGGCGGCTTATCCACATCTGACGACGCAAAATGTCTTTGGTGACCGCTATGTGTATAGCCTGTGCCCCATGCAGCCAGCCGTGCTGGAATATGCGCGTGCTGTTTGCCGTGATCTGGCGCAGCAATATGAGCCAAGCAGCCTGATACTGGAAAGCCCAGGCTGGCAACCCTATGCACATGGCTATCACCATGAATTTGCCCAGCTACCATCGAACGCCTGGCTGGATGTCATGCTGGGCATGTGCTTTTGCGATGCCTGCCAGCGTGCGGCAACTGAGCAAGGCATACAGATCAAGGCTGTGCAACAACGCATTGCTGGCAATATCAACGACTACCTGAGTAACCCCGTGCCTGTCACCGCCAATCAGGCACAGGACTGGATACAGGCAGACTTGCTCAGGGACCAGGAACTACGTGCCTTCATCTCCTTGCGCCAGCATCGTGTCACCAAACTGGTGAGCCAGATCGCTGCTGAATTACGCAAGACCACGCAACTGGCTATCATCCCCACGGTGCAAAGGCCAACCGCCGATTGCTGGCAGGAAGGCAGCGACCTGGCAGCCCTGGCTGACGTAGCAGATTATCTGGAAGTACCATTCTACGAACCCACAGCGGCACGCGCCATCCATGATGCGCGCCATACCCTGCGTGCCATCGGTGACAAACCAGAAAAGATACGGGCAATCTTGCGCCCCGGTTATCCTGATCTCAACACTGGTGCAGAACTGGATACCGCCATCACAGGTTTGCGTGAACTGGGCATCAGTGATTTTGCGTTCTACAATTATGGCTTGCTACCACAAAAACAATTGGATCATCTGGCAGCGACACTCAACAGCCAGTTTGGAAAGGATGTAGCATGAAACGTCATGTACTCATCACCGGAGCTTGCGGCGGCATAGGCAGCGTACTGTGCCAGCGCTTTATCGCGAATGGCGACCAGGTATACGCCCAGGATCTGCCGGGTGCAGCACTTGAAGCGCTGGTAAAAAAACTGGGGCCACAAGACTGTGTTGCCGTTGGCGCTGATCTGACTGATGCTGCCGCCCTGCAAGCCGCACTGGCAGCAGCCTTGCTAGGCAATAGCATTGATGTTCTGGTCGCCAATGCTGGCGCAGCGCAAAGCCTGAACCTGGCCAGCACGACAGAAAGCAGCTGGAAGCAGGACATGGACCTGAACCTGAACGGTACTTTTCATAGCGTGGAAGCCGTGCGCAGCGGCATGCAGAGCAAACGCAAGGGCAATATCGTCCTGATAGGTTCAGTGAATGGCATGAGCTCACTGGGCCACCCCGCCTATAGCGTCGCCAAGGCTGGCCTGATCAGCTATACCAAGGCACTGGCCATGGAGCTGGGCAAACATGGCATACGCGCCAACATCGTCTGCCCCGGCACAGTAAAGACCCAGGCCTGGCAAGCACGCGCCGAGAAAAACCCCCAAGTGTTTGAAGACTTGAAGAAATGGTATCCGCTGCAAGACTTTGCGACGCCAGACGACATTGCCGACGCAGTGCTGTTCCTGGCATCCGATGCGGCACGCGTGATCACCGGCGTAGCCCTGCCAGTAGACGGTGGCCTGATGGCAGGCAACCGCGTGATGGCGATGGAATTGACGCAGGAAGAAATTTAGATAGTTGTTTAAGACCTTTCAACACAGAGACACAGAGTTTGCACAGAGGGGCACAGAGGAAAACAAGAAAGCAAGAAAGCAAAATACCAAGAATTTAAAGAATTTAGAGAACCCCATGCTGAACCTGACATCACTGAGTGAACAAAGCCTGCTACCAGGTACCAAGGGGCTGGCCCTGACTGCCCCGCTGCTGCAAAAAGATCTTGGCGCACAAGCCTGGAATGTATTGAATGCCGACACCAGCTTCCCTGTCACTGTGTTGAAAGACAGCGCCCTGCAACATAATCTGCAATGGATGAAGGCTTTCTGCGCCAGCCGCAATATCGTTCTGGCACCTCATGGCAAGACCACCATGAGCCCGCAACTGTTTGACATGCAATTGCGCAATGGTGCCTGGGGCATGACACTGGCCAATGTTAATCAAATGCGCGTGGCCCAGCGTTTTGGCGTCAAACGCGTCATCATCGCCAACCAGCTCATCAGCAAAAGCGATATCCATTCTGCCCTGGCCTTATTGGCTGAAGACACGGAATTCACTTTCTATGCAATTTGTGATTCCATCCCCGGTGTCAACATGCTGGCTGATGCCGTGCATGAAGCGGGCTTGCAGAGACCCTTGCCCCTGCTGGTGGAACTGGGCTTTGCCGGTGGCCGCACGGGTTGCCGCAGCAGACAGCAGGCACTGGAACTGGCACGCCATATCCATCGTAGCCCCTACCTGCAACTGGCAGGTGTAGAAGGTTATGAAGGCTTGCTGGTTGGTAAAAACCGCGAGCAAGACCTGATGCAGGTTAAAAGCTTTTTGCAAGATATGACAGCGGTATGCCAGCAAGCTGATCGCGAACAATTATTCGACCTGCCCGAGATATTAATCTCTGCCGGTGGCTCTGCTTATTTTGATCTGGTGGGTGAGGAATTCGCCAGCGAACTAAAACTCTCGCGCCCCTTGCTGCCCATCTTGCGCAGCGGTTGCTATGTCACGCATGACCATGGTTTTTATCATGGCCTGGTGGAAGAAATGCATGGCCGCGTTGCTGACTTGCCAGCAGGTGGCTTGCGACCCGCACTGGAAGTCTGGAGCATGGTGCAATCGCGCCCTGAAAACGACCTGGCCATCCTGACCATGGGCAAGCGCGATGCTTCATACGACATTGACCTGCCCCTGCCTTTTGCGACTCACAGGCCAGGTCATGCCAGCGCACCATTTGCCCTGCCTGCCGGCTGCAAGATAGAAAAGATGAATGACCAGCATGCCTACCTGCGTCTGCCCAAAGACAGTGGCCTGTGCCAGACCCTGGCAGTGGGCGACCTGATCGCCTGCGGCATTTCCCACCCCTGCACGACCTTTGACAAGTGGCCGTTGATGCTGGTGGTCGATGATGCCTATCGCGTACAGTCTGCCATCAATACCATATTCTGATCATGCCAGACGGTACATTTGATGTCGTGATCAGCAACGCCCTGGTGTATGACGGCGGCGGCTGCGCACCCTACCCTGCTGACATAGGCATACACGGTCAAAAAATAGCAGCCATCGCCGCGCCTGCCAGCCTGAACGGGCTGCACATCATAGACGCCAAAGGCATGGCCGTGGCACCTGGTTTTATCGACGTGCATACCCATGATGACAGGGTCGTCTTGCAACAGCCCGCCATGCAGCCCAAGCTGACGCAAGGCGTGACGACAGTCATCACCGGCAATTGCGGCATCAGCCTTGCACCCTTGCAAGCCAGTGCTGCAGTGCCTGCCCCCTTGTCGCTGATAGGGACGCAAAAAGACTACCAGTTTGCCAGCGTGGCCGACTATGCCGCCGCCGTCACAGCTGCTGAGCCAGCCGTCAATGTCGGCATGCTGATAGGACACTCCACCCTGCGCGTGAATGCGATGGCAGACTGGACATGCCCAGCCAGTACTACGGAGATCAACCGCATGCAAACCCTGTTGGCAGAAGGCATGCAGGCTGGCGCGCTGGGTTTCAGTTCGGGCCTGTTTTACCAGACCAGCAAGGCGGCTGACAATACCGAAGTCATCGCGCTTGCAAAGGTCTGCGCCGAGGCTGGTGGGGTGTACACCTCGCATATACGCGATGAATACAATGGCGTCATGGATGCCCTGGCAGAAGCCTGCGATGCCGGGCAGGCGGCAAATCTGCCCGTGATACTCTCACATCACAAATGCGCAGGCCCGGCCAACTGGGGACGTACGACCGAGACACTGGCCTATATCAGCCAACGTCGCCGTAACCAGGCGGTGGGGCTGGATGCCTATCCCTATGCTGCTGGCTCCACCGTGCTAGACCCCAATTATGTCGATGGTGTCATCCGCATCCTGGTGACATTTTCTGAACCTTACCCGGCCATGTCAGGACGTGATCTGGCAGACATTGCCGCTGAGTGGCAAGTCGATCAACAAGAAGCAGCGCGCCGCCTGCATCCCGCTGGCGCAGTCTATTTTCAGATGCGTGAAGATGATGTGCAACGCGTACTCAGCTATCCGCACACCATGATAGGTTCTGATGGCTTGCCACATGATGCGCATCCACATCCACGCCTGTGGGGTGCTTTCCCACGCGTACTCGGCCATTATGTGCGCGAAGAAAAACTCTTCAGCCTGGCTGAAGGCATACGCCGCATGACAACTTTATCTGCTGACCACTTTGGCCTCAAACAGCGTGGTCGCATCGCCTGTGGCTGCTGGGCTGATCTGGTGATTTTTGATCCGGCTACCATCAGCGATGCCGCCACATTTGAGCAACCAAAACAAGCGGCCAAAGGTGTGCTGTGGGTATTGGTAAATGGCGTCATCGCCATGGCAGATGGCAAGCTGACTGGCAAATGCGCTGGCAGGGTTTTGCGCAGGCAGGATGAGCGATTTGCGCACAATGACTGATGCTGGTTCGTCTGGCAAAGAAATAATGATGAGCTGGCCTGGCATGCCGAAGAGTATCAGCTCAGCAGTTTCTTGATGGCAAGTTGATTTTGGGCAGTGTTTGGCGAAGTAAAGCCTGAAGAGTTTTCCAGGCTGTAGACGGAAAAAAAACAAATAGCTTGTGTGCGACATCTCCAATGAATAAGACCAAAAAACTCACCACCGAGACACAGAGATGGCACAGAGGATTGAAATCCCTCAAGAAAACAACTCTTCCGCTTCTGCAAACCCATAAAAACTGCGTTCCATGATTTGCCAGCTGCCTGTTTTCCTGGCTTCTTCTGCAATATCACGCAGCGTACCCATCACTGCCAGCATGGGGCAAACACCCAGGCTGACGCGGCTGGCACCGGCATTAAACAAATCCTGCGCGATCGGTGCACCTAGCATGGCCATGATATTGAGCGGTCCTTTGATCGCTTGCGCCAGACGTGCAATGATAGCCAGATCAGCCAGTGCCGGTACAAAGACCATGTCAGCACCGGCTGCCAGATAGGCATTGCCACGCTGTACGCTCATCGCTATGCGTGCCTCGATATCTTCACCCAGGCCAAGCAGGAAAGTATCCGTGCGGGCATTGATCCACAAAGGCAATCCATCCTGATCCGCTGCCTGCCTTGCCGCAGCAATGCGTGCACATTGGGCATCCACAGCAAACAAAGCTGTGTCGACAGAACCGTGAGAATTGTCTTCAAGATTGACACCAACGACACCGGCAGCGATGACCTGCCTGATGGTCTCTGCCACCGCTTCCGGCGCAGCACCATAGCCAGCTTCGATATCAGCGTTGACAGGCACGTCGACTGATTTAGCGATAGCGGCAATTTGCACCACCATTTTGTCGCGCCCTATCAGTTCGGCATCACAAAAACCCTGAGCATAAGCAATGCCGCCGCTGGTCGTACCAAGGGCAGGGAAACCCGCCCTGGTAAAAATACGGGCGCTGGCGATGTCCCAGGCATTGGCCATCAGGAAATGGCCTTGTTGATTTAATTGACGAAATTGCTGGGCCAGTTTGATTTGTTGTTGCATGGTGGGTTCTCTTTTATTGTGCTTGAAAGATGCGCATTGTTCCATAGCGTAGTACCCCTGACTGGCAGTTTTCGGCCCTTGTAATTTGTATACTATTTCTGATTTCCACCTATTGCGTGACAGGCATGAGGATGCGACACTATGCCTTCTTCCATCTCGTCTTGCCCAATGAAAAAAACAATACCCAAAGTGCTGGCACTCGACCTTGAAGGCACACTGATTTCAAACGCCATGAGCCAGATTCCGCGCCCTGGCCTGTTTGAATTCCTGGAGCGTTGCGCTGCACTTTTCCCATGGCTGGTCATGTTCACGACAGTCAAAGAAGAAAAATTCCGCCAGATTGCCCGGCTGCTAGTGGACGAAGGCAAGGCACCAACATGGTTTGCCAATATTGAATACATCAACTGGCAAGGTGAAACCAAGAATCTGGAATTTATACCGAATGCAATAGTGGAAGAAAGCATCCTGGTCGATGATTTTGAAATCTATGTGCATCCCGGCCAGGCTGCGCAATGGATGCCGATAGAATTTTTTGATTATCCTTATCCTGAGGATGACAAGGGTTTATTCAAGATGTTGAACAAGCTTGAAGTCCGATTGACAAGCTCTGAATAATGTCTAATCAGCGTAGCTCTATTTATCATTCTTGCTGGCATTGCAGGGATCAGGCACTGCACTGGCCAGCTTGTACTTGAGGTAATAAAATCCTTCGTAGAGTACAGACTGGCTTCTTGAACGCCAGCTGACATAACGGCTGGTCGGTGTAGCAGCGGAGATAGCATGGATATGCAACTCATTCGCCATAGCCATCGCCCGCCTCATATGCAGTGGGTCACTGACGATCAGCACTTTTTGCAGTTTTTGTTCCTGCATGAGCTGGCAAGCCTGCACCAGGTTTTGCCAGGTATTCGTCGAGCTTTCTTCTATCAAAATCTGCGCGGCAGGAACGCCTTCAGCCATCGCGTACTGACGGGCCGCGGCTGATTCTGACAGGCGATCACCGGCACTCAAGCCGCCGGTAAAGATCAGGTAAGACACCTGACCAGTTTTGTATAGCTGTATGCCGTGTTTGATACGCTCGGCAAATACTGGTGATGGCTTATCTTTCCAGACGGATGCTCCCAGCACTATCGCCGCATCTGCTTTGATCTTTCCAGGCTCTGCAAATTTCTGGCTGAGCAGTGCAGGATAATAAGCGATGCTCAGCAAGACCTGATATACGCAGCCAGCAAAAGCAGGACCAAGAATACAACAAGGCGCTTGGCGTTGATTGTGCTGAGGTAGCGACGCAGCGCAGGCAAACGGGATATCACTTAGGCTGACTGCTTTCTTAGCACGCGCCAGGGCTTGCTGGTTTTGGGGTCTACCGGCAGGCGTTTTTCATTGCTCGCATAATCATCTTCAAACACTGCCCAAGTTTCTCCAATCTGGAACAGATACCAGAATGGCAGTTTGCGGCCCTCTACACGCAAGGGAGTGCCGTACAAATCGAGTTCAGATAAATCCAGTGACAGACTGGCTTTGGATGGTTTGCCATTGATGCTAAGCCTGCCGTTCTGAAAACACCATTGCTCTTTTTCGTCGCTGACATAACAGCCTTGTATGATGCGTGCCAGATATAGCTCCGCTTCTTTTTGGGCAAGCATGCCCAGGCGTTGATAAGGGCCTTGTTCTGTCCTGCGTTTGCCATCACCAAGCAACCAGATTTTGTCGCCTTGCAGACGCAGGCAATATGCTGTTTCGTCACCCTCATGCCAGGCCAGGTTTTGTTTGATTTGACCGTCTTTGATGCTCAGTGCCACTTGCTGGCCATCCGTCGCCGCCATCGCGGCAGTCCAGTTGCCATGTTTTTTCAGCAAATCAAGAAAAGAACTGCTGCTCCAGTAGCCTTCCAGCTTCTTCAGCCCGGCATCACCAGTGCAGACTTGGTCCTTTGCCGCGATGGCTGACCCGGCATTAAAGAACAATAAAATGGCGAAGAATTTGACGTAGCTAGATTTCATGGCAGCCTGCTCAAGATATGATGTGGCAACAAAGTTTGTCCCAATTCTACCAGAGCTGACGCCCCTGCTTTACAAGCTATTCTGGCTTCTTCACCAAGTTGACCTTCATCTTGATATCAAAGTCCAGTTGCTTGTCCGGCGTTTCTTTTTGCAATGTGGCTGTTTGATTCAAGCCTGTGATGAGTTTGGGTTCTGCCACCAGCGCCCCATCTTTCTCGACTTTCATGGCGATGACGACGGCATCTTTGTACTTGCCTGCCGGTGCTGGCAGCAAGGTGAAACTGATTTCCCATTTGGATTGCTGTTTTTTTGATGTCAGACCTATTGTGGCTTGCTTGCCCTGCTCAACCATGACGGTAGGTGAAAGAGTTTCGCCGCCTACGCTGATATCGGTATTGACGAGATAGCT
>Ga0187843_10000148_pt1 | contig 55666 bp, 44 predicted proteins | sample SpaLakP09_SKY_43_FD_134516 | JGI IMG/M metagenome (GOLD analysis project Ga0187843, IMG submission 134516) | Oligotrophic lake water microbial communities from Sparkling Lake, Wisconsin, USA - SP09_SKY_43 | ecosystem: Environmental > Aquatic > Freshwater > Lake | place: USA: Sparkling Lake... | reverse complement strand
TAGCGACCCACGACCCGAGTTAAAAGAGGCCCTGATGACCGGCAGACCCGCCCTCATCCTCCACGGCGGCGCCGGCGCCCGGCGCGAACGCGACTACACGTGCGAGATCGCCCATATGGGCGAGGTCGTGGCGGCCATGAAGGCGCGGCTGGACGCGGGTGCCTCAGCGCTGGATGTGGCGGTCGAGGCGACGGTCCTGCTGGAGGATTCCGGCCTCTATGTCGCCGGACGCGGCGCCTCACCCAATCTGGCCGGTGCCTATGAGCTGGACGCCAGTCTGATGGACGGCGCGACGCGCAAGGCCGGGGCCGTCGCCGCCCTGCAGGGCTTCCGCAATCCGGTCGTGGCCGCCCGTGCCGTATTGGACCGAACGCCGCACGTTATGCTGGCCGGCGAGGGCGCGGCCCTGTTCGCCCTTGACCAGGGGCTCGAACCCATCGCCGACGAGGAGGCCTGGTTCACCCGGGCCGGTCAGGGCGAGGACAATCACCCGCCTGGGACCCTGGCCCACGGCACCGTCGGCTGCTGCGTGCTGGACCGCGACGGCCGGCTGGCGGCGGCGACCTCGACGGCGGGCGTGTTCGGCAAGATGCCGGGTCGCGTCGGCGACACCCCCATCCCCGGTGCCGGCAGCTGGGCCGACGGCCGCGTGGCCGTCTCGGGCACCGGCCAGGGCGAGTATTTCATCCGCGTGGCGGCCTGCGCCCAGGTCAGCTGGCGCGTCGGGGCGGGTCAGACCCTGGCCGAAGCAGGGCGGGCCGTGATCGAGGAGATCGGCGGCATGGGCGGCGACGGCGGCCTGATCGCGCTGGACCGCGACGGCAACATCACCGCGCCGTTCAACAGCCAGGGCATGAAGCGGGCCTGGCTGACGACCGACGGCGGGATCGGGGTCGAGGTGTTCGGCGCTGGACCGGCGCGCCTTACGGCGATTTAATCCCCGGAGGAACGCGGTTCATCCGGCGTTCACCGCCCGCCACGCTTAAGCTTGCCGCGAAAAAAACGGGGAGCCCGAAATGAAAACCGCCATCACCGCCGCCGTCGCCGCCGCCCTGCTGTCCGTCGCAGCCTGCGCGCCCGTCATTGAGGGCGGCCCGCCCATGGCCCTGCCGATCGGCCTGCAGGAAACCGCCCAGGCCGGCTCGGTCACCCTGTCGACCGGCTGGCTGGACGCGGAGGATGACTTCGCCCTGACCTTCTCGACCGAGGTCCATGAGGAGCTGCGCCGCTGCATGTGGGGCACGGCACCGATCAACATCCGCGTCCATATCGACGAGATGCAGCGCGCCGGCCGTCTGGAAACCCTGCTGACCGGCGAGGGAAGCCATACCCTGTCCGGCACCGTCGAGTTCGTCGATCCGGCGGACGACAACCGGGTGGTGGGTCGCTTCCCCGTCTCGGTGGCGACCAGCGCCCAGGGCCGACTCGGCGCCCTGCTGGGCGACCGCCAGATGATGGTCTCCGAAGAGTTCGGCCGCGCCGTCTGTGAACAGGCCTTCGGGCGCAATCCGCGCGACCGCGGGCTGCACAATGCGACGGGCGGCTGAGCGGGACCCCCCTGCCGGCTACATCGGCGGGGTCACGCCGTCCTTGCCCATCGCCAGGAACCCGGCAGCCGTCGTGCCCTGCGGGATCACGGCGTAGACCTTCTGACCAACCGCCAGGGAAGCCCGTTCGGTCGGCTCGAAACGCACGACCGGCGTGCCCTCGGGAATCGTGACATTGGCCGAGCCGCCCGCGTAGGAGATGGTCAGCACACGGCCGCCGGCCGAGGCTTCATTGCCGGCGACCGTGCCGTTGGTCATCGCGCTCTGGCTCGCCACCGTGCCGTTGGTCATTGCGCTCGACACGACCGAGCCGCCACCGCGGGAGGCGACAACGCCCGGTACGTCCCACTCATAGTGACCCTCGCCGGCACCGCGCATCGACTCCGGGAAGATCACCAGCTCCAGCGAACGCAGCGCCGTCTTCGGACCCTCGGTCGCGGTCCCGACGAAATCGCCGTCCTGGAGGGTCGCAAGGCTGGACGCCACGACCCAGACAAACCGCGTGGTCGCCGCAACCGGAACGGCGACCGTCCGGCCGTCCCAGGTCTGAACCGTCATCGAACCGTCCGTCACGGACTGGACGGTGCCGCGCACGCGCACGGTGCCATTGGCCGCGTCGACGACCTCGGCCGCGGGGGGTGTCGGTGCCGGGGGAGAGCATGCCGCGAGCGTCGCCAGCACGGTGGAGACAAGGGCCAGAGTTCTGATCGGTGTCATCATGCATCCGTTCGTGGGAGAGGGGCGGCGTTCGAAGGCCGGTTCGGGCCGGATAATGCACGTTCGTGGCGGTGCCTGCCACGGCCCGGCGTCTGCGACCAATGGTCCACGATCCGGAGCCGTGCGCCGACGGCGAACCTGAGGCGGGCGAACGTCGGCTTCGCCCCTTAGCGGACGCTACGGATAGACCAGGCTTGCCTCGTTGAGGGGCAACCTGGGCCTGACAGGACCACCAGTGGGAATCTGGAATCCATCGCCTCGCCGCACAAAGACCGGTGAGAGTGTTTGCTCTGATCCCTCGCCGGTCAGGTAGCCGACCACAATGCCCGACGATCCGTTGGCGAATGGCGCATCACAACTTGTCCAAGCGGGGGTCCGCAAACGCATCTCCGCGCCTCGAACATCCCCCTGAATAATCCGGCGAACACTCAGCCGAAGCCCAGAACCATACAAGCGCCGGACATCGCCGGACTCGACAACCACCTCCAGCACAACGGCGTCTACTGGCACAGGAGATGGGAGAGCCGAGTGGATGAGGGCTTCTTGGCTCTCGGCGATCAAACATGCTGACGCAGGTTGCGCGATAGCGATTGCGCTGGCGACAAAGGCAATGCCGAGCCGGATCATGAAAGTCCTTCCAGTCATCCCCACCCTATCAGGCAATCGTCTGCGTCCCACCCATAGCCGACCTTCGGAGCATCCGCTTCCAGCGCCAGACTTCGCCAAACAAAAAGGGCCGGCGGATCGCTCCGCCGGCCCTCGTTGTGTCGTGAGGCGTGAAGCCTATTCGGCGTCGCCGCGCGCCAGGTTGCGCAGGACGTAGGGCATGACGCCGCCGGCCTTGAAGTAGTCCAGCTCGGTCTGGTTATCGATGCGGCAGCGGACCGGGAAGCGGGCCATCTTGCCGTCCGACGGACGGAACAGCTCGACCCACAGGTCCTGACGCGGACGCAGCTTGCCGATGTTGACGTCGGACAGGCCGCGGATGGTGACGATCTCCTCGCCGGTCAGGCCCAGACGGGTCCAGCCCTCGGCCTTGAACTGCAGCGGCACCACACCCATCCCGACCAGGTTGGAGCGGTGGATGCGCTCATAGCTCTCGGCCAGCACGGCGCGGACGCCGAGCAGGCGGGTGCCCTTGGCCGCCCAGTCGCGCGACGAGCCGGTGCCGTATTCCTTGCCAGCGAAGACGACCAGCGGCCGGCCCTCGGACTGGTAGCGCATGGCCGCGTCGTAGATCGACATCGTGTCCTGCGACGGGAAGTGGCGCGTGACGCCGCCCTCGATGTCAGGCGTGATCTTGTTGCGGATGCGGATGTTGGCGAAGGTGCCGCGCATCATGACTTCGTGGTGCCCACGGCGGGCACCGTAGCTGTTGAAGTCCAGCGCATCGACGCCGCGGTTGGTCAGCCAGGCGCCGGCGGGCGAGGTCTTCTTGATCGAACCGGCCGGGCTGATGTGGTCGGTGGTGATCGAGTCGCCGAAGATGGCCAGCACGCGGGCCTCGACGATGTCGGTGACCGGGGTCGGCTCCATCGACAGGCCCTCGAAATACGGAGGGTTGGCGACATAGGTCGAGCTGTCGTCCCAGGCGTAGGTCTGGCCGCCCTCGACCTTGATGCCCTGCCAGTGCTTGTCGCCCTTGAAGACGTCGGCATAGCGTTTGGCGAACATGGCCGGGGTGACGCATTTCTTCTGGATGTCGGCGATCTCTTTCGAGGTCGGCCAGACGTCCTTCAGGAACACGTCCTTGCCCTTCTTGTCCTGACCGATCGGATCCTTGGAGATGTCGATCCGCATCGAGCCGGCGAGGGCGTAGGCGACGACCAGCGGCGGCGAGGCCAGGTAGTTGGCCTGGACGTCGGGGTTCACCCGGCCTTCGAAGTTGCGGTTGCCCGACAGCACCGAGGCGCCGACGAGGCCGTTGTCGTTGATGGCCTTGGAGATGCTGTCCGACAGCGGGCCCGAGTTGCCGATGCAGGTGGTGCAGCCGTAGCCGACCAGGTTGAAGCCCATGGCGTCCAGATCGGCCTGCAGGCCGGCGGCGGTCAGATAGTCGGTGACCACCTGCGAGCCGGGGGCCAGCGAGGTCTTGACCCAGGGCTTGACCGACAGGCCCAGCTTCTTGGCCTTGCGCGCCACCAGGCCGGCGGCGATCAGGACCGACGGGTTGGAGGTGTTGGTGCAGGAGGTGATGGCGGCGATGACGACGTCGCCGTCCCCGAGGTCGAACTTCTCACCCTCGACCTTGACGCGCGGGGCGTCGACCGGACGGTTGAAGACTTCGGTCAGGGCGGTTTCGAAGGCGGGGGCGGCCACGGTCAGCTCGACCTTGTCCTGCGGGCGTTTCGGACCGGCGATCGACGGTACGACCGAAGACATGTCCAGTTCGAGGATGTCCGAGAATACCGGGTCTTCCGAGGTCTCGTCGATCCACAGGCCTTGCGCCTTGGCGTAGGCTTCCACGAGGGCGACGCGCGCCTTGTCGCGGCCGGTGGCGGTCAGATAGCCGATGGTCGCCGCCGAGACGGGGAAGAAGCCGCAGGTGGCGCCGTATTCCGGAGCCATGTTGGCGATGGTGGCCTGGTCCTCGATGGTCAGGCTGATGACGCCCGGGCCGAAGAATTCGACGAACTTGCCGACCACGCCCTTCTTGCGCAGCATCTGGGTGACGGTCAGGACCAGGTCGGTGGCGGTCGCGCCTTCCGGCAGGGCGCCGGTCAGGCGGAAGCCGACGACTTCCGGGATCAGCATGGGGATGGGCTGGCCCAGCATGGCCGCCTCGGCCTCGATGCCGCCGACGCCCCAGCCCAGAACGGCCAGGCCGTTGATCATGGTGGTGTGGCTGTCGGTGCCGACCACGGTGTCGGGATAGGCGACGGTCGCCTTGCCCTCGGCCACGGTCCAGACGGTCTGGGCCAGGTTCTCCAGGTTCACCTGGTGGCAGATGCCGGTGCCGGGGGGCACAACGCGGAAATTGTTGAAGGCCGACGAGCCCCAGCGCAGGAATTTGTAGCGCTCGATGTTGCGCTCATATTCGCGCTCGACGTTCTGGTTGAAGGCGCCGGGCGTGCCGAAATGGTCGACCATGACCGAGTGGTCGATGACCAGATCAACGGGGTTCAGCGGATTGATCTTCGAGGCGTCGGCGCCGAGGGCCGACATGGCGTCGCGCATGGCGGCCAGGTCGACGACGGCGGGAACGCCGGTGAAGTCCTGCATCAGGACGCGGACCGGGCGGAAGGCGATCTCGTGCTCGACCGAGCCCTTGTTCTCGATCCAGGCGGCGACGGCTTTCAGGTCGGCTTCGCTGACGGAAATGCCGTCCTCGTTGCGCAGCAGGTTCTCCAGCAGCACCTTCATCGAGCGCGGCAGGCGGGAAATCCCGGTCAGGCCGGCTTCCTCAGCGGCCGGAAGGCTGTAATAGGCGTATTTCTTGCGCCCGACCGTGATGTCCCGGCGGGTCTTGAGGCTGTCGACTGACGGCATGGAGAGGCTTCCTCTGGTTCACGCCGCCCGACAATCCGGTTGCACGAACGCGCGGTCGACGGCGGGGCACACAGGTCCCCGACGCGCGCGGCGAACGCCTGCTGCGGCGGGGCCGGATATAACGAGCGTTGCGGGTCGCGTCCATGTATCCACGATGGAAGCAGGGTCATTGAGAGGGATTCGCAACTGGAGGGGGCACGGATGATTTCCGTCACGTCCCTCACGGTCTCCCGCGGCGAACGCGTCCTGTTCCGCGACCTGTCTTTCCAGATCGCCTCCGGCGAGGCCGTGGCCCTGACCGGGGCCAATGGCGCGGGCAAGACCACCCTGTTGCGCACCCTGGCCGGCTTCATCCGCCCGGACGCCGGGACGGTCGCCTTCGCCGACATCGAACCGGCGCAGGCCCGGGCGAGCCACATCCACTGGCTGGGTCATCTGGACGGCCTCAAGACCGGCCGCCGGGCGCGCGAGGAGCTGGACTTCCACGCCCGCTGGGCCGGGGCCGAGGCGGACGGAATCGCGGCCGCCATAGACGTGCTGGCACTGGAGCCCCTGCTCGATCTCGAGGTCCGCAAGCTGTCGGCCGGTCAGCGCCGCCGCCTGGCCTTCGCCCGGCTGGTCGCCGCGCCGCGCCCGCTGTGGCTGCTGGACGAGCCTTTCGCCCCGCTGGATGCCCGCTGGCGGGCCGCCCTCGGCCTGCTGATGCAGACCCATCTGGACAAGGGCGGCGCCATTCTCGCCGCGGTCCATGATCCGTTGCCGGTCGCGGCGCGGGCGCTCGACATCGGGGCCGGGCGATGAAGGCGCTGATGGTCCTGTTCCGGCGCGAGCTGGCCCTGGCCTGGTCCGGCGGCGGCGGGCCGCTGCTGGCCTGTGGCTTCTTCCTGTGTCTGACGGTGCTGATCCCGCTGGCGGCGGGCGGCGACCCGGCGGGCCTGAGGCCGATCGCGGGCGGCATCGCCTGGCTGGCCCTGGCCCTGTCGTCGATCCTGTCGCTGGAGCGGCTGTTCGAGCGCGATCTCGAGGACGGGGCGCTGGACCTGATCGCCCTCGGCCCCGTGCCGCTGGAACTGGTCGTCCTGACCAAGGCCAAGGCCCAGTGGCTGGCGGTCGGCGTGCCGCTCGCCCTGACGGCACCGGTCGCGGCGATCACCCTGGGCCTGCCGACCTCGCTGGCCGGGCTGGTCGCCCTGTCCGCCCTGATCGGTTCGCTCGGCTTCGCCTTCACCGGGGCGCTCGGGGCGGCCCTGGCGCTGGGATCAAAGCGCGGCGGCCTGTTGATCGCCGTCGTGGTCCTGCCCCTGTTCATTCCGCCGGTGGTGTTCGGGGCGGGGGCGCTGGAGCGGGCCGTCAACGGCCTCGACCCGGCCCCGGCCCTAGCCTTCCTGGGCGCTTATGTACTGTTCGCGGCCGTGGTCACGCCCTTCGCGGGGGCGGCGGCGGTGCGCAACGCGCAGGGGTGAATCCGGCCGCGCGAAGCGCCCTTCAACCCCTTGGCGGCGCAGGTTCATCACAACGGACACAACGCTCTCACAGCGGGCACGACGGGACCGGAGCCTGACGAAATCCCGCAGTGTTCGTCGTGACCTCGTTGTGTCCGTTGTGATGAACCTGCGCGTTCGAAGCCCGTTGCGCTTCGCGCGATCGGACTCGCCGGTCAGGCCTTCTTGACGAACTCCACGCGCAGCACGAGCCCGCGGACCTTGTCGACATTGGCCTCGATCTCGTCGGTGTCACCGGTCAGGCGGATGTTCTTGACCAGGGTCCCACGCTTCAGGGTCACCCCGCCCGAGCCCTTGACCTTGAGGTCCTTGATCAGGGTCACGCTGTCGCCGTCGGCCAGGATGTTGCCGTTGGAGTCCTTGGTCACGTCGTCGGTCATGTCGGGGTCTTTCGGGTCGGGAGGAAGCGTGGCCTTAGCACACCGCCTGCGTCCTCGCGCCACCCGGTGAAGTCCGTATATGGCGCGCGTCGTTCCGGGCCGCTAAGAGGTCGACGATGTTCGGCCTCGCCAATCCCGACCGCTTCCTGCGCTTTACCCGCCCGCTGACCCCGGTGGTGTGGGGGGTGGCTGTCGTGTTGCTGGCCGTCGGGACCTGGTTCAGCTTCATCGCGCCCGAGGACTATCAGCAGGGCGACACGGTGCGGATCATGTTCGTGCATGTGCCCGCGGCCTCGGTCGGTCTGATGATCTACGGCGCGCTCGGCGTTTCCAGCTTCTTCGCCCTGGTATTCCGCCATCCGCTGGCCGACGCCGCCGCCCGCGCCGCCGCCCTGCCCGGTGCCGCCTACACTGCCCTGGCGCTGGCGACCGGCAGCCTGTGGGGCAAGCCGATGTGGGGGGCCTGGTGGGCCTGGGGCGATGCGCGGCTGATGTCGGTGCTGATCCTGTTCCTCTTCTACCTCGGCTATATGGCGCTGCGCGCCTCGATCGACGACGAGGCCAAGGCTGCGCGCGCGGCCGCCGTTCTGGGCCTGGTCGGGCTGATCAACCTGCCGATCGTCAAATTCTCGGTCGACTGGTGGAACACCCTGCACCAGCCGGCCTCGCTGATGCGGGCCGACGGGCCGTCGATGTCCGCCGTCTTCCTGACGCCCCTGCTGCTCATGATGGCGGCTTACGGGGCCCTGTTCCTGGCCATCTGGCTGACCTCGATCCGGACCGAGATCGTGCGCCGCCGCGTGGTGTCGATCCGCGCCCGCAAGGCGCTGGAGGCGTGATGATGCTCGACCTCGACATGGGCCGCTACGCCGCCTTCGTCTGGCCCGCCTGGGGCCTGAGCGCGATCGTCCTGGCCGCCCTGGCCGCCCGCGCCCTGATCGCGGCCCGCCGCTGGTCGGCCGAGCTGAAGCGGCTCGAGGACGAGCCCAAAGCATGAGCCGCTGGCTGTCCGTCGTCCCGCTGATCGTCCTCGTGGCGCTGGCGGCCCTGTTCATCGGCTGGTCGCTGAAGCGCGATCCGTCGATCAAGCCCGACGCCATTGTCGGCCAGCCCATTCCCGAGACCGTCCTGCCGATGTTGACGGGCGACCAGCCCGGCCCCGGCCATCTGGACCTGAAGACCGCCGGCGTCGGCAAGCCGATGCTGGTCAATGTCTTCGCCAGCTGGTGCGCCCCCTGCCGCGCCGAACATCCCGCGCTGATGGCCCTGAAGGCCCGCGGCGTGGCCGTCGTCGGCGTGGCCTGGAAGGACGACCCCGTCGCCACCCGCGCCTTCCTCGACGAGCTGGGCGACCCCTATGCCATGGTGCTGGTCGACCGTGACGGCCGGGCGGGCCTCGACCTCGGTATTTCCGGCGCGCCGGAGACCTTCGCCGTCAACGCCATGGGCCAGGTCGTGGCCAAGTCGTCCGGTCCCCTGCTCGACGCCGCCGAGATCGAGCGTCTGGTCGCGGCCATACAGGCACCGGCCCGGCCGCTGCCGACCGCCACGCCGCGCGTGCCGGCGCGTTAACCTCTTTCCGACGGTTTTCGTTAACCCTGTCGGCATGAGCGCGATTCGACCCAATCTGCCGTCCTTCCCGACACCCCTGCAGCCCGCACAGGCTCCAGCGCGCGCTGCGCGGTCGGACTTCTTCAAGGCCGCGCTGGACGCCGTCCAGACAGGCGGGGCGGAGCCGGTCGTCCGCGCAGCGGCGCCGACGTCTGCCGGCACAGCCCGGGAAGACCAGCCGCCGCGCCCCGGGGCCCTGCTGGACATCCGCGTCTGATCATCCCCCGCGACGTTCGGCCTTCACGCGAAAATGAGCGGCGCGTTTTCGTCCGCCGTGATTAACCTCTCCGCCATGCGCGCGAGGGGCTGGATCATCCCTGCGGCGGCCCTGGCGGCCGCCCTTGTCGCGGCGGGGTCTGTGGCCCAGCCGTCGTCGGCCCGCGCCGCCCGTGAGACCGCGCCCCCGCCCGAGCCTGTGGTCATCGAACTGTTTACCGCCCAGGGCTGCGCCGGCTGTCCCGAGGCCAATGCGCGGTTCGAGTCGGTCGCGGCCGAGCCCGGCGTCATCGCCCTGACCTACGCCGTCGACTACTGGGACTATCTGGGCTGGCAGGACACCTTCGCCCGTCCGGAATTCGCCCAGCGCCAGCGCGCCTACCGCAAGCCTCTGAGACTGCGCAATGTGTCCACGCCCCAGGTGGTGATCGATGGCCGTCGTCAGGTCGTGGGGGCCCAGGCACCCGCCCTGCAGAGCGCCATCGACGAGGAGGCCGCGCGCCGGGTGTTTCCGCCGGAGATCGAATTCCGCACCGGCGGCGAGCGTGTCGGGGTCGGCTCGGGCCGCGTCCCCTCCGGCGGTGCCGAGGTCGTGGCGGTGACCTTCACACCCGGCCCGCAGGAGGTCGTCATCGCCCGCGGCGACAATCGCGGGCGCACGGTGCGGCACATGAATGTCGTGCGCTCGGTCCGGACGCTGGGGGAATGGACCGGACGGCCCGCCCTGTACGCCCTGCCCGGCGCGAGCGAACCGGGTCAGGCCGTGGCCATTCTGGTCCAGGCGAAGGACGACCGCCGCATCCTGAACGCGGCCGTTCTGGCACCGCGCTGAACCTCCGGCCCGGCGCTGTCAGCTTCCGTCAGTATCCCTGTTCTCCCAAAGCCCCGGACAGTGCATGATTGGCCTGCAGTCCGTGGGCCAGACAGCAGGCGGGAACGGTGATGCGTATCGGCGGACGGACATGGATCGGTGCGGGCCTGGCGATCAGCCTGCTGTTCGGCTGCGCCGCCGTGGCGACAGCGGCGCAGGACGAAGGCTCGATGACCCCGGCCGCGCGCGGCGTGACCCAGGTCCTGACCGCCGCCGAACTGGCCGCCTGGGGCCGTGCCCGCAATGACGCCGGGGCCCTGATCATGGCGGCGCGCCTGCTGGCCGAGGTGCCGCTGCGCCAGACCGACGGCGAGATTCCCTTCCTGACCGCGACCAGCCTTCTGGATGAGGCGGCTGCGATGGCGGGCGACAATCCCGGCGTGGTCGACGCCATTGACCGGCTGCGCGACCCCCTGACCCGCGGGGTGCGTTCCTCGACCTTCGGGAACGGACCGGTGTTGACGGTGAAATCGCTTCAGGCCCGCGAAAGCTGGGCCTTCGCGGTCGAGGCGCGCGGGGGCGAGATCCTGCGGGTCGCGGCCATCGGCGACGGCGACACCAACATCGACCTGACCGTGCGCGATGCGCGGGGCGCCGTGGTGTGCCGCGACGGCTTCGGCGACCACTATCCGGTCTGCACCGTCTCGCCGCGGGCGGGCGGCCAGATGCAGGTCGATATCGTCAACCGTGGCGCGGTCTGGACCCGGGTCCAGGTCCTGAGCAACTGAGGCACGAACGGATGGTCGCAGCCGGATTCGCAAGGTCTGTGGCCGCGGTCGCCGCAATCGCCGCCCTGCTCGCTGCCGGCCCCGCACCCGCGCGCCAAGACTCCCCCGCCGCCCTGCGCGCAGAGGCGTATGAGGCGGCGCAATGGGCCATCGCTTCCGACGCCGCCGACGCCCTCGCGCGGGTCTCGGCCCGCTTCGCCCAGGGCGACGATGCGCTGGGGCGGCTGGCGGAGGAGCGCGAGGAGCTGATCGAACGCCGCGACCGCCTGGAGCGCGAACTGGAGCGGCTCTATGCCTCGGAAGACGCCGAGGCGCTGGCCAACCGGACCCGCACCCGCGCGATCTGGGAGGCGACCGTCGAACGACTGCAAACGGTCGACGCCGACATCGACGCCCGGTTCCCCGCCTATTCCGAACTGACCAGTCCGCGCGCCCTGTCGATCGCGGAGACCCAGGCCCTGCTGGGTCCGGACGAGGGCCTTCTGCTGGTGCTGGTCAATCCCGAGGCGACCTATGTCTGGGGCGTGTCGCGCGAGCGGGTCGAATGGGCCCGTGCGGACAATCTCGGTGACGCGGCCATGACCGCGGCGGTGAACCGGCTGCGCGCCTCCCTGACCAGCGCCGGCGCCGTGCGCGGCGGGCAGGACGTCGACCCGCTGCTGTTCGCCGGCCCGCAGGCGACACCATTCGACCGCGCCACAGCCCATCATCTGTACACGGAGCTTGTCCAACCCGTTGAGGCCGCCTTCGCCGGCAAGAAGACCCTGATCTCGGTCGTCACGGGTGCCCTGACCGCCCTGCCCCTGTCGGTGCTGACGACCGCCGCACCGTCCGGTTCCGACGCCACACCCGAGGCCCTGGCCGCCACACCCTGGCTGATCGACCGCTACGCCCTTGCCACCCTGCCCTCGGTGTCCAGTCTTGAAGCCCTGAGGTGCCATCTGGTCGCCGACCCGGCCCAGCGCAGCGCCGGCTGCCCGCCGCGTCGCGGAGCCGTGGTGCGGCGGGCCGAGGCCGGCGGTGCCCGCCTGCAGCTCGCCGCCTTCGGCGCGCCCCTGCTGACCGGCGAGCCGACGAACGCCACCCGCGGCTCGCCCGCCGCCGACGACGTCATGGGCGAGGGCCGGTTGGCCGATGTCGGCAAACTGCGCGCCCTGCCCGCCCTGCCCGGCTCGAAGCTGGAGCTGGAGACGCTGAAGACCCGCTACCCCGACGCTGTCGTACGGATCGGGCCCGAGGCGACGGAGCACGCCGTGCGCGCCGACGACGCCGACGCCCTGTCGCGAGCGCGGTTCGTGGTCTTCTCGACCCACGGCCTGATGGCCGGATCCGCCGCCGCCGAGCCGGGACTGGTGATGACCCCGCCCGACCAGGCCACCGAGGCCGACGACGGCTATCTGAGCGCCTCGGAAGCCGCCCAGTTGAAGCTCAACGCCGAGTTCGTGGTGCTGTCGGCCTGCAACACCGCAGCATCAGACGGGCGGCCCGGCGGCGAGGGCCTTTCGGGCCTGGCGCGGGCCTTCTTCTACGCCGGGGCGCGGTCGGTGATGGTGTCACACTGGGAGGTGTCGGACGCCGCCACGACGACCCTGATCACCTCGGCCTTCGCCGATCTGGACGGTAGCCGCGCGAGCGATCCCGGCGTCCGCGCCCGGGCCCTGCAGGCGGGCATCCGGGCCGTCCGCGCCGAACGCCGCTGGGCCCATCCGGCGTACTGGGCGGCGTTCACCCTGGTGGGCGAACCGGGTTAGGAGATCAGGGTGTAGGGCTTAGGGCCTGGGGCTTGGAAATCATGGCGTCCAAAAGGCCGCCGGGTCCCCATCTTCCCAGGGCCTAAGACCCAAGCCCTCGTCAGGCCCCTGCCTTCTCCGCAAAGCTCAGCGCGCCGGCCGCCAGCATCGGCACCTGCGCCGCCATGGTCCGGGCGTGGGCCGAGGCCGCCGTGCCGTCCCGCACCCGCCCGGCGATGCCCTGGCAGATGGCCGCCAGCCGGAACAGGTTGTAGGCGAACAGCCAGTCCAGATTGGCCGGCGTCGTCCCGGTCAGGCGGGCATAGCGTTCGACCGTCCCGGCCACCGACGGAATGCCCAGCGCCTCGATATCGGCACCGGCGAGCCCGTTTCGCGCCGTCGCCGGGATGACCCAGGCAATCAGCAGATAGGAAAAGTCCGCCATCGGATCGCCCAGCGTCGACAGCTCCCAGTCCAGCACGGCGCGGACCTGCGGCCCGTCCGTGGCGAGGATCAAATTGTCGAGACGGAAGTCGCCGTGGACGATCCGCGTCGGTCCGTCCGGCGGCAGGGTCGCGGGCAGGAATTCGATCAGCCGGTCCATGGCCGGGATCGGATCGATCTCGGAGGCGCGGTACTGTTTGGTCCAGCGGCCGACCTGGCGCTCGAAGTAGTTGCCGGGTCGTCCGTAGTCGGACAGTCCGATGGCCGCCGGGTCGAAGGCGTGGAGCGCCGCCAGGGTGTCGACCTGGCTGTCGTAGATGGCGCGGCGCTGGGCCGGCTCCAGGCCCGGCAGTTTCAGATCCCAGAGCACCCGCCCCTCGACCTTGTCCATGACGTAGAACATCGAGCCGATGACGCCGTCGTCCGTGCACAACGCATACGGCCGGGCGACCGGATAGCCCTGGGCATGCAGGGCCGAGATGACGGTGAACTCGCGGTCGACCGCATGGGCGCTGGGCAGGAGCGTCCCGGGCGGCTTGCGGCGCAGGACATAGGCGTGTCCGGGCGTGACGAGTTCATAGGTCGGATTCGACTGGCCGCCCTTGAACTGGCGCACCGTCAGCGGACCGGCATAGCCCTCGACGTTCGCGACCAGCCAGCGATCCAGCGCCGCCTCGTCGAGCGCATAGCGGGGGTCCACCTCCCGGGTGCCGGAAAAGGTTGATTGGGCGTCTTCGGGGGCGGTCTGGGTCATGCGTCTTCCGGGTGAGCGGCGATGATGGCCGCGCGGACCGCGCTGCGCCAGCCCCTGAGCAACCGTTCACGCTCTTCCGGTGCCATTCGGGGCGCCCAGCGGGCCGGTGCCTCGACCGGATGGTCCTCCAGATCGCCGATCAGGCCGACGCCCAGCGCCGCCAGCTTGGCCGCACCCAGCGCCGTCATCTCCTGAAACGCCGGGCGTTCGACCACGACGTCGCAGATGTCCGCCACGAACTGCATGGCGAAGGCGTTGGCGGTGACGCCACCGTCGACCTTGAGCACCTTGAGCTTCGGCGCCCCGTCCTTCGCCAGGGCGTCGAGCAGGTCGCGGGTCTGGTAGGCCAGCGACTCGAGCGCCGCCCGCACCATCTGGGCCGGACCGCTGTCGCGGGTCAGGCCGACGATGGTCCCGCGCGCCCCCGGCTCCCACCAGGGCGCGCCGAGACCGGTGAAACCGGGCACCAGATAGACGCCGCCGTTGTCCTTCAGGCTCATGGCCATGGCTTCGGACTGGCGCGACTCGGTGATCACCTTCAGCCCATCGCGCAGCCACTGGATGGCGGAACCGGCCGAGAAGATGGAGCCCTCCAGCGCCCAGGCAACGTCGTCTCCGACCGCATAACCGAGGGTGCCCAGCAGGCGACTGGTCGAGCCGACCGGTTCCGCCCCGACATTGGCGACCAGGAAGGCACCGGTGCCATAGGTGATCTTGGCGTCCCCCGCCTTGAGCGCGCCGTGGCCGACCAGGGCCGCCTGCTGGTCACCGGCCGCGCCATGGATGGGCAAGGCCGCGCCGAACAGGGTCGGGTCGCTGTCGCCGAGGGGGTCCGCGCAGCCGCGGATTTCCGGCAGGACCGCCATCGGGACGTTGAACAGGTCCGCAAGATCGGGCCGCCACCGACGCGTCGACAGGTCCATCAGCGAGGTGCGGCTGGCGTTGGTGGCATCGGTGACATGGCTGGCCCCGCCGGTCAGCTTCCAGATCAGCCAGCATTCGATGGTGCCGACCTTGACCTCGCCCGCCGCGGCCCGGTCGCGCGCGCCGGGCACGGCGTCCAGCAGCCAGGCGAATTTGGAGGCGGAGAAATAGGGGTCGAGGATCAGACCGGTCGCCGCCTGGACCATGGGCTCATGACCGGCGGCGGCCAGTTTGCCGGTGACATCCGCCGTGCGCCGGTCCTGCCAGACGATGGCGCGATGCAGGGGCTGGCCCGTGGCGGCATCCCACAGCACCGAGGTCTCGCGCTGGTTGGTGATGCCAATAGCGGCGAACCGGCCGACCCCGCCGGCCTTGCGGATCACCTCGCGGCAGGTCTGCAGGGTCGCGGACCAGATCTCGGCCGCGTCATGCTCGACCCAGCCGGGATGCGGAAAATGCTGTTCCAGCTCGATCTGGCTGACGGCGACCGGCCTCAGACCGCCCTCCGGTGCCGCCTCGAAGGCGATGGCCCGGGTCGAGGTCGTGCCCTGGTCGATGGCGAGGATCAGGCTCTTCATATTGGCATCTTACGCAGAGGCCATGCGTGCGGTTAAGTGGGCGAATGCATACCGCCTCCTTTGCCGGCGTCCGCGACGCCGCCCGCCAGATCGCCGGCCAGGCCGTGCGCACGCCCCTGATCGAGAGCCCGGCGCTGAATGCGCTGACCGGCGGCCGTATCCTGCTGAAGGCCGAGAACCTGCAACGCGCCGGGGCCTTCAAATTCCGCGGTGCCTGGAACCGCATCAGCCGGCTGACGGATGAGGAGAAGGCGCGCGGCGTCGTCGCCTATTCCTCGGGTAACCACGCCCAGGCCGTGGCCTGCGCCGCGAAGATGCTCGGCATCGAGGCCATCATCGTCATGCCCGCCGACAGTCCGAAGGTGAAGGTCGAGGGCGTCATCGACTTCGGCGGCGAGGTGCGGATGTACGACCGCTATACCGAGAGCCGCGAGGCCATCGGCGAGGAGATCGCGGCGTCGAAGGGCTCCATCCTCGTCCGCCCGTTCGACGACCCCTTCGTCATCGAGGGCCAGGGCACCATCGGGCTGGAGATCATGGAACAGGCCGACGGCCTGATCGACCAGCTGGTCTGCGGCGCCTCGGGCGGCGGGCTGATCGCGGGGATCAATCTGGCCATGGAAGCCCTGTCACCGGACAGTCCGGTGATCGCCGTCGAGCCGCACCACTACAACGACATGCAGCGGTCGATCGCCGCGAACGAACGGCTGACCTATGCGCCGGCGCCGGGCACCATCTGCGACGCCCTGATGACCGACCGGCCGGGCGAGCTGACCTTCCCCATCAACCGCCGCGTCGACCGGGTCGAGACCGTGTCGGACGCCGAGGTGGCGGAGGCCGTGCGCTACGCCTTCAAGGTGCTGAAACAGGTGGTCGAGCCGGGCGGCGCGGTGTCGCTGGCAGCAATTCTGGCGGGCAGGATCGAGACGCGCGACCGCACCACCGCCGTCATCCTGTCGGGCGGCAATGTCGACCCGGCCCTGTTCGCCGCCATTATCGAAGACCGTTTCACGCCCATCCCCTGAAGGAGCCGACCGCATGAGCCGCACTGAACGCAAGGGCGCCCCCACTCCCGTCGCCGACCTCGCCGGCCTGATCGGTCAGGAGATCGGCGTCAGCCGCTGGATCACCGTCGACCAGGCCCGGATCGACGCCTTCGCCGAGATCACCGAGGACCGTCAGTTCATCCACATCGATCCGGTGGCGGCCGCGCAGACCCCGTTCGGCGGCACCATCGCGCACGGCTTCCTGACCCTCAGCCTGCTGTCGGCCATGACCTATGACGCCGTGCCGCCGCTCGAAGGCGTGGTGATGGGGGTCAACTACGGCTTCGACAAACTGCGCTTCCTCGCGCCGGTGCCGGCGGGTTCCAACGTCCGGGGCCGGTTCAAACTCCTGTCCGCCGACGACAAGGGCGGCGGCCGCTGGCTGCTCAAACACGAGGTGACGGTCGAGATCGAGGGCGCGGACAAGCCGGCCCTGATCGCAGAATGGCTGGGGATGCAGGTGGTGGGCGGCTAGCCCTCCCCCAGGCACCTCAGCGCCACTTCCAGGTTCCGCAACCCGTCCTCGCCGGTGACTGCCGGCGGCTCGCCGGTGCGGATCGCGTGGGCGAAGGCTTCCAGCTCCTTCTTCAGCGGCTCGGCGGGCCAGCTGTTGACGGCGCGGGTCTGGTAGGAGCCGTCGGCCTGCTGGCCGAAATACTCCGTGACCTGACGGGTGATCAGGTCGGCGACCACGAACCGGTTCATCGTCGCGACCTGCAGGGTGCGGACCTTGTAGGGCGTGACCCAGTTGGTGGTGATGTGGGCGATGGTCCCGTTGGCCAGGCGAAACTGCAGCAGGGCCGTGTCCTCGCGTTCGGCCTTGGTGCGCGCGAGCTGGGGCTGGACTTCGGTGATCTCCGAATCCGTCAGGTGACGGATGATATCGATGTCGTGCACCGCGAGGTCGATGACCACCCCGACCTCACCCATGCGCGGCGGGAAGGGGCCGACGCGGGTAATCTGGATCGAGATCACGTCGTCGCCATTGATGGCGCGCTTCACGGCCTCGACCGCCGGATTGAAGCGCTCGACCTGACCCACCATCAGCACACGGCTGTTGGCCTTTGCGGCGTCGATCATCCGCTGGGCGTCAACGACGGTGGCGGCGATCGGCTTTTCGACCAGCACATGCACGCCGGCCTCGAGCAGGGCGACGCCGAGGTCGGCATGGTGGCGGTTCGGCGTGGCGACCACGGCGGCGTCCAGCCCGGCGGCGACGAAGTCAGCGGCCGTGGTGAAGGCCTTCGCGTCATACAGGGCGGCGACACCGTCGGCCGTGGCGGCGTCGGGGTCGAAGACGGCTTTCAGGTCGAAGTCGCGGATGTCGGACAGGACGCGGGCGTGGTTGCGGCCCATGACGCCGACGCCGGCGACGCCGACCTTGAGCGGGGGAAGGTGTTGGGTCATGCGCGATCCTTAGCGGAAGCTGGCGACCGCGGCGATGATCCTGTCCTGGGTCACCTCATCGAGATCCGAATGCATGGGCAGGCTGATGACCCGCTCCATCAGCCGCTCGGTGACCGGCAGACTGCCCAGGCCCCTGGAGAACCGCGCATAGGCGGGCTGCAGGTGCATGGGCACAGGATAGTAGACGGCCGTGGGCACGCCCTGGTCCTTCAGATGTGCGGCGAGGCCGTCGCGGTTCTCGTGCTCGATCGTGTACTGGGCCCAGATCGAAACCCCGCCGTCGATCACGGTGGGCACGCTGGCGACATGGGGCGCCAGACCGTCGGCATAGCGGTCCGCCGCGCGGTTGCGCCACTCGATCTCCTGGGGGAAGACCTTCAGCTTCTCGATCAGGACGGCGGCCTGGATGGTGTCCAGACGGCTGTTCATGCCGATCCGCATGGCCAGGTATTTGGGGTCGTGGGCGAAGGTTTCGCCGGGCTTCATGTCCTTGGCGACGACCTTGCCGTGGACCCGCAGCGAGTCCATTTCCTGGGCCAGATCCTCATCATCGGTCAGCACCGCCCCGCCGTCGCCGTAGCAGCCCAGCGGCTTGGCCGGGAAGAAGCTGGTGGTGGTGACGTCGGCCCATTTGATGGGATGGTCGCCATTGAGGGTACAGCCGAAGCCCTGGGCCGAATCGGCGATCAGCTTGAGGCCGTAGCGGTCACAGATGGCCCGGATGGCCGGATAGTCGGCGGGCTGGCCGAACAGGTCGACGGCGATGACCACGCGCGGCTTGAGCCGGCCTTCCTTCAGGGTCGCCTCGATCGCCGCCTCCAGCTGGACCGGGTCCATGTTGAAGGTCCGGGAGTCCACATCCACAAACACCGGCGTGGCGCCCAGCCACGGCACGACCTCGGCCGTCGCCGTAAAGGTAAAGCTGGGACAGAAGACCGCATCGCCGGTGCGGATGCCCCAGGCGATCAGGGGCAGGATCAGGGCGTCGGTGCCGTTGGCGCAGCCGAGCGCGTGCTTCGCCTGGCCGAAGGCGGCCAGATCAGCCTCGAACTGGCGCACCTGCGGTCCCATGACCCAGGCACCGCCCACGACGGCTTCCTGCACGGCGGCCTCGATCCGGCCGTTGAGACGAAGGCGCTGGGCCTGAAGGTCGATGAAGGCGATGCTCATGTCGGGAATATCTCCGGGCGCGCGCGGCGTGACGGCGGCGGTCGACGCCGCTGCGGTTGCGGCCTCCTACCAAATCGGCCGCCTTAAAGCCAAATCACGCGCCGTCACTTCGCGTGACGGGTTGCAACGACCGTGTACGGCGCCGTATGCCCGGAAATCATGAATTCTGGCGTTCCCGCCGTCTTCCTCGATCGCGACGGCGTGCTGATCGAGGACACCGGCTATCCCCATCTGGAAGAACATCTGCGCCTCGTGGCGGGCGCGGCCGAGGCCGTGCGGCGCCTGAACCAGCTCGGCTATCTGTGCGTCATCGTGACCAACCAGTCGGGCGTCGCGCGCGGCCTGTTTTCCGAAGACCAGATGAAAGCCTTCAACGCCCTGATCGTCCGGAAGCTGGCCGCCAAGGGGGCGGTGATCGGTGCCATCTACGCCTGCCCCTTCCACAGCGAGGGCCGGGTCGAGGCCTATATCCATCCCGACCATCCGGACCGGAAGCCCAACCCCGGCATGATCCTGCGGGCCATTGCCGACCACGGCATCGACCCGGCGAAAAGCTTCATGATCGGCGACCAGCCGTCGGACATGGAGGCCGCCCGCCGTGCCGGCGTCCCGGGCTTCCGCTTCGAGGGCGGCGACCTGTTTGATTTCGTCCGGGAACTGCTCGGTCACTGAAGAGCTGACACCCGCTGTCAGGTCACGTCGGGTGGGAATTCTTCCGCCCATGAAATAAGCTTGGCCGTCAGCCCTTGGAGCCCGTCATGACCCAGACCTTCGCCGAGCGCCGCTGGACCAGTTCCGATGGCCTGAGCCTGTACGCCCGCGACTATGCCGCGGCGTCCGGGACCGCGAAACTGCCGGTCATCGCCATCCACGGCCTGACCCGCAATTCCGCCGATTTCGACGCCATCGCCCCGCTGATCGCCCAGAGCGGCCGACGGGTCCTGGCCGTGGACATCCGCGGCCGCGGCCAGTCGGACCGGGCGCCGGATCCGATGACCTACCAGCCCGCGACCTATGCCCAGGACGTGCTGGCCCTGATGCGCGACCTCGGCATCGAACGGGCGGTCTTCCTCGGCACCTCGATGGGCGGGCTGATCACCATGGCGCTCGCCGCCATCCGGTCGAAGGTCATCGCCGCCGCCATCATCAATGACGTCGGTCCCGAAGTGTCGCCCGTCGGCCTGGGCCGGATCGCGGCCTATGCCGGACAACCGGTCGAGATCAGCAACTGGGCCGATGCGGCGGCCTATGCGCGCAAGCTCAACGAAGTCGCCCTGCCGCACCTGTCGGACGCCGACTGGGACGCCTTCGCCCGTCGCACCTTCCGCATGGGCACCGAGGGCACGCCGATTCCGGACTATGATCCCGACATCATGGCCCCGATCCGGGCGGCCGGAGCCAAGGCGCTGGTCCCCAATCTGTGGCCCTTCTTCACCCGGCTCACCAAGGGTCGGCCGGTGCTGCTGGTGCGCGGCGAGACCTCGGATCTGCTCAGCCCCGAGATCATGGCGAAGATGCAGAAGCGCGCCCCGAAGATGGACGTCGTCGAGGTTCCCGGCGTCGGCCATGCGCCCATGCTGGACGAGCCCGAGGCCAAGGCGGCGATCTTTCCGTTCCTGAGCGAGCTGCCCTGACAGGGAGGGCTTAGGGCTTAGGGGTCGTCTCCAGGACCTAAGCCCCAGGACCTGAGTCCTCAGTCCGGAACGTTCGCCTCCAACTCATCCAGCCATACCCGCGCGGTCGCATCGGACGGCGCGCGCCAGTCGCCGCGCGGGCTCAGCGAGCCGCCGGTCACGACCTTCGGCCCGTTGGGCAGGGCCGACCGCTTGAACTGGCTGGTCTGGAAGAAGCGGAACAGGAATTTCCTCAGCCAGTGTTTGATCGTGGGCAGGTCATAGGCCACCCGCTCGTCGTCCGGCGTGGCCGTCGGCCAGTGGCCCGTCGCCGCATCCTTCCACGCCTGATGCGCCAGATACGCGACCTTCGACGGCTTCAGGCCGAAGCGGCTGATATAGAACAGGAAGAAGTCATTCAGCGCATAGGGGCCGACGGCGGCCTCGGTCGACTGGAGCTTTCCGTCCGCACCGGCAGGGACCAGTTCGGGCGAAATCTCTGTGTCCAGAATGGCCTGCAGAATGTCCGCCGCCCCGCCCGTGTGCTCCTTCATCGCCACCCAGCGGATCAGGTGCCGGATCAGGGTCTTCGCCACGCCGCCGTTGACGTTGTAGTGGCTCATATGGTCGCCGACGCCATAGGTGCACCAGCCCAGGGCCAGCTCCGACAGGTCGCCGGTGCCCAGCACAAAGGCCCCGTTCTGGTTGGCGAGCCGGAACAGATAGTCCGTCCTCAGACCGGCCTGCACATTCTCGAAGGTGATGTCGTGCACCGGCTCGCCGCTGGCGAACGGGTGGCCGATGGCCTCCAGCATGGTCCGCGCGGTCGGCCGGATGTCGATCTCGGCCCCGGTGACGCCCAGCGCCTTCATCAGGGCCCAGGCGTTCGACTTCGTGCCCTCCGAGGTGGCGAAGCCGGGCATGGTCCAGGCGAGGATGCCGGTCCTCGGCAGGCCGAGCCGATCAAAGGCCCGGCAGGCGACCAGCAGGGCCTGGGTCGAATCCAGCCCGCCCGAGACGCCGATGACGAGCCGTTCGGCGCTCGTCGCCTTCATCCGGCGCATCAGCCCCTGCACCTGGATGTTGAAGGCCTCGTAGCAGTCCTGGTCCAGTCGGGCCGGATCGTCGGGGACGAAGGGGAAGCGGTCGAGGGGGCGGAGGAGGTTGTTGTCCGGCCCCGGTCCGGCCTCGAACGGCACGACCGTCGCCGGCTCGCCCTCCAGCCGCGCACAGTCGGCGAAGGTGCCGTTGCGCAGACGGTCCAGGCCGATTCGCTCGACGTCGATGTCGGCGACGGTCAGTTGGCTTTCCAGGGCGAACCGTTCGCCTTCAGCCAGTTTCGTGCCGAGTTCATGGATCGTCGCCTGCCCGTCCCACGCCAGGTCTGTTGTGCTTTCGCCCCAACCGGAGGCCGTGAAGACATAGGCCGACAGGGTCCGCATCGACTGGCTGGCGCACAACACGGCCCGCTCGTCCGCCTTGCCGATGACGATGTTGGAGGCCGACAGGTTCAGCAGGATGCGAGCTCCGGCCAGCGCCGCACGTGTCGATGGGGGCTGCGGGGCCCAGAAATCCTCGCAGATCTCGGCGGCGAAGACGAAGCCCGGCCGATCGACCGCCTCGAAGATCAGGCCGGGGGCGAAATCAACCGACTCGCCGTCGAGAACGATCGTGTCCTCGGACCGGCTGGCGGCGGGAGCGAACCAGCGCTTCTCATAATATTCCCGGTAGTTGGGCAGATAGGTCTTGGGCACCACACCGAGCACGGCCCCCGAGCCCAGCACCACGGCACAGTTGTAGAGGGCGTCGCCATTGCGCAGCGGTGCCCCGACGACGGCGACCACACCCGCCTTGTCCGCAGCCTCGGCCAGGACCGCGACCTGCCGCTCCACCTCGGCCAGTAGGGCGTCCTGCATCAGCAGGTCGTCGATGGCGTAGCCGCTCAGCGACAGCTCAGGGAAGACGATCAGGTCGACGCCCTGCGCGCCCGCCTGCTGGATCAGGGCGATGTGCTCCTCGGCATTGGCGGCGGGGTCGGCGGTGTGCACCACCGGCGTCGCGGCGGCCACGCGGACGAAGCCGTGGGTGCGGGGCGAATGGAACGGGTGGATCTTGGGCATCTTCATATCCGCTCATCCCGGCGAAAGCCGGGACCCAGTCCTGTCCAGCGTGACGCCGCTGGAGCGCGAGTTATGCTCATACAGGTCCAAACCGTTCATCCAAAGCACCGGGTCCCGGCTTTCGCCGGGATGAGCGGAAAAGGAATGCGGGTGACTGCGTTCGCAGGGTCCGCTAAGCCCGCTGCATGAACGACGCGCCGAAAAAGGGCTGGCTCTCACGCCTGACCGAGGGCCTCTCCCGCTCCTCGAAGCAGATGACCGAACAGGTCGTCGCGACCTTCATCAAGGAACCGCTGTCCGAGGCCGCGCTCCAGGGGCTGGAAGAGCATCTGCTGGAGAGCGATCTGGGGCCCGCGGCCACGGACCGGATCGTGGCCCGCTTCCGCGAACTGCGCTTCGGCGCGGGTGCCAATGAGCGCGAGGTCAAGGAGGCGCTGGCCGAGGCCGTGACCGCCGAACTGGTCAACCACGAGGCCCGCTATGAACCGCTGAACGGTCCGCGGCCGTTCGTCACCCTGTTCGTCGGGGTCAATGGTTCGGGCAAGACCACGACCCTGGGCAAGATCGCCGCCGACCTGACCGGCCAGGGGGCCAAGGTGATGATCGTCGCCTGCGACACCTTCCGCGCCGCGGCCCGAGAACAGCTGAAGGTCTGGGCCGAGCGCGCCGGGGCCTCTTTCGAGAGCCGCCGCGACGGCGCGGACCCCGCCGGCCTGGCCTTCGACGCCTATACCAGGGCGAAGGCCGAAGGCTACGACGTCGTCCTGATCGACACCGCCGGGCGGCTGCAGAACAAGTCCGCCCTGATGGACGAACTGCTGAAGATCGTGCGCGTGCTGAAGAAGATCGATCCGGAGGCTCCGCACGAGACCCTGCTGGTGCTCGACGCCACCGTCGGCCGCAACGCCCTCGCCCAGGAACAGATATTCGGCCGCACGGCCTATGTTTCCGGACTGGTCATGACCAAGCTGGACGGCACGGCACGGGGCGGGGTTCTTGTCCCCGTGGCCCAGGCGTCGGACGCCCCGATCAAGCTGATCGGCGTGGGCGAAGGCGTAGAGGACCTGCAACCGTTTGACGCGCGAGCCTTTTCAAGGCTGCTGGTGGGGCTTGAGGACTGACGCATGACTGACGCCCCCGCCCCGGAACCGACCGCCAGGAAGGAGTCCGGCCTGCGACAGGCCGTGGATTTCGGCGGCCTGCTGGCCTTCGGCCTCGCCTTCCTGGTGATGCGCCTGCGCGGCATGAGCGGCGACGACGCCCTCGTGCACGCGACCTGGTTCCTCGTCGCCGGCTCCGCCGTGGGCGTGGCGGTCGGGCTGATCGTCGAGAAGCGACTGGCCCTGATGCCGCTGCTGGTCGGCGGTTTCGCCCTGGTCTTCGGCCTGCTGACCGTTCTGACCGGCGACGGCCTGTGGGTGAAGGTGAAGGTCACGGCGCTGAACCTGTCGCTGGCCGTCGCCCTGATCGGCGGCGTCCTGCTTCACAAACAGCCCCTGAAATCCCTGCTGGGCACGGTCATCCCCATCAACGACCGGGCCTGGCGAACCCTGACCCTGCGCTACGGGATCTATTTTCTCGCCGTCGCCATCGTCAATGAACTGGTCCGCAGCGAAGCGCTGGTCGGCTGGGCCGCCGCGCAGATGGGACGCCAGGACGTCGACCCGGCTGACGTCTGGGTCAGCTTCCGCGGCGTTCTGTGGATCGCCTCCTCCGCCTTCGGCCTGTCGCAGATCCCGCTGATCATGCGCAACCTGACTTCACCGGATGCGCCGGTCGATCCGATGGCTCCGGCGGAGCCCGACACCGCACCCTGAAATATCCGGACCGACGACGGACCGTTCGTCGTCAAACCGTAAAGCACCGCTGCTACGCATGGCCCATCGCGGCCGAAGGGATACGGTTCATGGTCAAGTCCGGGAACAAGCCGAAGCGCGGCGGCAGCCTCGCTGCGTCGCCCAGCCATCTGATGCACCGTGTGCTGCAGCTGGCGCTCGACATCTATTCAGAAGAAACCGGCCCCGACGGCCTGACCCAGCGTCAGTTCGCCGTGCTGGAGGCCGTGTCGCAGAAGTCCGGCCTGACCCAGACCGATCTGGTCCGGGCCACGGGGATCGACCGCTCGACCCTCGCTGACCTCGTCTCGCGCATGACGACCAAGGGCCTGCTGGACCGGGTGAAGTCGGCCGTCGACGCCCGCGCCAAGGCGGTCAGCCTGTCGGTAGCCGGCCAGGCCGCACTGGACGCCGCCCGGCCGAAGGTCGAGGCCGCTGACAAACGCATCCTCGCCCTGCTGCCCAAGGCCAAGCGCGACGGCTTCCTGGACCTGCTGGCCGAATTGGCCGGCGAGGCCGACGCAGCCCCCGACAAGGCCAAGGCCGAGGCCCGCGCCGCCAAGAAGGCCGCGCGCGACGCGAAGAAGCTGGCCAAGAAGGCGGCCAAACCGGCGAAGGTGAAGGCCGAGAAACCGGCCAAGGCTCCCAAGGCCGAAAAGCCCGCCAAGCCTAAGAAGGCCAAGGTCGTCGAGCCGGCCTGACGCCGGCTCGTCTTCAGTCCATCAACTGCTGCGCCAGATAGACGTAATGCCTCGCCCAGCGGCGGGCGTTGGCGATCGGGTCAGCGTCGTTGGAGTGACCGCCTGACGTCTCTTCGTAATAGAGGTGATCATAGCCCATCTCGCCCAGACGGGCGGCGAACTTGCGCGAATGGCCAGGGTGGACGCGGTCGTCGCGGGTGTTGGTGGTGATGTAGACGCGCGGATAGTCCGCACCCGGACGAAGGTTCTGATAGGCGGAGTAGCGGGCGATCCAGGCCGCCTCTTCCGGGATGCGCGGGTCGCCATATTCGCCGATCCACGAGGCCCCGGCAGGCAGTTCGTGGTAGCGCAGCATGTCGATCAGCGGGCTCTCGATGACCGCCGCATGGAACAGCTCCGGATGCTGGGTGATCGACACCGAGGTCAGCACCCCGCCGTTGGAGCGGCCGTAGATGCCGGTGCGGCGCGGCGAGCTGATGCCCCGCCGGTGCAGGTCGGCGGCCACGGCGGCAAAGTCGTCGAAGGCCAACTGGCGGTTCTCGTTCAGCACCGACTGGTGCCACTGCGGTCCGAACTCCCCGCCTCCGCGGATATTGGCCTGGACGAAGACGCCGCCGTTCTCGAGCCACAGCTTGCCCATCTCGGGCTTGTAGGCGGGCGGGAAACTGACCTGGAAGCCGCCGTAGCCGAACAGGATGGTCGGGGCCGATCCGTCCATCGCCATGTCGCGCGGGCGGGTGACGAAATAGGGGATCATGGTCCCGTCCGAGGACCGGGCCTCGAACTGTTCGGTGACATGGGTGGAGGCGTCGAAACGGGCCGGCGCCTGCCGGACGACCTCGGATGTCGCGGTGACCGTCGCCAGGCTGAGGGTCTGGGGCGTCAGGAAGCCCTGTGTCGAGACGAAGAATTCGCCACGCGACTTCGAGGAGTCGCCCAGCGAAACGTCGACATTGTCCGGCACGACAATGTCGGCACGCGGCCAGCCGAATTCGCCGCGGTTTTGGAACACGGCGAGACGACCGACGACATTGTCCGAGATGGCCACCACGACCCGGTCGTGCATGACCCGGACGCCCCCGATCGACTGGCGCTCTGTGGGTTCGAAGATGGTCTCAACCTGGTTGGTGATCACCACCGGACCGTCCGTAGGACGGACACAGGGAGTGCAGATCGCCAGCAGGGAGCCGGCCTTGTGCGACCGTCCGGGCCGCGCCCAGTCCTCATCCGGCGACAGGATGAAGGACCCGCCCTGCACCCCATAGACACTGACCCGCTCGGGCAGGTTCAGCTTGACCGGACGGCCGTCGACCAGTTCCCAGGTTTCCGAGCGGAAGGTGTCGAGCGGACGACTGATCAGCACCGCCTGCACCGCGCCGGCCCGGTCGCGATAGACGCTCGGACTGACCCCGTAGCCGCCGTCCCCGATGTCGCCGCGATAGACTTCCGTCGCCTGCGCCAGCGTCTGGCCACGGCGCAGCGATTTGACGATGAAGGGATAGCCGCTCTCGGTCAGGGTGCCGGCACCGAAGTCGGTCGCGACCAGCAGGGTGTCGCGGTCCAGCCATTCCAGCCGGTGCTTGCCCTCGGGCAGGCTGAAGCCGCCGTCGACGAAGCCTCGGGTGGTCGTGTCGAACTCGCGCACCACCACCGCATCCTTGCCGCCGTCGGACAGGCTGATCAGGCAGCGGGTTTCGTCCGGGGCCAGACAGTCGGCACCCTTGAACACCCAGTCGCGGCCCTCGGCGCGGGCCAGGGCGTCGATGTCGAGGATCGTCTCCCAGCGGGTATCGGCCGAGCGGTAGCTGTCCAGCGTCGTGCGCCGCCAGACGCCTTTCGGATTGGTCGCGTCCTGCCAGAAGTTTCCGATGCCGTCGCCGAGGAAGCTGGGGCCGGGGATGCGGTCGGTGGCGGTCAGGATCGCCTCCGCCTGCCGGCGGAAGGTCTCGTAGCGGCGGTCGCCGGTCAGGGCGGCGAGGGCGCGCTGGTTCTCGCCGGCGACGAAGGCCATGGCCTCGGTGCCGTTGACCGCCTCCAGCGCCAGATGGTCGTCGGCGGCGCGGACGCCCGCGGGGGACAGGTCCGCGGGCATGTGCGGCGGGGGGACCAGCAGCGGACGCGGCACGTTCGCCACGGTCAGCATCGGGACCTCCATCGTCGCCGGCGCGCCCGCACAGGCCGCGAGCATCAGCGCCGGGATAGCGGCGGACAGGATCAGTCGGTTCATCGCAAAACTCCGCACATTGAAACCCTCCGCCGCCGGAGGATGGCCTATTCCGCCGCCGGGGCGTCCATCAGCCGCCGCGTCAGATAGGTGTATTCCAGCGCCAGCCGCCGGGCGGTCTCGCGCAGGTTGGCCCCCGCCGCGTGGCCGCCGTCGGTGTTCTCATAGAACAGCACCGGATAGCCCAGCTCCTCCAGCCGCGCCGCCGCCTTGCGGGCGTGGCCCGGATGGACGCGGTCGTCCTTGGTCGAGGTGTGGATGAAGACCTCGGGATAGGGCTGACCGGCGCGCAGGTTCTGGTAGGGCGAATACTGCTGGATCCAGGCCCGCTCTTCCGGAATGTCCGGGTTGCCGTATTCCGCGATCCAGCTGGCCCCGGCCAGCAGGCGGTGGAAGCGCAGCATGTCGAACAGGGGCACCTGGATGACGGCGGCGTTGATCAGGTCCGGGCGCTGGGTCAGCATCGCCCCCATGAACAGGCCGCCCTGCGAGCCGCCCATGATGCCGAGCTTCGGCTGGCTGGTGATGTTGCGGGCGATCAGGTCCATGGCGACGGCCTGATAGTCCTCGTGCGCCCGCTGCCGGTTTTCCTGCAAGGCCGCCTGGTGCCAGTTGGGGCCGAACTCGCCGCCGCCGCGGGTGTTGGCGATGACATAGACCCCGCCCCGCTCGAGCCAGAGCTTGCCGACCGTGGCCGAATAGCCGGGCAGCAGCGACGACTGGAAGCCGCCGTAGCCGTACAGCAGGGTCGCGTTCGATCCGTCCATGGCCATGTCGCCGCGATGCACGACGAAATAGGGGATCATCGTCCCGTCGGCCGAACGGGCCTCGAACTGGTCGACCGTCATGCCCTCGGCGTTGAATTTGGCGGGCAGGGATTTGGTCAGGTCGGCCGAGCCGGTGGCGGCGTCGGCGAGATAGAGGCTGGACGGATTCAGATAGCCGGTGACGCTGACGAAGATCTGGTCGTCGCGCTCGCTGGCCGAGCCGACGCCGACCGAGACGTTCTGCGGCAGGTCCATGCGGCTGCGTGCCCATTCGCCCGAGGGATTGGGTTCATAGACATAGACCGAGCCGCGCACGTTTTCGTACAGGGCCACGACCAGTTTGTTGCGGGTGCTGGTGATGCCCTCGATGGCCTCGCGCGGGCCGGGGCGGATGACCAGCTGGGCCCGGACGGTCGGATCGGCCAGCCAGGCCGTCAGGTCATAGGCGATGACGTCGCCGGTCTTGAATTCCTGCCCCGAAGGCGCGGTCCAGTCCTGATCCGTGGTGAAGACCATCTGTCCACGGACGAGGGCGTTGATGTTCGACTTGGCGGGCAGCTCCAGCTTTGTGGTCGTGCCGTCCGGGTTCAGCCGGTGGGTCTCGCCTTCATAGAAGCTGACGCCGCGGTTGATCAGGGTGGCCTGGACCACGCCGTCGGCGTCGCGCAGGGTGTAGCCCGAGACCGAGACGTCCGAGGGCTGACCGGTAAACACCGTCTGCGCCTGGTCGATGGTCTGGCCGCGCCGCAGGATCTTGACGATCATCGGATAGCCCGAGCTGGTCAGGGTGCCCGGGCCGAAGTCGCGCGAGATCAGCAGGGTGTTCTCGTCGACCCAGGACGCACCGCCCTTGGACTCCTCCAGCACAAAGCCGCCCTCGACCCAGGTGCGGGTCGCGCGGTCGAACTCGCGGATGGTCACGGCGTCCTTGCCGCCGTCCGACAGGGAGACGAGGCAGCGCGTTTCGTCCGGCGGCAGGCAGGTCGCGCCCTTGTAGACCCAGTTCTTGCCCTCGGCCGCGGCCAGGGCGTCGAAGTCGAGGATGGTCTCCCACTGCGGCGCGTCGGTGCGGTAGCTGTCCAGGGTCGTGGTGCGCCAGATGCCGCGCACATGCTCGGCGTCCTGCCAGAAATTGTCGATCGTGCCGTCGTGGTTGAAGCCCGGCGAGGGAATGCGGTCGCGCGACTGGACGATCTCCAGCGCCTGCTGGTGCAGACCTTCGAAACGCGGATCGCCGCGGAGAACGCCCAGCGAATGCTCGTTGTGGGCGTTGACCCAGGCCATGGCGCGCTCGCCGTCGACCTCTTCCAGCCAGACATAGGGGTCGGTCGCGTCCGAGGTGGCGAAGGCGCCCTCCGCCAGCGGCGGATTGGGCGGGGTCGGTGTCTGGGCCATGGCGCTCGTGCAAAGGGCAGTGGAAACGAGAAGCGCGGCGAGCGCGGTGGTGCGGATCATGTGGTCAGGTCCCCGGCAATGGTCGTGCGGCACCTTAGCGGCGGGTCGGGTGGCGGCAAGGCGGGGCGGGCCGAGGTTACGGCTTTGTCATCTTGAGGGGTGAGGCGACAGGCGACCCGGTTCACGCCCCCTCATCGGGAATGCACAGGATCTCGCCGCAGGCCTTGCAGTGCACCGCGTCCGGGTCGTGCTTTTGCAGGCCGCAGGTCGGGCATGGGAACCGGACCTTGTGCGGCTTGATGATGGTCTGGGCCAGCCGCAGGAACAGGGTGATGCCCGTCAGCATGACCACGATCGACAGGACCCGCCCCCAGGCGCCCGGCAGGGTGATGTCGCCGAACCCGGTCGTGGTCAGGGTCGCGACGGTGAAATACAGGGCGTCCAGATAGCCGCTGATCCCCGGATGGCTGCCCAGGAAGCTGGAGTAGACGAAGCCGGTCACCACGAAGATGAAGGTCACCAGCGAGGCGAGGGCGCGGGTGATCTCCTCGACCCGTGTGTCGTCGTACTTCCGTCCGACCGTGCGCCAGAAGAAGTCCGAGTTGAGCAGGGTCCAGAGCCGCAGCAGGCGCAGGAAGCCGAGATTGAACAGCCAGGCCGGGAACAGCAGCGTGGCCAGCACGAACAGATCGACCCAGGTGGCGGGTTTCTTCAGCCAGTCCTTCCAGTCGGTGTGCGCATAGGCCCGCGCCGCCAGATCGAGGATCAGGACAGCCGCGATGACATAGTCGATGACGTAGAAGACCTGCCCCGCCTCATGCAGGATCGGGGCGGCGAGGAAGAAGCCGATGATGGCGAAATCGATGACGATGACCGCCAGCCGGAACCGGACCGCCAGGGGCGAAGAGCCGTGGTAGAGGTATCGCAGGCGGGCCCTCAGCCTGAGGCCCTCCGCACGGAGCGCGACGGTCGGGTCGGCGGCAGGCCGGGTCGCAGTTCTGGTTCGCCTCATGGTCAAGCGATAACGCGGCTTGCTCGCGCAAGGAACCGCCAACCGCTATATGGTCCTTCCATGACCCGCCCCTTCGTCAAGATGAACGGCGCCGGCAACGACTTTGTCGTCGTCAATGCGCTGGAGACGCCGTTCGCGCCGACGGCCGACCAGGCGCGCGCCATCGCCGACCGGAAGACGGGCGAAGGCTGCGACCAGCTCATCGCGCTGGAGCCGTCGACGACCGCCGATGCCTTCATGCGGGTCTGGAACGCCGACGGCGGCGTGGTCGAGACCTGCGGCAACGCCCTGCGCTGCATCGGCTGGATGCTGCTGCAGTCGACCGGCAAGGCCGAGGTATCGATCGACACCCTGGGCGGTCCGACCACCGCGCGCCGCGCCGCTGATGGCCGGATCACCGTCGACATGGGGGCACCGCGTCTGGACTGGGAACAGGTCCCGCTGGACGAGGCGATGGACACCCGCGGCATCGAGCTTCAGGTCGGCCCCATCGACGCGCCGGTCCTGCACACGCCCGGCGCGGTCTCGATGGGCAATCCGCATGTGGTCTTCTTCATGGACCATACGCCCGACGACGGCTTCGTGCGCGGCACGGGGTCGCTGATCGAACACCACCCGCGCTTCCCGGAAGGCGTCAACGTGGGCTTCGCTCACGTCCTCGCGCCTGATCACGTCCGCCTGCGCGTCTGGGAGCGCGGGGCCGGCCTGACGCGCGCCTGCGGCACCGGTGCCTGCGCCGCCCTGGTCGCCGCCGCACGGCGCGGCCTGACCGGGCGCGCCGCCACCATCGAGATGGATGGCGGCACCCTGCGGATCGAATGGGACGAGGCCACCGACCACGTCTTCATGACGGGGCCGGTCGAGGTCGAGCGGACGGGCACGCTGTCGATCTGACGCTGCGTCAACGGTTGTCCCCGCCCGTCCCGCGGCTTAGGAACGGGCATGGCCGATCTCACAGACAAACAGACCTTCTCCGACGAAGACGCGCTGGAGTTTCACCGCAGTCCGACGCCGGGCAAGATTTCCATGGCGCCGACCAAGCCCATGGCGACCCAGCGCGACCTGTCGCTGGCCTATTCGCCGGGCGTCGCCATCCCGGTGCTGGCCATCGCCGCCGATGCGGACAAGGCCTACGACTATACGTCCAAGGGCAATCTGGTCGCCGTGATCTCGAACGGCACGGCCATTCTCGGCCTCGGCAACCTCGGCCACATGGCGTCCAAACCGGTGATGGAGGGCAAGTCCGTCCTGTTCAAACGGTTCGCCGACGTCGACAGCTTCGACGTCGAGGTCAAGGCCACCGATCCGGACGAGTTCATCACCGTCGTCAAGAACATCGGCGACACCTGGGGCGGCATCAATCTGGAGGACATCAAGTCCCCGGAGTGTTTCGTCATCGAGAGCGAGCTGCAGGATCTGCTCGACATCCCCGTCTTCCATGACGACCAGCACGGCACGGCCATCATCTCGACCGCCGGCCTGATCAACGCCTGCCACATCACCGGTAAGAAGCTGGAGGACATCAAGGTCGTCCTGGCCGGTGCCGGCGCAGCCGGGCTGTCGTCGATCGGCCTGATGAAGGCGGTCGGGGTTCGCGCCGAGAACACCGTCATCGTTGACCGCGACGGCGTGGTCTACAAGGGCCGGCCCAGCGGGATGGACCAGTGGAAGGCCGCCCACGCCACCGACACGCCGCACCGGACTCTCGCCGAGGCCATGGTCGGCGCCGACGTGGTTCTGGGCCTGTCGGCCAAGGGCGCGATCACCAAGGAAATGGTGGCCTCCATGGCTCCCAATCCGATCATCTTCGCCATGGCCAATCCGGATCCGGAGATCACCCCCGAGGACGTGGCCTCGGTCCGCTCGGACGCCATTATGGCCACGGGCCGGTCCGACTACGTCAACCAGGTCAACAACGTCCTCGGCTTCCCCTACATCTTCCGCGGCGCGCTGGACGTGCGCGCGCGGCGGGTCAATCACGAGATGAAGGTGGCCTGCGCCCAGGCCCTGGCCGCCCTCGCCCGTGAGGATGTGCCGGACGAGGTCGCCATGGCCTATCGCGGACGCAAGCTGAAATTCGGCCCTGACTACATCATCCCCTCGCCGTTCGACCCGCGGCTGATCTGGTACATCCCGCCCTTCGTCGCCCAGGCGGCGATGGACTCGGGTGTGGCGCGCAAGCCGATCGAGGACATGGACGCCTACCGGACCGAACTGCGCTCGCGGCTCGATCCGTCCGCCGCCCTGATGCAGAACATCTCCGGTGCCGTGCGCGCCGCCCCGAACAAGCGGGTGGTGTTCGCCGAGGGCGAGGAGACCGCCGTCATCCGCGCCGCCTGGGGCTTCAAACAGGCCGAACTGGGCACGCCCATCCTGCTGGGCCGCGAGGAACTGATCCGCAAGAACGCCGCCGAGGCCGGGCTCGACTTCGACGCCATGGGCATGGAGATCGTCAACGCCCGGGTCAGTGAGCACAATGTCGAATACACCGACTGGCTCTACGCCCGCCTGCAGCGCCGCGGTTATCTGCGCCGCGACGTCCAGCGGATGATCAACCAGGACCGCAACTATTTCGGCGCGACCATGGTCGCCCGCGGCCAGGCCGACGCCATGGTCACCGGCGTGACCCGCAATTTCAACATGGTGCTGAAAGAGGTCCGCCGCGTCCTCGACGTCAAGAACCGCATGATCGGCATGTCGATCCTGCTGGCCAAGGGCCGCACCCTGTTCGTCGCCGACACCTCGATCCACGAACTGCCCAATGCCGAGGAACTGGCCGAGATCGCCATCCAGGCCGCCGAGACGGTCCGCAAACTGGGCAAGACCCCGCGCGTCGCCTTCCTCAGCTATTCGACCTTCGGCAACCCTCCGGGCGACCGGGGCGAGAAGGTGCGCGAGGCCATCCGGATCCTCGACCAGCGCGGCGTCGATTTCGAATACGAGGGCGAGATGCCGCCCGAGCTGGCGCTCGATCCCGACGCCCGGGGCGCCTATCCCTTCATGCGCCTGACCGGCCACGCCAATGTTCTGGTCATGCCGGCCATCCACTCAGCCTCGATCTCGACCCGTCTGGTCCAGTCGCTGGGCGGGGCGCGGGTGATCGGCCCCCTGCTCGTCGGGCTGGAGAAGTCCGTCCAGATCGTCAGCCTCGGCGCCTCGGTCAGCGAGATCATCACGGCCGCGACGTTCGCGGCCTATGACGAAGGGGCGGCGGCGGAGAGCTGAAGGGTCAGGTCGACCCGACCGCTTCTTTCAGCCTGCGGTTCCGGCGATCCAGCAGCCAGCAAAGGAAGACGGCCGGAATACCGATGGCCGCTGTACCCGCGAAGAACATCGCGTAGGCGACCATCAATTCGTGCCCTTGCTGAAGGCCGTCGACGACGACCCCCGAGAAGCCTTTGAGGAACTTCCCGAGCAGGGCGTAGAAGGAGCTGAGCAGGGCGTACTGGGTGGCCGTGTAGCCAATCCCGGTGAGGCTGGACATGTAGGCCACGAGCGCCGCCCCGGCCAAACCCTCGCTGAAATTCTCGACGAACAGGACGCCGGCGAACATCGGCTTCGAGAGGCCGACCATGGCCATCAGTGTGTAGCCCAGGTTCGACATGGGGCCGATCAGGGCGCCCAGAAGGAGGGTCCGGCCGAAACCGAGGCGAAGGGCGCAGATCCCGCCGGCCGCAATCCCGGTGATCGAGCCCGCCAGACCAAAGCTCAGGCGCATGGCCCCGATCGCCTCCTTGGTCAGACCCAGGTCGAGATAGAACGGCCCCACCATCGGTCCCATGACGAAGTCCGGCAGGCGGTAGAGGCTGATCGCCGCCAGCATCAGCAGGGCGGCGGTCTTGTGCGTCTTCAGGAATTGGATGAACGGGCCGACGACGGCGTCGTACATGCCGCGCAGGGTCCACGGTGCCGCGCCGCCCGTGGCCCGGGCTATGGCCATCCGGTCCAGCGGCTCCTTGGCGAACAGGGTAGCGATGATGGCGATCGACATGGCCGCGCCCCAGATGAAGTAGGCGCCGTTCCAGCCGAACCAGGTCGCGAAGAACAGGATCAGCGCGTTGCCGGCCAGCATCGCGAACCGGTAGCCCAGTTGGTAGGCCGAGGTCAGCAGCCCGAGGTCCTCGTCGTTCTCGGCGGTCTCGATCCGCCAGGCGTCCACGACGATGTCCTGGGTCGCAGAGGCGAAGGCGGTGACCAGGGCGGCGGCGCCGAGGGCGGTCAGTCCGCCCTCCGGACCGACGATCGCCATTGCAATCAGGGCCGCGCCGACCAGGAACTGGGACAACAGCATCCAGCCGCGCCGCCGGCCGAACCGGCCAAGAATCGGAACGTCGAACCGGTCAACGACCGGGGCCCAGACGAATTTGAAGGAATAGGCCAGGCCGACCCACGAGATGAAGCCGATGGCCGACAGGGTGACATCGCCCTCCCCCAGCCAGAGGCTGAGCGTCGCACCCGTCAGCAGGAAGGGCAGGCCCGAGCCAAAGCCCAGCAGCAGGGTGATCAGGACGCGGCCCCGGCCCAGCGCCTTGATCACGTCCTTCGTGCTCGCCTTGCGCGGCGCGGCCTCCGTGGAGCTGTCGGTCATCTCTGGCGTCCCTCGCAGGTGACGCCCCCGCGTCCCTATCCGGCGGCGACCTTGGCGCGGTCCGTGCGGTTCGTCCAGCGGGCGAGTGCGGCGCGCAGGGAATCGAGCTCCAGCGGCTTGACCAGATGGTCATCCATGCCGGCCTCGAGACAGGCCTTGCGGTCCTCGGCGAAGGCGTTGGCGGTCAGGGCGACGATGGGGGTGCGGTCGCCGGCGGCGCGGATGGCGCGGGCCGCGCTGGGCCCGTCCATGCCGGGCATCCGCATGTCCATGAAGACCAGATCGTAGCGGGCGCGCTTCATCGCATCGACCGCCTCATGGCCGCTGGCGGCGGTCTCGACGGCGCAGCCCTCGCGGCGCAGCAGGGTGGCGGCCAGCAGGGCCCCGACCGGATTGTCCTCGACCAGCAGGACCCGCGTGCCCGAGAAGCGCGTCGGGGCGACACGGTCATCCTCGGCCGGCGGCGAGGGTGCCAGGCCGGGCTGGTGCGCCTGACCGGTGCCTGACGCGGCCAGCACGCGCTCGGCCAGGGAGGCGCGGCGCAGGGGCTTGATCAGATAGCCGTGGAAACCGGCACCGCGATAGCGGGCGATCAGATCACGCTCGGCGGGCTTCAGCAGGACAATGGCGCGACCGTCGGCGGGCCGTCGGACGAGGCCGTGCCCCGTCTCGCGCGCGGCATGATCGATCAGGACGATGCCGGCGTCCTCGCGCACCGTCCCGCCCGAGGCGACGATCTGGTCCGTGGCGGCGGCGCGGACGAAGGGGTCGGGGCTGACCACCGCAACGGCATGACCTGTCAGGGGGGCACCGCGATCGGGGACCCCGGTCGCCGCCTCGAAGACCGCCTCGAAGCGGAAGCGGGCACCCGGCCCGTCCGGCCGGTCGCCGACGCTCACCGCACCCTGCATGGCGGCGGCCAGTTTCGAAACCACGGCCAGACCCAGGCCCGCGCCGCCGAAGCGACTGGCGTCCGAGGCGTCGACGTGACCGAACTCCTCGAAGATCCGCGCCCGCGCCTCGGCCGGAACACCGGGCCCGGTGTCGTCGATGATGAAGGCGAGCCGCGGGGCCTTGTCCGTGCCGCCGATGCGCTCGACCGCGATGCGGACACCGCCGGACTCGGTGAATTTGACGGCATTGCCCGCGAGGTTGAACAGCACCTGCCGCAGACGACCCTCGTCGCCCATGATGTCGACGGCACCGGGTGCCACCGACCAGGCGATCTCCAGCCCCTTTTCATGGGCGCGCGGACTCAGCAGTTCGGCGACGCCGCGCACCAGCGCCTCCACGTCGACCGGGGCGTGGTCGAACTCCAGCTTGCCGGCCTCGAGTCGGGCATAGTCGAGCAGATCGTTGACCAGGCCCAGCAGATGCTCCGCCGACGATCGCGCCGCCTCGGCATAGGCGCGTTGGGCGCCGTCCAGCCGGGTCCGCGACAACAGGCCCAGCATGCCGATGACGCCGTTGAGGGGCGTGCGCATCTCGTGGCTCATCAGGCGCAGGAACTGCTGTTCCGGTGCCTCCGTCGCCACATCTGACTTCGCCCGCCGCGCCATGCCGCTCTCCTCGAGCCGTACCCTGCGGGGTAATCCCTTAAGACCGGCTCAATCGGCCCGGTTAAGAGACCGGCGGCGAAGGGGATGCCGCCGCATTTCAGGCCGTAGCGGCCCGCCGTGCGGGGACATCCCCGGAACGCTCAATCAGGAGAACAGATAGTCGGACGAACTCAGCAGGTTGGTCGTGCCCGCCGTCTGGACGAGGATCATGTGCTCGACACCCGGATTGCCGGGATCGACGATCCGGTAATACTGGACGCTGTTGGTGTAGCCATAGTGGTCGAACACCAGTGTGGCACCGGGACCGAAGCCGCTGAGCATCAGCACGTCCTGCTCGCCGGTGCCCGACGTCCCTGCCCCGCGGAAGTCGACGATATTGTCGGGGCCGCCGGTCAGATTGACGAAGTCGTCGGCGTTGAACAGGAAGGTGTCGTTGCCGGCGCCGCCCTCAAGACGATCAGAGCCCGCGCCGCCATGGATCATGTCGTCGCCCGCCTCACCGGAAAGTTGATCGCTCCCGTCACCGCCACGGAGGATGTCCGCACCGGCACCGCCGAGCAGCCGGTCGTTACCGAAGCCGCCGATCAGCGTGTCCAGGCCGCTGCCGCCGTTGATGGCGTCATCGCCCATACCGCCGTCCAGAACATTGTCGCCGGCATTGCCCGAAAGGTAGTTGTTGAGCGCGTTTCCGGTAGCGTTGATCGACTGGCTTCCGTCCAGATAGACGCCGTCGACATTGTCGTGCGCGATATAGCTGCCGGTGCTGAAAACAGTGTCCCAGCCTTCGCCCGCCAGTTCGACAATCTGGTCGGCCATGCTGTCGACGTAGTAGGTGTCGTCCCCGACGCCGCCGATCAGGACATCGTCGCCTTCCCGGCCGATCAGGCGGTCATTCCCGCTGCCGCCCGTCAGGGTATCGTTGCCGCCCGCCCCGTTGAGCATGTCGTCCCCGGCCTCGCCGGAAAGCACATTGGAGCCGCCGTTGCCGACGATGGTGTTGGCCAGGGTGTTGCCCGTGCCGTCGATGGAGGCGGCCCCCTCAAGGAACAGGGTCTCCAGATTGGCTCCGAGGACGTAGGAAACCGCGGACCGGACCGTGTCGCTGCCTTCGCCCGCCAGTTCGACCACCTCGTCGTTGAGGGAGTCGACGAAGAAGGTGTCGTTGCCCAGGCCGCCGCTCATGACGTCCTCGCCGTCGCCGCCATGCAGCAGGTCGTCGCCCTCGCCGCCATCCAGGGTGTCATCGCCCCCCTGGCCGAAGATGCGGTCGTTGCCGCGGCCGCCCTCGACGCTGTCCGCGCCGTTGCCGGCGGCAAGATTGTCATTGCCGTCGCCACCGAAGATGCCGTCGTCGAAGCCGGTGCCGGTGATGTCGTCATTCCCGCCCAGCGCATGGATGGTCAGGCCGGTGGCGCTGGCCGAGTAGGAGGCGACATTGGCGCTGTCGGTCAGGGTGACGACCGGACGCGGCGGCGCATTGACGGCGAGCGTGACCGTGACGGGCGTGGACACCGTGCCGTCGCGCAGCAGATAGGTGAAGCTGTCCGCCCCCACATAGCCGGCGTCAGGCACATAGGTGAACGAGCCGTCGGTGTTGAGGCTGAAGACGCCGTGTTGCGGGCTCGTCAGCAGCGTCGCGGAGAGCGCATCGCCGTCGGCGTCGCTGTCGTTCGCCAGAACGCCTTCGGCGGCGTCGATGACCAGCCTGCCGCCCTGGACGACCGCATAGGCGTCGGCCGTGCCGACCGGTGCCTCGTTCACCGCATTGACCACCAGGGTGACCGTGGCGAAGCCGGTGTCGCTGCCGTCATCGGCGAAATAGGTGAAGCTGTCGGTGCCCACAAAGCCGGCGAGCGGCGTGTAGGAGAAGGAGCCGTCGGGGTTCAGGGTCAGGGTCCCCGACGAAGGTTGGGTCCGGATCCGGGCTGTGAGCGGCGAACCGTCCGGGTCGGCGTCATTGGCCAGAACCCCGCCGGCCACGCCGACCGTCAGGCTTCCGTTTTCGTTCAGCTGATAGGCATCGGCGTTCGGAACAGGCGCGGTGTTGACGTTGTTGACCGTCAGGGTGACCGTCGCGACCTCGCTGTCGAGATCGTCGCTGGCCCGGTAGCTGAAGCTGTCGACGCCGTGGAATCCGGCGTGGGGGACATAGGTGAATGAACCGTCCGGGTTGAGCGTCAGCGTGCCGTGTTGCGGGCCGTTGACCACTTCCGCCGTCAGCGTGTCATCGGCGTCGGTGTCATTGGCCAGAACGCCGCCGGCCGCCTCGATGACCAAGGTTCCGTTCTTGTTCAGCTCATAGCTGTCGGCGACGGCTTCCGGCAGGGCGTTGTGGTTGACCACATTGATGGACACCGTGGCCGGCGTCGCGTCATCGCTGTCCGACGCCGTATAGGTGAAGCTGTCCGTCCCGTAGAGGCCGGCGTTGGGCGTGTAGGTGAACGAGCCGTCGGCGTTGAACGTCAGGGTTCCGTTTTGCGGGCCCTGGATCACAGTGGCTGAAAGGACGCCGCCGCTGGAGTTGTCCGGGTCGGTGTCATTGGCGAGCACGCCGTCGGCGGTGCCCACCGTGATCGAGCCGTTGCGATCGACCTCATAGGTATCCGCACCCGCCACCGGGGCGACGTTCGGATTGACGGTGAGATTGACGGTGGCGACATCATTCAGGGCACCGTCGCTGGCGCGGTAGCTGAAGCTGTCGGGACCGGAATAGCCGGCATGGGGGGTGTAGGTGAACGACCCGTTGGCGTTGAGGGTCAAGGTGCCGTGCGCCGGCCCCTGGACCACGGTCGCGGTCATATTGGCCTGTTCAGGGTCAAGGTCGTTGGCGAGGACGCCGTCGGCGGCGGCCACGGTCAGCACGCCGTTCCGGGACGTCGCATAGCCGTCAGTGATGGCGTCCGGCGCCTGGTTCGGGGTCGTGATCTCGAAATGCGATCCACGAATACCTTGCGTGAAATCGTATCCCTGGTCGTAGGGGTCGCGATCATACAGGCCGATGCTGGCCTGGTTTCCGCTCAGCATTGAGGCGAAGACCTGGGCCAGGACCCCGCTGTCGGTGACCAGGAACCAGCCGGTGCTGATGGCCGAATTCTGGAACCCGGTGGCGGTGCCCAGCAGGACTCCGGCCGAGGTCGTGGAATGGGTGGCCTGGGTTGAGAAACTGCCGACCTGAATCCCGTTCACGGTCAGGAAATTGTCGCCGAAGTCGATATCACCGACGGAGGTGTCGGCGTCCTCCACCGTCAGCCGGACGGCCATCTGGCTGAGGCCGCCGCCCAGCTGGGCAAGCACCTGGGGGCTCAGGCCGCCCAGCACGCCGATCAGGCTCGGATCGCCGTCCGCGGGGCTGAACACGCCGCTGAACAGGGCGTCGGCCGAGATCTGGACGACCACACGCACGCCATTCAGGCCAACCAGGTCGAGAACAATACCGCCGACAGCAGTGACGCCATCGGGAAGGGCTCCGCCCGTGGTGGGCGAAGTCATGGTAAGCGTAGTCACAGGGGGAAACCTCATGGTGTTAAGCGTCGCCAGACGGGCGCGCGATCAGCCGGACAGCAGTAAGGGGGCTCGCGCACGGTCGTCCGGCCCTGAAGCGCCCTGGTCGATGGGTCGAAATTCTCGTCGTGCCAGCGAGGGGTCAGGTCGCCCCGCCCTGCCGGCCGCCCCCGGCGCGTCCCCCGACCCGGCCGCCGGTCATACGAAAACGGCCCGCTGCAGGGCAGCGGGCCGTCCGTCGTGTCTGGCTGCGGGCAGCCGGTTAGAAGTTGGCGGTCACACCGAAGAAGACGTAACGACCCAGCGAGTCGTACAGCTGCGGGAAGGTGTTGCCGTTGCCGGTACCGCTGGCGCTCGGGGACAGTTGCGGATCATTGTCCAGGAGGTTGTTGACGCCGGCACGGACCGTGACGGTGTCGCGAACCTGCCAGACGGCCGCCACGTCGAGGTAGTTCTCGGCGTCGAAGAACCGGTCGATGCGCGCACCGCCGTTGTTCAGCGATCCGTCGCTGGCGAGGACGGCGAGTTCGGCCTCGCCGTAGTGACGCCAGGTGCCCGAGATATCAACGTCCCAGGGCGTGGACCAGGTCATACGGGCGCGATGACGCCATTCGGGGTTCGGCACGCCGCACTGGTCGGCGTAGAAGCCCGCGCAGTCATACACCGAGTCAGGCGTGCCGGTGCCGGTGTCGGTCTCCAGGGTGCTCAGCCAGGTGCCCACGAAGGAGAACTGCAGCGAGCCGAGGTTCGACATCCCCCAGTCTTCCAGATCGACCCCGTAGTCGGCGTTCACATCCACACCGGAGGTCGAGAAGCCCCCGATATTGATGGCCAGGTTCTCGACATTGCCGTTGCCAATCCACAGCGAGCCGTTGGCCGGATTCCGGTTGATCCGGCCACAGGCCGCAGCATCACCCTGATTGTAGCAGAGGTTCAGCGTGTTCTGGGCACCGATGGTCTGGATGGCCTGGTCGAGATTGATATCGAAATAGTCGACCGACATGTGGAAGCGCGGCAGGAAGCTGGGCTGCCAGACGGCGCCGAACGTGTAGGTGTCCGACTCTTCCGGTGCCAGGTTCGGGTTACCACCCCGCAGCAGATTGTATTGGCCGGCCGGGCTGTTCAGGGCACCGCCGGCAGACTGGCCGGCCGTGACCTGGTGAGCGCCCGTACCGATGCAGCTGGCAGGCACGGGGCCGGCCGAGGCCGGACGGTTGGCTGCGTCACACGGATCAAAGCCCTGGCTGAACAGGGCGGGGCCCTGTGCCGTGAACATTTCGATCACGTTCGGAGCCCGCACCGCGTGCGAATAGCTGCCGCGGAAGCGGATATCCTCGACCGGGGCGTAGTCGACGCCGATCTTGTAGGTGTCGCTGCCGAAGTTTTCGTACTCTGACCGGCGATAAGCACCGTCGATCGAGGCCGAATAGGCCCAGGGCTGGTCGTCGGCCAGAGGCAGCTGGAACTCACCAAACACTTCGGCGACATCGACGTCGCCCGTGAAGCCGACGTTGGTCGCACCCTGACCAGCGCCGTCCCCGGTGGTGAAGGCGTTGTCGGTGACGGTCCCCAGGAAGTCCCGGCGATATTCGGCACCGAACGCCAGCTGGAGCGAACGCGACGCCGTCGGCAGGGTCCAGCCCGTGTCGCCGGTGACGGCGGCTGTCACGACCTGCTGGGTCGTTTCACCGGTCTGGATCAGAGGGATCTGGACATAGTTCAGCGCCGCCTGCGTGACGCCGCCCGGGGTGAAGACGTTATAGGGGACGCAGCTGGTATCGGTGCCGTCGACCACCGAACGGCAGGTCGGGGTCACGCCCGGACCGGGATCGGTATCGACGACGTCAAGCGCGCGGCCCAGACGGGTGATGGAGAAGTCGTTCAGGAAGACGCGCGACAGGGCGACACGCGAATACTGGGCGGCGATATCGTAGTTCCAGCCAGGGGTGAGTTCACCACGGATGCCGACCACGCCACGATAGGATTCATAGTTCAGGCTGTCCTGGCGACCGCCGCCTTCGACGTTGCGACGGCCGATATACAGCGGGACACGGTTCGGATCGGCAAGGAAGGGCTGCCCGGTGGCCGGGTTGATCGTGGTCGAAGCCGCCAGCGCCGCGGCACCGCAACCGATCGCCGTCGCCTGGGCGGCGGACATCAGCGGGTTGTCGCAGTTGATCGTCGGCGTGTTGAAGAAGTTGCCGGACGGCGCGATCTGGGCGACCGATTTGTAGTCCGAGAACATCAGCTGGGCGAAAGCCTCAACCTTGTCGTTGATCTCGTACCGGCCGAATGCACCCATCGTGTAGCGTTCGTCAGGACGCTGGTAATAGTTGGTCGGACCGAAATTATAGGCGTTGTTCGCCGTGCTGTAGGGGACGAAGCCCCCGGCTCCGAGCGTGAAGGCGAACGACGGCAGCGGGTTGGTGTCCGGGGTCACATCGTCGGCGTTGCCTCGAATGCCATCCGGACCAGGGTTGCCATTGTAGTTGCCGCTGAAGTCGGTGAACTGGCCCGGGAAGGACGTGCCGGAGCCGCCGCAGGTGAAGGTCGCCGGCGTGGCCGTGGCGGGGTTACCGATCGAACAGGCAGAGTAGTCGCGGTCGCGCTGCAGGACGAAATTGTTGTTCCGGTAGCCGACGTAGGCGACCAGGTTGCCGCGGCCGTCGGGCGAGGCAATCCCCATGATCGCGTTGATCGAACGGCTCTCGCCGTCGCTGACATCATCGTCCGGCAGGGCGAATTCGGCGGGGTTGGTGGTGCCCCGGCGCGCGATCTCGGCGCGAAGATTGCCGACCCCGTCGTAGTCATTGTGGTGCTGGTAGAAGCCGTACTGGGCGTCCAGCTGAACGCCTTCGAAGTCCTTCTTCATGATGAAGTTGACCACGCCGGCGACCGCGTCCGAGCCGTAGATGGCAGAGGCGCCGCCGGTCAGGACTTCAACGCGCTCGACCAGCTGTTCCGGGATCTGGTTCAGATCGGCGGCATCGTCCAGCGGCGAGCCATAGCCCATCCGACGTCCGTCGATCAGCACGAGGGTGCGCGACGAACCGAGGTTGCGCAGCGAGACCGTGGCCGTGCCCGAGGCGCCGTTCGAGACGGTCGAGTTCTGGGCGGCGAAGGCTTGCGGCAGTTGCGAGATCAGGTCCTCGACCCGGGTCACCCCGGCAGCGTCGATGTCCTCGCCCGTGACCTGGGTCACCGGACTGGTCGTGACCAGATTGGCCTGCGGGATGCGCGAGCCGGTGACGACGACTTCATCGAGTTCAGCTTCCTGGCCGGCATCCTGCGCCATGGCCGGTGCGGCGAAGGCGAGGGCGGCGAAACCGCCAATGATGGTCGTCGACAGCAGGAAGTTTCGGCTTGTTGTGGTTTTCATCAATTCCCCCGGGAATGTTATTTAGTTGAGACTTTACAGAAACATGTCGCCGATATTTTTGACTTCCGGCTGTCAGCAACGTGCTGGCCGTCTGCGGTCTTCCTGCTCAGGAATCAGGCGGCAGACACCGCCATGCTTGCTGTATCCATCAGTGTTTCATGTGCACCCGGCGTTTGGCGGCGCAGTCAGGGGCGTTCACCGCTTACGGACGACGCTGGTCGCTGTTCGCAGGGCGTTGGTCGCCGGAACGGGCCACGTCCGGCGCAGGGCTGACGCGAGCCGGCGGCCGGGGACCGCCGCCGAAAGGCCGGGTTGATGCGACGAAGGCCGTCGGTGACCAGCGACCACGGTCTGGACCGCGTTCGAACCCGATGTGCGTCCGCTAGATTGCCGGACAGTGGCAGGCGAGCGTCGCGTGGCCCCCATCGAAGGGATCTGACGCCTTATGAACATTCATATCAGCGACCGGGCCGGCGACAGCGCTCCGGGTTTCCGGCGCGACAAACCGGCGATCCGGGTGGCGATGACGTTTGTCGGCGGCGACCGGGCCTCGGAAGGGCCTCTGCGCCGCTCGCTGGAGGAACGCGGGGCGATCGTCCAGGACTGGGCTCCGAGGAGCGACGGTCCGTCCGCCCAGGGGGCACCGGAAACGGACGTCCTTCTCATCAACACGCCGCTCCTGGACGCCCGTGTTTCGGCACTCATCCAGAGGGTCGCGGCCCTGCCAGCGCCGTACCTCATCGTCCTGTCTGACTCCGACGATGTGATCGACCGGATCGTGGCGCTTGAGCTTGGTGCCGACGACTATCTGACCAACGACAGCGATCCACGCGAGATCCTCGCGCGGGCCCGGTCCCTCGTCCGTCGCGGAGCCCAGCGCGGAGGGATCCAGGCACCGGAGGATGCCGGAGCAGACGCCGGCGAATGGATTCTCAATGACGTGACGCGGGTGCTGCAGTCTCCTGCCGGCGCGACCTGCGCGCTGGCCAAGGGCGACGTCGACCTGATTTCCGCCCTCACGGATGACGGCATGGACATCTGCGCCGCGGGCTCGAACACGGCGCACACCGCCAACAGCCTGCGGGTTTCGATCAGCCGCCTGCGGCGCCGGTTCCAGAAAGTCAGTGATGAGCCGCTGCCCATCCGCAACGTCTGGGGACTGGGCTACACGTTTGACGCGCCCCTCAAGCGGACAAGCCTGAGAGCGGGGCCGGGCCGGGCCGGGCCTCGCGGTCGCGACCTGTCAGGACGCGGGCGGTAGCGCGTCCGCCGGGGACGCCGCCAGGCCAGGGTCCCCGACCTCGATCTCGAACGGCATGTCGATCTCCGATCGCCACCCCGGGCCGGTCGAACCCGCGAAGAGCGTGGCATTGTCGCCGTACTGGGTCGCGAGGCGCGAGCGGATATTGTCGAGCCCTATCCCCAGTCCACGTCGGCCGGGCCCATCCGGGACCGCATCATCCTGCACCCAGAGATGCAGCCGCCCCCCGGAGAGCCGGGCGCCGATCTCGATCTCCGCGCCATTCAGCGACCGCGCCAGGCCGTGGGTCACGGCGTTTTCCACCAGTGGCTGAAGGATCAGGGTCGGGACGAGCGCCCGTCGCACCGCCGGGTCCACATTGACCTTGACCTTCAGCCGGTCCGCGAACCGGACCGTCTCGATCCCCAGATAGGCGGACTGGCATTCCAGTTCGCTATGCAGCGTCACCATGTTTTCCGACGCGGCGGCGAGCGTGTTTCGCAGGAAGCCGGAGAGCAGCCCGAGCGTGTGCTGGGCGGCTTCATAGTCCCGTGCGTCAAGCAGCGCGGCGATGGAGTTCAGGCTGTTGAACACCAGATGGGGATGGACCTGATAGCGCAGGGCGCGAAGTCGGGCGTCCTGGATGGTCTTCTCGCTCTCCGCCAGGGCCCGCTCACGGGCCCGCACTTCGGCGGAGCCCACCATGGTTGCGACAAAACAGGCCCAGGTCAGAAAGACCCAGAGGTAGGACAGCGGCTGGGGCGCCGCGCGGATCCAGGCCAGGGAAAGAGGGGCGAGCTCGGGTAGCGGATTGTAGAGGTAGTACAGACCCCAGCTGAGCAGGGTGTTCAGGGCCGAGGCCAGGAAGATCAGGGGGGTCGCAGCAAGCACAAAGCCCCATGCCGTATAGGGGCGCCGCACCCTCAGAATGGCCCAGATCCCCGCCGTCAGGGCGAAGGCGATCAGGTTGTAGGCGACCTTCTCCAGCACCATCGTCGGCCCGTCGAACCCGCCGTTGGACCAGGTCCGCAGGGCCCACTGGAGCAACTCCGCCAGCCAGACCCCGGCGGCGAACAGGATCGCATTGCGGTCGGCCGCCGGATCGATGCCGGCGAGGGTGTCCTGGTCGGAGGTAGGGGCCGGCATGGTGTCCGTCATCGGCGATGCTGCGCTCTGCAGTGCGCCGTCCAGCCTAGCGCCAAATTCCAGGGGATACATCCTCACCGCACTCCGGACGCGGGGATGGGCGCGGGGCGGGTCACGCCCCGGTCCAGACCTGGGCGGGCGCGGGCGCACGCGGTGCCCGTCTGGGACGCCGCTCCCGGATGACCAGGGAGGCGGGACCGAAGCGACGATCGAACGCGTCTGTCCATTCCGCCAATTCGCGTTCCCGCTGGCGCAACTCCGGGCAGTCGAAGGCGTCAAACTCGAGGGTGATGACGGCGCGATACTTCATTGGGAGCGAGGCTCCGGTGTGGTTGGCGGAGGAGCAGGCTTCGCGTGTAAGAAGCCCCGGCCGGCGACGGGACACCGGCCGGGAGTTGAGGGCCGTCGGGCGGAAAACGGGCGGCCCCGAAGAGCCGCCCGCCTCCTGACGACTACCGTCTCCGGGGCCTAGAACGGGTGGAAATTCAGGCCGATGAAGAAGCGGGTGCCGTAAGGATCGAAATTGCTGAACAGGGTCCCGCCGAGATAGCGGCTCTGCTCGGCGTCGAAGGCGTTCACCACGCCGACGCGGACCGACAGGTCGTCGCGCGCCTGCCACTGGACGGTGAAGTCGTGGCGGGTGAAATTGCCCGAGTTCAGCGCATCGAGAGGCCGGGCGTCGGGATCGTTGATGAAGTCCCGCGGGCTGACGATGTCCTGGGCGCTCTGCCAGTCCGCCGTCCAGTTGATGCTGAGGGTGTCCGTCGGCCTGTAGGTCAGCGACGAGGTGAACCGCGTGCGGGGGAAGCCGCCGCCCGTCGAGAGCGTGCTGCTGAACTCCGTGCCGTCGGTGGGATCGCTGACGTTGGTGAAGAACTCCTGTTCAATGAGCCACAGCCCGCCGATGGAGTAGTTCAGCCGCCCCCAGTTGTGGCCCGTCACATCTTCGAGGTCGAGGGCGTAGCGCGCGGTGAAGTCGAGCCCCCGGGTCGTGAAGGCGGCCAGGTTGATCGAGCCCTGGACGAAACCACCGAGCGGGTCGCCCTGCGGTCCCCCGATATAGAATTCGCGTCCGGGCGTCGGGTCACGCCGGAAAATGGTGGCGCAGGCCGCCGAGTTCAGCGTGGCCCCGTCGACGCAGTTGTTCGCAGCCTGCTGGGCGCTGACCGAGGTAATGGCGTCGGTCACCTCGATTTCATAGTAGTCGAGGACGAGGGTGAGGTTCGGGAAGAAGCGGGGTTCGATCACCGTCGAGAAGGTGAAGCTCTCTGACTCTTCCGGCTTCAGGAAGGGGTTTCCGCCCGCGACGCCGGCGATGCCCGAACCATAGTTCGGAACGAAGTCGTCATTGTTCCCGGCGGTGGCACCGGCGAAGTCGAACGTCAGACCCTGCTGGGCCGCCAGGGCCGTGCAGTTGGCGATCCGGTTGGCCCGCTTCGCTGCCGTGTAAGTCGCCGAGAACGGCGCATTGATATTGGCGGTCGCGCAGGGGTCGACGGGCTGGTTGAAGAAGGTCTGCGACAGCTGCGAATACTGCTCACTCAGGTTCGGCACCCGGATTGACGTGTTGAAGCTGGTCTTGAAGGCGATGTCCTGAATGGGGCGGTAGACAAGGTTGACCCCGTAGACCTCCTGCTCGCCGACAGAGGTATAGTCCGCGTAGCGGTAGGAGCCGCTCAGCTCGGCATAGTCGCCAAGGAAGGTGTCGCGGAACAGGGGGACCGAGACCTCCGCGAACAGCTCGTCGCTCTGGTACTCCGAGGCGGGGAAGTCGGCTCCGGTGTTCAGCAGCAGCGTTCGGTCGCCGGTCGTGGCGCTGCGTCCGATGCCCTCGGCGAATTCCCGACGGCGCTCAACGCCGAGGGCCACGCCGATTTCACCCGCGCCCCAGAAATCCCACAACTGACCCGACACCGAGCCCAGGAACTGTTCCTGTTCGTTGGTGTGGGACACGGTGATGTGGGCGTCGATATAGTCCAGCGCGGCCTGGCTCTGGTTGCCAGCGCCGAAGACGTTCAGCGGGACGCACTCATTGAGGGCGCGCTGGCCTTCGGCCGTGTCGCGCAGGTCGTCGCCGACGGTCCCCGCCCGTCCGATGCGGAAGTCGTCACGCAGACCGCCGACGCCGGCGGCCGTGGTGCGTGCGGGATTCGCCGCCGCAAGCAGGCGGGCCCGGCAGACGATCGCCCCCGGCGTACCAAGAACGCCCCCGGTGTCGCGCACGGCGTCGGCGGCAAGCGCCCATCGCTGCGAGTCGATCCCGCGCTCGACATTCTGGTTCCGGGCCTCGCCATAGACGTAGGACAGGTTCCAGGAGAGATCATCGACGAACCAGAGGCGATCGGCGGAGCCGTCAAGGCCGATGACATAGCGCTCGATATCGCGCTGGTTGGTCTGGGTCCGGTCCGGACCAAACGCCGCGTGACGGGCCCATTGGCGATTGACCGGTGTCTGGGCCGTGCCCGGCGTGGTCGCGGTCGGATTGTTGTAGTTGATCACCTGGTTGGCCTGGATCGCCGCCAGCACGTTCGGCGGCAGGTAGGCGTTGTCCAGACGCAGATCGAACTGCGTGCTGCTCCGCCACTGGTTGACCTCGTTCGCCGCGCGGGAGTCGTTGTTCAGGAAAACATCGAAGAAGGTCGGCTGGGTCGCCAGGAAGGTGTCTTCGGTGATCGCCTTGTATTCGGCACCCAGATTGATGCTGTCCGTAATGGCGAAATTCGCACCCGCCTGGAAGCGCTGGGACTCCGACTCCGGCGTCCGGGAAACGCCCGCGAACTGGTGCACCGGAATGCCGTCGCCGCCGATGTTCTGGTCGCGGTTGGCACCGACATTTCCGATCCGCTGGCCAAAATTGGCCAGACGGGCGGTGGAGCCTTCATAGACATAGGTCCGGCTCGGATCGACGCTGTAGCAGGCCGCGCTCGTCAACGACGTGCAGTTCGCCAGAGGCACGTCCGGGTCATTCAGCGCGCTCGGGGCCTGGGCGTTGGCCAGGGTGGTCTGACCCCACGGCATCCGCCCCAGACGCCGGACATTGCTGAACGGCATGAGGTCGATATCGCCATCATAGGGCGAGGCGATCGGATCCGCATCCACCCCGGTGCCGGCGGCGCCGAAGACGTAGCCGGCCCTGAGCCAGTCGATGTCGGCGGTATCGACGCCGTCGATCCTCTCATACTCGCCATGGGCATAGAGGTTCAGGCGGTCGTCGAGGATGTTGGCGCCGGCCAGGACCGAGACCCGGCGGTTCGCCTGGCCATCCTGGTTGATCATGCCGTAGTTGGCGTCGATCTCGAGGCCTTCGAAATCCTTGCGCAGGATGAAGTTCAGCACGCCCGAGACGGCGTCCGCGCCGTAGATCGAGGAGGCACCGCCCGTCACGATTTCAATGCTCTGGATCAGAAGGCGCGGCACGCTGTCGATATCCACAGCCAGGCTGCCCTGGGCGGCACCGACATGGCGCTTGCCATCGACCAGGGTGAGGGTCCGGACCGAACCGAGGGCGCGGAGGTTGGGCAGCGACAGGCCGCCGATGTTCAGGCTGCCGGTGGTGTCCGAAGGCACAAGCGAGTTGGACAGGGCCGGAAGGGTCGCGAGATAGTTGATGACCGAGCTCTGACCCGTATTCAGCAACTGCTCGCCGGTAACCTGGATGAGCGGCGTCGGGGAATTGGTCGGGTCGCGGCGGATGCGCGAGCCGGTGACGACGACTTCGTCGATCTCGGCGACAGGCTCGTCGGCCTGGGGCTCCGGCGCAGTCTGGGCGAACGCCGACCCGGCCAGGGCGAGCACCGAGCCGCCCACAATAGTGCCGACCAACAGCCGCTGCCGGATAGAACGAAGACCAGTCATAAAACCCTCCATGAAACCGCGCCGGCCCCGTCAACTCGATTGGCGCGCGGCGAAAAATTCTCGCAATGAACGATGCGAATACAACATTGATTGCTGGATCGCGTCGTGACCAGAACAGCAAAAACACGGCTGATAACAAACGAATTGTGTTCAGCTGGTGGAGATCGGCGACGCGCCGTTGTATTGTCGTCGCGATATAATCAAATGTATACTTGCAAATACTTCAATAGCGCGGAGCGTGCGCAGACGGCCGCCCTGGCCGGCCCCGCGGGCGTTCCTTTATCCGAAGCGGGCAGTCTGCAGCCGACGGGCCTGCCGTCACGGCCGCTGGCGCGGGATCAGTCGCAAAGGCCGGCGTCCCGTCGCGCCAATCCGGGGCTTCGTCGTCAGCGCCAGCGCTTGGCGTTGACGGCCTTCAGGGTGTTCTCGGCATAGTTCGGTCCGACCGCCACCAGGCGTCCCGTGTCCAGGGTCAGCTCCATCAGGCCACCGCCCTTCCGGCGGAGGCCGCGAACGCGCGAGATGTTCACGAGGAAGGACCTGTGGCAGCGGACAAACAGCGCGGGATTGAGCCGGAGCGCCAGTGAACTCACGGTGTCCCGGATGAGATGCATCTCGTCGCCCGCGTGCAGGTTGACGTAGTCGCCCTGCGCTTCGATCAACTCGATCGACTGGACGCGGAGCCGTTCAAGCCCGTCCCGGCGCCGGACCCAGAGTTCCTGTTCGTAGATCTGGCCGTCGTTGCCGGCCTCGGCCTGGAGGGCGGCGATGAGGGCCTGCAGTTCGGCGAACCTCTGGTTGGCGGTCCGGGCCGCCAGACGTTCCTCGGCGTTGCGGATCGCCTCTCGCAGGCGTTCGAACGTCACCGGCTTGGTCAGATAGTCGACGGCGTTCACCTCGAACGCCTTCACCGCATAGTGGGCGAACGCCGTGGAGAAGATCACCTCGGGAATGGTGTCGCTGGATCGCAGGTTCTCGATGACCGCAAGGCCGCTCCGGCCCGGCATTTCGATGTCCAGGATGACGAGATCGGGCCGCAGGCCACGGATCATGGTCAGGGCCTCGACGCCATTCCGGGCGCAACCGACCAGCTCGACCTCGGGAATACAGGCCAGCGAGGACTGCATCCGGCGCAGGGCGAGAGGTTCATCGTCCGCTACGATAACCCGCATGTTCATGGCCTCCTGTGCCCCGGGGTGCTGATGAGGACACCCAGTTAGGGTCAAGATTTGACGCCGACCAAACAATCATTCCGAAGAGACTGTGAGGTGCGGTGAACTGGCGATATTTGCGCCGAAACCCGGTTTTGGCACGCCGGAATCCACCACCCCGGCGCAAACTTTGTCCCCCCGGAACCGGCGCCCGGCCGATCAATGGCCGCGGAGTGGCTGCCCAGGATGCTTCAGACAGGCGTCAACCCGGACTGTAACCAATATGGATCTGGCCGGAGGGCCGGTCGGGCTGCACCGGCGCGGATTATCCGGGCGATCAGCCTCGCGCAGGATCGCGCGCCCGGCCTGACCCTGACCCAGTTTCTGGTTTTCATGGCCGTCGCCGGCGAAGAAGGGATCCGCCTCAACGAACTGGGTGCCCGGATCGGGGAGAGCCAGGCCGTGATCTCCCGCACGGTCCGGTCCCTGACCCCGGCCGGCGGGCCCGGAACCCTGTCACCCGCCCATGGCCTGCTGGCCCTGATGCGCGACAGGCATGACGGACGGGGACGGCGCGCAGCGCTGAGCCCCGCCGGCCGAACGCTCCTCCACCAGATTGAACACGCATTGGAATCCTGAGGCTCCCGACCCGACATGACCCACGCCATGACCCGACTCTTCTGCGGCCTGCTGGCCGCCCTGACCCTGAACTGGACTGCAGCGCCCGCTGCGGCGCAGCCGGTGCCTGAACTGCAACGACTGGGCGAGACCGCCTGGCTGCTGAGCGGAAGGAGCGGCAATGTCATCATGGTTCCCGGCGAGCGGGGCGTACTGTTGATCGACGACCAGCGCGGCCGTGACATGGAAGGCATGCTGGCCGCGGCGAACAGCCTCGCCGCCGGACCGGTCAGCCTCGTGATCAACACCCACTGGCATCTCGACCACGCGGGCGGGAACGCCGGCTTCGGCGAAGCCGGGGCGGTCATCGTCGCCCATCGGAATGTGCGCGAGCGCCTTGGCACCGACCAGTTCATGGTCGCCTACAACAGTGCGGTTCCCGCCTCCCCGGCCATCGCGCTTCCGACCGTCGTGTACGACTCGGAGATGGATATCCATTTCGGGGCCGAAACGGTCAGGCTTCGGCACACGCCCATGGCCCATACCGATGGCGACAGCCTCGTCTTTCTTGAGGCCGCGAATGTGCTGCACATGGGCGATGTCTTCTTCAACGGCCTGTTCCCCTTCATCGATCGCAGCAGCGGCGGCAGTATCCAGGGCCTGATCCGTTCGGTGGATGTGGCCCTGTCCATGTCCGACGAGAATACGCAGATCGTCCCCGCGCACGGCCCGCTCGCGACCCGCGCGGAGCTTCAGGGCTACAGGGACATGCTTCAGGACGTCAGTGACCGGGTCCAGGCCGCTGTCGACCGGGGTGAGACCCTCGACGCCGTGGTCGCAAGCGATCCCGCATCCGCCTATGCGCTTCAGGGCGACGCTGATCGCTTTGTTGCGGCGATCTTCGAGAGCCTGACGGCGGCCACCACCGGATCCTGACGCGGTCGCTGCCTGCGGCGGGCCGGGGTCTTCCCGGACCCATCCCCTGGCCGATCAGAAAGCCGGCGTGCCCGTCCGATGGTCCGCCTGCCGTTCAAAATCGCCCTGGGCTCCGACCGTGGAGCGGCGATAGACCAGGGCCTCCGCGATATGACGGCGAAGCACCCCGTCGCAGCCGTCCAGATCCGCGATGGTCCGGGCCAGTCGCAGTGTCCGGGTCCAGCCCCGCGCCGTCAGGCCGCCGGCCTGCCCCGCGCGCATCAGCAGGGCGCGACCCGCGTCATCCGGGGTGGCGAACCGGTCCAGGGTCTCGCCCGAGGCGCGGGCGTTGACGGCCTGGTCGTGGGCGGCGTCGGGGTCGATCCCGGCGGCCCGCAGCCGGTCCTCCTGCAGGGCGCGGGCGGCGAATACCCGCGCCGAGGCCTCGGCCGTGCCCTCGGCGGGCGGCGGCAGGGCCATGTCGGCGGCGGTGACCGGCGGCGTCTCGACCGTCAGGTCGATCCGGTCGAACATCGGGCCGGAGATGCGGTTCTGATAGTCGCGCTGGCAGCGCGGGGCCTTGCCGCAGGCCCCCTTGCCGCCCCCGCCGAGACCGCAGCGGCAGGGGTTCATGGCGGCTATCAGCTGGAACCGCGCCGGATAGCGGACATGGGCGTTGGCCCGCGCCACCACGATCTCGCCGGTCTCAAGCGGCGCGCGCAGGGAATCCAGCGCCTGGGCGCTGTATTCGGGCAGTTCGTCGAGGAAGAGCACGCCGTTATGCGCCAGCGAGGCCTCACCGGGCTTGGCCCGTAGCCCGCCGCCGGTCAGGGCGGCCATGGAGGCCGAATGGTGGGGGCTGCGGAACGGCCGGTCGCGGGTCAGGGCACCGCGCTCGATCAGCCCGGCCACCGACCAGACCATGGAGGTCTCCAGCAACTCCTTCGGCGTCAGCGGCGGCAGCAGGCCCGGCAGGCGCGCCGCCATCATCGACTTGCCCGAGCCCGGTGGGCCAACGAAGAGCAGGTTGTGGCCGCCGGCCGCCGCGATCTCAAGCGCGCGTTTGGCGCTCTCCTGACCCTTGACCTCGCGCAGGTCGGGGACGCGGTCGCCGGACCGCATCGCCCCCGGCTCGGGCCGGCGCAGCACCTGGGTGCCCTTGAAATGGTTGACCAGGCCGATCAGGGAGCGCGGTGCCAGCACCGCGACGTCGCCGGCCCAGGCCGCCTCAGGCCCGTTGGCCTCGGGGCAGATCAGGCCCAGTCCCATGGCGTCCACCGCCACAGCCGCCGGCAGGGTCCCGCCGACGGGCGCGATCCGGCCGTCCAGCCCCAGCTCGCCGACCGCGGCCCAGCCCGCCAGCATGTCCGGCGGGATGACGCCCATGGAGGCCAGCAGGGACAGGGCGATGGGCAGGTCGAAATGGCTGCCCTCCTTGGGCAGGTCCGCCGGGGCCATGTTGACGATGATCCGCTTGGGCGGGAGCGACAGGCCGATGCCGGCGAAGGCCCCGCGGACCCGCTCGCGGCTCTCGGCCACGGCCTTGTCGGCCAGGCCGACGATGGTGAAGGACGACTGATCCCCCGACGGCAGCTGATGGACCTGCACATCCACCCGCCGGGCGTCCACCCCCTCGAAGGCTACCGTCACCACGCTGGCGAGCATCGGACTCTCCCGTTATGCGGGAGGGAACGAACCACGAACAGGGCCGCTTGGCAAGAGGGGGGTCAGCCCGCCCGCTTGCGCTCCACCACATCCCACATGAGCGCGGTCGCATCGACGCCGGTGAAGGCCTTGAGCTGCTGGGCGCCGGTGGGCGAGGTGACGTTGATCTCGGTCAGATAGTCGCCGATCACGTCGATGCCGACGAAGATCAGGCCGCGGGCCTTCAGCGTCGGCCCGATGGCGGCGCAGATTTCGCGGTCGCGCGCCGTCAGCTCGACCGGGGCGGCGGTGCCGCCGACGCGGAGGTTGGAGCGGACCTGGTCCTTGGCCGGGATGCGGTTGATGGCGCCGACCGGCTCGCCGTCGATCAGGATGATCCGCTTGTCGCCCTTCGAGACGGCCGGGATGAATTTCTGGATCACCAGCGGATCGCGGCTGCCGGTCATGTGGATCTCGACCAGGGCCTCGAGATTGGGATCGCCGGCCTTCAGCTTGACCACGCCCGAGCCGGCCGCGCCGTGCAGGGGCTTGAGCACCACATCGCCGTGGCGTTCGTGGAAGTCGACGAGGGCGACCGGGTCCGAGCTGATCAGGGTGGGCGGGGTCAGGCCGGGGAAATGCGTCACGAGCAGCTTTTCGGGGGCGCTGCGCACCTCGGCCGGGTCGTTCACCACCAGCGTCTTCGGATGCACCGTCTCGAGCAGATAGGTCGAGGTGACATAGGCCATGTCGAAGGGCGGGTCCTGACGCATCAGGATGACGTCGACATCTTCGCCGAGGTCCAGCTTCACCTCCTCGCCGAGGGTGACGTGGTCGCCTTGCGTCTGGCGCAGGGTCACCGGGCGGGCGCGACAGAACAGGCGGCCGTCCTCCAGCGCCAGGGTGCGGACATCATAGACCCACTGGGCGTGACCCCGGTCCTGCGCTGTGGTCATCATCAGCCAGGTGGTGTCGGACTCGATGTTGACCGCCTCGACGGGGTCCATCTGGATCGCGACTCGCAGCATGCCTTGTCCTTCCACGCGTTCGGACCTTGGCTAATGGGCAGCCGCGGGGCGGGGCGCAAGCCTAGTTCAGCTGCAGCCGGACCCGATCGACCGACATCTGGCGCGTGATCTCCATCGGATCGTCGACCGTGCGGGCGCGGGCGAGGGCTTCGAGCGCACCGGCGAGCGAGCCCTGTTTCTCGCGCGCGGCGGCGACGTCCAGCCACGGGCGGTGGTCCTCGGGGTCGAGCAGGGCGCGGCGCAGGGCCGAGCGCTCGGCCC